>Ga0055584_100000133_pt1 | contig 69896 bp, 64 predicted proteins | sample OSDHelmetaG_FD_58716 | JGI IMG/M metagenome (GOLD analysis project Ga0055584, IMG submission 58716) | Pelagic marine sediment microbial communities from the LTER site Helgoland, North Sea, for post-phytoplankton bloom and carbon turnover... | ecosystem: Environmental > Aquatic > Marine >... | reverse complement strand
TAGCTCGTCAGGCTCATAACCTGAAGGTCGTAGGTTCAAATCCTACCCCCGCAACCAAAGATCAAAAAATCCTCGTAACTTCAATGTGTTACGGGGGTTTTGTTTTGGCTAATTTTTGAAGACAATGAAAGCAATGGGTTAGGTGTTAGGTTCAAATCAGGTTTTTCTATTCTTCTGATTATCGTTTGGATCCATACTCTTTAAAAGCCTTAACATGCTTTTTATCAATTCTCCATACTCCTCCTGATCAATCCCAAACTCTGCCAATTCAATCAAAATCCTTTTGATGCGTAAAGAAAGGCGTAGGAAATCATCGGCTCTTTGTTGGGTAAGCCAATCAATTTTAGAGATTTCATTTGAAAGAATAGAATTTATGACGCCCGCCCACATAATTCCTTCGAATCTATTTCGACTTCTATGCGGACGAAATCCTTCGTTTTCCTTAAAAGAAGAACTAAGAATATCAAAACTAGGGTGAGACCAAGTCGACGCATAGTCGTAGAATATAGTATGAAAGTTCGACAAAAAGCCTTCCTCGTCATTTAGTTGTGAGAGCTCCCTGTTGGAAGGCGGAGTTGGAATCGCTTTACCTGTAGCGACTTCTTTTAAGTTTTTACCTGAACGCTTGTATATGCCTGAGGCTAGTCCTGTGCGGGCCATGTAACTTTCTGCTACTTCGGGCTTTATTCTTATCCCTCTCAGTCGAAGGAAACTCTCGTACAGAAAACGAACTGAAAAAAATACTGTATCGGAATATTGGTGCTCAAAAACCCAAAAAATAGATCTCTCTACCTCAATGAGGCGAGAAATAATTAGAAATTGATAGAAACTTGGAACTTCCTTGTAAGCGTCTAAGTACTTGTCCTCAATTAGAGAACCCAAGTGAACGATCGTCCAAAAGCAAGCTTCTTCAAGTGAAACAATAAGGTTGTCGATCTCGATTGGCTGATTTGAACCGAGTACCAATTCAATCGGATCTACCCCACTTTCCAATAAAGCATAATATTCATCGATTGCATTATTATGTTCGTCTAAATCGCCTTTTGAAAGCTTATCTATATTGTTTTCGGAAACAATGAGGCCGTCAGTTTTAATGTAGGCATAAATTAAATCTTGGGAGAGATCTGCTTTCTTTGCTGCTTCCAAAAACATGTTTAGGTGATTTTCTTTGGAATACAGGTACTGCTCATATAGTAAGCGGTCTCCGGGGCCAGGCTCGCGCCCAAAAATATTAACGAATTTGCTCATTTGTTTTTCGAGTGCGTCATGCACATCCTCATGCATTGGTACTTGCTTAATAATGTCGCCGTTCTCATCGCGAAAAAACCTAACATCATTTGGAAGACAGCAATCACCATACAGATCGCCTCGATCACACGGACAGGGTTCCTTTAAGTCAAATTCACGTTTGGTCATGTAGAACTCTAAGATTACAGTTTGCAAATAATTGGAGAGTATCACATCAAAAGATCACTTGAAATGAGAGTAGCTCTAGTGCTGCCAATAGGGTGAAATAGGGCACAAATGGGTGGATATGCATTATCTATTATTCCTCAAACAAGGAAAGCCAAGTTACATTCGCTCTGATAATGATTCAGAGTTAATTGCCAGAGATCTATAAGCCTGGCTTAAGAAGTCAGGCATCAAGCCAATCCAAATCTATCCCGGCAGTCCATGGGAGAAAGGCTACAATGAACGCTTCAACGGCACACTCTGAAGAGAAGTTCTCAATGCCGAGTGGTTCTCAACAATCAAACAGGCCCGGATCGTCATCAATACATGGCTGAAACAGTACAATCATATCCGGCCACATCTGTCGTTAAACATGAGGTCACTCATGTCAGAAACTCTACAACAAAATGGTACTGAGAAACGGGGCTAGACAAGTGGTTATTTGAAGCTTTCTAGAGATATGGGGGATATATGAGTGGTCGCCGCCATTTGTACTGAAAACGCCCCTATCTTAATGCTTTCCCCTAGTATCAAATTTGGGTAACTTTAAATGAATAACTAATGCGCTGACAGCGTGGAGAACGAATTTTGAGAATGATACGAAACCTGCGTACGTTTTTGCTAGTTGCAGCACTGCCAGTTACGCTTGCTTCCTGTGCCGACGTTTACGAGCCAAAACCAGTAACGTCGGACCTTCGGGACAAAACAGTTCTTTCAAGCACGGCCAGCCTAAGCCATATGGTCGTGCGGGGTGCTAAAACGGATTTAATCACCTGCACCCAGCCGCAGCCCGACGCCGCCTTTGATCAAGGCGAGACCGCAGATTTTTCCCTGACACTTATCAACCTTGGGGGAGATGATCAGGCAGGGGAAGATGAAAGCAGTAATGAAGTGGAAATGGCCGGACGAACGCCAGCGGTTCTAATGGCGAGAGAGATGTTCTATAGGGCGTGCGAGTTTTCCGAGAATTATAAGCTCTCCAAAGATGAAGCCCTGGCGTTGTTTACGAAAACAATGGAGTCAGTAACACAAGTGTGGGGAACGGAAGCTGGCAATACGACGGTTACTGTCGGTGATGCTGTTACCACCACAACCGGAGCCACGATAGAAAGCAACACTGCTGGTTCGGTTACGACGTCGGATTCACAATCAGATACGTCCACTGAAGAAGATTCCGTTACCACATCTTCAAGCAACTAGTGGATTGTGACACGGGTCATTGCGCGAGGCAGCCAATTCGTTTGGTTGCACAAAGAGCGTTAACAAACATATCTTCCGAGGAAAATAATGGGATTTTTTAGAGGTTTGCGCAATGTTGCGGCTGTGACAGTCATGGTGCTTGCGTGTGGGGTATCTATCTCAGCATACTCTGCTGAAAAATCAGACATTAGTGGGGCCTTCAAGGATGTCGGCATCTCAGTTTTGCCAACTTTTTTAGACGCTGCTACGGAAGACATTACGATCACCTTTCCCAAAGCGATGGGCGGATCAAAACTCAAGTTTGGCGGCACAATTGATGCGGAGGCCCTAGCTGAGAAAAAGCTCATCTTTACGACCTCTGAAGAACATCAGCTGACGTGGAATGACGCCTTTGGGATGAGTTTTCTTGATTTGTCTGATGTGGCATTGACTATCTCTGTTGAGAAAGGGGCCTTCGCTGTTTCCCTTGATGGCATGCTCGGGGGCGTGTTCAAGTCAAACGGTAAGCCGCGCGAGATCACCATAGATATTGCCGTAGAAGATAAAAAGCTTTCTGACTTCACTCTTTCCTTACCTGATAGCAAGCTATCTCTCCATTCGGTTCCTGCACTGAAGTCTATTCCCGGTGCAAGTAAGTTTGCCATTGAATCGCCAGCAATTTCACTGAATGCCATTGGTGGTAAAGTTGAGTTCCTCGGCGAAACCGTGGATTCTGTGGTCTTTTATGACGACGATACGAAAGATTGGAATATTGGGCTTCAGTTCGAAAAAGCGTTGACCCTTGCCGATGTTACTGGACACAAGGGCAGCTTCCTTGAGCACCTGGGCTTGCCAAAAATGAGGCTCCTTGCGTCAACCAAAGGCCTGAAAAAGCCATACGAGGAACTCCCCCTGGCGGCACAGAACTTCTTCTCAGCGACCAGTGATTTGCCACAGGGCGATTTGGAGCTTGAGCAAGGTGTTAATTTAATCGCTGCCTTCGACCCTGCCGTTGCCCCAGATGATATACAAAATGCATTGAAAACCCTTGGTCTTGGCTCAACTGTTCTGGAAATAGACGGAACTGTTGAAGGTATGTTTGGTGGCGAACCGGCCGTTGAACTAGCTGTTGATATTGATAGTCCATCCAGTCACAGCTTTAAATTCTTAAAAATTAAAAATGCGAAAGCTGAATTTTTCATAAAATTATCTAAAGCTGAGGCGGCCCTGGGCTTTAGAACTGAAATAGGTATGGGCCAGGGAAAAGGAAAACCTGATCTGGAATTTGACGTTGATTTTGAATTCGCAGAACAAACGGGAGAGGCCGAAGTTCAGGTAGCTGGAGCCATGAAAGGGGACTGGATAAATGCTGCGGGTATTAAGGGGCTAAAGCTTGAAAATCCCTTTATGTCCGTTGGTATAAATGAATCTGGCAGTTTTGACATGCTGATTGACGGTACAATTTTGATCGGCAAAGAAAAAATTCGAGCTGCAGCGGACTTGGTCTTGTCACCGGAAGCTGCCGGGTTGCCAACTGCATTTGCCTTCGCCGGTGAAATTAACAAAATTGATTTTAATGCCCTCGCTAAACACGCCCAAAAACATGCGTCGCAAAAAGGTGGTGGGTTTAAGAAAATGAAGGCTGAATTTAAAGACGTCGCCTTTGCTTATATGACACCCGGTGCCCATTTACCTGCTGACCTGGAAGAAGAACTCTCTATTGAAGGTTCAGGTATGGCCTTGAAAGCAACATTGTTGGTAAATGACAAAGAACTTGGTTCCGCTAAAGGCTATCTCTCTACAGAAGGGATGTCCATCGATGGTACTATTGATCCCTTCAAATTAGGACCACTTGATCTTAAGGATGCAGAGCTTTCTATCGTCGCGGGCCCCAAGGTCGACCCAAAGTTTGCCATGTCGGGTGACATTATACTCTTCAAGGGATTTGAAGAAAAATATGATCTTGATCTTGAGCCTTCCAAGTTTGAGTTTACCTCGGATACCAAGTTTGGTGGTGCTTTTGAAGCGACTATTATTGCGCAATCAAATGGTCTCAACTTTTCCGCCTCCAATGATTTCGCCTTCGAAGCAGACTTAGCTGCAAATTATTCTAAAGTTTTTCGGGGAATGGTTCAGGGCTCTTTGAAAGGGCTGAAGAAAGCCGACAAGGACCTGAAGAAGGCGGAAAATGATGTTAAGAAAGCCGAGCAAAAAGTAAAGAGCCTGAAGGGCAAAATCACAACAGAAAAAGCAAAGGCAAAGCGAGCCTTTGATAAGGCTGTCAAAAAAATCGACGATGCTGAAAATAAAGTCAAAAAGCTTAAGAAGACGATCAGTAGTAACAATAAGAAAGCACATGATTACCACGACAAGGCTAAACATGATGCAAAGCACCTGAAACTGGGCAGCGCGGCAAAAAATAAAGCCAAAGAAGTGGCCATGAAAACTGCCGTCGGTACAGAAACTGCCGCCCTTAAAACAGCTACTTGGGCACTGGATAAGGCCAAAAGAACCGTTAAAGTCGTGCCTGTGGACACGGCCCCTAAGGTTGTCGCTCTAAAGGCCGAATTGGTAACCGAAGAGGCCGCTTTAAAGACTGTGGAAGAAACTTTGAAAGGCGTCCGGGGAGTTAACAAGGGCGTTGAAGATGCGGTGAAAGCCGTCGGTAAGGGACTTACTGCCCTGAAAATCAATAAACTGGGCGCATCCGGAAGTTTGAAAGGAATTACATCAGGAGGGAAGCAGGGTAAAAAACCTGTGCTGATTATCGATGTAACGATCCACGGAAAACACCACGTCTATCGCGAAAACCTGGGCTCTTTGAAGGATGAGTTCAAGAAGTTGGCGGAAGAATTGGCTGAAGAGGTCGCAAAGGAAATTCTAAAGGCGTTCTCCAAATAGCCGGGCGGCGTCAGGCACGAGTAGCCTACAGCTGGGGAGTTGGTGGGCTGATAAATCGGCTTGGTGGTATTACTGCGATTGGTGTTAGCTCTACCAAAAAGTCCTTGTGGCCCAGCCCTGCGATCATCACAGAAGTGGATGCGGGTTCTAAACCAACTTTAAAAAATTCAGCTCGAACCTTTTGAATTGCGGGCAACTGAGACCGATCAGTGAAATATGTTGTTATTGAAACGATATCGGAAAGTTCGCCTCCAATTTTATTCAGCAATTTTTGGATATTTTCAAAACACTGGCGAGTTTGCTGTTCGATATCACCTATGCCAACTATTTTTTCATCGGAAGACCAGGCGACTTGTCCTGTCAGATGAATAGTTATTCCACTTTCCTCGATAACTCCCATTTGAAAACCGCGACCTTGCGATTTCCAGACGTCATCAATTTCAAATCCAATTGGCATACTCTTGCTCCTACGTGATTTATTCTAGCTCAAAAAAAATCTTTTATAAGGAAGAAAGCTACACAGTTACGATTTGATCTTCCAAGAATTACCCCATGAAGAAATGTTAAATTGTTGATATTGAGAAACATAGAATGGGTCATCCGTAATAAAGTGCGGCTTTTGAATTTTGGCTTTGTTGAATCCGTGAGTCATCCCATCGGGCAAAGGTGCCTGACAGATGGATCAACAGCTGCCCGTGATGGCGCAATGGTGACATTCTCAAACCATAAGTTTACGATTGGATGAGTTAACGTCGCTTATCTAAAGGAAGTCTACTTAATGAACAGAGCAGAAAAACGGCGCCAACAAAAGTTGGCTAAAAAAGCCGCTCGAAAAGGGACGTCTTCATCACCGATACTTTTAACCCATAACCAGCAGCCCATCTCCATTGAGCAAGCCATTGCCCTTGGTGTGGAGCATCATAACGCGGGTCGCTTACCTGAAGCTGAGGGTTTTTATAATCAGATACTACAAGCAGATCCAAACCAACCCATTGCGTTACATTTTCTTGGAGTTATAGCCCTTCAGGTGGGGGAAAATGACATCGCTGTTGATTTAATTGGCAAGGCCTTAACCATCAAGCCTGATTATGTTGAGGCACACTACAATCTTGGCAATGGACTTCAGGAACGAGGGAATCTAGTTGATGCTGTTGCCAGCTATCACAAGGCCATAGCTATCAGGCCTGATTATGTTCAGGCGCACAGCAACCTGGGTAATGTGCTTCAGGAACAAGGCAAGCTAGATGATGCGGTTGCCAGCTATCACAGGGCCCTCGCCATCGTGCCTGATTTTGCCGAGGTGCACTGTAATCTTGGCAATGTGCTTCAAGAACAAGGGAAGTTAGAAGATGCGGTTGCCAGCTATCACAAGGCCCTGGCCATCAATCCCGATTATGTTGAGGCAAACAGCAACCTAGGTCTAGCACTTCAGAAGCAAGGGAAGCTAGATGATGCGGTTGCCAGCTATAATAAGGCCCTGGCCATCAATCCCGATTTTGCTGAGGCGCACTATAACCTTGGCAACGTGCATCAGGAACAAGGGAAGATAGATGATGCCTTCACCCATCATCGACTTGCCATCACACTTAGCCCACAAGACAACTCCTTTTGGGCCGCTCTGGCGCAATCAATAAGAACAATTTCTTTTGGATCTGTTGACGAGAGACTCTGGCAAGATCTACTGAACCTTTTGGATCGGCCCACTGTACGCCCTTCCGAAATTATCGGCCCCATCATTAGTGCGCTTGCTCATCATCAAGAGTTTTCACATGTGTTCAGGATCGCTGAATCCATAGAGCCAGACAGCAATATCGCCTATCAACCGATGGCAGCACAACTTTCAACGATTCCTCTCTTTCTGCGCTTAATAGCATTGACGCCTATCAATGATTTGAAGATAGAGCGGGTGTTGTCATTACTGCGCAGGTCAATGTTGCAAGAGACACTGGCTGGAAATATTGAAGATGATAGCCTGCCATTTGCATCGGCGTTGGCTCTTCAGTGCTATACAAATGAGTACGTCTACTTTGAGAGCGATGAGGAAACCCTATGGGTTGAACGCCTTCAACAGAAAATTGCAGGACTGGTAGAGCTAAAGCAGGATGTTCCTGCTTACTTGGTTGTCACCCTAGGCGCATATAGATACCTCCATCAGTTCCCTTGGGCGCAGTCGTTGGCTGATCTCGATTGGGATAAAGATACCAGCGTCGTGATTGAACGCCAGATTTCGGAACCACTTACTGAGCTGACCTTGCGCACTGAAATCACCTGCTTGACCCGGGTCGTCGGTTCGGTCTCACAGTCTGTACGGGAACAATATGAGGAGAACCCGTACCCACGATGGGTCAATACGCGTATTGCTGACAAAGGAAAACCCATTGGCGCAGTCTTAAAGTCACATCTTCACTTTGAGATGGGCGACTACCAGTCCCCCGAAAGTCCAGAAATTTTAATTGCAGGGTGTGGCACCGGCCAACATGCACTGAATACAGCATCGTATTTCAAGGACGCCCGTGTCTTAGCTGTCGACTTGAGTTTGAGCAGTCTTTCCTACGCCATGAGGAAAACCAATGAGCTGGGCTTCTCAAACATCGACTACGCTCAAGCTGACATTATGGAGCTAAGCTCTCTTGAGCGACAGTTTGACCTTATAGAAAGCGTTGGTGTTCTTCATCATCTTGGCGACCCGTTGGCCGGTTGGCAGATACTGGTTGATCTATTAAGACCGGGAGGGTTGATGAAGATCGGTTTGTACAGTGAGACAGCCCGTCAATCTGTCGTTGAGGGACGCTCCTTAATTTCTGAGAAGGGGTATACCGCGTCTGCAAAAGACATAAGCCAATGTCGGCAGGACTTCATTGCTATGGCTGAGGGCGGCGACCAGCTGATGGCACATCTAACAGACCTCAATGATTTTTATAGTTTAAGCGAATGTCGCGATTTGCTGTTTCATGTTCAGGAGCACCGCTTTACGTTGCCGCAGGTCAAGGCCGCCCTGACGTCGTTGAAACTGGAGTTTCTTGGTTTCGAAATGAGTGATCAAAGCGTGTTGAGGCAGTTCAAGGAAACTTACCTGAAGAAGAATGCCCTAACGTCTCTTTCCCAATGGCATGAGTTCGAACTTAAGAACCCCGATACGTTTATTGGTATGTATCAGTTCTGGTGTCAGAAGAGACACCTTTGATTACTGTGCGTAACTGATAAACTTGCCGCATGATTGATGCTGTAACCATTGCCATTGTAGCTGGAACATTTCTCATTGCAGGCACCGTAAAAGGGGTCATTGGTCTTGGCCTTCCAATAGTTAGCCTTGCTTTGTTGACCGTTGCTATTGGATTGCCGGAAGCTATGAGCCTGTTGCTTGTCCCGTCGTTCGTGACAAATTTTTGGCAGGCCATTGTTGGCGGTAATGGAAAGGTCGTCTTACGGCGTATATGGGTTTTCCTGTTCGCTGCCACAGTAACGGTGTGGATCGGGGCGGCCGCGCTAAGCCGTGTTGACCTGGACTTGCTGTCGGCGCTTCTTGGTATGCTTCTCATCATTTACTCAAGCATCAACCTGAGCGGATACCGCCTGGCGCTCACCCCGCGTCAGGAAGTTTGGCTTGCTCCGCTGGTTGGTTTGGTAAATGGCCTGTTCACAGGCATGACCGGATCTTTTGCCGTTCCGGGCGTCATGTTCCTGCAGGCAATTGGATTGCCACGCGATATGCTCATTCAGGCCATGGGTATGCTTTTTACTATATCTACTGTGGCTCTTGCCGTCGCTTTGCATGGGAATAATTTTCTGACAGTAGAACTGGGTACCTTGTCAACCGCAGCCTTGCTTCCAGCTGTTATCGGCATGGTTATTGGACAACGGATCAGAAAAAAGTTGTCAGAGCAGATGTTCCTGCGTGTGTTTTTCATCTCACTTTTTTGCCTTGGCGCGTACATCATTGCCCACGTTTCATTGCTTTTATAGGAGATCAAAAAGACCCCAGCTTATGTGTGTTCAGGGGCTAGATGCGGACGTTTTTTTCTCCGACACGATACAGGTAAACCGTTGTCCTGTGCATGTCTTGAACTGTGAGTTCAGATGCCGGGCACCAGTCCGGAACACGGAAAAAAATGCTGAGCACCAGGGTCGCTGGTTTTAACTCCACCTCCAGTTTTAGCTTCAACTTCTCCATGGCGCGAGGCCCTAGATAGCAAACCACAAGCACAGCGTCACTTTGCGAGACATTGTGGAAATTTCTGAAGCGAAAGGACAGATTAGGCGTAGGCTGTAGAAGAAGCCGCAGGCGTGAAAATGTCCAGGGCAGGGGTGAAATCTCCAAGCCGGTAACATGGCAGTCGGGATAGCGACGGGCCAGGGCGAAAGCCAGGCCACCCCATCCTGAACCGAGTTCGTAGACGGCGCCTTCCAGCTTGTCCGGTAACGCCGCGAGCATGGCCTTCTTCACAGGGGGCGAAGATGGCAGGGGTGGCGTTCCGCTCAACAGATACAAGCCGAGCACGCTTGCCACCGCCGCCAGCGCAAGAACCAGGATTATCAGTTCGATTATCAAGTCATGAGTCATGGGTCCGCCCCGCCTTCAGGTATGCATAGCGAAGAATCTATGTCGCGCCAGTAGACTGCGCTCAAAAATTATATCACTTTATGGGTTAGTCAAAATCGGACGGGATAAAAATGGCACAGAACCAAGACACCGACACAAAGCCCTGCTTCAGTTCTTTGAAAGGCGGCTCGACAAATTCAAGGGATATAGAAGCCTATTACGATGATTGGGCAGAGACTTATGACGCAACCCTGAAAAACTGGGACTATCAGGCCCCAGACCATGCCGCACAAACACTTTGTGAGTATTTGACTTCAGGCGATAATATTTTGGATGTGGGTTGCGGCACGGGAATGTTTGCCAAGGCCATGTCCCGACACCTGGAATGCGCGATTGAAGGCATCGATATTTCGGCGGCCTCTTTGGAGATAGCACAAAGACAGGGTGGCTATACTCGCTTGCAGGCCCACGATCTACAAGCCCCCCCTTTGCCGGTAGTCGACAATGCCTTTGATGCTGCCGCCTGTGTGGGGGTGTTGACCTACATTGAAGATGCCGCAGGCCTGTTGGCTGATATGTGTCGTGTTGTTCGCCCTGGTGGCTACATATTGTTCACACAGCGTGATGATCGCTGGGTCGAGAAAAATTTTGATTCTCTATTAAATAGTTTTGAGGAGCAGGGGCTTTGGACGCCACTAAAAGTCAGCAAGGCTATGCCTTATTTGCCAAAAAACGATGATTTCAGTGACAACATTCGGGTCATCCATGTGCTCAGCCAAGTTGTCTGAGACTTCATAGAGTCAAGAGGACACGCCCCTCAGACCCGGCAAGGCCCGTTAGGGCAGGTTTTATTTTTGAACGGCTTCCAGTTCAGCACGATGTAATTCAACGCTTTTGTCGCAGGAGTTACAAAAAACGACAGCAGCAACAAATGATCCCGTAGGTTTGATGTCGTCGCCATCTTTAGGCGCAGTGCCGTGTATATCCCATATTTTCACAGTTAGTTCTTCGGGTGAGCAAGCGTCACCGAATGTGGTTACTCCATATGTATCAAGAAACGCCGAAACTACATCTGTTGGTAAAATTCGTGCCATAATTTTTAATCCCTCAGAAAAGTTATTAATTGTTCCATGTGAAAGTCAGGCAGGTTTCACCAAATTTGTCTGAACCGTCCTTTGACGTCGCAAGCACGCGAAAGCCATTGCTCGCTTCTGCACCATCAAATTCATTGTCCAAGACGCTTCGATTGCCAAGCCAGTGATCGTCATATTGGTGGCTCGTAAGAATAAAATAAATTCCGGCGGATAAGGTAACGCCATCGTCTGGTCCCAAGCGGGTATTCACGGATCGTGGCGTGCGCCAATCGTGGAGGACATTCATAGAGCCGGGGTCGAGGGAATCAACAATGACGACACGCTGTTTCCACCAGGCATATGATCGACCCAAAAGATGGGCCTCTTGCGGTACGACACACATGACGGCGTGACGGTGCTCGCCTTTGATATCAAGATTCTCAAACACTGCATCCGGTGCTTCCACCGCACAACATCCGCCATCAGCCAGTGACGTTTGTTTTTCGGCATTCTCCAAAGATACCAAATCCGGTGCGCTCCAACTTAATCCGTTGAATTGCTCATAATCATATTCCGGAATTGAAAATCTAACATAGGCCATGTCTTTGATCCTCCATGCTGTTGCAAAATTTTAGAGCTACAGAGTTTGTGCCGCAATGTTTTTTATCCTAAGGCATTCCTCAAGTCAGTCCATGGTCGGTGGATTATCGGGCCATGCGTGACGCGCATGTGCAAGCAATGAGTAGGGAGGGGATAAGGTGCTTGAACAGGTCGCCGCAGGCCTACAAATAATATCAACAAGTTGTTCGGGATCATCAACAATGATGAGACCCCAGCTCAAGGCGACAGGCTAAATTTTCTACTGGCAGGAAATGCCTGCCTAAGTCCAGTTGAGTAGAGATGGCAATGGGAAGAAGATATAATTAAGCAATATATTTCAATCACATAATTGATGAGAAGGGCTGGGGTGTTTTTTTCTCTTAATTTTGAGGAATGGGAAAAAAGGGAAGAAAACCGAGCCCGCGGCCAATCCCGAAGATGTGGAGATAGAGGTCGCGGCGGAGCTGCAACCCTGGCTTTGGGATATCCTAAATAAAGCACTGGGGAAGGGCGATTGGTCGAGCGTCGACAGGTGCGATCCTGGGTTGCCGGCAAGAGTGTTGAGAACCATTCCAAATACGAAGGTTTGACACAGAATCTATTTTGATAAATACAGCATGTATAGATTTGATAAATTTTGGGCCTGGTGTTGGCAATGATAAATGAACACAGGATACCGCAGCTTCGTCATGGTGATCCGTTAGGCGAGGTCGGAATATTTAAGCCGGGGATGCCGCAGTTTGACCCTGTGAAGATACTTCGTATCCACGGCTACAAGAATATGGAAAAAATTCGCCCGGTTATTAGAAAGACCGCCGACGAAATTGCTGTACGCGCTGCCGGCGTCATGACGCCGATTATCTATTTCAAGCGGATGGCTGTGGCTGAATGTTCCGCAGAAGGTCTGCGTTTGGAGAATGGTCTTGCGTTCACCAACCCGGCATTTAGTCGATATCTTTTCGAAGCACGAGAAATCGTTACCGTCGTTATCACGCTTGGCAAAGGGCTTGATGATGACGTTATGGACTTCATGGACAGGTTCGAACCGCTGGAAGCGCTTTTTATGGAAACAGCTGGCTGGCTGGGGATCGAGTGGACGACAAAGAAATTTGTTGAGTTTTTCAACGCTGGAACAAAAGCCGAGGGCCGCCGCCTGACCAGCCGCATGGGTCCTGGGTATAGCTACAAGGTGGATGGCGTGAAGTCCATGTGGTCCCTGGAAGAACAACGTCAGCTATTCAAGACTTTTGATGATGTAGAGCTTCCCGTCCAGCTTATGGAAAGTTGTGCAATGTTCCCGAAGATGTCGCGTTCCGGTCTATACGGCTTGGTGCCTGAAAATAGACCGAAGAATGATCAGGCGGGACAAGGATTGCCGATATAGGAATAATTATTTGAGGGCAAGCGCATCAGTTTTGGGGTGCTAATTTGGAGTAGGGAAAGCTCCGTGATCACATGAAAATATGGCCCATGGGGCCTCATGATATAGGAATGGAAAAATGAAGGATGCAAACGGCCCGTTGATGGTAATTGGCGAAAATTTCAACGCCACGAGAAAGATCAAGGCAACAAGCCCAAAGATTGTTGAAGAAGATGGCAAAGTCGGGGTCCGCTATACGGATCTTGAGGGTAAGGTAAGCCTTTTGGATTGCACGGACATCATGCCGGAGGATCCGGCGGAGCGGAACAGTTTCCTGGTTCCGCATATTGCTCAGGCCCTTCGTACGAAAGACATGAATTACATTACCTGGGCCATCAAGAACCAGGAAAAGCATGGTGCGCATATTATTGATGTGTGTGTTGATGAAATGTCGGCTATTCCCGAAGAAAGATTCGAATGGATCAAGTGGACAGTAGAAGTCGCACAAAAAGTCACCGACAGTATCATCTCTATCGACTCCTCTGACTCGAAGACCATCTTTGCTGGACTGGAAGCACACGATAGCTCCATAAGCCGCCCGGCGATCAACTCGTTTAATCTGGAGGATGGGCGTCAGGACCTTGTCCCCATGGCGAAAGAGCACGGCGCCCTGCTATTTGCAAATGCCAGCGGCAATGCGGGCATGCCTGAGAATGCGCAACAGCGTGTCGAAAATCTCGTCACCTGCATGGACATGATGGACGAAGGCGACATCCCAATGGGAGACCGTTACCTTGATCCTCTCGTATTTCCCATCGGCGCTGGGCCAGATTTCGGCAATCACTACCTGGATGCCGTGCGCGAATTGCGTAAGCTCTATCCCGATGTCCACCTTTTCGGCGGACACAGTAATATTTCGTTTGGCATGCCGCAACGAAAGCTGGTCAACGAGACATTCATCTCATTGTCCATTCTAGCTGGCTGTGATTCGGTCATGATCGATCCGGTTATGAATGCGCCGGAAAGCCTTGAAGACTTCATGTACGTCGTTAATGCGCTGACCGGCGTCGATGAATTTTCAATGAAATACCTGAAACACATCAGGAATAAGAACAAGAAGAAGGCCGCATCCGGAAAGTAGAACAGGAAATCATAGATATCGTGTTGGAACATGCGGCGACAAGCTCCGGCGCTATCCATGCGCGAGGCTCGGCCCGGCATTTGCGCCATGCATGCAATTGGTGGCGTATCGCCGAAAACTCTATGTTAGGGTTTGATTAAAGTGCGAGTGATGTTAATTTTTTGATTATGAGGGGATCAGGTTCTGATTTCGATGATGCCGTCGCCATTGCTGGCCACGTATAAAAGGGTGAATTCATAAGAAAGTTCTGGCTTAGCCAACTTAATTCAACAGGGAGTGGTGTGTTATGACAGAAATGTCCGGTGATTTAGGAACTCAGCTTGCCAAGATCAAAGGTGCTGAGGTCATAAAAAGTTTTTGTTACACCTGTCCTTGGCAATGTCCGACCGAGGTGTTTGTGCGCGATGGCCGGATTGTTTATCAAAAGGGCAACCCGGAATCCCCCAATAATATTGGCGCTCGCTGTGCAAAAGGCATGGCAAGCTGGCACGTCAGTCAGGACCCGGATCGCCTGACCAAGCCTCTTTTGCGAACCAACCCGAAAGGCGAGAGGGGTGAATTCAAGGAGATTTCCTGGGATGAAGCCTTCCAATTCATCGCCGATAAATTAAAAGATATTGCAGAAAAATGGGGTCCGGAAGCGGTTGCCTTGACCTGCCATCACGATCCCAACACTGTTTTTTACCACCATCTTTTGAAGGATTTGTACGGCTCGCCGAATATGTATGCCCATACGTCCGGGTGCGAGCAAGATCGGCGGGCGGCCTGTTTGGACATGTTTGGCCATGTTTTCCCCATGCACGATTTCTCAAATTCCAAGTACGTTATGCTTTGGGGAATGAATAATTTAGGGGCTAACCAAGGCCTCTGGGAAAGTCGGGCTTTGATCGAGGCGCAAGCCAAGGGCTGCCGTCTGGTCGTGGTCGATCCGAATTTCACGGAGACGGCGCAAAAGGCTGATGAATGGGTGGCGATTAAGCCTGGCACCGATGGCGCCATGGCGCTGGCTATGTGTCGCGTTATCATTGACGAAAAGCTGTATGACGAGGAATTCGTCAGCAAGTATTGCGAAGGCTTCAGTGGTTTCCGCGATCATCTTCATGAGAACGGCTTTACGCCGGCCTGGGCTGAGGAAATCTGTGGCATTGATGCGGCGCGTATTACCCGTCTGGCCCGGGAGTTCGCCACATCAAAACCGGCCATGTCAGCCATGTTCAAGGGCTCTGGATATTACACCAACGGCCATGACGCGGCCCGCGCATGCTACATTCTCGATGCCATATGCGGTGAAGTGGATAAGCCGGGCAACATTAACCTCAAAGGCTGGGCGCCTTTGGGCCCGCCGGTAGAAATACCCGAAGAAGCCATGCGCCAGCCTGAGAAGGATCCGTTACATGTGGCTATGGGTTATCCCATGGCACCGGACTTGCCGAACTCCAAGCTGCCCGATGCGGTGATCAACGGTGACCCGTATCCGGTGAAAGGCTTATTCGTGCATGCCACCAACCCGGTGATGAGCGATCCAAACCGGGACCGCGTGATGGAGATGTTTAAACACCTGGAATTGGCCGTCGCTTGCGAGCTGTATCTTAGTGAAACGGCGCTGGAGTGCGACATCGTTTTGCCGGAAACCTCATTCCATGAGCAGGCTGAAATTCGCCAGGGCATGTGGCTTGGGCCTGAAGTGGTGCTCTGCCAGCCCGTTGTTGATCGTGTCGGCGATTCAAAACCGCCTTATGAAATCGTTAAAGGCATCGCCGAGAAAATGGGTTGGGCCGAGCACTTCCCCTATGAAAAATGGGAAGATTGGGGCGAAGTGGCCATGAAAGACGTTCCCATGAGCATCGATGAACTTAAGACGAAAGGCTTTTGGGCTGGCGATATCGAATACAATCGTGTTCCCAATGGATTGCCGACACCGTCGGGAAAAATCGAGATTTTTTCAAATAATTATAAGGACAACAATCTCAATCCTTATCCTGAGTTTGTTGAACGCAGTGTCATTCCGGACGAAGAGTACCCGCTTCAGGTGACCCACTCCAAGTTCTCAATGCATTGCAATATCGTGACCCAGAATAACCCTCTATTGATGGAAATCTGTGGCGAGAACTGGGTAGAAATCAATCAGGTTGATGCCGCCAAATATGGCATTCAAAACGATACTTATGTGACGGTTGAATCGCCAAAAGATAGTATAAAAATATTGGCAAAGGTCGTCGAAGGGCTCGTGCCTGGATGCGTCAGCATCCGTCATGGGCACGGCTTTGGTCATTGGGCCATGGGTTCGACAGCGAAAGGTAAGGGCGCGCATTCAAATAATTTGATGGATGCACATACCAACCCCGTCACCGGGGCGAATTGCTATAATGAATGCAAAATTCGCATTCGGCCAGCCGGTTAGGGGAGAGCATTATGCAGCACGGATTTTATTTTGATCATAAACGTTGTGTGAAATGTCACGCCTGTGAAATAGCTTGTAAGACATGGAACGAGGTGGAGATTGGTCCCCGTTGGCGCGAGGTCGTGAAAATCGAGACCGGGTCTTTCCCCAATGTGCAAGCTATGAACGTTTCCATGGCCTGCATGCATTGTGGTGATGCGCCATGTTTGAGTGCCTGTCCTGTCACCGCGATAACCAAGCGCGCCGATGATGGTATCGTCGTTGTCAATCCAAACACGTGCATTGGCTGCGGTTATTGTACCTGGGCTTGCCCTTTCAACGCACCGCAATTAAGCGCTGTTGCCGGTAAAATGGAAAAATGTAACTTCTGCCAATCACCGGGCAAAGAGCGACCGCTGGATATGCCACGCGCTTGCGAAGAGATTTGTCCGACCGGGGCAATCCAGACAGGTACCATGGCTAAATTAGCAAACATGGGACGCGAAAAGGCGGCGAAACGTTTGATGGGTGGGGATATGAGCGGGTTCCCATCGCTGATGGTCGATGCACATGATAAGTTTGGCCCTGGTGGTGACTAAGGCATTTTTTGTTGTCGATGAGGTAGGTGATGATCAAAACGCATGCGCCCATTTCCCCAAAGCAGCCCAGCATCGGGAAATAGTCGTTAAAATAATATGGCATAAATAAAGAGGTCTCGGGTTAAGCTCTTCCTGAGCGAAACTAGAGATTAATAATCTAGACAGGAAATGACGATATAGAAGATACGCCAGCTATGTGCTTGGCACCGAGGATCATAATAATAAAGGGGGAGGCGTATGTTTGGACAACTGCTAATCAGTGGCTTAGCCACGGGGAGCTTGTACGCATTGACAGCAGTTGCTGTTGTCGTCGTTTTTCGGAACACTCGCACCATTAACCTTGCCCAGGGTGATTTCTCGATGATTGGCGCCTTTGCGGCGTTGATTGTGATCAAGGATTTTGGCGCTAATTACTTTGTCGCTTTGGCCTTTGCCGTTTTCGTTTGCATCATGCTTGGTTTTCTTGTCGAACGCTTAGTGATGCGGCCCATCGCGGAATCAGATTGGCTGACTTTGTTTACGGCAACGCTTGGCGTTTACTACATGTTGCACGGATTTGCAGGGTTGTTCTGGGGCCGTGACACAAAGGCTTTCCCGGTAACCTTCGACCCGACGCCTATTAAAGTTGTTGGCGGACTTGTTTCTCAGGGGCACATCATAAATATGTCCTGGGCGGCGGCCATTGGTTTGGTCCTCTTCGTCTTTTTCAAATATACTAAACAGGGCATTGCCATGCGGGCCGTCACGGATGACCCGGATACGGCACAGCTCATGGGCATTCCTGTTCGTTTTATCGTACTCTTGACTTGGGGCATGGCGGGTTTCCTCGCTGCTTTCGCAGGGGTTTTGCTTGCGCCTATCGTCTATGTGGCACCAGAAATGATGGATGAGGTGCTCATCAAGGGCTACGTCGCGGCCGTGTTCGGTGGCCTGTTTTCCATACCTGGCGCAATCATTGGGGCATTGATGATCGGTGTCGCAGAAAATCTGGCCGGTGGTTATTTGGGGTCCCATTACAAGACCGCCACGGCATTCGCCATGATTGTGTTCTTGTTGGCATTTCGACCGCAAGGATTGTTCGGCAATCAAAACAGACGGGAGGTATAAGAGGCATCCGGCCTCTTAAACATGCTCATGAATGATAAATTATCAACAACTTCCGCTCCTGCCATCCCGGCCTTGAAGGCTAAATTTCAAAGTCAGAATTGTTGGGCTGCTCTTGTTTTCCTACTGCTTGCGCTTTCGTTTCCATTCCTTCCCGGTGTCCAGGGATGGATGGCATCCCAAGCGGCGCTTGTAGTCATTTATATCATGGCGGCGCAAGGGGTCAGTATTCTCACAGGGTATACGGGTCTCGTCACCGTCGGGCACGGTGGCTTTCTGGCCATTGGCGCTTATACATCTGCCTTATTGACGAAACATTATGGGGTCGATTTAGTGGTCGGTATTGTCGCCGCGGGCTTTATGGCGGCTTTCATTGGCTGCATCCTGGGCCTCGTATTTCTACGTCTCTCGGGCGCATTCATGGCTATTGGCACCCTGGGTTTTGCATTCTTTATGGGGACGATCTTTAACAACGTTCCAATTTTCGAAGGACGTGAAGGCATATCTCTTCCTGACAACCGGGTGTTTGGCATGGTCATTGGTGATGATGGCTTTTATGTGGTTTCAGTCCTGGTGCTCGCCCTGACCACATTGTTTGTTTATTGCCTTGTTAGATCCGGCGTCGGACGGGCGTTCATGGCGCTTCGAGATTCTGAAAAGGCAGCCGAGAGCAGCGGCGTAAACCGTATCCTCTATCGGACAATCGCCTTCACAATTAGTGCTGCCATCACCGGTGTGGCGGGGGCATTGAATGCGCACATTGTCAATTATATTTCGGCCGAGGTTTACGGCGACATATGGTATTCAGTTGATTTTCTGGTGGCCACGGTTGTCGGTGGTTCGGCGGTCTTGATGGGGCCGTTCATTGGCGGCGCTTTTGTTGCCCTGGTTCCGTTCTTCCTAGAGGAATTGGCTGACTTTAGCTACATTTTGAAAGGGGCTGTCCTGATTGGTGTTCTCATTATTGCGCCGGCCGGTGTCGCCGAGGTTCTAGGCAGGCCCATACGTGCCTGGCGGCGTAGACAACTTGCTGCGGCGGAAGCCCAGAACACGGAGGCCGGGACATGACAAGTTTACTGCGTTGTGAACAGGTAACAGTAAGGTTTGGCGGCGTTGTCGCCTGCGATAAAATTTCCCTCGACGTGGAAGCAGGAAAGGTTGTCGGATTGATTGGGCCAAACGGTGCCGGAAAAACCACCCTGTTCAATGTCCTGAGTCGTTTCCAGGATTACGATGAGGGCAATGTTTTGTACCACGATCAAAATGTTGATAAAAAGAAGTCCCATGAGATGATTGAATTGGGTATGGCCCGGACGTTCCAGAACATCAATTTGTTCGCCGAACAAACGGTCTTGGACAATATTCTCATTGGTGCACATCATCAAATTGGAAACCCGTTAGCTAATATGTTCTGGCTTCCAGGCGCCCGTCGCAATGAGCATGCGATCACGAAACGGGCCATTGAAATTGCCAAAATGCTGCATTTGGAGGATGAGCTCGACAATCTCGTGCGGAACCTGCCTTACGGATTGCAAAAACGCGTCGAAATGGCGCGTGCTTTGGCAGCCGAACCGGAAATTATCCTGCTGGATGAACCAGTTGCCGGGTGTAATGACGAAGAGACGGCGGAACTCAAGGACATCATCCAGCGCGTCAACAAGGAACTGGGTGTAACGGTGCTGCTCGTTGAGCATGACATGTCTATGGTGATGGCCGTTTGTGATTACATTCATGTGATCAATTTCGGTGCGAACCTTGCGTCTGGAACGCCTGCTGAAATACGCGCGGATAGTAATGTTATCAAGGCTTACTTAGGTGAGGATGACTCATGAGCTTGCTTAAACTCAGTAATATGGAAGCCAACTATGGTGCCGTTCGTGCCTTGCAAGGCGTCTCCCTTGATGTGAAAGAGGGGGCCATTGTTGCGCTCTTGGGTGCAAATGGCGCCGGGAAATCGTCAACGTTGAAAGCTATTTCGGGAATGATAAAGCCTTCCGCTGGTAATATCGAGTTCGACGGCAAAACATTGAATGGTATGTCACCAAACGAGATCGTTCGCCACGGTATCGCACATGTTCCAGAGGGTAGAAAAATATTCAAGGATCTGAGCGTCGCCGAGAACCTCAAAATGGGTGCGTATTCACGTTCTGACAGGTCGGGCATTGATGATGATATGGGGATGGTTCTTGAGTTATTCCCGCGACTGAACGAACGTTCAAAGCAGCTAGGTGGTACTCTAAGCGGTGGTGAACAGCAAATGCTTGCTATCGGGCGCGGGATCATGGCGCGTCCCCGGTTGTTACTATTGGATGAGCCATCGCTTGGACTGGCCCCACTGATTATTGCCGACATTTTTGAAACTCTGAGAAAAATTAACGCCGAGAAGGGCATGACACTGCTCATTGTTGAGCAGAATGCAAATGTTGCGCTTAAGAATGCCGAGTATGGCTATGTCCTCCAAGTAGGACGTGTTGCCGTTGAGGGTAAGTCTGATGACTTACGTCAGAATAAGGAAGTTATCGAGTCGTACATGGGTAGCTAGGGCAAGTGCCTGGTGCTAAAATAATGATTGTAGAAATTGTGGCGTCTCAATTGTGAGCCGTCTCGATAGAGCCTTCGGGGCTGTTACAGAACAGTTGGCGAAGAGCACATTTCTCCGCGAAAAGGGACAGCAATTTGCAAAAACGATTCCTGTCGGAGAGTGTATAGATGTTAATTAAAAATCAACAATGGAGGTAAATAACATGAGACGTTGTTTTAAATCATTTCTGATGATTACCGCTGCCAGCCTTATGGGGTTTGCGGCGAATAATGCCAAAGCGGCCGATGGGCCGGGAGTTTCCGAGAAGGAAGTTCTAATCTGTTCCTACCAGCCGATGACCGGTAAAGTTTCCAGTTATTTCCGTATGGGTAAAGGTGCAGATGCTTGGTTCAAGCACATTAATGATCACGGCGGTATTAATGGTCGTCAGATCAATTACAAGATGGTCGATGATAAATATGAGCCGGCACGGACGAAAAATATCGTTAAACGTTTTGTCGAACGCGACGAATGTTTTGCCATCGTGGCTCCTTTGGGATCAGCACCAACGAAAGCTGTTATCGACTATATAGTTGATAAAAAAATGCCGTTGCTGGGTGCAGGAACGGGCGCGGCTAAGAACGTCTTTTACAAAAGCCGTTATGTCTTCCCTCTTTATCCGCCATACGACAAAGAAGGCACCGACTTGGTTCGTTTCACCAAGGAAGTCTTCAAAGCTAAAAAAATCGGCGTTATCTACCAAAATGATGCTTCAGGAAAAACCCACCTTAAAGGTATCGAAGTTGGTTTGAAGAAGTATGGCGTCGAAATGGTTGCGGCTGAAGGTTATGAGCCCAAAGAAGTTGATGTTAGCTCTCAAGTCATCAAGATGAAGGATGCCAACGTTGACGCTTTGATTTGTTCTTGTGCTCCTGAGCCTGCTGCCAAGGTCTATACGGAACGGGCAAAACTTGGTTGGAAAGCACCTGTTGTGAATGTGTTCTTCGGCAAAAGCCCAAAAGTAGCTGAACTTGCAGGCGATGCCGCCGTCAATGGCGTGTATTTCGCGACGATTTTCCGTGAGTGGGATGATCCGAACAAGCATATTCAGGAAGCTAAGGTAATTCTCAAAAAGTACTATCCGGAAGAACAGCCGGATGCAGTGCATCTTTGGGGCTTTACAGGCGCGCAAGTGTTTACCGAAGCGCTTAAGCGTATGGGCTCTGGTGACATTACCCGTGCTCGTCTTCTGGACACTTTGGAAGGCATCGATAACTGGAAAGGCAGTGTTGTCCCAGTCGTCAACATCGGCGAAGTAGGGCCGGGCGATGAAGCGGTCAACCATCTGTTGGTTCCAGACATGAACTATGTTGTTTACAACAATGGCAAGTTCACACCGTTTGCTCCGCCTTGGATGGCGAAATAAGCGACTATTGAAAGTTGGCGGCGGGATCCCGTCGCCAACTTTTTTTATGCCCCATGCTTAATGTGCATAAGGTGGTGGCGGGATTGCATCTCGACACCGGTTAAGTGAAGAACCTAACATAGTGTCAATTGCAGATGTAATGCGCACTATGTCGACTTTGATCAAAAATTCTCGGAGGTCTCAATGGTTGGTATCGTAGGTGAAGCTATTTCGCCGCAACGAAAGCGGACATTAGATGCAATGAATCTACGTGAACCGGACCGGGTCCCCGTAGCGTTGTGGGGTACCTTTGAGGGGTATCAACATCTTCGCCAAGGTCTTGGTATGGAGTTCACGGATGAGCCCGCCAATTACCGGACTGGTTCGACAACCTGGACCACTGATGTCAGCTTCGAATTGGATATAGCAGAAAAGCTTGATCTTGATGCGGTTCGGATTTCCACGGGACCTCCTGGTGGATCACCAGGTTTTCGTTGGATCAATAAGGATGATTTTCCATTCCCGCTCAATGTTGACGTTCTGGACACTGATAAAATCAATGTAGATGAGTGGGGCGTTATCCGTAAATGGACGCCGCACGAAAATGGCGGCTATTGGGAAATGGTCGGCTATCCTTTGTTCGACGCCACGAGCGCACCTTTGGAAGAGGGCCTGGAGATACTCCGCGCGTACCCATTCCCGGACCCGACCGATGATTCTATTTTTCATGATTCACCCATTCCCGGCATGGATCTGCGCACTTATTGCAAATTCGTCCGCGAGGAAACGCCCTTTGCGCTGATGGCCCAGGCAGGCCGCGGTGGATTGTTTGAACAGGCCAAGTATATGGTCGGCTATGCTAAAATTTTCTCCGATTTCATTGAGTCGCCGGAATTTCTGGAAGCTCTGTTGGTCAAGCTTACGGACATAGAAATTGCTTTCAACAAAACGATGATAGATGTCTGTGGTGAATACGTGGATTGGATTCGCGTCAGTCCTGAAGATTTGGCCAGTGAAAAAACCTCCTTTTTGTCACTGAAGATGTTTGATCGTCAGCTTTTGCCCCATTACCAGCGGGCTTGCTCGGAGACAAAAGATTATTTCCTGAAGAAAAACCCCAACGGGAAAATTCAGTTTCATAGTTGTGGTGCTATCCCAACATCGTTCATGGAGGGACTACTACGCGGCAAAACCACAGATGGACAGCAATGTGTCGATGGCTTTGATCCGGTTCAACCGAAGGCTGCGCGCCATTCGGGACACCGTTCAAAGAAACTGATGGTTGGCGACCGTATGTATTTCTATGGCGGGATCGACGTTCAGGAGACTCTTCCGTGGGGCTCTGAAGAGGATGTCCGCAAGGAAGTTCGCCAGCGGATTTGGGAACTTGGAAAAGGCGGCGGCTATATCCTTAGTTCGTCCCATCGCCTCGAGCATGACGTCCCTATTGAGAACACGCTTGCAATGATTGATGAAGCTCGCAAATACGGCGTCTACCCACTACCGGAAGAACCTCCTGAAGGAGCGGATGTCGGTGAAGGTTTGCTTGAATTGCAAAGATAATTTGGAATTGATATCCCCAATTTTTATTGGACAATGAGAGAAAACAAATGCCCTTAGAAATCGAAACCGAAATAGAATTCGATCTTGATGACCTTAAGGTTGATATCGAGACGACGCGCCAAACGGACCGTTGGAACGATGCCCCGGATGATGTGAAAGACCTTTTCCATGAGCTTGAATGGAACATCATTGAAGGTGAGCATATGGAGACGGCTGAATTCATTGAGAGTATTCTTAAGTGTGATGTATCAGCGCGTGTTTTGATTGCCGGCCCCATGGCGACAGGCATTGCTGAAGTTGGCCGCCGTTTCAAAATGGATGAGTATTTCTTGCCGGAAGTTATGATGTCGGCGAAATGCATGCATGCGGCACTTGAGATCCTAAAGCCACTTATTATTGCGGAAAAGACTGCTGACATCGGAACAGTCGTCATTGGCACAGTTCAAGGCGACCTGCATGATATTGGCAAGAAAATCGTCGCTATGATGATGGAAGCAGCCGGTTTTACTGTTATTGACCTAGGCGTTAGCGTACCACCGGAAGCTTTCATCGAAGCCATAAATGAGCACAATCCCGTCATCGTCGGTTTTTCGGCCTTGCTGACCACGACCATGAACATGCAATGGGAAACATTGAAGTTGATCGATGCGGAAGGCTTGCGTGAAAGCGTGCACGTTTTTGTCGGTGGCGCACCTATCAGTCAAAATTGGTGTGATAAGATTGGCGCTGATGCATACTGTGGCGATGCGTTGGTGGCGGTTGATAAAGCCAAGGCCTGCATTTCCGATCTAAGTGAGCTAAAAGGTGGAGCGCCAGAGCTTCATGCCAGTTTGCTTGCCATCGATACGGAACGCGAGCAACAGAAACTTGAGGAAGCACAAGCCGCTACAGGTTAAGGCAGCCAATCGAACGCAGAGGGCTATGGATATAAAATCTCTAACTCGACCCTCCACCTTGTTGCCGATTTTGGCATCTGCGGGGCTTCTTGTCTTCGGACTTGCCGGGAAATTGAATGCAGGCTGGGGCTATGGCCTGCTACTTGTTGCGGCAATCACCCTTGGCTTTGGCCTGATTATCTTTTCCGTATTTGTTTTTAGTCACCGCTTTGACACGGCCACATTGCGGGCTGCTTTTGTCAGCATGTTCCGCATTGGTGGGTGGAGTTACGTCCTTGCCGTATCCGCGTTGAGCGGGTTTTATATGAATGAAACCGCAGCGGGCCGCATGGAAGCAAAGTGGGTATTGTTCGGCCCAGTTGTGTTGGCGGCTATCATCTTCCTCGATTGGGGCCTTTATCGTTTGGTTGTGGGAAAAAACCTGCCGACGTGGGCCCGCTTTGGGCATCTTGTATCGCGAAAGGCAAGTGATCCTGCGGCTATGCGCCAAACGCTTATCGATGATGTTGTCCTGCATAAGGCTTTGTTTTCCGTCAGTGGGTTCAGATGGTTCAAGCACACGCTGATATTCTGGGGTTTTGCCCTGATGTTTGCCGCCGAATTGATTGCTGTGTTCCTGCGCGAAGGCCTACCGGCTTTTGGCATGCACGATATCTGGTCTGAGGCCGGAAACCCCATTCGCCTGGCTTTCGATTTCGTTTTTGATTTTTCAGGTTTGATGATTTTGATCGGTTGCGTATTGGCATTGATCTGGCGGGTTGTGGTTCATGGTAAACCGGCGCAAAAATATAGCGATACGCCCACGGCAGTCTTTTTGTTTGTGGTTGTATTAAGCGGGTTCGTATTGGAAGCAACCCGTATAGCATTTGTTGATCCAACTGGAGCCGCACATTCTGCATCTTTTGTCGGTTTGGCATTGGCGCAGTTGATCTCTGCCCCCGATGACGTTTATGGACGTTTTCATGAGCCCCTATGGTTGTTCCATATGTTGGCTTCCTGTGGATTTATTGCCTATGTCCCGGTGAAGCGTCTAATCCATTCATGTGCCACACCCATCGGACGATTGATGAATTCACAAAAAGGATTACTGGCCGCGAAAAAACAGAATTCACTGAAGGGCCTGCTGATTCGCGATAATAGCGATTGAGTTTGTGCCCACATGGCATTGTGTCTTTGTGCCCACATGGCATTGTGTCTTTGTGCCCACATGGCATTGTGTCAATGCCTATACATCCCTCGCGTAATTAATATTGGCGAATGCCTCGCCGTCCCCAACAAACAATGGCTAAGTTATTCCTCTCGGGCTAAGTTATGTTTCTCGTTAAAGAAGTTTTTCTCCAATTATGAGACGTGAAACATATGGATTGGAATCAATTACGAGTTTTTGCAACAGTTGCCAACATTGGTAGTTTTACCGGTGCTGGGAAAATTGTTAATTTGAGCCAGTCCGCCGTGAGCAGGCAAATTGGCTCCCTGGAGGCTGACTTGGGTGTCATGCTGTTCCGGCGCCATGCCAGCGGCATTATATTGACCGAACCCGGCTTGGAACTTCAAAAAGCTGTACAGGAAATGTCTTCGCGTCTCGCTTTGGCTTTGGGGGTTATCAACGAATACCAAGAAAACCCGGAAGGCCCACTTCGTATCACCACATCGGCGACGTTCGGTTCTGCTTGGTTAAGTGCGCGGATGAATCGATTCTTGACCCGCTACCCGGATATTTCAGTTTCTTTACTGCTGGTTGATAACTACGAGATGGATTTGTCTCTGGGCGAGGCTGATGTGGCAATCCGTTTTGATCCCCAGACTCAACCAAATTTGGTGCAACGAAAATTCATGGCTATCCGCTATCATGTGTTTGGTTCCAAGGCTTATCTTAAAGAACATGGAACGCCGAAAAGTATCGATGATCTGGACCGTCACAAAATCATCGTTTACGGCGATGATGTTCCTGCCCCGGTTGCCCAAATCAACTGGCTGTTAAATGCCGGCCGGCCAGAAGATGACCCGCGCGAGCCGGCACTACGGGTTAATAGCGTTTACGGTATTTATCGTGCGGTGCAAAGTGGTCTGGGGATTGCCGCGCTGCCCTATTACTTGAGTGAGAGAACACCACATTTGCAGGAGGTTTTGCCTGAGTTGGAGGGGCCGACCTTTGATACCTATTTTGTTTATCCCGAAGAACTTCGCCATTCAAAAAGAATCAAGGTGTTGCGGGATTTCCTCTTGGGTGAGGTTGAAGCCTACCACCAAAAACTTGAGATGTAAGGACCTGATGATTGCTAAGGCAATCAGGCTAGTTTGCTGGCATCACCGTTATGTCATTTTTTGTATTTTCTAAAAGCGAACCACCCCCCCGCGAGAGCACCGATACAACCATCAATAAAAATCGCCTTTAAGACCTCACTCATTTCAGGTGAGTTCCATAAGGTTCTGTCAGTAAGAATATCAAAATACTCTGGATTTCTGATCAGGGGGGTCGCCCCTAATAATAAAAATCCCAAGAATATGAGTTGAAGGGAAGAAAACTTGTCATACCAGGATGTAGCTTCACTCATAACGCATCAACGTCCTTTATTTTTCATTGTCATTCCACAAAATATCAAAAAGGTACGCGTACATATACCCCATAACTAATAAAATCCAAGCTTATCAACATCTTAATTATTGACGCGATTAGCTGGAAAATTTTATAACGAATAACGATATCGAAATACGATATTGTTTCATTTATACACGGAGTAACCCGATGACTGTGGCTCGGTCTGATACCAATTCCAATCAACAATTACAAAAACAGACTGTGGCAGCTGTCTTCCTTACATTTTTACAATTAGGCTTAACATCGTTCGGCGGCCCTGTTGCCCATTTGGGATACTTTCGAGAAGCATTTGTTGAGCGCCGCCGTTGGCTTGACGAGCGTTCCTATGCGGATTTAGTGGCCTTGTGCCAGTTTTTACCGGGCCCAGCATCGAGCCAGGTTGGTATCGGAATTGGGCTTGCCAAAGCGGGGTTGCCAGGAGCATTTGCGGCCTGGTTAGGCTTCACTCTGCCATCGGCGCTTGCTCTTATTATCTTTGGGTACGGTATTCTTGAATTCCAGGAAGTAATCCCGCTTGGAGTTTTGCACGGCCTTAAGGTCGTTGCCGTCGCGGTGGTGGCCCAGGCGGTCTGGGGTATGGGTCGGACCCTATGTCCAGATACACCACGTATCAGCCTTGCTGTCATAGCAACGGTCGCGGTGATCGCCTCGCCAACCCCGCTCATGCAGGTTGCTGTGATTGTTGCAGGTGGTATAGCCGGGCTCATCTTCTTACAGACTGATATGGACAAGAGCGATAGTTCCCTTGGAATTGACATTAGTCGCGGCGTCGCGATCACGGCCATCGTGTTCTTTTTCGCATTATTGTTGGGCCTGCCTTTAATCGCCGGCGCATATCCATCACAAGGCTTGTCGTTGTTCGATAGCTTCTACCGTTCCGGCTCGTTGGTATTTGGTGGTGGCCACGTCGTGTTGCCTTTGCTTCAGTCGGAAGTTGTTCCTACGGGATGGGTGTCCAATGACAATTTTCTCGCAGGCTATGGCGCCGCACAGGCCGTCCCGGGTCCGCTGTTCACTTTTGCCGCCTATCTGGGGACTGTAACAGGACCAACACCAAACGGCTGGATAGGCGGATTGATTTGTCTTGCAGCCATTTTCTTGCCCTCGTTCTTATTGGTGGTCGGTGTTCTGCCGTTTTGGGATGGGCTACGACAGCTGGGTCCGGTACGAAAGGCGTTGACCGGAATTAACGCGGTTGTCGTCGGCCTATTGCTTGCTGCTTTATACAGTCCGGTGTGGACAAGTGGCATACTCTCAGCGGGCGATTTCGCCCTTGGTATTTGCGCTTTCACTTTGCTTGTATTTTGGAAACTTCCAGCCTGGCTCATTGTCATACTGACAGCCGCCGGGGGTTGGGGATTGCAATTGTTGGCGACTATATGAGCGAAAGTGACAGGGACCTTTATTCTGGATTGATACGGTTGCATATTCTCCATCATGCGGCACAGGAGCCTGTTTATGGCAGTTGGGTGATTAAAGAACTGCGCAGCCACGGATACGAAATTAGCCCCGGTACGGTTTATCCAATGCTGCAAAGATTAGAGCGAAAAGGTTACCTGCGCTCTGAGACAGAAGGTCCTGGAAAACGAGATCGCAAATTTTATAGGATTACGTCCCAAGGCAGTCGCGCGTTGGCAGGGGCAAAGGAAAAAGTAAAAGAATTGTTTGGTGAAATGTTCAACCCGTAATTTCTCACGACGATGCCCCCAATAACGCTCGTCAAAAACCATAGGCAACTTGAGTCCATGGGGCAGGGCGAATATGATGGAAAAATGGAAAACGTAAAAAGACTGATCATTGGAATGACGGGTGCAACGGGTGCGGTTTTTGGCACGCGCTTGCTTGAGGTCCTGGCTGACACGGACATCGAAACTCATTTGATTGTCAGCAAATGGGCCCAGCAAACCCTTGAGCATGAAACCTCTTATACCCTGGATGGTTTGCGCGATCTGGCCAGTGAGACCTACAGCGCGGGCGATATGGGGGCGAAAGTGTCATCTGGCTCGTTTCATACGGATGGCATGGTGATTGTGCCGTGTTCTCTTCGCAGCGTCGCCTCCATCGCCCACGGCCTTGGCGACCATCTGGTGCACCGGGCGGCGGACGTTATTCTCAAGGAAAAGCGCAAGCTTGTCGTGGTCGCCCGTGAAATGCCGCTCAGCACGATCCATCTTGAGAACTTGTTGAAATTGTCACAAATGGACGTGACCATCTTACCGCCCATGCTAGCGTTCTATAACCACCCGCAAAGTCTGGACGATATGGTCGATCACATTGTCATGCGAATTCTTGATCAGTTTGATGTGTCCCGTGACCTGGTTGCCCGTTGGGATGGAAAAATGCAAAACAACACAGCACGCATCCATCCCATTAAATAATACCCCGCTTAGTTCCCGAATAGTCCCTTCAAGCCTTTGCCAATAGCCCCAAGCGGGTTTGTGTCTTTCTTTTCCACTGGCGGAGGTGTCGGGCTGGAGTCTGTTTTTTGCGGTGCGGAGGCTGAAGTCATTTTGCCGGGGACGACTTTTTTTCCGGCAAGGGCAGGGGTGCAATAATCCGTATCATCGGTACTGGCGACGGCTTCCTTGGCGACTTTTTCGACCAGCAGGGAAAGCCCCAAGGAGGCGATTGCCCCGGCTGTGCGGGCCGCCCCGGCGGCGACATTGCCCGCTGCTCCGGCCATGTCTATTTGCCAGTCCGGTTCGGCGAAAGTGCCAATAATATCCACAGGGACCATGGCCACAGTCGCAAGATTGGCTCTCTTGGAGCGCGGGTCAACGCGCAGCTTCAGGGTTTCGTTGGCGAGATTTGCACTGCCTGAACCCAAGACCGACAGGCCCCCGGTTTCGAAGACAATGGCGTGGGTGTCGGCCATGCCCTGTGAGATGTCGAATTGAACCACACCGCAAACAATTTTCTTGTCGTCCTGTGAGTTGAAGACGTTGAGCAGGTCCGTTGAGACAATATTCAGAGCGCCACTTTGCAGTTGGCCGTCTTTTGTTGCGACGCGGGCCACCCCGTTCAGGCGCGCCATCAGCGTGCGAACGGAATTTCCGTTTCCGGTTACATTGACCTTAAGGTCGGCTTTGCCCGTGGCTATGTCACCCATGCCTAACTGGGTCATTAGAAGGCCGTAATCTACCTGTTTGACGTTGATGTCAGCTTTCAGTCCGGTAATTTCTTTAGAGCCATCAAGGGTGACATTGCCACCAATCTTGCCACCGGCGACAATGGCGCTAAGGGGTTTTACGCTTAATCGACCATTCTTGAGAGTCAGGCTGACGTTGACGTCGGATACTTCCAAACCACTGACAATAATCTTACCAGCATTGAACTTGACTTTGGCATCGGCGGCTTTAAGACCATCCAACGCCAGTGGGTCCGCCGGGAAGACGCGGCCGTCACTACTTTTTGCCGGGGCAGGGGCCTTCTGGCCATTGTCCTTAGGCAGCAAGTCATCAAGGTTCAAGGTGTCTGTATTCAAGGAAACATCAACAAATGGGCGTGGGCCGTTTAAATCAGCGGCGACGCTGCCTTTAAGGGCAAGCGCCCCAATTGCCGCATCCAAATTGCCAAGGGAAATTTTTGTTGGCCCATCAAGCTTTATGTCAGAATTGATCTTGAAGCCACCTGTTATAGGCAATTCCAGATCCTTGAGACTGGGTTCAAGCGCTGCGGCAGCATTTAATGTTTTGGCTAGTGAAGCACCAACCACACTAAGCTTGATGTCTGCAGCAGGCTTATCATCATGGACGCCAACTTTGCCATTCAGGCCTACATCAACATTCAGGGCCGCCAGCTTTAGATCAAGCGGGAACATGCCGCCCCCGCCAATGGCTCCGATGGAGCCGAGCTGACCTGCAACACTAAAGGCCTGATCGTTGATCGCACCTTTGACCACCAAATCAAGCGGCGCACTTAAACCGCCGGACTTCAAATCGATGGTTGCCAGTTGCAAGGCGTACTGCTGACCAGCCTGGGCATCTTTGTAGGTGATATTGACATCTTTCATGGTCATGGAATTGACCACGGGCAGAACTATATCGTCATCGCCGTGGCTATCGTCGGACGGAGCCTCGCTTTTTGCGTCAGGGGCGCCGAATTCCCAGTTGGCCTTGCCGGATTTGTCTTTCTCGGCCAGCACATCAACACCTTCAAGAATGACCTGATTGATTTTGATCTCACCTGATAGCAGCGGCATGAGGGACATCTCGGCAACGAAACGCTTAATGGAAACCATATTTGGTTTTGTGCCCCACGACGCATTGCTAAAGGTGACCCCGTCAACAGCGATGCGAGGGGTAAGTGAGATGGAAAGGTCCAGATCACCGGTAATGGTCAAATCACGCCCGGTTGCGGCCTTGGCCTGGGCAGCGATCTCCCCCTTATACTGGTTGAAGTCCATGGACTTGATAATGGCGATACTGGCCACCACCAGGGCAATCAGCAGGACACCAATTGCGGATAGTATCTTTATGGTCTTGCCCATGGGGAAGCCTCCGGTATTTCTTAAAACAAAGCTGTTTATTTAATGAGCCTTAACTATAGACACATCAGGTGGTTAAATAGGAGTCCTGATCATTCAAGGCGTGTAAGAAATTCGGTAAATCACACCCTGCTTGTCATCGGAAACCAGTAATGAGCCATCTGGCAATTCATTGACATCTGCCGGACGTCCCCACGCGCGCGGACCTTGCAACCAGCCCTCGGCAAAAGGTTGCCACGATTGCGCCCGGCCTTTTTCATCGAAGCGTACACGCGCCACCCGGTAGCCATCGGGAATGTCCCGGTTCCAGGATCCATGATGGGCGACAAAGGCATCAAAGCGCATGTCTTTGGGGAACATATCACCCCGGTAAAAATGCAATCCCAGGGGTGCCACATGGGCACCGAACTTAAGATCAGGCTGAACCGCATTTGCAGGGGGGCGGGCCTTTTGAAACTGTCGTGTTCGCGCCTTGCCCCCGCCAAAGAAAGGATAGCCAAAATGAAGGCCTGATTTCGCCGCACGGTTAAGTTCTTCCGGTGGAATATCGTTGCCCATTTTGTCCGCACCATTATCCGTAAAATGAAGCTCCCCGGTTGTCGGGTGGAAGTCCATGCCCACGGAATTTCGTATGCCATTGGCAAAAACTACTGGGTTGGAACCATCGGCCCCCATGCGCATGATGACACCTTCATGTCTGCCCGGCTTACATATATTGCAAGGGGTGCCCAGGGCCACATAAAGGTTGCCCTCAGGGTCAAAGGCAAGATCACGCCGACCATGCCAGGAACTAGGGTTCATATCGTCAAAAATGACCTCTGGCGGGGCTTTCAAGAGGGCCTTAAGGCTTGCCCCCCGGTAACGAGTGATGCGGTGCTGCTCACCCACATATAAATAGCCATCGCGCCAGGCCACACCATGGGGCAGGATCAGGCCATCTTTTAAAATCAGGGTCTTTGCTGCCATGGCGTTTTTAAAAGGTATGGCATAGACGGCCCCGCTTTTTGAGCCGACAAAGACAATGTTTAATTCTGCTGAGACAGAAATGGAGCGCGCCCCCGGCGTAAGGCCAAAGACCTCTATAGAAAAGCCCGGCGGCAGGTGGATTTTGTCCAGTTGAGCAGCTGCTTCAGCCCTAAGACAAAGGGTAAAAACACCCAGGGCAAGGCCGAGGGCGATCACTCGTCGCAATAAAAAGCAGGAGCTCATGATTAAAGTGTAGCAAAAATCCGTAAAAACGGGAAACATGCTTATTCGGGAATCTATTTAGCAAAAGGGTCAGGAACGAAACATGGCGGATAACCTGGATAAAGCAGCGCTGAAATACCATCGGTTCCCAAAACCCGGCAAACTGGAAGTCGTCGCGACCAAACCATTAGCGACCCAGCGTGACCTGGCCTTGGCATATTCACCGGGGGTGGCCGCGGCATGCCGGGAAATCGTAGATGATCCGACCCAGGTTTCCAATTATACGGCACGAGGCAATCTTGTTGGCGTTATCTCCAACGGCACCGCCGTGCTTGGGCTCGGTTCCATCGGCCCGTTGGCGTCAAAGCCTGTGATGGAAGGCAAGGCGGTTCTGTTCAAGAAATTTGCGGGAATAGATGTTTTTGATATTGAAATCGATGAGACCGACCCGGAAAAAATGATCGACATTATTGCGTCGTTGGAGCCGACCTTCGGGGCAATTAATCTTGAAGATATCAAAGCACCGGAATGCTTCCAGGTTGAACGTCAGCTCAGGAAACAGATGAACATCCCGGTTTTCCACGATGACCAGCATGGCACGGCCATTGTTTCGGGTGCTGCCATCTTTAACGGCCTGCGCGTTGTTGGTAAGGAGTTTGCTGACGTTAAAATGGTCTCAACAGGTGGTGGGGCGGCCGGAATTGCCTGTCTCGACTTGCTGGTGTCCATGGGATTGAAGCTCGAAAACATTACCCTGATTGACCGTATCGGCGTTGTTTACAAGGGCCGCAAAGAGGAAATGGATCCGGAAAAATCGCGCTATGCCATCAAGACCGACGCCCGGACCCTGGATGATGTTATTGACGGGGCTGATTTGTTCCTGGGCCTTTCCGCCCCCGGTGTCTTAACCAAGGATATGGTCAAACGCATGGCGGACAAGCCGATCATCATGGCGTTGGCCAATCCGGAACCTGAGATTTCCCCCGATGAGGTGAAGTCTGTGCGCGCCGACGCAATTATAGCGACCGGACGTTCTGACTACCCAAATCAAGTTAACAACGTGCTTTGCTTTCCCTTCATATTCAGGGGCGCTTTGGATGTTGGGGCCAGCACTATCAACGAGGAAATGAAGGTTGCCTGCGTCAAGGCCATCGCCAATTTGGCCATGGCTGAATCTTCGGAAGTCGTCGCCAATGCCTATCGCGGCGAGGAATTGATGTTCGGTCCTGAATACCTGATTCCGAAACCCTTCGATCCGCGCCTTATTGTGGAAATAGCCCCGGCCATTGCTAAAGCGGCCATGGACAGTGGGGTTGCGACCCGTCCTATCGAGGACTTCGATGCTTATATTGAAGAACTGAACCGCTTCGTCTTCCGCTCCGGCCTGTTGATGAAACCTATCTTCGAGCGTGCCAAGCGCCATCCCAAACGGCTTGTCTATACTGAAGGGGAAAGCCATATTGTGCTGCGCGCTGTTCAGGCTGTCGTTGATGAAGGCCTTGCCCGCCCGGTATTGATTGGTCGCCCCGATGTGGTTGACAGCCGTATTAAAAGTTTGGGCCTAAGGCTTGAGGCAGATCGGGATTTTGATATTTGTAATCCTGAAGATGATCCGCGTTATGAAGATTATTGGCGTACCTTCCATAAAATTATGGAACGCAAAGGTGTCTCGCAAGATGCGGCACGGACAATCGTGCGGACAAACACGACGGTAATCGCCGCCCTGATGGTCTATCGCGGTGAAGCCGATACCATGATCTGCGGTACCTATGGTCAATATACCTGGCATTTGAGCTACATCCTTGATGTTCTGGGACTGGCCGAAGGAGTTCAGGATGTTTCTGCCCTAAGTACGTTGATATTGCCCAAGGGCACGTTCTTCTTTTGCGATACCCATATCACCCAAGACCCCTGTGTCGATGAAATCGTCGAGATGACCGCCATGGCCTGTAAGGCTGTTCAGCGTTTTGGTGAAACGCCCAAGGTTGCCTTGTTGTCCCATTCAAACTTCGGTTCGGCGAATTCCGCGACGGCCCGCAAGATGGCCGAAGCGTCGAAAATTCTCAGGGAAACCATGCCTGATGTTGAGATCGAAGGCGAGATGCATGCGGATACCGCCTTGAACGAAGAATTGCGGGCGCGAGTCTTTCCTAACTCGGGCCTGTCGGGTCAGGCTAATCTTCTCATATTCCCGACTCTGGACGCGGCCAATTCGGCCTTTAATCTGGTTAAGTCTTTGGCTGAGGGGGTTTCCATCGGACCGATCCTGCTGGGCGCTGCCCGCCCGGTCCACATTGTTACCCCGTCGATCACCGTGCGCGGCCTGGTCAACATGAGCGCCGTTGCGGTTGTTGATGCTTATGTGGCGGATAAGAAATAGAAATCCTGAATAATCTTACCACGGGCCTTCAATGTCCCGACGAAGGTATCTGCTATTTGCTTCAAGATGACGAGCCAAAGTTTTTGTGACAAAATTATTGAATGGTAAAAGAACCTCACACTCATAATCACTCGCACACACATGGACTTAATGAGAACCGTATCGGGATCGCGGCGCTTTTAACGGGCGTGTTCATGGTCGCGGAAGTCGCTGGGGGACTTATCTCCGGATCATTGGCATTGTTGGCCGACGCCGGACATATGGCGACAGACTTTGCAAGCCTGAGTGTCGCTTGGTACGCTTTTCGACTGGCCCGACGGCCAGCGGACTGGCGCCGTACATATGGTTATGATCGTTTTCAAACCCTGGCCGCTTTTACCAACGGACTTGCGTTATTTGCCGTTGCTGTGTGGATTATCGTCGAGGCTTTTCAAAGGTTCAGTGATCCCAAAATCGTGCTTGGTGGCATCATGCTTTGGGTCGCGCTTGGCGGACTGCTGGTAAATATTCTTAGCTTTTGGATATTGCACAATGGGGACCGTAATAATCTTAATATGCGGGCAGCTTCCCTGCATGTTCTGGGCGATCTGTTAGGCTCCGTTGCGGCTGTGGTCGCTGCCGTAGTGATCATTTTCACTGGATGGATGGCTATCGACCCCTTGTTGTCTGTTTTGGTCGCGGTGATTATTCTGCGATCAGCGTGGTATGTGGTTCGTGACAGCGGCCACATTTTGCTGGAAGGAACTCCTGACGGATTAGACAGTAGCGAACTTTCTGCTGATCTGGTATCCAGTCTTTCCGATCTTATTGATGTTCATCATATGCATATATGGTCGATTGCAGAGGAACGACTCGTTGCGACTCTGCATGCACGGGTTTCAGAACGCGGGGCGCCGGAAAAGGTCATCGCTGAAATCAAACGCCATCTGCATGAAAAATTCGGCATTACACACACAACTGTCGAGATTGAATTTGAGTGTTGTGCGGATGAGGCGGATGGCAGCGCCCATAAAATTCATAGGTCCTTACCCTAGACATAGCCTCCCGCCGCGTGGCCCGAGGACCAGGCCCACTGAAAGTTAAAACCACCTAGATGGCCGGTGACATCGACCACTTCGCCGATGAAATAAAGCCCCGGCACTTTTGTTGTCTCGAAGGTCTTGGATGAAAGCTCCTGGGTATCAACACCGCCCAGAGTGACCTCAGCCGTACGATAGCCTTCGCTGCCCTTGGGCGTTACCCGCCAATGGTTGATGGCGTCTGCGAGTTTTTTAAGTTTTTTGTCAGGAATGTCAGCAAGACGCATGTCAAGGTCTTGACCCATTGTAACAAACCGGGCGAGACGTTTGGGCAGTATTTCCGATAGCACCGATGCGGGTTCTTGCTTGGGCTGATTTGTCTTGGCGGTTTTCAGGAAGTCGAAAATATTTGTGCCCGGAACCAGATCAATGGCGATGTCCTGACCCTGGGACCAATAAGATGATATCTGCAAAATGGCAGGGCCGCTTAACCCCCGATGTGTAAACAGCAGGCCTTCGCTAAAGCTGTGCTTGGCGCATTTGACGACAACATCAACGGAGACCCCGGCAAGTTTTTTTGTTTGGCGACACAGATTGTCATCAAATGTCAGTGCCACCAATCCGGCCCGGGGCGGTACCACATTCAATTTGAATTGTCGGGCGAGATCATAACCAAAGCCTGTCGCGCCTATCTTCGGAATACTGGGGCCCCCTGTCGCGATTACCAGTGAGGCACATTGGTAATCGCCCCGATCCGTCTTCAGGTGGAATCCGGGGGTCACAGTCTCAATCGTCGTGCCTGACTGAATGGTGACGTTGGCGTCAGTACATTCAGCCAGCAGCATATGGATGATCTGGCTTGATGACCCATCGCAGAAAAGCTGACCCAGGGTTTTTTCGTGATAGGCAATGCCGTGCTTTTCCACCAGGGCAATAAAGTCATGTTGGGTGAAACGGCTAAGAGCCGAGATGCAGAAGCGCGGGTTGCCCGATAGGAAGTTTTCAGGCTTCACATCAAGGTTGGTGAAGTTGCAGCGCCCGCCGCCGGAAATACGGATTTTTTCGGCCAGTTTCTCAGCGTGGTCAAGAACAAGTACGGCGCGCCCGCGCTTGCCGGCCTCTATAGCGCACATCAAGCCTGCCGCCCCGGCCCCGATGATGATGACGTCAAACTTGTTCAAAGAATTTACTTTCAATTGATGCTCTCCGGTGGCCCCTTATATCGCAAGTCGCCGGTCTAAAAAACCTACAGTGGGGCTTAAATACGGGTTTCTTTTCGCGCAGGAAGAAAATCAACGAAGACAGCAGTTCTTCAGTGCTTGGCTGACGCTATTTTTTGCCGACAAAATCCTACCTTACCGGGTGGCGATTGGTTGGTTGAAAACATATAGGGTGCGTGCACGTTTTCAGTCTTCGATTAATGTTGAAGAATCGTTACTAAGGGGAACCTCATAGTGTCGAAAGAACATCCTATTATTGCCGTAACCGGGTCATCAGGTGCGGGCACCAGTAATGTCAAACATGCTTTTGAGCACGTTTTTTTGCGTGAAAAAATAAATCCTGTCGTCATTGAAGGGGACAGCTTTCATCGTTTTAATCGCGTTGATATGAAGAAGGCTATGGCAGCGGCGGCCGAGCAGGGAAATGATAATTTTTCTCATTTTGGTCCAGGGGCAAATCTATTTTCAGACATTGAGAGCCTGTTCAAGGTCTATAGCGAATCAGGTAGTGGCAGGCGCCGTCTTTATCTGCATAACGAAGAAGATGCTGCCCTCCATGAAGGCTTGAACACCGGTGAATTTACGCCATGGGAAGATATCCCGAATGGTACTGACTTGCTGTTCTATGAAGGCCTGCATGGCTGTGTTGTCACGGATGAAGTGAATATTGCCCAATACGTTGACCTGAAAATAGGCGTTGTTCCCGTTATTAATCTGGAATGGATTCAGAAAATCCACCGGGACACAAATCAGCGTGGGTATTCTAACGAAGCAGTGATGGATACGATTTTGCGCCGTATGCACGACTATGTGCACTACATCGTGCCTCAATTCAAAAGTACAGATATCAACTTCCAACGTGTGCCGGTGGTTGATACATCAGACCCCATCATCGCCCGTGATATCCCCACCCCCGATGAGAGTCTGGTGGTGATCCGCTTCAGAAGGCCAGATGACTTTGATGTTGATTTCCCATACTTGCTGCAAATGATTCATAATTCCTGGATGTCACGCCGTAATTCAATTGTTGTCCCAGGCGGCAAAATGGGCCTTGCCATGGAATTGATCCTGACGCCCATCATACGGAACATGATGGAAAAATAGGGATGTCCAGAAAACATCCAATCGTTGCCATTGCTCGCCCTTCAGGCGTTGTTACGCCTGAAATTTTGAAGCCATTCGAGCGTGTCTTTCGCCGTAAAAATATCGACGCCGCCATTGTCCAGGGTGATGGCTTCCACCGTTATTCGCGCACTGAAATGGAAAAGCAACGGGCCAAGGCCACCAGTGAAGGCAATCCACATTTTTCCCATTATGGCCCGGATGCTAATTTGTTTGATGAACTGGAAGAGTTGTTTCGCTGTTACGGCGAAAACGGCACCGGCCAGCGGCGTTACTATTTGCATAATAAAGACGATGCCGAAAACTGTGCTTACGACGGCCTTCAATCAGGCGAGTTTACGCCGTGGGAGAAGCTGCCGGAAGGATCTGACCTGCTGTTCTATCAAGGCCTGCATGGCTGCATCACGACCGGTGATACGGATATTGCCCAGTATGTGGACTTGAAGTTGGGCATTGTGCCGATCATCAATATGGAGTGGATGCAGAAGATTGACCGCGATACCACCCAGCGCGGCTATTCAGAAGAAGCGGTAATGGATAATGTTCTCAAACGCATGCACGATTATGTGCGCTATCTGATCCCGCAATTTAAAAGCACGGACATTAATTTCCAGTTGGTCCCGGTTGTTGATACGTCCGACCCATACTGTTCGAACGCCGTGCCGAGCGTTGATGAGTGTGTCATTGTTATCCGCTTTCGCGAGCCGGAGAAAATTGGCATCGATTTCCCGTTCTTGCTTTCAAAAATCAGCAATTCATGGATGTCACGGCGGAATTCCATCGTCGTCCCCGGCGGCAAGATGGGCCTGGCCATGGAATTGATCCTGACGTTGACCTTGGGCCAGTTGATGGATGCGAAGAAGGGTTAAATAAAAACGCGACACCTAAAATCGGGTGCCGCGCTTTTTATATAACCTGTTAAATTGAAGAATACTCAGGGTCTGATGTAGGACCAGCCTTGTTCCTGACGTTCGGACAGGTGAACAACACCTGAGGCAACCATGTCTGCCTGGGAAACCAATTTAACTTTTTTACCGGACTTTTTGGACATGTTCCTGTGGGTATTGCCGCAAGCTTTAAAGGAAATGTTATCGAAGTTTTGCTCAAATGACGTGATGCGAGCTTCGACAGGTGATTTTCCTGCAATCAGCATGTTCAACCCTGGGCCATAGGCCACGATTTCAATATTTACCTCTTCGCCCTTTTCCTTGTAATAGGCATCGATGTTGGACGCATTGTTGAGGGCCATATTCATTTTTCCAGGATCGTTATCATCAACATGGATAACAATATTGTGGACATCCTGGGCTTGGGCGAGATTTGGTGCCAAGGCAGCAAGCGCACCGACAATGGCCAGTGCGGCAGTTAGAACCTTGAATGATTTTCTAAACATAATGTGAACTTCTCCTTTAATTCAGTGACTTTCAGAACATAAGGAGTGCTCACGTAAGGGCCTAATCAACTTCTCGTTACGAGGTTGCTCAACCTGGTGGAATGCCGCTTATTTGGTGGTTGCGATGAAGACCCCGTCCCAGTCTTCGGCGGGTGGGTTGGCTTTGTATTCGGCGATGCGTTCATCATACAGGTCACAAAATGTATCCAGGGTGATATCCAGGGTCCAGGGTCTGTGGTCCGTGTCACCCAGGGTCCGGATTTCCTTGAACATTTCCGTCGCCTTGTCAAAATCCTGAGCGCGATAGGTGTCCATGGTATCGCTAATAAGTTTTTGTATTTTGATGAAAGCCGGGTCTTCCTTAAGGTCGGCTTCACCCATCAGGCCGTAAATATAAGTGCCCGAGGTCTTGCCCTTGACCTGAATGAAGTCCAGATCAATGGTCGCCAAGCGATCTTCGACGGCCGCGTTGGTGGTGGGGCCAAGGACCACATTCATGCCATAACTCTTGGATTGTCCTTCCAGGCGGGCGGCCAGGTTGACTGTGTCACCCAGTACGGAATAATCAAAGCGTTGGTCTGACCCCATGTTGCCAACGACACATTCGCCGGAATTGAGGCCAAGGCCAACAAGAAGCGGGATGTGCTTGCGTCCTTCTTCCTTGGCTTCGGCTTCCAGGCGTGCGTTCAGGGGGCCCATTTCGGCCAACATGGCCAAGGCCGAGGTGCAACCGTTGTAATGATGGTCATTGTCATCCATGGGGGCGTTCCAGAACGCCATGATGCAGTCACCCATGTATTTATCGACCGTTCCCTGACGATCAAGGATGGCATTGGTCAGTGGGGTCAATAATTTGTTGATCAGGCTGGTCAGGCCAACGGCATCGAATTGCTCAGAGATAGTGGTGAATCCACGCACATCGCAGAATAACAATGTTAGTTCGCGCAGCTCGCCACCCAGTTTCAACTCACCCGGATTGCCAGCAACCCGTTCCACCATGTCCGGAGACAGGTATTTGGAGAAAGCGTCGCGGGTCTGACGACGTTGGGTTTCTTCCTTGGCGTAGCCTGTGTAGGTCAACGTTGTGTAGAGCAATAGAATAGAGGAGCCGGCAAAAACAGCGTCAAATAACAGGCCGCCATCAAGTTGCAAGGCCAACGCCGGAAGCAATTCGGGAAACGGCTGAAAATCAAGACCCGCAAACAGGAACCAGGATGTCGCCCCGGCGCCACCTAGAACGGAAATGAAAAGCATCATTGTCCATTTGGCGCTGACCCACGGCACCAGAATCACCATCAACAGGCCGCCAACGATAATTAAAAACATTTCCGCCGCATTAAAATAGTTGGGCCGGGAAAGGTACTCGCCGTGCATGGCGGCTTCGATTAGTTGGGCATGGACCTCAACCCCGGGAATGATTGGATCAATAGGGGTTGAGCGAATATCGAGAAGTCCAGCAGCAGAAGTGCCAACAATAATTAACTTGCCTTTGACTAATTCTGGATTGGCGGTGCCGTTGATAACATCGCGGGCCGATACATACTTGGTCGGGTCGCTTTTCGAAAAATAAGGCCAGACGCGACCATTGGCATCGGTCGGCAGAATTAAACCGTTAGGTGGGAACATGCGCTTGGAGGCAATGCCGATACTTTTGACCCCGGCTGGCGTGGTTGACACCAAAATGGTTGGACGGCGAAAAGCGACGCGCATCATTTCAACAGAAAGGGCCGGATAGATATCATCCTTGTATTTGAACATGGTCGGCACGCGGCGAATGATGCCATCTTGTTCACCTTCAACGGTAAAGATGCCATGACCGGCGGCAAATTTTTCAATAATTGGAACATTTCGAACCAGGGAAGGAAATTGACTTATAAAAGAGTCCGGTTTTGGCCCTTTAAACGCTATGGATTTTTTTATCGCCGTGGCGGCAGTGTCATCAGCCTCACGTTCTTCCCAATAGCCGGTCTGACCAAGCACCACCCGAGATTTTTTGATAACCTGTGCGAAAACATTGTCATTATCTGGCAGCAGGCTTAATTTTGCCTTCGTTTCCTCATCCAGTCCTGTCAGGGACGTTGCGATCAAAGATGGATTCATAGGGTCGGGTTCGGCGAAGACAATATCGAAGGCGACCAGTACAGCCCCCATTTGAGTCAAATTTTGCACCATTTTTGCGACAACATCGCGCGACCATGGCCACTGGCCGATTTCAGCCAGGGAATTTTCATCAAGATCAACAATGGTCACCGGCTTTCCTGCCGGTGGGGGAAGTTCACGTGGTTTTAGTTTTTGAAAGAAATCAAAAGTCTTGTTTCGAACAAATTGTACGGGGTAGGGGTCATTGTGATAGATGGCAAGAAAGCCAATAATCATGGCAATTCCAACCAACCTCTCCATGGAAAAAGCGCGCCGTAAGCGAGCACCCATCTGTAAAACCCTTCATCCCCGGCTATTTTTTAGCCTTGTGCCATCTTTTGAACAAAGATGTTCTTTATGTAAACTACTACACAAGGTCACGTTATCAAGGTCAAGATGTAATTGCCAGTTCGGGAGAATCGGGTAACTATCTCAAAGTGTTCTGAAATACATAGATTGTTATGGGGGATGGGAGCAGCTTATACTCTCACCACAAATGGCTGAAAATTCAACGACAGCGTGGCTTAAGCCTTTTCTAATGCCTCTCAGGCAGACTTTTAACGAAGTCGTTGCCATGTCGGCGTTTGTCAACATTCTGGCCCTGGCCGTACCGATTTTCACCTTGCAGGTATATGACCGGGTGGTTGGTCATAATGGTATCTCCACCCTGCAGGGCCTCGTTGTCGGCATGTTCATTATCGTGTTGTTTGACTATATTTTGCGCCAGGCACGCTCTCGTGTTATGCAAACGGTGGCCCTTCGTGTTGATGTTGAGGTTGGCCGCAAACTGTTCAACAAGTTTATGTCGCTTCCCATGCAAACCCTGGAAGGCCAGCCGTCGGCTCACTGGTTGGCGCTGTTTCGCGATGCCGATACTGTTCGCAATACGCTTTCCGGTGCATCGGCCATTCTTGTTGCCGATTTACCTTTTGCTATTCTTTTTCTGATTATCATTTTTGTCATCGCCACACCCGTCGCCTGGGTGCTTTTGATTGTCATGCCTATTTTCATGTTCGTTGCGTGGCGTTCTTCCAACGTTATGGCTGCGGCCAATCAGGCCGAGCGGGCAACGGCGCAAACTCGCGATTCACTGGTTTCGGAAATGATCAACGCCAGGACCACCATCAAGGCGTTGTCGCTAGACACGGTGATGCGCCCCATGTGGGAAGAGATGCAGGCGGAAAATATCGAGACGTCGGTCATTCGCGGCTCAAAGACGGACAGTTTCTCCAACATGGGCGCCAGCCTGACCATGGTCACGTCCATTTGTCTGACCACTGTAGGGGCGCTGGCTATTATCGGTCAGGAACTTACCGTTGGCGCACTGATTGCCACCAATATGCTCAGTGGTCGCCTGCTTGGCCCCCTGAACCAGTTGGTTGGCCAATGGCGCACCTATTCCTCGTTCCGTCAGTCTGTTGATCGTCTGGGAGAATTGTTTAATTCCGTTAGTGAGCGCCAGGAAAGCGAAGTCACCATGGATAAGCCCAAGGGCGAAATTACCATGGAAAACATCACCTTCGCTTATGCCCCGGAACTCCCCAAGGTGATTAATGACATTGAGATCACTTTCAAGGCCGGTGGGGTGCATGCTCTTGTCGGGCGTAACGGCAGCGGAAAATCGACCATGCTGAAGTTGGTTCAGGGTCTTTATAAGCCCATGAATGGTAGGGTTCTCATTGACGGTGCGGATATCTCACAATTCTCACGCCGTGAAATGTCCGAATGGATGGGTTATGTGCCACAGGATTGCATATTGTTTACAGGTAACGTGCGCGACAATATTGCCCAGCGTCATCCCAATGCCTCCGATGATGATATTTTGAAGGCGGCGCAGGATTCTGGCGTTCATCAGTTTATTATTGATATGCCCGATGGTTACAGCACGGAGATCGGTGAAGCTGGTCAGCGCCTGTCTGGCGGTCAACGTCAACGCATCGCCATTGCTCGCGCCCTCGTTGGCGACCCTCCTGTGGTTCTGCTTGATGAACCGTCAAGTAGTCTTGATCGGCAGGCAGAATTCGAATTACGCAACACGTTGACGTCTATTGGCAAGGAACGCACTGTCATTATTGTCACCCATAGTCCGATTCTCCTCGCCACTTGCGATGATCTGGTGGCGCTAGATAAAGGCCGAATTGCCCTTGCTGGACCGGCTAAGGATATTTTGCCCAAGCTGTTTGGCACCGGGGGCAAGCCGGGAAAGGGCAAAAATCCCCCGCCGCCAAAGCCTGATGGACAGCCACAAACTAATAAAATCGGTGCGCCACAAGTTCCTGCTCCTGCACAGAAACAGGCCCCGGCTCCTGCTCAGAAACAGACAAAGGCTCCGGTTCCTGCACAGCCACAAACAAATAAAATTGGTGCCCCACAAGCCCCTTCCCCTGCACAGAAACAGACTAAGCCCCCGGCTCCTGCACGGAAACGAAAACAGACAAAGCCCCCGGTTCCTGCCCAAACAAAGATTCCTGCACAGGCAAATAAACCGGTCGCAGCACAACCAATCCAGGCGACTCCTATTCAGGCCACGCCTGTAAAAGCGCAATCGGGTGCTCAGTCAAAAGCAAAGGAAGAAACCATCGATATCCCCGCACCGCCAGATGACAAGGGTGGTAAATCATGATCACCAGCAGGCTTGATGCGCTTCTCGAACACCACCCTATGCCCAGCTGGCGGCTTGCAGCGTGGCCTGTGATGATCATGCTCGCTTTTATTTTGACATGGGCCAATTTTACGACACTTGAAGAAGTGACGGTGACGGAAGGGGTGGTTGTCCCCCTTGGTGATGTAAAGACAATCCAGCATCTTGAAGGCGGCATTGTTAAGGAGATCCATGTTACAGATGGTCAGGTTGTCACTACGGAGACGCCGCTGATTCTTCTGGATCTTGCAACATCCGGCGTTAATCGAGAAGAATTACAGGTTCGGCTTGATGGACAATTTTTGTTGAAGGCGCGCCTTGAAGCGGAAGCCTTGGGTAAACGTAATTTTGAATTCCCCGAAGACGTGGCCAAGCGCCGGCCCGAGCAAGTGATCGCTCAACGACAGAACTTTGAAGCGCGGCGGCGTCAGTTGGCCTCGTCAATTAACGTGTTCGCCCAGGCCGTCAATCAGCGCCGCCAGGAAGTGAAAGAGCTTGAGGCGCAGTACAGGGCCGTGACAAACAATTTGCGCCTGGGGAGAAAGCGTTTCGACATGTCAAAAAACCTGCTCAGGGATGGTCTGACGCCTGAAATGGAGCACCTGCAGCTCGAAGCTGAAGTTCAAAGCCTAAAAGGTGAAGCCCAGAGTCTTAAATCCTCTATACCGCGTGCAAAAGCGGCTATTTCCGAAGCTGAGGGACGGGTAAATGAGGAACGTAACCGATTCCGCAGTGGTGCCCGCGAAGAACTGGTCAAGACAGAACAGGCCATTGGTCGTATTCAGGAATTACTGACTTCTGCGGATGAACAGGGTATGCGTGCGATGATCCGCTCGCCAATTGATGGTGTCGTGCAAAACATGAAGTACAATACCATTGGCGGCGTTATTCGCCCGGGTGAACCGATACTGGAAATCGTCCCGACCGGAGCTTCCCTTGTTATTGACGCCAAGCTTAATCCTGCCGACAGGGCTTTTGTTGTTCTGGATCAACCGGTTGTTGTCAAGTTGTCGACCTATGATTATGCCCGTTTCGGTGGTCTTGATGGTCGCGTGACTATGGTTGCCCCAGATACCACCATTGATGAAAAGGGTGAGCCTTATTTCAGGATATTTGTGGAAACCGATAAAACTTATTTGGGTGATGATCCTGGCCTCTATAAAATAACCCCGGGTATGCAGGCGACAGTTGATATTCATACCGGTGAAAAATCCGTAATGGAGTATCTGATTTTGCCGGTCTTGAAGCTAAAGCATGAAGCCTTCCGCGAACGTTAGGCCAAGAAGCCAAAATCAGGTAGCAACTGCTTGCTGTAAAGGGTGTTAAGCCTTTAGACTTCGTTAAATGATTCTGCAGTAGGTTGATTCGATTGACGTTGTCTTGCCTTGTGTTAATCGGGTAGGCATTTGTTTTTCGGTTAAACAATGATGTGATTGAGGGGGAAAAATGTCGTTTGCGACAATCATCGCAATTGTAATGGCCTTCGGTCTGTTTATCGGTGCTATTCTTTTAAGCACCGACAACGTCACCGTCTTTCTTAGCCTTTCCAGTTTCGTCATGGTTTTCGGTGGCACCATGTCGGCGATGTTTATCTCCTATGAGCCGCGCTACGTTCTGTTGTCCCTGAAATTGATTCTAAAAATATTCTTCGCGCCGGCCATGGGCCGCGACCTGTTGAAGGCGGAAGTAGGCCGCATTATAAAATGGTCCTACGCAGTACAGAAGAACGGTACCCCGGCCCTTGAAACTGAAGCCAAAAAAGCCATCAGGGGTGACCGTTTCATGAAGTTTGGTGTGGATATGGTCATCAGTGGCTACACAGGTGCCGAAGTTCGTGAAATCCTGACCAATACAGTCGAAACCACTTTCGGGCGTAATACGGTGCCTGTCTTCATTCTGAAGGACATGGCTGCAGGTGCGCCTGCCTTTGGTATGATCGGCACCCTTGTTGGCCTTGTTGTCATGCTGAATGCTATGGGTGGTGACCCGTCCCAATTGGGTGCCGGCCTTGCTGTCGCCATGATCACTACTTTGTATGGTGTGTTTTTCGCCCGGGTTATCTTTATGCCTGCGGCGTCAAAGGTGATGCAGCGTGAACAGATCGTCAGATTCAGAAACTATCTGGTGGTTGAAGGATTGACCATGCTGGCTGATCGTAAAAGCCCCCGCTTTATCCAGGACAAGATGAACAGTTACCTTGATCCAGCCATTCATTTTGACATCGACAAAATGAGAAGATAGTCCGCACTCGTATAGGGACACGTAGAAATGCCACCGCCTCCACCAGCACAAGAACCCATTGACGAATCATGGATGGCCACATTCGCCGATATAGCCACATTGCTGATGGCATTTTTCGTGATGCTTCTTAATTTTTCGAAAATTGATATTCCCGCCTATAACGAGCTTGCTGCTGGTATCGCAAATGAAATTGGCTTGGGTAAGGATGAAGCCAATCCCATTACAGCGATGCAGGAAGCCTTTGAAGACGTGGTTGCTGAAATGCAGGCCGATCAGGTCGTTGATATTCAAACCGATGAAGAAGGAAATATCACTATAGAGCTGGCAAGTGCTGCTTTTTACAAGTCCGGGTCGGCAGATTTTCGTGCTCAGGCTATCCCCGTGTTGCAAAAAATTGGCGAATTGTTGAATGCCCCGCGTTTCATGGCGTACCAGCTGGAAATAGCCGGGCACACGGACGACGATCCGATCAAAACAGCCAGGTTCCCCTCTAACTGGGAACTTTCAGTTGGGCGGGCCACCAGTATTATTCGATATTTTATTTCTTTGGGCATGGATTACCGTCGTATGAAGGCTGCCGGCTTTGCCGATACACGCCCCAAGTATCCCAACAGGGATAAGGATGGTAATCCAATTAAAGAAAACCAGTTGGAGAACCGACGTATTGTTATGACTGCCACGCCAATGTCTCTGCAAGAGCGAGCCCAGATTTTTGGCGATGCCAAATATGGTTTGGTCCAGCAAAAAATGGGTGAAGAAGCAGCAGCAAAAGAAGAAAAAGAAACCAAGGGATCAACGGTTGATCCCAGCACGCTGACCGGGTTACCCAAAAAAGAATAGTTGGCCTTTAATCCAGGCCGACGACCATTCCCTCGCGGGCAGCGAAACAGTGTTCCCAGACAGCCTGGGCTTCAGCCTCTATTCCATCCATGATGTCGTCGTCATGGTCGGGTTCGTGGTGGAAAATAGCAAACTTTTTGACGTTCGCTGCCTGACAAAGTGCCAGGCCTTCATTCCAAGTAGAATGGCCCCAGCCAATTTTGGTTGCGAACTGTTCTTCTGTGTACATACAGTCGTAAATCACCAGGTCCGCCCCTTCGATCAGCTCAAGAATTTTCTGATCCGGTTCTCCCGGGATATGTTCTGTATCAGTGATATAACAGACCGCCTTACCATCATATTCAATACGATAACCGGTTGCCCCGTTGGGGTGCCTTAGGGGGGCTGTGCGAATATTGACGTCCGGGTAAAGCTTGAATTGGTCACCTGCCTCGAAGTCCTCAAAGCGAAGTTTTGCCTGCATTGCTTCAAGCGGTACGGGGAACATGGGGCTGTCCATTTGTGCCGCCAGGGCGCCTTGTATGCCGCCATCACGGTGGCCCAAATGCCCCGCCATAATATGAATTGACCGATTCGGGTCATAAGCAGGAACAAAAAACGGGAAGCCATTGATGTGATCCCAATGGGTGTGTGTCATTAAAAGATGAGTGTCACGCACGTCGCGTTTCAGGAATTCAGTACCCAAATTGCGGATGCCTGTGCCCGCATCAAGAATGAATGTCCTGTCGCCGACCATGACTTCGATGCAACTGGTGTTGCCACCATACTTGATGTGTGATGTGGACGGGCAGGCGATTGAGCCGCGAACTCCCCAAAAACGGATATCAAACGCCATACATTTTCTCCAAGCTTCCCTTGCGGTGCTAAACCTAACGCCCGATTTTCAACCACAATTCATATTGTCATTTCAAAACTGTAACACAATGGATTAGTTCGCAACTGTGATCAACCGCACATGTCTTTTTGTATGAAGAATCTGGCTTTGAAAGGCAATTTACGTTTTAGAACGTTGGTTCACTTGATCTGCCCTCATTTTCGAGGACTTCCTCGGCACTGGTCATTGCGATACTTATTTTCTCAAATGCCCGTGCCTCAAGCTGTCGGACACGTTCGCGGCTAATGCCGTAGCGCTTGCCTAATTCATCCAGAGTCATAGGATCTTCGCTAAGACGTCGTTCCGTGATGATGTCACGTTCGCGATCGTTCAAATCAGCCATGGCATCCTGTAGAAGCCCACGACGGAACGACAGTTCCTGGCCATCAGCCGTGATGGCTTCCGGTGACGGGGTTTCAGAAATCAGAGTGTCCTGGAACTCGGCACCTTCTTCATCCTGGGATAAAGGGGCGTTCAAGGAAGCATCCCGTGCCATAAGGCGGCGGTTCATGGAATTAATTTCCACTTCCGACACATCCATGGCTTCGGATAGCTGGGTCAGTTGATCCGGTGTAAGATCGCCACTTTCAAGAATATTGAGGCGGCTTTTCGTCTTGCGAAGGCTGAAGAAAAGTTTTTTCTGTGCCGCCATGGTGCCAAGTTTGACCATAGACCATGACCGCAGGACGTATTCCGTGATCGATGCCCTGATCCACCACATGGCATAGGTTGATAACCTGAAGCCTTTTTCCGGGTCGAATTTCTTGACCGCCTTCATCAAGCCAATACTACCTTCTGACACAAGGTCAGATACGGGCAAGCCATAACCGCGATAGCCCATGGCGATCTTGGCGACGAGGCGCAGGTGAGAAGTCACCAGTTTGTGGGCGGCATCGGTGTCATCATGCTCGGCATAACTCTTGGCCAGCATGTATTCCTCGTCTTTTTCAAGAATCGGATAAGCCCACACTTCCCGGAAATACCTGGAAAGTCCACCATCGACAGAAACTGTTGGTAAAGTTGTTACGTTGGCCATGTCTCATACCCTCCTTCAAGAAGCAATATGTTTACGCGCCGCATCCTGGCAAGATCACGTCGCAGTTGTAAGCCAGTTATTCCCACCACAAAGGTCAGGAAGGCTTGTCTTACGGCCCCATTTGGGCACCGCTTATGATTACTATATCAAATACCCGACAAGAGTCAATGGTTTTAGGTGTTTCCCATATAAATCAAAAGGTTATTACAAAAGGGGCATTATATTAGAGCTCTTATTGTTGTTCTTTCCAGCAATCAGTCTTATGAATGGGGGTCTATAGATACTGTAAAGGCGTTGTTTCCTTCCATGAAGCGGAAATTCAAAATTCTTCTCGCCCGTCCCCGCGGATTTTGCGCCGGGGTGGTCAGGGCCATCGATATCGTCAACAAGGCCATAGAGCGCTACGGCGCGCCGGTCTATGTGCGCCATGAGATTGTCCACAACAAGCGGGTCGTTGACACCCTGCGCGCCCGTGGCGCTATATTCGTCAAGGAACTGGACGATATACCTGATGGTGCGCTCACCGTCTTTAGTGCCCACGGAGTATCAGAAGCTATAGAAAACACTGCCAATGGTCGCGGTTTGCCTGTCATTGATGCGACCTGTCCGCTTGTCTCAAAAGTTCATGTAGAAGGCCGTCGTCATGCGGCCCAAGGCCAGGAGGTCATCATGATCGGCCACAATGGACATCCGGAAGTTGAAGGGACCCGGGGGCGTATTCCAGGCGGTGTTCAGGTTGTCTCCAGCAGCGAGGATGTTGCGAGCCTGCAGGTGAAGGATAGCAAACAACTGGCCTTCGTCACCCAGACGACCCTAAGTGTGGATGATACCCGCGACATCATTGGTTCCTTGCGCCAGCGCTTCCCGGACATTCAGGGGCCGGACCTGAAAGATATTTGTTACGCCACGCAAAATCGCCAGCAGTCTGTACGTGACCTGTGTGGCCGCGTTGATCTGTTGCTGGTCGTCGGCGCGCAGAACAGCTCCAATTCCAATCGGCTCAAGGAGATCGGAACGGAAATGCAGGTGCCAAGTTATCTCATAGATGATGCGGACGCCCTGGATGAAAGTTGGCTGAATGGGGTTACATCCATCGGCGTCACAGCAGGGGCCTCGGCCCCGGAAGAACTGGTTGAAGAATTGTTGGCCCGACTGGGTACATTGGCTGAGACAACAATCGAGGAAATTTCGGACATTGTTGAAAATACCTATTTTAAATTGCCCAAGGCCTTAAGGGAGGAGAGTGTCAATGATCCAGGGGCTTAGTCACATAACATTTATTGTCAGTGACCTGGACAAGATGGAGAACTTGCTGGTCAGTATCCTGGACGCCGAGAAGATCTATGACAGTGGTGAGGGGACGTTCTCAATCTCCAGGGAACGCTTCTTTCTTATTGGCGGGCTTTGGGTCGCGACGATGGAAGGTGAGGCCCTGCCTGACAAGACGTACAATCATGTTGCCTTCAAGATTGATAATGTGGACTTTGATATGTACCTGAAGCGTATCCAGTCACTTGGGTTGCAGCTTCGTGAAGGCCGTTCCCGAGTAGAAGGAGAGGGGCAGTCCATTTATTTTTATGACTACGACAATCATATGTTCGAGCTTCACTCAGGGACACTTGACACACGCCTGAAGCGTTATGAGAGCAGCCCTTAACGAACTGCTTCAGCCGCCTTGTGGCCGGAAGTTATTGCCCCTTCGATTGTCGCGGGAAGGCCCGTTGCAGTCCAGTCCCCGGCCAATAAAACATTTTCCCATTTGGTTTGGGTATCAGGCCTTAGGCTGACCTGTTCAGGAGTCTGGGCAAAGGTCGCCCGCTTTTCCTTGATGATGCGATAGGCAGGTAGCGGGATGTTTTCAAGTTCCAGGGCGCGCAGGACTTCAGGCCATAAAGTATTGGCGATTTTTTCGCTTGATTTTTCGGCCAGTTGGTCGGCGGCGCTGACTGTTACCGAGGCCACATCCCCTCGCACAAAAAGCCATTGGGAGACGCCGCCAACAAGGCCCAAGAAGTTTATGTCCTCGCGTGCTTTTGGCAACACGAAGTGGCCGTTGACGATGCTTCTAAACTGATCGGGATGGCACAGTCCGGGAAGCAAAGCCCCGGCGGCAGGGACCGGCAGGGCCATAATCACCGTGTCATCCGGGCCAAGGGAAATCTTCTCATGGCCAAAGCTCAAGGCGACCGCGCGTTCATTTTCAAAGCTTATGGATTGCAGTCGTTCATTAAAGCGGATGTCAGTGCCTTGTTGTTGAAGTAATTTCAAGGCTGGATCAATCAGGCTATCGCTTAAGCCATGCCTGGTAATACAAGGGCGGCAAGCTTGTGCGCCACGCCCGAAAGTCTGTTTAAGAACGGCCCATAACAAGGAGGCCGCGGCCTCCTCAGAGGCGGTGTTCAGGATAGAAACGCTTAAAGGTTCCCATAGCTTGTGAAATATAGGGCGGGTCGTGTTCAGAGTTCCGGCAACGGTTGAATTCTTTGATGCCCAGGCCAGTTTGAAGGCGGATATAAGGTCCAGCATAGAACTGCCCGGCACCCGCAATTTCCAATTTGCCTCGACGGACCAGCGCTCGCCACTTTCAAGATCAAGGAAGGGAAAGGCAGCTTGCTCGTTCGCAGGCATACTTTGCTGGGAGCCTATAGCCTGCAAATATGCCATGGCCTGAGCGTTGCCCGAAAGTAGCAGGTGATTGCCATTGTCGATATTTCGCTTAAGCACACTATCGTAAAAGGATCGGCAGCGCCCCCCGGCGTGGTCAGTGGCTTCATAAACAGTGACGTCTGTGCCCCGGCTTGTCAGGTGGACAGCGCTGGCAAGCCCGGCAAGTCCGGCACCAATGATATGAACGCTCATAGTACGGGAAACCCGGAACGAAGGATGACCCAAAGTTTGCCCAGGCGGGAAAGGCCGACGGATTTATCCAAATCAACCCAGCCACGCTTGATCAAGCGTTGTAGTGTGGTCCGGTAAATGTTTTTCATGATGATGATGGGGCGAATTTGGTTGCGTTTCAGCCCACTTAGCATGGCGTCGGCATCCAGAAAGTTTTGTTCGGCCATGGCAGCGATCTCATCACACACTTTGGCAAGCTGGGGCGACGCCAAGACGGCTTCGGGGTCACTCTTTTCAATTCCGTGTTTTTTCAAAATTTCCATGGGTAGGTAGAGCCGGTTAATTTCAGCATCTTCGCGTAAATCACGAAGAATATTGGTAAGCTGTAGGGCTCGACCCAAGGTACAGGCAAGCGCGTCGCTCGTTTTACCCGTGAGGCCGAACACCCGGTTTGATAATCGCCCAACGGCCCCGGCAACCCGATCGCAGTAGAGTGTCAATTCATCCATACTGGAGATACGGACCCGGGCTTTTACTTCATCATCCCCCACATCCATGTCCATGCCATCGATGATGGCCAGGAAGTCGTCACTTTTCAGGTCAAAACGGTTTTTCGCCAATAATAGTTGTCGACTTATGAGGCCATTGGGGTTGCCGTCAAATGTCGCCGCTATTTCTGTGCGCCATTGTTGCAGGCGTTGGCGCTTGTCCTGTGCGCTTCCTGATTCATCAGCAATATCATCAACAACACGGCAAAAGGAGTATATGGCGAACATGGCGCCACGCTTTTCACGGGGTAGCAAGCGCATGGCCCAATAAAAAGAAGTTTGGGAACCCATCACCATCGCTTTGAGCTGTGCCTCTTCCCTATGGGTTTCAGGGCTCAGCATCTGCAAATAAGGCCTGCAGCAACGCCTTTTATGGAACATTTGGCGAGGTCTGGTTTCGAAAGCTCGATTCGCTGTGACAATGGATCATTCTCCCCCAACTGGCGGCTTAGTTGGCAGGCGATCTGATAGATCACCGAAGCTTCCAGGGCCAGGCGGGCTGAGTATAGGCTGGCGGGCAGGGCTTGGGCATCCCGCAATTGCCCATTTATGCCCATAAGCATCCAGTCAAGGATACGTCTAAGGGCGGGCGTTGTTTTATCGCCTTCCAAATCAGATAAATTGAGCCCGGCCTCGCGGACCCAGTCCATGGGTAAATAAATCCGGTCCATGGTCCGGTAATCATCGCCACAATCTTGCAGGTGATTGATAAGTTGTAAGGCTGCACAAAGGGAATCCGATGACCAATAGCCTGAATTGGAGCCGCCATGCAGGTCAATCAGGTATCGACCAACTGGCGCTGCCGACAACTGACAATAGCCAACAAGATCCGCCCAGTCATCATAGCGGGACTTGAGCGCATCCTGTTTGAAGGCGTGAAGCAAATCCCTGCAGTGTTGGGGGGTGACACCACTTTCGTCCAGGCTTTCAGCCATATTCAAAGCTTTTTGAAAGGCCGTATCGTCACAGCTTTTACCAAGCAGGGCATCCTCGAAACCATCAAGGCGTTTAATTTTCTCGTCCGGGCTTAGATCAGGGTTGTCGGCAATGTCGTCAGCACTGCGGGCGAAGGCGTAAAAACAAGCAACATGAGGGCGTAACTTGCCGGGCAGCAACCACGACCCGACCGGAAAGTTTTCGTATTTGGCATCCTTGCCGGAAGGGGTTTCAATGGAAGGGGCCACGGCGGCGGCCTAAAGCTTAACTGACCCGCTTGCGAAGCTCTGCAAGCAGGCCTTCAACCTTGCCACCGCTCTGGCGGAGCACGGAAGAGAAGTCGGATTTTTGCGTTTTTCCCATGCTGATGCCTTCGACCTTCACATCAACGATTTTGAACGTGACATTGTCTTTACTGCGAACCTGCCAATCCACATGGACAGGTTGCGTTCCTTCACGAACTAATTCAGAGAACACCACGGTATCCGTGGCACTTTTAACTGAAGATTTAACTACATTTAGATTTTCACCAGCATATTTGGAAAACCTTTTGACGTATGTGACGGTCAATAATTCTTCAAATAGTTTAAGATACTCTGCTTTTTCGCTTTTACTTGCGTTCTTCCAGTGTCTGCCGATGAGCCAGCGGGCGATGGTTTTGATGTCGAAATTCTCATTTAGCAAGACCCGGAAACGCTTCTTGCGATCATCCTGGGAAATGTCGGGCATGGTCAGGGCTTCAATGGCTTGATCGGCCAAGCCTGAAATAAAGGCCTGGGCCTTATCTCCAGATACTTCGGCGCGTGAAGGAGTGGGCTGAACGGCCATGGCCATTATCAACCCCAAAAATCCTATCAGGAAAAAACGTCGAATAAACATCATTAGAAATTAAATCCCGTTTATGGCAATTGTGCGGCAGGCATCAAAAAATCGAAGGGTAATATATCGCTGGATGAAGATGACAGATACCAAAAAAAGTATTTTTTGAGCAAAAAACAAGCCCAATCCTGTTAGGGAGAGGGCTTGTTAACGAATTAATGGAAAAAAAGACTTATTTTAGTGTCATCAAATAGGCAATGACATCTTTCCGCTCTTTTTCCTTTTTAAGTTTCACGGACATGCTTGTTTTATTGTCGTTGAATGTTTTGGGGTTTGTCAGCCACTTATCCAGATTAGCCGCATCCCACATGCCATCTTCAGCGGAAAGTCCCTTGTACTTTTTAAAATCAGTGCTAGCGACTGCACGACCAAATACGCCGAACAGATTAGGGCCAACTTTATGTTTGCCGCCTTTATTTACGGTGTGGCAGCTCTTGCATTTATTAAAAACTTTTTTGCCTTTTTTTGCATCACCATCAGCCAGGGCTGATCCGGCGAAAAGGCCAACGGACAGGGCCACGACAACGGCGGATAAAGTTGTGAATTTCATAATTAGATTCCTTGTTTAGAAAAAAGCTCGACCAAAGAGGCTATTCAGAAGTCAATTCCAAATATTATAGCCCATGATATAGAGGAATTAAAATTTGCGAAACTTAAACTTATACCAATTTTATGAGTTTTATTTATCCGGGAATGATTTTTTTCGCTCATTTATGGCATAGCCCCTTGCGCCATCCTTGAGGGGTTGCATCAACATTTTATCCAGGCGTTGATCTATTGGGTCGCGAAAGGCGTTGATGCCAATAGTCATGCTTTCGTGCCCGGCTTTCGGCTGGGCGCGGTAGGTGCCAAACAGGCGGTCCCACCAGGGCAGGCTGAAACCAAAGTTGCTGTTCGCCTCGCCAGGAATAATAGAATGGTGAACCCGGTGCATGTCCGGTGTTACGACAAACAAGCGCAAGGCACCGTCAATGGCCAGGGGAAGACGGATGTTTGCGTGATTGAACATGGACGTGGCATTCAATACTACCTCGAAAATAATCACCGCCACCGGCGAGGCCCCCAGTATGGAGACTACGGACAGCTTGATCAGCATGGACAAAACAATCTCGAGTGGGTGAAAACGTGACCCGGTGGTAACATCAAAATCAAGGTCAGCATGGTGCATGCGATGCAATTTCCACAGGGCCGGAACCGCATGAAACATCACATGTTGAAGATAAATCGCCGCATCAAGTAGGACGACGGCGCAGATCACCTCGAGCCAGATAGGTAAGTCAAGCTGATTGAACAGTCCCCAACCATTAGCAGAGACGCTAAAGGCCATGCCAACGGCTGCAAGGGGAAACAAAAACCTTAAGATCACTGTGTTAAGGGCGACGATGCCAAGATTGGACGGCCAACGTGTCCAGCGCCCCAGGGTGCGATTGCGCCTGGGTGCCGCTATTTCCCACAGGGCAATAAGGGCAAAACCACCAATGAATAAGCTTAAACGAAATACCGGTTCGTTTTCCAGTATGGCGTCAACCATGTTTGCCTCTTATTGCTATACTCAATCAATTAATTGATTGAGTATAGCAATAAGATGGACTAAAAACCAAATAGGGATGGGATTGCATTGCGGAAAAATAAAAGTGCCCAATAATAGTCCAAAGAATGCCGTGTTCGACAATTTTGCTGAAGTGGCCAAGGCATTAGGCCACGGCCATCGCCTGAGGATTCTCGAACACCTGGCGCAGGGAGAGCGAAGCATAGACGTGCTCGCCCAGCTTACAGGCTTATCACTGGCCAATACCTCACAACACCTGAAGCGCCTTCGTGCCGCTGGTTTGGTGAACTCCAGCAAAGAGGGTAAGTATGTGGTTTGCAGGCTAAGTGGGGATTCAGTCATTGATCTGATGTCAGCGCTGCAACGTACCGGCGAGGAACATGTTGCTGAAGTCCAGGAGGTCGTTTCCAGTTACTTCCAAAAACGTGATCACATGGAAGCTTTGTCGCGTCACCAGTTGATTGAGCGTATGCAGGAGGGTGTCGTCACCGTTCTTGATGTTCGCCCGGAAGACGAGTTCGAAATGGCCCATATTCCCGGTGCTATCAACATCCCTGTAAAGCAAATTTCGGATCGCCTTTCAGAGCTACCGGACGAGCAAGAGGTCATTGCCTACTGCCGGGGCCCTTATTGTGTCTTTGCCTATGAGGCCGTCGCCTTGTTGCGGAAAAAAGGCTTCAAGGCACGGCGTCTGGAAGACGGCTATCCTGAATGGAAGGCGGATGGTTTCCCAACTGAATCCGGAGATGATGAACTTTAAGAGCAACTTGTGTTATTCAGATGCCTGGACTATCGATTCAACCTGGCTTGCGAAGGTATCTTCATTCACTGGTTTGGTGATGTAGCCATCAACCCCGGCCTCCTGCGCCAATTTTTGCCAGTGTTCGTGGTCTTTTGAGGTCACCATAATAATTTTTGATTTTGCCAATTCAGCGCGCCCGCGTAATTGCTGGACCAGTTCTATACCGTCCATTTCAGCCATAACAAGATCAACGAGAATGGCGTCGGGCTGGCGCGAGACGATTTTGGGCAAGTTGGAAACGCCTGACACACCTGAATAAACGGTGTGTCCTGCTGTCTCTAGCAGGGTCGTGATGTACTTCACCATGTCCCAGTCATCATCAATTATATAGAGCTTCACAGCCTTGACTCCGTTATTTTGACGTCATAACCCAAACCCCATCCCAGTCCTTGGGGTTTTTCTTTTTCAAGAATTTGCAGCGTTCTTCAATGTAGGTGTTGGCCAATTTGTCGTTCGGGTTGGCTTTGAGCGCCTCTTGGAACGACTTTATAGCCTTGTCCCAATTACCATCGCGGTAGTGACGGCGGCCTTCGTTAAAATAGTTCACGTTGTCCATCAGGTTGGGGAAGGTTGCTTCCGTGTGGTAGTCCAGTACCTCGTAGACACCGACTGGTTTGGTTTTGCCCTTGACCACAACGTCGTCGATATAGCGAGTACGGTAGGTGCCTTTTAGATTCTCCACCGTGTATTCACTGATCAGAATGTGCGCCGAGTACTGTTTGCAGGCACTTTCCAGCCGTGCGGCAAGGTTTACGCCGTCGCCGATCATGGTGTAGTCCATGCGCTTCTTGCTGCCGATGTTGCCGGCGACGATTTTTCCAGTGTTAAGGCCCATGCCGTGATCAACGGCCATCAAGCCTTTTTCCTGTCGGATCACGTTGTAATCATTGAGTCGGGTCATCATGGCGATGGCGGCGCGTAAGCCGCGGTCTTCGTCATCATCGTGGCGCATGGGAATGCCGAAGGCGGCCATGATGGCGTCGCCGATGAACTTGTCCAGCATGCCACCTTCCGAGGTGATGCAGTCGACCATGATTTCGAAGTATTCGTTTAGGAATTCCACCGTGCCTTGAGCGCCTAGCGTTTCGGTGATCGTCGTAAACGATCGTATGTCCGAGAACAGGACAGTGGCGACTGTATCCAGTCCGCCCATCATGTCGGCTTCACCACTGCCCGACATCATTTGATCGGCCAGGGCCGGGTCCATGTAGCGTGACATGGTGGATTTCATGCGCTTTTCAGAGCTGATATCCTCAACCATGATCAAGGAGCCAAGCTTCTTTGATTCGCCGTCAATCAGGGGCAGGAAGGTGACGTTGGCAGAAAGTGTTTCCTGGTTTTCATCCTCTTCATTGCCGACCTCAATCTCGCCATCCATGACCAGGTCAGATTCAAGTGTCTCGTCGACCTTGATGATTTTTTCCATGATCCAGGCATTGGTGCCAACGAAGAAATCTTCAACTTTTTGATCAAGAATAACATTCGTCGCAATCCTAAAAATCTTTGATCCTGCTGCGTTGCAGGTGATGATCTTGCCGTCTTCGTCGGTGGTGATGACGGCGTTGGTCATACTTTCCAACATGCTCTCGTTGTAATTCTTCATGTTCTGGACGTCATCGAACAGCTTGGCGTTTTCAAGGCCAATGGCGACTTGTGCAGTAAACGCTTTCAGGCGTTGCTCGTCTTCATCGGTGAAGGGACCGCCGCGTCTGTTCAGGGTCTGGACCACGCCAATGGTCTTGCCATCCTTGTTGACGATGGGGACACACAGGATCGAGCGGGTGAAATACCCGGTTTGCTTATCAAAGGCCGGGTTGAAACGTAAATCAGCGTAGGCGTAGGGGATGTTAATGGTTTTGCCACTGCTGAACACCGCACCAGCAATGCCTAAGTGATTGGGCAGTCTTATCTCACCGATGGAGTCGCCCATGGCGACGCGGGAAAACAGTTCGTTGGTTTTTTCATCGTTGAGGAAAAGTGTCGAACGGTCTGCCTGCAACATGCGGGTCGCCTCAGACATCACCTTGGCCAACATGGCGCCCAGATCGATTTCTGATGTTACGTCTGAGACCACGTCGAGGAATTCCATTTCCTTTTCGCGGGTCTTTTTCATTTTTTCAACGAACTGAGTACTTTGCAGAGCAATGGACGCCTGGGTTGTCATCGCTTCCAGCAAGCCAAGATCATCCTTGGTAAAGCGGCCTTTTTTCTTGTTCAAAACCTGGGCGACACCAATGCCTTCGCCTTTGACAGTCTTGATGGGGACACACATCATATTGCGGGTGCGGAAACCGGTTTGCTCATCAACGGAACGGTTGAACCATTTATGCTTGTAGACGTCGTGGATGATCATCCCTTTACCACTGGTAAAGACATGGCCGGCAATGCCACTGTCATTGATAATACGAATCTCACGCTGGAAGTTGCCTTGGGCAAAGCGGGAATATAACTCGCCGGTCTGCGGGTCATTCAGAAACAGGGAACTTCTTTCTGCCCCCAACTCCCAGGTGCTCATTTCCATCAGTACGGCAAGAACTTCGTCCAGGGATTCAATGGCGGCGACCTTGCGTGAGACATCCAGCAGCATTTCTGCCTGGACCATACGCTTTTCGTCTGTGCCCATGCTTGCAGTAGATTTTTTTGTTTTCGCGGCTTTCTTTGCCATTTTATTTGCCTTTTTTCTTGGCTCTTGGTTTTTTCGCGGGCTTATCCCCGGCTTCCAGCTTTGTTCGTAACTTGTTTATGGTTTTATGAAGCTGGGCTATTTCGTCGCGGGCATCGCGCTCCATCGTCTGAATTTTCTCTTCATAATCGATGGAGACTTTGTCCAATTGATCACGCAGGGCCTCGACGGTGCTTTTAAGTTGAGTAATCTCATCGCTTGCCAGCGTAACCTCATTCTGGACGGCCTCGTCCATTTCAAAGCGCAGGTTCTCAAGTTCTTCTCTTAGGGCGCCGGAAGTATCTTTCAGTTGTTTGATTTCATCATTGGCGTTGGCAACCGCATTCTGGATTTCCTCGTCTTTTTCAAAACGTAGATCCTCTAGGCTTTGACGTAATGCGCCGGCCGTATTCTTTAGCTGTATAATTTCATCATTGGCGACAGAGACGGCGTTCTGGACGTCTTCTTCGCTCTGGAATTTCATATTTTCAAGTTCTTCGCGCAAGGCGGCGACGGCACTTCTTAGCTGTATCAGTTCGTCGTTGGATACGGATACGGCTTCCTGGACAGCATCTTCTTTCTGGTAATTGAGGCTCTCCATCTCATCGCGAAGGGCTTCGATGGTGGTTTTCAGGTGCCGTACATCAGCCTGGGCTTCGAGAAGCTCGGCATTATTGGCATCATCATGTTGATTTTGCCTTTGGGCACTGGCGCTTGGCGCGTTCATTTGATCTTCGAATCCCCAGGGTGTGGTCTATTATTTATGTTTGAGCTGATTAATAAGCCCTAGTTTCGCCAGCATTTTCAAAGGCGTCAAGGTTCCTGGTTGTTTCAATTTTTTATTTTTTCGGGTCATTTAAGAAAAAAAGTGGAATTATCACCCTTATGGATGATCTGTTACTTGCCGATCTTGTCGGATTAAGCCACGCCCTGATTGTATTGTTTATCGTTGGTGGGCAGGTCGTCACCTTGCTTGGCTGGTGTTTTGGTTGGGGCTGGACTCGTAAGTTTTTCTTTCGCACGTTACATCTTGCGGCCATTGGATTTGTCGTTCTTGAAGTCTGGTTGGATATTCCCTGCCCGTTAACAGTTATTGAGGCCGATTTGCGTGGAATGGGGCACGAGGTTTCGTTTATTGGGTATTGGCTTGAGCGCCTAATCTATTATCAAGCTCCAGGATGGATTTTTACGACCTTCTACAGCCTTTTTGGGGGTCTGGTCTTCTTTACGTTTGTCTTCTACCCACCAAAGCGATAATTTTCTTCATGGTTCTACGAGATGGCCTATTGAGCGACGAAGTTGACGTGATATGGCACATGCAATAGGTGGGTTTTTTAAACTGCTTTTCGGGTCCCTTCGTGACCTGATGCCCATTATTTTGACCGTTGCCTTTTTCCAGATTATTGTTTTGCAGCAGCCTTTTCCCAATATTGGGGATGTGCTTGTCGGCCTTGTTTTTGTCGTTGTCGGATTGACCCTGTTTATTCAGGGCCTGGAAATGGGTTTGTTCCCTCTGGGCGACGACATGGCCGAGGCTTTCGCGCGTAAGGGCTCTCTTGTCGCCCTGTTGTCATTTGCTTTTTGTCTTGGTTTTGGGACGACTGTGGCGGAACCTTCACTCATCGCCGTTTCGGCCGAGGCCGCCAAGGTTGCCTCCGAAGCCGGCGTTATTGCCATAAATGCTGACGCCAAACAGGATTACGCCGATACACTCAGGCTGGTGGTAGCGCTTTCAGTTGGCCTGGCTCTTGTTGTTGGTGTCCTTCGCATCCTGAAGGGTTGGCCCTTACATTATCTTATTATTGGCGGCTATCTGTTCGTCATTGCCATTACGCCGCTGGCCCCGGCAGAAATCGTCGGTATTGCCTATGACGCGGGCGGCGTCACCACGTCGACCATTACAGTTCCCCTTGTGACGGCGCTGGGCGTTGGTCTGGCCCAGACCATCCGTGGCAGAAACCCCATGACAGACGGCTTCGGACTGATTGCCCTTGCCAGCCTGACGCCAATGATTTTTGTCATGATTTTCGGGATCGTTTTCTGATGGAGATGATCACAAACCTTGTGAATACGGCCTTTGCCACCTTCGTTGATGTGTTGCCCATCGCTGCTGTGTTGCTGGGGTTTCAGCTTTTGGTACTGCGCCAAAAACCGCGTCACCTATCGCGTATCCTGATTGGCCTTGTTTATGTGCTGCTGGGCCTGACGTTCTTTCTGGTCGGACTTGAAAAGGCCTTGTTCCCGGTAGGCAAAGCCATGGCTGAACAATTGACTGACCCAGCCTTTACCGGCCAGTTGCCAGATGATCTAAATATCGACTGGGCTAAATATCTATGGGTATACGCCTTTGCCTGGATGATTGGCTTTGCCACGACCATCGCCGAGCCCTCATTAATCGCAGTGTCCCTTAAAGCCGAGCAAATTGCCGGTGGCTCCATAAGCGCCTGGGGCCTGCGTATGGCAGTAGCTTTGGGCGTGGCCTTTGGCGTAACCCTTGGCGCCTACAGGATCGTCACAGGCGATTCCTTAGGCCTGTATATTACCGTCGGCTACGTGGTTGTTATCGTACAGACGTTCTTTGCATCGAAAACGATTATGCCGCTGGCTTATGATTCCGGCGGGGTGACCACATCGACAGTGACCGTTCCCGTGCTTGCGGCTCTGGGGCTTGGACTGGCCATTGCCGTGCCGGGCCGCAGCCCCTTGCTGGACGGCTTCGGGCTTATCGCCTTTGCAAGTGTGTTTCCTATCATATCGGTATTGGGCTATGACATTGTGTCCTCATGGTTCCGACGCCAGAAGAAATCAGAAAAAGCGGAAGAAGAGGTGTAAATATGGAACTGAAATTAATCATGGCTCTGGTGGCCGATGAAAGAACAGAAACGGTGCTGGAAGCAGCCCGGGATGCGGGAGCGACGGGATCAACCGTCATTACCAGTGTCCGCGGTGAGGGGTTGGAGCCGGTCAAGACCTTCCTTGGCCTGGAAGTTGCCTCGCAGCGTGATATCCTGCTGTTTATCGTCGCCGCCCCCAAGGCCCGCGAAATTCTTGAAACCATTGCTGAGGCCGGGTGCTTTGACGCTGAGCCAGGCAGTGGTATCGCCTTTCAAATCAGCATCGAGGATGCGGTCGGACTTGGCTCGCAGGCCAAAACCATTCTTCAGGAAATCGAGGAGTCGATATGAGCGACACAGTGATCATAAACGTCGGAGCAGTAATGACGCCGGACGTGAAAACCATTGACGGCACACAAACCGTCGATAAGGCTATCGAGATGATGCGCAATTCCGGGGTTAGCTCCTTGATTGTTGATCGCAGAAATACCGATGACGAATTCGGTATGGTCGTGGTCTCCGACATCGCGATCAAGGTAATCGGCCCTAACAAGGCTCCATCCAGGGTTGGTATCTATGAAATCATGACCAAACCGGTGCTCACCCTTATGGAAGATATGGACATCCGCTATGCCGTCAGGCTGCTTGGCCAGTTCTCCTTAAGCCGGGCCCTTGTCGTTGATCACCAGCGAAATCTGAAAGGCATCGTCACCTTGCGCGATATGGTGCTCAGGCATTCTCACGAGGGTGGGTGAGGAAAATATATTAATGCCAAACCTGGAGCCTGCTTTAATTGATGTGATGAATTTCATAAAGGCTCTGTGATACACTTGACATTATTGTACCGGGCTCGACGAACCCAAGAAATGATTATGAGCATTTCTGATTTTTGTTCCCTCGCCAGAATGTTCTGGCATCAAAACGTGATAGGCGACTAACCATGGAAAAATCAAACCAGTTCCTTTTTGAAGTTGGCGGGCATGGTGACCTGCAAACCTTGGAAATGACGGAGGATGGTGAAATCGTTGTTAAGCTCGGTCGGGCAAAAATTTCCTGGTTTTATAACGGAGAAGCACAACTTAAACCCGATCCTGCAAAATGGACTGAATTTCTGGCCAAAATGGATGAATTGGGGGTTTGGGATTGGGAGGCATCGTACCACCGCACGGACATGTGCGATGGTTCCCAGTGGGAACTTCAACTGGCCGTGGGCGATAAGAGTGTCAAGAGTTATGGTTCCGGCTTGTTCCCGGAAACATTTGATCAGTTCAAGGAAGCCCTCGGCGAGTTGCTGCCCTGATACAGATAGTTCCGGCGGTAGGTCAAATTGGGATTGTTGAAATCAAGTACCCTTTACACCCCCATACGGAATGCCAGCTAGGTCAGTATATTCATGTTTCCATGTCGTGAGATCGTTATCGTTGAATTTTGATAATTGGTCGTGGCCGCAAGCGCGCGCCATGACCTGCATCAGGTGGACAGAAGCGTCCAGGAATGTGGCAAGGCGTGTCGCACCCGTTTCCACATCAAGCAATTTGCGCAATTCAGGTTTCTGGGTGGCGATCCCGGCTGGACAGTTATTGGTGTTGCACATGCGCGCGGCGACACAACCGACGGCCTGCAGGGCTGAATTGGAAAGCGCGACACCATCTGCACCCAATGCCATTGCCTTGACGAAATCATCAGCCAGCCGGAGGCCTCCGGTGATGATCAGGGTTACGTCTCTGCCGGTCTTGGCATCCAGGTGTTTTCTGGCCCGTGCCAATGCCGGAATGGTGGGCACAGATATGTTATTGCGAAATATAACAGGGGCTGCACCGGTGCCGCCGCCGCGGCCATCTAATATGATGTAATCCGCGCCTGCTGCGAGGGCAAAGTCGATGTCGTCTTCAATATGGTTGGCTGAAAGTTTGAAGCCAATTGGGATACCGCCGGAGCGTTCGCGAACCTCATCGGAGAAACGGCGGAAATCGTCTGGTGTATGGAGATCAATAAAGGTCGAGGGTGAAATGGCATCCTGACCCGCATCCAGGCCTCTGACCTCTGCTATTTTTTCTGTCACCTTTGCCCCGGGCAGATGCCCGCCAGTTCCTGTTTTGGCGCCTTGTCCCCCTTTGAAATGAAACGCCTGTACGCGTTCGGCGTGGGCCGGGTTCCAGCCAAACATGGCCGATGCCAGCTCGTAAAAATAGCGGCTGTTGCTGGTTTGCTCTTCGGACAACATGCCGCCTTCGCCAGAACAAATACCAGTTCCTGCAAGCTCGGCACCCTTGGCCAGCGCCAGTTTTGCTTCCATAGACAAAGCGCCAAAACTCATGTCTGAGACGAACAGGGGAATGTCGAGGATCAGTGGCTTTTTCGCTTTGGGTCCAATGATCAGTTGTGTCCCCACGGAAGCATCATCCAACAAAGGCTTTCGCGCCATTTGCGCGGTTAGGATTTGAATGTCATCCCAACGGGGCAATTCGCCACGCGGCACACCCATGGCATCCATAGGCCCGTGATGCCCTATTTTGGCAAGACCGTCTCGGGCCAGTTCATGAATGAAGGCAACTGTGGGTTCCTCTAGCGTTGGTTCGGCCTTGGGGGCACCATCACGTTTCAGGTCGGGAATGGGATCACCAATATCAACTCCTTCCAGTTTATTGTGCGTACCATCACAAAATGGCGAATTAGCAGATGCTTTGCACTGACACAAGAATGCGTCTCCATCGCTTTCGGCCAAGAAGGATTGAGGCGTTATGGATGTAGATTTGTGAGAGCCATCACAAAAAGGTTGTTTGCTGGATAGTCCGCAGGCACACCAATAGTATTTTTTTCCAGCTTCGAGTTCCACTTTGGCAGGATGTTTTTGCGAAATCACGGGTTTGGATGGGGTGCTCATTCGGCTCTCTCCAATGATGACTTAAGAAGTTTATCTATTATCCATAATGGCACTTATTTGGTTCCATCAGATTATTTAAATATTTAGCCCAGATAGGTTTGGCTAGGAGTGATATTCAAGGTTTGTTTTTGTATGTAAATACCGCGTCGACGATATCGGCCAGGTTTTGGAAGTTCAAGGCTTCGGCGGCGGTAAATTTGATGGCAAACTCGCTTTCCAGCTCCAACATTAAAATTGTATGGGCCAGGGAATCCCAGCCATCAATGTCCAGGGCAACGGTTTCAAGGGAGATGGTTTCGTCCGGGCAGTCAAAATAGTCCCTTATCACCACCGCAATACGCTCCAGAATGTCGTCTTTGTTCATCTCGGTTTTCCGGTTTCCAAAAGATATTTAGTTTTGTTTTCCTCGCGGCTTATTTTGCCGCTTGATGTCTTGACAAGCCAGTCCGGGCCAACAATGTAGGCGGTACGGATGACCAGATCCGCCTCATCCAAGACGATTTCTTTTATGGCCTGCTTTAAATCACTATGGTTTGCGTTCGTATCTTGGGCATGTTCGGCAACGACAATGACTTCTTCACTCCCCAGGTTTTCACTAAATAATCCGAATGCTACACAGCGCCCGGGCTTTAGCCCCTCGATCTGGTTGACCACGGCTTCCAGGTCGTGTGCGAAATGGTTGCGACCATTCACGATAATTAAATCGTCACTGCGCCCGAGAATAAAAAGTTCACCATTCTTAAGGAATCCCATATCGCGTGTGTGAAAATACCCGCTTTCTATGCGCTGCGATGTTAGCTCTGGCAGCTTGTAGTATTCTTTAAACAGGCTTTCGCCTTTAATGGCTATTTCCCCAATTTGCCCTTCGCCGAGGACACGTCCGTCTTGATCAATAATGTTAAGATCAACCCCGGGAAGCAATCTACCGGTTGAGGCGACGCTGCCTGTTTGCTTTTCCTGGGACGGGATGGCCGCTGTCAGCGGGTCTCGTGCGAGGGGCGTTTGGGTAACAGCGAAAACGTTCTCCGCCAGCGCGTAAGAGACCTGCAGTTGATTTTCCCGGACTCCCCACCCGGAAAACGTTTCAGCAAACCGAGCGAAGGTTTCTGGCTTGCAGGGTTCCGAGCAGCTTATGAAAGCCCGGACATTGGATAAATCGGCGGCCGGTTCCCCACGTCCTGTGGTTCGGCACAGGTGATCAAAAGCGAAGTTAGGCAACCACACCAGGCGACCATCGTATTTTTCTATGGCCTCAAACAACATCCCCGGGCGGGCAGTCCACGCAAACGGGTCCATCAGGACTGTTGTCTGGCCCCTAACCAACGGCATGATCAGTGATGTGATCAATCCCATATCATGGTAGAGGGGTAGCCAACTGACGATGGTATCACCGTCTGACAAGTTCAGGGTTTGGGCGTAGGCCCGAACCTGATTCAAGATGGCTTCGTGGGACAGGGCGATGCCTTTTTTCAGGCTGGTCGTCCCGGAACTGTGTTGCAATAAGGCGATCTGCCCAGGGTCCACGGGGCGCGGCGATAAGGCCGCAGGTACAGCCTCAACCCTATCAACGTCAATGAAGCGAACCCTCCCGTCATCAAGGCCGTACTTTATCATTTGTTGGCACTGGCTTGCGTTCGTGACAATGGCCCGCGGGGCAATGCGTTCAAACAGGGTTTGGTGGGCCGACCAGTAACGATCAGAATGTTGTTTTACGGATGGACAGGGCATGAACGACGGAATGGCACCAGCCTGCATTGCCCCCAGGTAACAAGCGGCCATGTCAGGATGGTGGTTAAGGAAGATCAATACCATATCGCCGGGCTTGACCCCGGCCGTTTGAAATGAGAGCGCGAAACCACAGGCTTTCAGCCAAAGTTCGGCATATGTGAAGCTCTTAACCGTGCCTACGTCATCACTCAGGAAATGCAGACAAGTACGCTCTGCAAGATTTTGGGCGTTTTGATACAAGCATCCGACCAAATCCTGCGCGGTGTCGTCCTGTGAAGGCATGGAATGTTCTATCGTTCCAGTTAATTGAGTGTACGGCGTTATAATTGTTTTATTAAATCGCCAAATACAGACGGAAACACATGAATCGTATCGATATGGAGCTCGCCACTGGATTGACCATCGGCGTCATTGGTCAACGAGTAGACATCTAGCAGAGGTATATTTCTTTTTTTTGTTTCTATGGCCAGTACTTTATTAAATTCCCCAACAACAAAAGATGACTCTGTTTCATCATCTGAAGATTTGATGCCTTTACGGGCAATGCGCGCCGGGACACCGTAGAAAATGGGGGTTATTTTTTTTGCAGAAAAAACCTCAGTGACATACTTAACATAGGACTGAACAACTTCTTCAATCATCTTTGGCAAGTCATCTCCGGTTCTTTTATGCAGTGGTAAAATGCCTTCGTCCGGGCGACAGTCAATTTCACCAAACATGACAACTGCCGTTGTTCCTGATGGTAATGAATTGGCACATCTTTCAAATTGAATTTTATAAATATTGTTGTGTTCATTGCCTAAGTGCCATGCCCTGCAGCCAACGATGAATTTTGGCTCAACACGGTACGGCGTCTCATTTAAACTCACTGTCATATGCGCGGCAGGTAGGCTGTGGCTTTCACCCAAGGCGTAGAGGGAAGGTGTATCTTCAGACTGATCATATAGTTGTGGATGATCGGCCCTGTAATCCATGAGTTTTTTTAAAAGAATATAGAAGGAAACGTCTGATTCGCTGCTTCTTTGAAACTTTTTAGGTTTGATGCGCGCGAGCGTGTTTTTGCAGTCATCCAGTGCGCCGTGAACCCAATAATAAGATGCTAATCTGACATGGGCCTCAGCGTAATCCGGATTGATAGTCAGGGCGTCGCGGAAACTTGCAACGCCATCGTCCGGCTTTCCCAGCTCTATTAAGGCATTGCCCAAGTTGCAGTAGACCTCAGCGTATTCGGGCCTGATGGCCAGGGCCTCGCGGAAACTTGCAACGGCATCATCATGCTTGCCCTGTTCTTGAAGTGTCGCGCCAAGGTTGCTGTATGCCTCAGCATAATCGGGTTTGATAGCAATGGCGTCGCGGAAACTTGCAACCGCATCATCATGCATTCCCTGTTCTTGAAACGCTGCGCCAAGGTTGCTGTGGGCCAAAGCATAATCGGGTTTAATGGCGATCGCTTTGTGATAACTGGCTACGGCATCAGTCATCTTCCCTTGTTCTTTAAGGGCATTGCCCAAGTTGTTGTGTGCCTCCGGGTAATCAGGCTTGATGGCCAGGGCTTTGTGGTAGCACTCAACAGCCTCATCCAGATTTCCCATGTCCTGAAGGGCCAGACCAAGGTTGCTATAGGCCTCGGCATAATCGGGCTTGATGGCCAGGGCTTTGTGGTAGCTGTCAACAGCTTCGCTCAACTTCGCCTGATCCTTAAGCACAGTGCCAAGGTTGTTATGGGCCTCGGCATAGTCGGGCTTGATGGTTAAGGCTTTGTGGAAGCTGCTTACAGCCTCGTCCAATCTCCCCAATTTTTGAAGTGCCAGGCCTAGGTTGGTATGGGCCTCCAGGTAATTAGGCTTGATGGCCAGGGCCTTGCCAATTAACTCAACTGCAACGTCATTGTTTCCCATTTGATGAGCAAGAACCCCAAGATAATGCAAAGCATCAGGCTGATTGGGATCGGCCTCTAATATCTGTTGGTAGATGCCTTCCGCTTGCGACAGCTCACCTGCAGAATGGTGCTGTATGGCAATGCCTAAGGCTTGTTGGATGATCTGCGCGTTTTGGTCGGGGAGAGGGCCCCCCGTCGGCAAAGGCTGCCCCATCTTGGCAGCTTTCTTCGCTAGTTTCTTCTGGCGTCGTTTTTCAGCCCAACTCATACTTATTTATTCCCCCGGAATCCATACCGATCCACGATAAACTTCCCCTGTGGCGTGGTAAAGAGCCTGTGAAATGGGGCTTTGAGTCGATTGAGCATGAAAAAAAGCCCCTCAGTGAAACCCTGAGGGGCTTTTTGAATTTGGCTCCGGCTGCAGGACTCGAACCTGCGACATATGGATTAACAGTCCACCGTTCT
>Ga0055584_100000132_pt1 | contig 69946 bp, 65 predicted proteins | sample OSDHelmetaG_FD_58716 | JGI IMG/M metagenome (GOLD analysis project Ga0055584, IMG submission 58716) | Pelagic marine sediment microbial communities from the LTER site Helgoland, North Sea, for post-phytoplankton bloom and carbon turnover... | ecosystem: Environmental > Aquatic > Marine >... | reverse complement strand
CCAACACCAAAAGATGTTGTTTCTATGTTTTCTATAAAATCAGGTTCGCCATCTTCATTAATAAATGGTAATACCAGATCTCCATAAGGCACTATACCCTTGTCCGAAAACATAAAGTCAACAGCAACACTAGGTAACTCTTTTGTATATTCAAAACTTAATTCTTTCTCTAAGATCATTCGATTAGTGGCACCTCTTCTTGCTGAAAGCAATAAATTATCACCTTGAATAAACTGAAGAGCTTGGCCTGGAAAGGTTACCTCTTGCTGATAAGTGGCCCTTAAATAATGTCTCGGATTTACTTTATAATCTTCATTGAAACTATAAGTCAGAGATCCTTTGTATTTAAACCTTTTATCCCTAGTGCCATAAGCGACATATCCATCAAGAAGTAGTTTTTTATTGAAATCGAAATTAGTTTCTACTCCTAATTTGAATCTTGACCCTTCTACTTGATTAAAACTATAAAATGTAGGCAAAGGGCCTAAATCAAACTTTGGGAAAGGAGCATAGCCGGTGGTGAAAATTCTTACACCAGAAATAAGTCTCCGATATGCTGGTAAAGTAACAAGTGTATCAATCATCTCATATAGACCCTCCTGATTCTCTGTAAGAGAGACTAACCTTTCATCCCTCCAATAATCCGAACTTCGATCATAAGCGCCTTCTTTGATGACCACTTTATTCACATGATTGAAATTAGATTTGTCTTTAGGCTCATCAAAATCAAAATTGTCGACTACTATAGAACGAGTGCCGTAAAACCCAAGTCCATTTTTAGCGACAGAAAAGTCCATGACTATTTCATCCTTAGTTTTAATAAAAGCGCTATCGTAAGGCTCAAATTCTTGAATTACTTTTAAATCTCTTACAAAGTTGAGGTGGATATCTCCAATTATTCCAAAATCAGCTTTGACCACTCTATTCTTTGCATCGTCAGAAACATACAAATCACCGGTGAATCCAAAATTAGCCTTGTTCTTTGGTATGAATCCCAATCTAATGCTCTTGGTATCATTCACTACTAATGAATCCAATATGTAAAAACGATAAAAATTAAGTGCTAAAGGTGAAATAGGACTGACAAAAGTGTTATCCAATATGGGTACTGAATTATTATAAATGTCAACATCTTGATAGAGGAAATCCAACATATCTGTGAGACTTTTGTCATCAATCGTCTCATCAAATTTTGTCATCCTTATAGCATCACGTATTTCTTTTCTATCCTTTGGGTTTTTCCTGAAATGCACTTCAGAATTCACTTCTTGCAAGTAAATAGGAAGAAAGACTTTACCATTCACTTCCGATGTATCTAAATAATTCCATAGAAGTTCGAACTTGTTAAATATTTTACGACTCTTGAATTCTTCAGTGATATTGTTAATATCTAATTCAATCCGTTCATATTGATCGTGCTTGTAGAAATCTTGCCCTTCTAACCTATTAGAACCTTTGTTTTTAATAACCTTACGCATTAGCTCAACGGCAGGATTTCCCTTTTTACGATACCTACCTTTTTTAGCGATTACAGTTACATTCTGAAGTTGTAAGGACTCGGCTTTCAATCTAAAAATCAAATCATTTCTAACCTCTTTATTAATGGTCAAAGCCATGTCTTCATATCCTAAGAATGAAGCAGTGACGGATTCTGTCGCATATCTCGTGTCTATAGAAAAGACTCCATCTAAATCTGTTGTGGTTCCTACATTTGAATTTGTAAAGTAAACACTAACAAATGGAAGAGGTTCACCTGTTTTTATATCAAATACCTTCCCTCTCACTTTAGTGACTCCTTGAGCCAAAATCGATGAGCAAATGATAAATAATGAAAGAATTGTTAAAACCTTTTTCATATTCAATTGTGACGTCTAAGTTTTTTGGTTTTCAGAGCACAAAAGTACTTTGATTGAAACCAATATGAAAGCTACGAACATGAATTGTGTGAAAGTGTTCAGCTATTTAAGAATGCTTTAAGATTTAGTAGGTTCATTGACCTGTATAAGACATGATTCATCATAATGCTCTCTGTTTAAAAATTGCAAGAATGTTGTCATATGACTTTTGAAATTCTTTTATTTGTTCAAAATCAAAAACTATGGTCAATTCAAAGATTGCTGGAATAGGATACTATGTTCCTGAAAAGGAAGTAACAAATGATGATCTGGCTCAATACATGGAGACCTCTGATGCATGGATACAAGAACGAACAGGTATAAAAAGTAGGAGATACGCAGAAAAACATAAAGAGACGACAACTACTATGGGAGCAAGGGCTGCAGAAAAAGCCATTGAGGATGCAGGTATTGCAAAGGAAGAAATTGATTTTATAATTTTCGCAACACTCAGTCCTGACTACTATTTCCCTGGGTGTGGTGTACTTGTTCAAAGAGAATTGGGGATTTCTAATTTAGAAATGGGCGCCCTAGATATTAGAAATCAATGTTCAGGATTTATTTATGGGTTATCAGTTGCAGACAAATTTGTGAAATCAGGCCAATATAAAAATGTCCTTCTTATTGGCTCCGAAATGCATTCCATGGGAATAGATTTTTCTACCAAAGGAAGAAATGTAACCGTCATATTTGGGGATGGAGCTGGAGCTGTAGTATTACAACCTGAAAAAGATCTTAATAAAGGAATTCTTACTACTCATCTACATTCTGATGGACGTGATGCTGAAGAATTATCATTTATATCTCCTGGCTCTCACGGAGGTTATCATGATAAAGAAGGGTTTGAAGATTTCGGATTTGTTGACCCTGATGTCCCAGGAGAAATATTTATCACTGAAAAAATAGCTAAAGATGGAACCTATCCATACATGAATGGGCCAGCTGTTTTCAAAAAAGCTGTGAAGAAATTTCCTGAAGTTATAATGACAGCCCTAAAAACTAAGGGATATGATACTAAGGACATAGACATGCTCATTCCTCATCAGGCTAATTTGAGAATTTCTCAATTTGTTGCCAAAACGCTAGGACTAGGTCCAAATCAAGTACATAATAACATTCAAAAATATGGAAATACTACAGCGGCTTCTGTCCCAATTGCTCTAGCAGAAGCGATTGAACTGGGAAAAATAAAAGATAATGACTTAGTATGCCTTGCAGCCTTCGGTAGCGGATTCACCTGGGGTTCTGCCTTAATAAGGTGGTAATAAATAGGACAAAAGATTAATTCTAAATTTTTCAAGAATTGAGATAGACGGGGTTGAAAAAACAGATTAGATTTTTCGTCTATTGAAGTTACATTCACTATTTTAAATGTAATCCTAATAGAATCTTTCTTTATGTTAAATTCAATTCTATATGTAAACTCTTACTTTAACCTGATGATTTAAAATGTTATCTTTTGTAGTAAGATTGAATATTACGAGTTCTTAATTTCAGCACTCCAAGAATGGCTTCTTTTATAATACTTACATTCATCTTAGAGGTTCCCAACTCTCTATCTTTGAAAACAATCGGGACTTCTTTGATTTTAAACCCATGCTTCCAGAAAACATATTTCATCTCTATTTGGAAAGCATATCCCACAAATCCAATCTTATCAAGATTTATTGATTTTAGCACTCTATCCGTATAACATACAAATCCTGCCGTAGGATCCTTTACCGGCATTTGAGTAATCAATTGTACATAGATAGATGCTCCTCTACTGAGAACAATCCTTTCCCATGACCAATCTTTAACGCCACCGTTTCTAATATACCTTGATCCTACAGAAATATCTGCATCTTCTTTGCAAGCTTCGTAAAGCTCTTCTAGTTTTTCAGGAGGGTGAGAAAAATCGGCATCCATTTCAATCAAATGAGTATAACCATGATCAAGTCCGTACTTAAAACCTGCTATATAAGCCGTACCAAGTCCCATCTTACCGGCTCTTCCTAGAAGGTGTAATCTTTCACCATAATTTTTTTGAGACGCCTTGACTAAGTTTTGAGTTCCATCTGGACTATTGTCATCTACTATAAGCATATGAAATCCAGACGGCAGCGTCATCACAGCATCTATAATGAGTTGGATATTCTCTTTTTCGTTATACGTGGGAATAATGACAAGTGGCTTCAATGTTATACCTTTCTTAGAAGTGTAATATTACAAAAAGTTATAATATTTTGAATCTTGTTTGACAGAAGATTAGATGATAGACTTTTCATAAACTATAGCATATAATGCTTCAAAAACATCTTCTGCTTGAGGTTTGGTATAATAATCCCCATCAGAACCATAAGGCGATCTATGATCCTTTGAAGAAACAGTTTTAGGAGGCATATCAAGGTACTGATAACCATTCCAATCTTCCATTACTTTTTGCAACATGTAAGCACTTCCTCCACCAGGAACGTCTTCATCCATAAAAATAATCCTATTTGTTTTCTTTAATGAATTAACAATCACACCTTCCAAATCAAATGGCATTAAAGTCTGTACATCTACAAGTTCAACAGAAATGTCTTGCATCTCAGCCAATTCTATTGCTTTCTCCGCCACCCTTATACAACTTCCATAAGTCACTAAGGTAACATCCTCACCTTTTTGAAGAACTTCTGGGACACCAAGTGGAACATTATATTCACCGATATTAGAAGGGAGTTTTTCCTTAATACGATATCCATTGAGTGGTTCTATTACTATGGCAGGGTCCATAGATGCCAGCATTGTATTATACATACCTGCTGCTTGCACAAGGTTTCTTGGAACACAGAGATAGATTCCCTTCAAAGAATTCAACAATGTGCCCATTGGAGATCCTGTATGCCATATTCCTTCTAATCTATGACCCCTTGTACGTATGATTACTGGTGCTGCTTGTATATTATTACTTCTATATCTTAATGTAGCAAGATCATCTGTAAGAGGAGTCAGGCCATAGTAAATGTAATCGAGATATTGAATTTCTGCTATAGGTCTCAGTCCTCGAAGTGCCATACCTATTGCTTGGCCTACTATACTCCATTCCCTAATGCCACTATCATAGATCCTATCAGCTCCATATTTTTCTTGCAGCCCAGAAAGACCTTGATTCACGTCACCTATAAAACCTACATCTTCACCAAATGCTAAGACATTAGGGTGTTTTTTGAATATGATATCAAAATACCTATTCATAATTTCATAACCATTGATGTCTGGAGCCTCTTCCTCAAATTCTGGATGTATCACTGGTACATTTAGAGCTGAAGTCGGACCTTCTGCAAATAGATGTGTACCATAATACTGCTTTATCTCCTCAGAAACTTCTGCTATAATTTCAAGAAAATCATCATTTTCATCAGGAAGAAGATAGGCTGCTCTTTTTGCCAATATCAAAATTTCCTTTCTGGTTACATCAGGTTCTCTTTTATAGGTATTGAAAAGAGCCTCAAGTTCTGTATAATCAGGATGGTCAGCCAGAGCATTCTCCATTAAATCTTCTAGAGCCTCTATTCTATTCTGTAGCGGATTTCGAGATTTTTTCCATGCTTCAGCTCGGCATCTTTTTGCGTATACTTTTGCCTCCTCTCTAAGATCTAGATAATCATCTTCTGAAACTATTTCATTTTCAATTATCCAATCTGAAAATTTCTTTATACAGTCGGATTCTTCTTCAAATTGTAGACGTTCCTTTGTCTTATATCTTTCATGTGAACCTGAAGTAGAATGACCTTGAGGTTGTGTACATTCTTGTACATGAATAAGAGCAGGCATATGACCTTTTCTAGCTTTGCTTATGGCCTTATCGAAGGTTACACAGAGTTGAGTATAATCCCATGCCTTTGCTGTGTACATGTCCATCCCATTTCCATCTTCATCTCTAAGAAAACCTTCCATTGCTCTTGAAATGCTTGCTTTGGTAGTCTGATATTCTACTGGAACTGATATACCAAAACCGTCATCCCATACAATCATGACAAGTGGCACTTGATGTACACATGCAGCATTCATTACCTCCCAAAAAGCCCCTTCAGAAGTACTAGCATCGCCTATTGTACTGATACAAACCTCATTTCCATTACCAAATTTTTCCTTTAACTCTTCTAAGTTTGGTATTTTTCTATATTTCTCAGATGCCATGGCTAGTCCTAATGCCCTTCCTACTTGACCCGCAGTTGCTGAAGTATCAGAAGAAATATTATATCGGGACGTTTGATCTACCCATTCTCCTTCTTCATTCAAAAACGTAGATGCAAAATGTGTATTCATTTGACGCCCACCAGAAAACGGGTCGTTTATGGGGTCGCTATAAAGTTGAGCAAGAAATGAGTGCACATCAGATTCTCCTAATGCAAAGAGCAATGTTTGATCTCGATAATACCCAGATCTGTAATCACCTTTCTTAAAATATTTGGCAAGTGCTACTTGTGGAAGTTCTTTTCCAGCTCCGAATATTCCAAACTTTCCTCGACCTAGAAGTACATCTTTTCTGCCTTGCAAACTGACTTCTCTACTGACTAGACATATCCAAAGGTCACGAATAATATCATTTTTAAACTTTTCATCCTTTGACTTTTCCTTTGCAGTGAGTTGCAAAAGAAGATCATTGTCAAGGATGGAGGTGGTCATATTATGGAATTTAGGCAGTCTCTCAATTTATAATTGCGAAAATAATCAGTTTTAAGATCAGTTTCAAAACAATCTTTGGCGTTTTGGATTAACCAATGATTAACAGAATATACAATAATCCAGGTTTATTTTGGTTATTATATGTCGTAACTTTGGAGAAGGAATATAAATGATGAGATAATCTTTTCTTCCATTTAAAAAAGATTAAAAACAAAACAACAAAATATTACTTTGTATGAAATATATTTTACTTCTCGTAGTAAGCCTTTTAGCAGTTCAGACGAACGCTCAAGAAATTATACCTACTAAAGGCAATCAAAATACTGATCTTGATATTCAAAGTCCAGAAGGTGGACCAATTATGACATTTGAATCAATGGTAGTCGACTATGGTACAATCAAGCAAAATGCTGAGCCTCTTCGTAAGTTACAATTTACCAATACTGGAGATGCTCCACTTGTAATTCAGAACGCTAGAGGATCTTGTGGCTGTACTGTTCCAACCTGGCCTAAAAAACCAATTATGCCGGGAGAGACAAGTGAATTGGAAGTAAGGTATGCGACTAATAGACTAGGCCAATTCAGCAAAACCATAACTCTTACAACTAATGAAGTTGGAGCTGAACCACATGTTGTAAAAGTGCAAGGAAAAGTACTTAAACCAGAGGCTGAAGAATCAGTACCTGAAGGTGGTGGTTTGATCAAATCAGGTGGAGGAAAATAATCTTTCCATAAAAACATAAAGAGAAAGGCCAATCACTTATAGCGATTGGCTTTTTTTATGCATATCTGGACCATCTCTGATTAATTCATCCTTAAATCATAAACATTCAGCCTTTTACCTCAACACTACTAGAATGGCATAAAAATATCAATAGAAAGATGCCATGGAAAGAGACCAAAGATCCTTATAAAATTTGGGTCTCAGAGATAATTCTTCAACAGACAAGAGTGGCACAAGGAAAGGATTATTATTTAAGGTTTATAAATCAGTTTCCGGATATAGATTCATTAGCGAATGCTGAACAAACAGAAGTTCTAAAACAATGGGAAGGTCTAGGATATTACTCAAGGGCACGAAATCTTCAACAAGCAGCTCAAGACATAATTCAAAGGTTTAATGGAGTATTCCCAACAAAATATGATGATATAATTTCACTCAAAGGAATAGGCCCTTATTCTGCTGCTGCAATATCAAGTTTCGCGTTTGAACAACCATGTGCCGTTGTGGATGGCAATGTGCAAAGAGTATTATCAAGACATTTTGAAATTTTACTTGCAATTGATAGCACAGAAGGGAAAAAAAGGATAGCTCTATTAGCTCAAAAATTGCTTGATAAAAAACAGCCTGCTCAATTTAATCAAGCCATAATGGATTTTGGAGCTTTAATATGTACTCCTAAAGCTCCCAAATGCGAGACATGTCCGCTATCCAAAAGTTGCCGAGCTTTAAAGAACAATATTGTCAAAGAAATTCCTTTCAAATCTAAAAAAGTCAAAAAAACTGATAGGTTTTACTATTTCTTTTTAATTCGTAAAGAAGATCACATTGTTATACAAAGAAGACCAAATACAGGAATTTGGGCAGGTTTGCATGAACTACCAAATATTGAATCACATAGCGCGTTACCACATGCTGAGATATTGAGTAAAATTAACTTTGAAGAAAAAAAATCCATTAAACTGATACATTCGATTCAACACAAATTGACCCATCTCAATCTTCATATCACCCTATACCATTTAATCAACTCTTCTAAATATAAGTGCCTTGAAAATCAGAGGTTGGAAAAAGTATCAGAACTATCTACCTTTGCATTTCCAAAGCCACTTAAAAATTTTTTGGATATCTTTTTTATGAATAATATTTGAAACATATCTAAATTCAAATCAAAATATATAATTAATCATGATCAATAAAGTCATTCTGGTAGGTAATCTTGGCAAAGATCCAGAAGTGCGCCATTTAGAAAGTGGTAGTGCTGTAGCTAGGTTTTCGGTTGCTACAAATGAAAATTATCAGGATAGGAATGGTGAGTGGCAAACACAAACAGAGTGGCATAATATTGTCTGCTGGAAAGGCCTGGCAGAACGGGCTGAAAAAATGCTCAAAAAAGGTTCTCTTATCTATCTTGAAGGGAAACTAACCACCCGTAAATGGCAAGACAAAGATGGAAATGACAAGTATACCACAGAAATTGTAGCTCGAACATATAGATCAATGGAAAGAAGAGAAAATGCAATGAATGAAGGCACTTCTATTGGTTCTCTTTCTGGGGGAGAAAATGACTTTCCTACTGTAGAAAAATCTGTTTCTACACCAGCATCCCCTCCTCAAGATGATGATCTACCATTTTAGTGATAAAATATGAATCTCAAAATAGATTTTAACGAAACTCCGAACATTGGATCCTGACCCCTGGCAGTGCTTAAACCTAATTATATTCACTTCTCTAGGATTCTGGAATATTTCCATTGGGTTTTTTCTTCTGGTGATTCTACTATTCCTATCTGCAATGGTATCTGCATCTGAAGTTGCATTGTTTTCATTACAACCGAATGATCTTAAAAACCTAGAAGAAAATTATCAACAATCTTTCATCAAAATTGAAAAATTAAGAGAGCGACCAAAATACCTTCTTGCAACCATACTGATAAGCAATAATTTCATAAATATTGCAATAGTGATTTTGTCCTATTTTTTGTTAAGTAAGATATTCCCAGATAGTGTATATGAAAATTTTGCTAATAGGACTGTAAGTATTATAGGTGAAGGTTTTGGGAATGCGAATAAATGGGCTAGTATTTATAACTTCTTCATTTCTACTGCAGGCATCACATTCATTTTGGTTCTTTTTGGAGAAGTGTCACCTAAGATCTATGCCAATCTGAATAACCTAAGACATAGCCGACTAATGGCCTCTCCTCTGCTCATTTTAGAAAAAATATATAGACCTATAAGCACCTTACTTGTAGAGTGGAGTTCTGGAGTAGAAGGTAGAATTTATGAAAGACGGCTTAATATTACAGGCAAACCTACAGACAAAAAGGAAATCGATGCGGCCATAGAATTAGCCGTAAGTGATGAGGATACAGAAGAGATAGATATGCTCAAGGGCATAATAAACTTTGGAGATGTATCAGCTAAGCAGATTATGAAAAGTAGAGTCGATGTAGTAGCATTAGACATTTCTTCTGACTTCTCTCAAGTACTAAAAGTTGTGAGGGATTCAGGTTTTTCTAGGATTCCAATTTATGAAGAGGACTTTGACACAATTAAAGGGTTGTTGTATGTCAAAGATTTATTGGGCTATACCGATGAAAAACACAATTTTGAGTGGACAAAATTGATTAGAAACAATGTCTTGTATGTCCCAGAATCCAAGAAAATTTATGATTTATTGAGAGAGTTTCAAGCGAAACGAACCCATATTGGAATTGTAGTAGATGAATATGGAGGCAGTGAAGGACTTGTAACACTTGAAGACATCATGGAAGAAGTAATTGGTGATATCAAAGATGAATTTGATCAAGAAGAAGAAGTAATTTATACTAAAATAGATAACCACAACTATATTTTTGAAGGAAAGACTTTGCTTAATGATGTTATAAGATTATTAGATTTAGACAATGATATTTTTGATGATGTCAAAGGCTCTGCAGATTCATTAGCAGGTCTAATTATCGAATTGACAGGCACAATGCCTTCTAGAGATAAAGAAATAAAGTATAAGCAACTTCAATTTAAAGTTGTATCAGTAAGTAAAAGGAGAATTGAAAAGATCAATATTCATCTTTAGTATAACTACTCTATTTATTTTCATCTCATGTGAAGGTGAAAGGGCGAGCACTCCTAGGCCACATTCATATCCGAGAATTGAATTTTCTGCTAGAACCTATAGCCAGTTCGAAGAAAACTATTGCCCTTTTACATTTGAATATCCCGAGCGTAGCACCATTAATAGAAAAAAGTTTTTCTATAATGATGATCCAATACACAACTGCTGGTTTAACTTAAGTCTCAATGATTTAAATGCTACGCTTTACTTCACTTATCAGTCAATTGACAATAGTAGTGAATATGAAAAATTGGTAGATGATGCATTCACAATGGTGAGCAAGCACAATACTAAAGCCAATAGCCGCGAAGAATCTAGAGTGGGCAATAGTGATGGGCTGGAAGGCATATTATTTGAAATAGGTGGTCCTGTTGCATCACCTTTACAATTCTATCTTTCAGACGGAAAGAGCCATTTTATGAGAGCCTCGTTGTACTATAATCAAAGTTCTGCAAGTGATTCATTGCAAATTGTTACTGACTATATCAAAGAAGATATTCTCCATTTGATAGGAACAAGTTCCTTTTTATAATTGTGTTCCCAATTTTAAGTTTTCATTAAAACTTCTTATACGAACATATTCGTAGATTCGACAAAGCAAAAAACAATAATAATATGAAACAAATACTAATCCTAATCCTCTTTCTCAGCACAGTTGTACTGACAGCTCAGAATGAAGAGAAAAAGGTTATTAAAAAGGAAAAAGTCGTCACAGTAAAAGTAGATGGCACAAGTGATGATGAAAAATCAGTTACTGTAAATGTGAACGAAGATGATGGAGTTAGAATAGTAACGGTAAAAACCATGGAAGATGGAAAAGAAAAAGTTATGGAATGGAAGGATAAAGGTGAAATTCCTGCTGAGATTCAGAAGCAACTGAAAGAAGATAACATAGATATCGAAATGCTAGACGGAGGCCGTGCTGTGTTCATTGGAGATGGTCATCATGTCGATAAAAGAATAATTGTAATAGATGATGATGGAGGCGAAACTATACAAATGGAATGGGACGGTAATGGAGAAATGCCAGCAAAAATGAAAAAGATGATGAAAGATCATGACATTGATCTTCATTCTATAAAAAAAGGTGCTAAGGGAAAAAAGATGAAGATGCGAATGCATAAGATGGATAGAGAGCACAATGGCCCTCATCAACTTCATATGAAGAGAGGAAAAAACATGTGGGTTGCAAAAGAAGAAATGAACAAAACTTACATTGGCGCACAGATCGGTACTGCAGACAGTGGCTCTGAAGTTTTAGATGTGATGGTCGATAGTCCAGCTCACAAAGCAGGCCTAAAAAGAGGAGATATAATAACTGAAATCAATGGAGCTAATACCAAAAGTGTGGATGATATGATGAAATTATTGTCACTTTTTGATGTGAATGACACTGTAGAGGTTACTTATAATAGAGATGGAAAATCAAAATCTACCAAAGTAAAATTAGTCGAAAGACCTGAGGCACATAGATAGTCAGAATAGTTATAAAAATTATAGATGGTCCGTTGGTGATAATCAGCGGACCATTTTTATTAGCTCAAATACTTGCCCACAATTGGCATTCTTCTACCCATCCCGAAAGCCTTTGAAGACACTCTTAAAGTAGGTGAAGTCTGAAATCTTTTGAATTCATTTATATTGACAAGGCGTAATACTCTCTTTACTAAGACAGCCTCAAAACCTAGGTCTATAATTTCCTGTGGTCCCTTCTTATTTTCAATATACTCAAATAAAATTTGATCCAAAATATCATATTCTGGAAGACTATCTGAATCTTTCTGATTGGGACGAAGTTCCGCAGATGGTGGTTTTACTATTGTATTTTTAGGAATAATTTCTTTGCCTTTATTCATATGTCGAGCCAATGAAAATACTTGAGTTTTATATACATCTCCGATTACAGAAAGGCCTCCACACATATCACCATATAAGGTGCCATAGCCTACAGCCGCTTCACTCTTATTTGAAGTGTTAAGCACAATATTTCCAAATTTATTACTCATCGCCATCAATAATACTCCTCTAGCCCTTGCTTGTAAATTTTCTTCTGCAACATTAAAAGGTAGGTCGCCAAAAATAGGATCTAGTTCTCTCTTGAATGACTTGTAAATGTCCTCTATTTTGATAATGTCATACTGTATTCCTAGATTTTCAGCTAACTCTACAGCATCGTTAATAGAATGTTCTGAAGAAAACTGAGATGGCATTAGTAATACTCGCACATTGCCCGCACCAAGAGCCTGAGCAGCTACAACTGTTGTCACCGCACTATCTATACCTCCGGATAATCCAATGATGGCTTTTTTAAGGCCTAATTTTTCAAAATAGTCCTTTACTCCTAATATCAGTGCCTGATAAATTTCTCCAATATCATCCTTTACCTGTTCTTTGGTATCAGCACAAGTTGTTACACTATCTAGGTCATAGACCCTCATTTCTTCTTGGAAATATGGCAATTCATCTACAATGACACCGTCTTGATTAATAACCACAGACCCACCATCAAAAATAAGCTCAGTTTGCGCACCAACATTATTGTTGTAGAAAATAGGCTTTTTGTACCTCTCCACATTCGCTTTAAGAACATCTAATCGCTCTTCTGCATGATTATAACTAAAAGGAGAAGCAGATATATTTATCACAAAATCAGGGTCTTCTTTGATCAATATATCCAATGGACTGATAGTATATAAAGGGTTGTCATTCCCTACATTCCAAATATCCTCACATATAGTTAGAGCTATCTTTTTTCCTTTAAAGTCAAAACAAGAGAAATGATTTGAAGGCTCAAAATATCGGTATTCATCGAATACATCGTAAGTAGGAAGCAAACCCTTATTCTGTTTAAAATGTACTTTCCCTTTATACAATACATAGGCTGAGTTATATAAGTCTTTTCCCTCTATCACTGGGTTTCTACTGGGGCATCCTACCACAATGGCTACATTTTGTGATGCCTTTTGCAATCTCTTTAGTCCAGATTCACATTCATCTATGAAGTCATCAAATTCTAAAAAATCCCTAGGTGGGTAGCCAGATATAGCTAATTCTCCAAAGCTAATAATATCTGCCCCTTGATCCTCTGCCCATTTAATTGCATCCAGCATCTTCCCTACATTTCCATTGAAATTACCGATATGATAGTTGAGTTGAGCTATGGCTATTCGCATATGACAAATTTGATATTCCGAAGATAGAACCGACCAAGCAAATGAATGTTCTATTTGATGATGAATATATTATGTTTGTTATTGTAATACATTTTTAGATGAGCTTTGTAGTATCAGCACGTAAATATCGACCTCAAAAATTTGAAGATGTCTTAGGACAAGAGCATGTCACTGCTACACTGAAGAATGCACTTACTTCTGATAAACTGGCACATGCATTTTTGTTTTGTGGACCTCGAGGTGTAGGAAAAACAACTTGTGCTCGGATTCTCGCTAAGGTCATCAATATGGATGATCCAATAGCATCTCTTAAAGACGGGTCATATGCCGATCATGATCTAGATATATCCATGAATATCTTTGAGCAAGATGGTGCATCTAATAATTCTGTTGATAATATAAGAGCTCTAATTGATCAAGTTAGAGTACCTCCTCAGCAAGGAAAATATAAAATCTTTATAATAGATGAGGTACATATGCTTTCACAAGCTGCCTTCAATGCGTTCTTAAAAACATTAGAGGAGCCACCTCCACATGCTATTTTCATATTAGCAACAACTGAGAAACATAAAATCTTACCTACAATATTATCAAGGTGTCAGATCTATGATTTCAAAAGGATTCAGCCCAAGGCAATGGTTAGTCTTCTGAAGGACATAGCCTCTAAAGAAGGAATAACTGCTGATGAAGAGGCTCTTTTTCTCATCGCAGAAAAAGCCGATGGTGCAATGAGAGATGCCCTTTCTATTTTTGACAGAATATCTAGTGCATCCGAAAACAAAATAAACTATAATCAAGTCGTAAAGAATTTAAATATTCTTGATTATGATTACTTTTTTAGATCTTTAGATCTCATCTTAACACAAGATCATACTGGTCTTATTTTGTTATTTGATGAAATTCTAAAAAAGGGATTCGAAGGTGACCTTTTTGTCAATGGCTTAGCAAAGCATCTTAGAAATATTCTCTATTTCAAAAATAAGAGCTCAGAGCATATTTTAGAAATAAGTAGCTCACTTAAAGAGAAGTATTCATTACAATCACAAAATATCTCTTTGGCTAATCTCCTCACCTTTTTAAATCTGACTAATCAAACGGATATTGAATATCCAAAAGCCAAAGATAAAAGGCTACATATAGAAATAAATCTTCTCAAAATGTGCTATGCTAGTGCAGAGGTACAAGAGCTTCCATTGAAAAAAAAACTCTTGACTCCAGCGGCATAAATCCTTCAGGACAAGTTCAAAAAACTATAACTCATAAACCAATTAGAAATAATCAACCATCAGAAATAACTTCTGAAGGAAAAGCGCCCTTCCAAGGTAATGAGACAATAAAAGAAGAAAACGAGACAGAAACACCTACAGAAAATCTTGTGAAAGTTGATTATTCAAGTCACAAAGAGGCAATCGAAGTTCCAAAAATAGAAGAACCTCAACTAACTGAGATAGATAAGGATATATCGATCACAAGGGAAGCATCACCTGAAAATATAGATCGTCAAAACGATGAGGTAGAATCAAGCCAATCAAAAACGCAAAATATCTTGTTAAACCCAATGCTTGGTTCTATTGATGATTTAATGGCAGAGACCGAAAAAGAAATTAGATCAATAAAGTCTGAAAAGATAGAATTGAATATAGATCAAGTAAAGAAAGTATGGGATGAATACAGAAGTATAGTAGAGTCTCCATCTACTAAAGTCACTCTTGAAAAAGTCTTAATCAATATAAGCGAGAATTCAATACACGTTATTGTGCCCAGCAGCGTATCAAAGGAGGAAATATCTCAAGAAGTACAGTTGTATCAAAAACTTCGCGATGAGTTCAACAATAATGAGTTAAATATCATTATTGATATTGACAGATCTCAGTTTCCTGATCTATTAGACACACAAGGGGCGAAGATGTATAGTATGAAAGAAAAGTATGATTACTTGTCTGAAAAAAACCCTGAATTAAACAACTTGGTCAAAAAGCTAAAACTGAAAGTAGATCAGGAATAGCTAACTTCAGAATATTTTAACGAAAAATCGATGGATACACAAAGTATTTGGTATTTAGAAAATATAGATGTCACGGGTATATTTTGCCCACAAAAAATGGATTCCTCACCATCATCTCATGTCAATAAGAACTTTAATAAAGGCGAATACATTTATCTTCCAAATGAACACAGCGATAAAATTTACTTTGTGAATGAAGGTAGAGTCAAAATAGGAAGTATAGGAGAAGGAAATAAAGAAATCACGAAAATTATATTAGGAAAAGGTGAAGTTTTTGGTGAGTTATCACTTATTGGTCAAGAAAAAAGAACAGATTATGCACAAGCTATGGAAGCAACCAATGTGTGTATAATGAGCAGATCTGAGATGAAAAATCTACTAAGGGATCATAACAGTTTTTATCTTTTTATGATGAATATCATAGGAAGTAGAACACTTGAAATGGAGAAAAGGTTGGAGTCACTTGTGTTTAAAGATTCAAGATCGCGTATTATTGAATTTCTCCTCGATTTCAATGATAAAAAAGGTGAAAGAGTAGGGTATGAATGGGTTGTAAGAAAATTTCTTACACATCAAGAGATCGCTAACTTCACAGCAACATCAAGACAAACCGTAACGACAGTTTTAAATGAACTAAAATCTAAAAATCTGTTAACATTTAATAGAAAGAGATTACTTCTTAGAGATCTTGATAAAATCAAGGAAGAGATGTCACTGGCCTAACAGATCAACTTGATTCCTTTTTTGTTCTCTACTTGTTTAGTCCTATCATTGCCACAGCATTTCATAATCAAAAGGCAGCGGTATAATGTATAAAATATTACGATCTATTCTCTTCCTTATTCCTGCCGAAAGTGCGCATTATTTGGCCATGCATACTTTTAAAATCTTTTGCAGGATTCCCTTTGTCAATCAATTTGTTAAGTTTCTTTTTTCCTTTGAAAATGATAACCTATTTGTTTCTCAATTGGGACTAAAGTTTAAAAATCCAATTGGCATTGCTGCAGGATTTGATAAAGATGCCAATTTCATAAAAGAATTAGATATTCTAGGTTTTGGGTTTGTAGAAGTAGGCACCGTAACACCACTTCCACAATCAGGCAACCCAAAGCCAAGACTTTTCAGATTGAAGAAAGATGAAGCTCTAATCAATAGGATGGGGTTTAATAACCAAGGTGCTGATCAAATGGTAGACCGTCTTAAAAAGATTAAAAATAAGGAAATCATTATAGGAGGGAATATTGGAAAAAATAAAATCACACCTTTAAATGAAGCACATTTGGATTATCTCAAATGTTTCAAAAAACTCAATCCCTATGTAGATTATTTTGTGATCAATGTCAGTTCTCCAAATACCCCTGGACTTCGGAGTCTTCAGGACAAAGAACCGCTATTGAAAATCATCCATACCTTATTGGATGAAAGAAAGCAAGAAGAATTGAAGAGACCCATATTACTTAAAATTGCTCCAGATCTCACCGAAGAACAACTAGATGATATTGCAGAGATATTAAATACAACTAAGTTAGATGGACTCATTGCTACAAATACAACTATAGATCGATCCAAATTAAAAACGCACAAAGCAGAAATAGCAGCAATTGGTAATGGAGGATTAAGTGGAAAACCAGTTGAAAGTAAATCAAATGATATTTTGGATGCAATAATGTCCAAAGTGAAAAGGAAAATTACAATTATTGGAGTCGGGGGTATAAATGATGGAGCATCAACACTGAGAAAACTCGAAAAAGGTGCCCATTTGGTACAGATCTATACAGGATTCATCTATGGCGGGCCATTTATTGTAAAGAGGATTAAAAAATTCCTGATATCTCATCTAAGATAAATCTAAAGTTTTAGGGTATTTTAAGTATAAAGTAATTTTACACTTAGTGCATATAGATTATAATTCATCATTGTATTATTCTAATTATCAATGACTTATGCATCCATAAAAAAGGACCTTTAATTTATGCCCTATAACCCTTACATGTGAGGTAGTACTTTTCATATGATAAAAAATATAGATGGCATCCTTTTGGAAATAGAGAAGGTAACCAACAATTAAGAGCCTGCATTAAAAAAGGATTGGAAGCAATCCTGAGTAAAGGATCTCTGCGAGGGTATGAAAGCATATCCACAAAAGATGTAACCAATTTTTTATGACTTGCCGGAAGGCTACATGAAAAAACTCATATATGCAGCATTTTGACGATTATGTATTTAAAGATGTGCGCTTTTATATGGCGCTGATCTTTTTTGGGGCATTACTCAGCTTTCTCGTTCTCACTTACCCCCATTGATCATAAGGTTTTTACTTTATGATCTTTAGACTGAGATCGAGACTGTGCGCTGAATGTGTTAAAGCCCCTACAGAGATGAAGTTTACACCAGTCTTTGCTAGGGATTTTACCACATTCAGCCTGACTCCCCCACTCACTTCCGATTCAAATCGTCCATTTATTATCTTCAATGCTTTTTTTATATCTCCTATCTTAAAATTATCCAGCATTATTCTAGTCACTTTTCCGACTTCCATCACTTCTTTTAGCTCTTTTATATTTCTCACCTCTACAGTTATTCCGAGGTCTAACTGATTATGTTTCAAATATTTATTGGTCTTTTTTATTGCTTTTGTTATAGACCCTGCAGCATCTATATGATTGTCCTTGATCATAATCCAATCATAAAGCCCATCGCGATAATTGGTACATCCGCCAATTGCCACCGCCCACTTTTCCAAAAACCTCAATAATGGAGTAGTCTTCCTGGTGTCCAAAATTTGCACATTGTATCCTTCTACCTCCTTCTGAAACTGGCTACTTAACGTACTTATTCCGCTTAATCTTTGCATAGTATTCAGAGCTAGCCTTTCACCTTTGAGCAGGGCTTGACTATTACATTCTAAATAAAAAGCCACATCGCCATATTTTACAGCTTCACCATCTTTGATTTTGATTTCAAATTTGGCTTTCGGATCAAGATGTCTGAATATTCTTTTTGCAATGGAAATACCAGAAATCACACCCTGATCTTTTACCAACAGTTTTGCCTTACTTTTTTGCTTTTGGGGGATACATGCTAAAGATGTATGGTCTCCGTCTTTTACATCTTCATATAGACCTCTCTTAATGAAATCTCTTAATAAATCATTATCCAATTTTGGTATAGTCATAATCAGCATTTGGAAAAGGAAAGGTAGAAAGTTAAACCTATTCATCAGAAGAGAACACAGAAAAATCAATCCTATTTAACCAAAATATTATTTTTGTTTTAACTATTTATATGAAAAGCATACAACTCGTTGATACCCAACTTTGGGATCAACTCAATCCAATAACCCTTACTAGATCTTGTGCTGATATTAGACTGGGTATATTTACCATTAGAGAAAAGTGGCAAAATTTAAATCAAACCACTACAATACTTTCTCGGCCCTATCTGCAAGAATTATATGATAATTCTGAAGCAGCTCAGCTTAATGTGAATAGTGCATTACTACCAAACCAGAGCGTTTTAAGAGAAATTCTCAACCTTGGCGAAGGAGAGTCAATATATCAAAATGAAATATGGATAGCTACAAATGGAGATGAGAAAGTAAAGAATCAAGTCAAAAGCGAATGTCATCTATTATGCCACCCAGAGGATTTATTCATCCATGCAGGATCAGAGATTAAAAAAGATATTGAAAATCTAGTTGGAAATAATAATTGGGTTAAGCCATCTCATAGTAATACCATTATTGGTGAAGGAAATGTTTTTCTCAGTGAAGGAGCCAAGATGGAATGTTGTATTCTTAATACTGAAGAGGGGCCTATATACATCGGGCCTAATGCTCATATTATGGAAGGGACAATTATTAGAGGCCCTGTAAGTATAGGACATAACACTATACTTAAAATGGGGGCAAGAATCTACATGAATACAAGCATAGGCCCTTGGTGTAAGGTTGGAGGAGAAATAAAAAATTCGGTGTTTTTAGGTTATTCGAATAAAGCTCATGATGGATATATGGGTAATTCCGTAATCGGAGAATGGTGTAACTGGGGAGCTGACACCAACAATTCTAATATGAAAAACAACTATACTGATGTCAAATTATGGGACTACTCCTTAAATACATTTAGAAATACGGGCCATCAATTCGTTGGGCTCGTAATGGGAGATCACAGCAAAACCGGAATAAATACTATGTTCAACACTGGAACAGTCGTGGGGGTAAGTTGTAACATTTATGGAACAGGATTCCCCAGAAAGTTCATTCCTTCTTTCAGTTGGGGAGGTGTACATGGATTTAAAACTTATCAGCTAAATCGTGCTTTAGATACTGCAAAAGCAGTCCAAAAACGAAGAGATATTGACCTCCCAAAAGCAGAAGTCGATATGTTAACTGAAAACTTCACTCGATCTTCAAAATATCGAATGTGGGAAAAACAGTAGATCATTTTCCTTTCTGGTGGAGATGGTGGAGCTACATTTCTCCTATAAGATTAGATACTTCTTCTTCTGAAATCAATGAGAACCTCGAGGTGCTGCTAGTACGAGGGAATATTCAATTATGTACTGAAAAGGCAGTGTATTCTTATGAACATAAATACGATAATTTTAAATTGATATTTGATCAATTAGATTTCAATAAATTATCGGGAAAAAATATTCTTCTTTTAGGACTAGGTCTAGGTAGTGTCGTTCAATTATTAGATGGTTACAAAAAAGGGTTGAATTATACGGCTGTAGAATTAGATGAAGAGGTCATTTTTCTAGCCGAAAAACATATACTAAAACACCTTGAAGTAGATATTCAAATTGTTCAAAGTGACGGGCATACATTTCCACAAGTCACATCTGAAAAATATGATCTCATCTGTATGGATATTTTTATTGATGATTGGATTCCAAAAGATTTTTTAACCAATGATTTTTGTAATTCATTAAAATCAATACTGGCTGAAAGAGGTACAGTCATCTATAATACTCCAGCCTTTAACAAAAGAAGTGCAAATTCATCAAGACGTTTTTATAAGAATAAATTCAAATCAATTTTTCAAAAAGCCAAATTAATAGATGTACATAAAAATTACATGCTTATAAGTGATTCTGATTTGCTCCACGCATAGCAAGAATGTACTTTTGTGAAGGTCTGACTTAATTGCTCAATATTAAAATAAGAAAACGTGTTTAGTATCAACATCTATCTTCTCATTGCACTCATGGGGGCTTGCTTACTTGGAGGAATAGTATTAGCATTTACTGTGAGTTTTTGGTATGCTTTTCCTTTCCTTTTGATAGGTATTATCATGCTTGTCATTTTTGTGCTTTTTGGTTCCGTGAATGGAGCTGCCAAATTAATTCAGGCAGAAGATTTTGATGGTGCAGAAAAAAGGCTCAACTTGACATTAAGCCCAAAATATTTGTGGAAAACTCAAAGGGCATTTTTCTATATCATGAAAGGTTCTATTGCTATGTATAGAAAAAACCTCAAAGAAGCCCAAGGTCTTTTTGATGAAGCATTAAAAATTGATCTTCCATCTGATAACGAAAAAGGAATGGTTCTTTTACAATTAGCAAATATTAATGCAGGCCAGAATAAATGGCCTTCGGCAAAAAACTACTTCCGTGAAGCTTCAAAACTAAATATCACTGAAGCTCAGATTAAATCCCAGATGGATGAATTTGGAAAAGCACTCAAGAATAGAGGAGCTGCAAATGTAGCACGTAGCATGGGAAAGCAAGGAATGAAAATGATGCAGCAAGGTGGAGGTGGAAAACGAAGACGCCCAAAAATGAGATGATCTTTACTTCTATTTCTTTTGTCTTGGTTTTTTATAAATTGGGACAGTAGAGCAGGGCTCACCATACATTATACTTCTGGCAACAGGTTTTAAGAATGACGTCAAAGCCAAATAGGCTCCTGCAGGCACAGGTTTGTCACTACATCCTTTTATCACTATCCTTTCGTCTTGATATATTGAAGCATCCATGGAATTAATAAATTGATTGTAATAGTGATTCAGAAATTCCTGTTCATTTCCTTGAAAGACTGATTCGCATTCTCCTTCAGCATAAGATGCAACTAGCATATATGCCCATGTTGGAATAATAGCATCAGTACTACAATACACGCACAAATGAGCACTTTTCAATTTCGCCCAATCAAATTCTTTAAGGGCCAATCTAAAGTCCTTCTCTTTTAAAATTAAACCATGAAACAGGAAGTCCTTAATATCGAAGGGGGCTAAAGAATTTGATGGAAAGAATTTTTCCAAATTAACCGTAACTAAATTACTGTTTGCTACTTTATTGACTAGAAATTTTTCCATTTGACTCTTCTATGTCTTTTATTTCTCCAATTGTGTTTTCAGTTTCCTCAAATTCCCTAATCTTTGGTAAATCATCAATGCTTTTTAGACCGAAATAGTTCATAAACTTAGCAGAGGTGCCATAAATTAATGGTTTCCCGGGTCCTTCTTTCCTGCCTGTTATTTCGACTAAATCTTTTTCTAAAAGCTTCTGAACGGTATAATCACAATTTACTCCTCTAATGCTTTCCATTTCAGACTTTGTCACAGGTTGCTTATATGCAATGATAGACAGCGTCTCCATAGCCGAAGTTGACAATTTTTTCTTCGCAGATAGTTTAAGATGTTCAGCGAGAGTTTCATGATATAATGACTTAGTCATGAAAATATAACCATTGGCAAGTGCCTTTATCTGTATAGCAAAATCATCGCTACTATATTTTTCAGTGATTGAAACGATACACTTTTCAATTATCTTTTTAGATATATCATCTTCTACGATACTCTGCAAACAGGTCTTTATTTCCTTAATAGTAACAGGCTTATCAGAAGCAAATATTAATGCTTCAATATGTAATTCAATATTCATGAGTATTAAAAACTGGATTTAGAATGTCTCTCCGACACTACAAAAACAGCGTAAATATGAGCATATTAATCAAAGACACTATGCTAAGAAGAAATAAAGTGCATGAAATGAAAACCTTCAGAGGTGAAGATTTTTTAAGGGTCCGAATTTCATCAGATTTCATAGACCTATGAAAATCATGATCAAATGATTTTTCCTCATTTTGCTTTTTCAGATTAAGCTTAATAAGGCATTTATTAATATAAAAAGAGTAAGATTTTGAGTTCTTAACTTTAAAATCGACGATTACTACTTTATTGTTGCAGTAGACAACAAGGTTTCCAGAATCATCTCCATGATAAACTCCCACTGTTTGTGGTCCGAATGATGGATCATAATATGTCCATAGTGACTGACTCATTTTCCCAGAATTAGTTTTACAATATCATCATTTGCTTACCCGAGCAAACCCTACAACTATATCATTTACTCTTAAAATAATGTGCCAAAAAGGCCTTCGTATTAAGAATATTTAAGATATAGCACCTTTAATTTATAAAATAAATAGCATGGATTCCAGTACTAAGGCGAAATTAAAGAGTAAAATCAAAAAAATGATAACCTCTTTACAAAATGAAATTATAGCGCTGGAAGAGCTTACAAAACCAATAAGTCCTGAAAATTCTTTAGGCAGAATCACTAGGATGGACGCTATAAACAATAAAAGTGTAGCTGAAGCTAGTCTAAGAAACAGAAAACGAAAACTTGGCAAAATGCACGTTGCATTAGTGAAAGTGGATGAAGATAGCTTTGGAATATGTCAAAGATGTAAAAAAAATATAAATCCTCAACGGTTATTGCTTATGCCTGAAAGTGAAAGGTGCGTAAATTGTGCTGCTAGAAATCAATAATAATAAAAGACAAAAGAAAGGATAAAAAAAGAGCAGGGCTCAACGGATATAATCAACGTTTTGCCCTGCATAACCCCAAAAAACCAATTGAAAACAATCTTAATATTTCTTAAAAGGGGTCAAGTGATATATTTGAGTTTCTTTTGGATTATTATGATAAAGATACAAACTAAATAATTTGATGACATAATATATGTCTAATCTCTGGTTTTAACACTTTTAATGGCAAAAATTAAAACTGAATTTATTTGTTCCACTTGTGGGCATAAATCCCCAAAGTGGCAAGGGCAATGCTCAAGTTGCAGTGAATGGAACACATACTCTGAAGAAATTCTTCAAAAGTCCACGAATTCTTCTTTGCAAAAACCATGGCTCGATAAACCAAAAAAGAATTCCAGTCCAGAATTGATCAAAGACATAGAAATAGGTCACATACCACGTGTCCTTACCCAAAATTCTGAATTGGACAGGGTCCTTGGTGGTGGCCTTGTGCCGGGATCATTAATTCTTCTCGGTGGACAACCCGGCATAGGCAAGTCAACTTTGCTATTACAAATTGCTAACCTTTTAAATAAAAAGGTTTTATATATTTCAGGAGAAGAAAGTAAGGAACAAATAAAAATGCGCTCTCAGCGTATCAGCTCAGATAGTGATCAGTTGTATATTTCTACAGAGACTAGCACAGAGAAAATAATAAGTTCAGCTAAGAAAATCGAACCTGAACTTTTAATTATTGACTCCATTCAAACTCTTAGTTCACCGTCTGTAGAGAGTGTACAGGGAAGTATATCTCAAATTAGAGAATCAACCAATGAACTTCAAAAGTTAGCTAAAGATTCTAATATCCCAATATTTATTATTGGCCACATTACTAAAGAAGGATCAATTGCAGGCCCCAAACTTCTTGAGCATATTGTTGATGTAGTTCTTCAATTTGAAGGCGACAGACATCACCTATACAGGATGATTCGTACTACTAAAAACAGATACGGATCTACTGATGAACTGGCCATATATGAGATGAAATCTGATGGTCTGAGAGCCGTCACAAACCCATCTGAATTTTTAATATCACAATCTGAGGATGAATATAGCGGATCAGCTATTGCTGCTACAATTGAAGGCCTGAGACCCATGTTAGCTGAAACTCAGGCATTAGTGAGCGATGCTATTTTTGGAACGCCACAGCGATCTTCTACTGGATATGAATTGAGAAGGTTAAACATGGTCTTAGCAGTAATTGAGAAAAAAGCACAATTATATTTTGGTCAGAAAGATGTATTTCTCAATATTGCTGGAGGCATTAAAATCTCTGATCCTGCAATTGATCTATCGATCATGGCTTCTTTGATTTCTTCATTATTGGATATCCCAATTGACAAGAAATTCTGTTTTGTAGGTGAAGTAGGCCTTAGTGGAGAAATTAGGACAGTGAGTAGGCTAGAACAAAGAATTCAAGAAGCTGCTAAGTTAGGCTTTACCCATATTTTCATTCCAAAAAACAATATGAAAAAAGATCAAATCAAAAGTTCTATAAACATTGTGGGTGTAAAAAATATTAAAGAATTGAATGAATTACTTTTTACTTAGCAGCAACTCAAAATGTGATTTCCACTAAAGGACTAAATAAGTTATCGGAACAAAATGCCATTATTCTGTATGATGGAGATTGTATCTTATGTAGTAAGTTTGTACAATGGGTGATACATCATGATAAGAAAGATGTAGTCAGATTCTGTTGTTTTCAAAAGATAGAAAATGATCCATTTAAAAAGGATGATAGTTATTCAACTGTGGTTATGATCTCAAAAGGACAGTATTATACTAAAAGCGAAGTCATATTTAGAATTTTGGAAATTAATGGAGGTTTCTGGTCACTTTTTCTTCCATTTAAATTTGTGCCTTTATTTATAAGAAATTATATCTATGACTGGATTGCGCGAAATAGATATAATTGGTATGGTCAAAAGAAAAACTGTTTATTAATGACAAGTGATATTGAATCAAAATTTGTTAAACAATGATCATTTTGTCCCCATATGCCCTTTGTATTACATCCAAAACTTGTTGATGTAGTCTTCCATTCGTGGCCAAAATTCTTCCGCTATCTAAAAAGGTATCATTACCATCATATTCACTGACCATGCCTCCAGCTTCTTTCACAATGATTGCACCTGCTGCTACGTCCCAAGCATTGAGGGTCGTTTCATAATAAAAATCAAAAATACCTTTGGCGACATATGCCAAATCAAGAGCCGCTGATCCAAATCGCCTTATTCCTCTACTATTCTTTATCCAATGATCCAAAATGGTCAAAATAGGTCCAGTATCTTCTATGGAATACGGAAATCCAGTGACTAATACAGCGTCCTCAGTTTTTTCAGTTTTTGTTACTTGAATAGGCCTGCCATTCATAAAAGCTCCACCATTTTTCCAAGCATAGTGAGTCTCTTTTCTATTCACCTCTTCTACTATTCCCATTACAAGTTCTCCATTAATCTCAAGAGCAACGCTCACTGAAAAATGCGGAACATTATGCAAAAAATTTGTTGTCCCATCGAGTGGGTCTATGATCCATCTGACATCTCCTTCATTCTGTTCTATGGTACCTTCTTCCGTTAAAAACTTAGCTTCTGGTAATATCTTTTGTAACCCTTCCACAATCATTTCTTCTGCAGTTTTATCTACAAATGAAACAAGGCTGTTTTTTTCTTTAGCTTCTATAGCATCATCACTTACTTTCCCTATTTGTTCAAAAATAAAATGACTTGCTTTTCTTACTATGGGCATTGCAGATAGACACAATGCTTGTAAATCTTTTTCTGATAACATATAAAAATTAAATTATTCTGAATTTCTAGTTAAAGGCCTTTCTTTTGTATCAACAAAAAAGCTATTCTTACCAAATGAGCAGAAGGAATAAACTAGAAAAATTCGCTGATCTTCTTTCATTTTCAAATGTATATGAATACTCAGAAAAACCACGTGAAGATGGATGGCTATATAATGGAGTATCAAATTCTATCTTGAAAGGAGTCTGGAAAAATCAACATTTTAAGAATAATCATCCACTGATCTTAGAATTGGCCTGTGGAAGAGGGGAATATACATGTGCCCTATCGGAGAAATATCCCAAGCTAAACTTTATAGGGGTAGATGTAAAAGGTGCAAGAATATGGAAAGGAGCAAAATATGCACTTGAGCATTTACCAAATGCAGCCTTTCTACGAATCAGGATTGAACATATAGTTCATTTTTTTTCGGCAAATGAAGTTGATGAAATTTGGATCACCTTTCCAGACCCTTTCTTAAAAGATAAAAAGTCTAACCGTAGACTGACTTCTCCACAATTCATAGAGAGGTATAAATGTTTTCTAAAAACAGATGGTATTATTCATCTCAAAACAGATGATGATCAGCTTTATGAATACACATTGGAAGTAATAGAAAATGCCCCTGAACTTGAACTTATATACCAGAGTAATGATATCTATAAAAAAGAATTATATACTTCTGATTTAGAGATCACAACATATTATGAGAAAAAGCATTTAGCAGATGGCAAAAAAATAAAGTACATCAGATCAAGAATATTATCCTAGATATTCAAAAAAGGAATCTCCATGAATACAAAAAAGGAACTTAAAGAAACATATAAGCAAATGAAACCTCCAATGGGAGTATTTCAAATAAAAAACATACTCAGCAACAAAATTCTTGTTGATAGTAGTACCAACATGGAATCTAAATGGAATCGCCACAAAACAGAACTTAGATTCGGTAACCATCGCAACAAACAACTTCAGGAAGATTGGAATAATATTGGAGAGGCCAATTTTGAATATAAAGTGAAATCTGAACTAAAAGTTATTGATGGAAGTAATCCAAATTATCCCAAAGAGCTAAAAATTCTGAAAGGTATGGTCGTCGAAGAGTTAAATCTAGATCAAGAAATGTTATACTGACCAATGCATTTTATTCCTCAAAATGATTCCACCCTTGAGCCTTCAATGGATAAATGTTCCCTCCTGTAGTATGTAATTTTACACCATCTTTTGGGTCATTCATTTCACCTATTATTGCCATGTCAGGCATATATCTGATCTTATCTAAATCTTTGGGGTCAATAGTAAATAGCAGTTCGTAGTCTTCACCTCCACTCAGCGCACATGTTATTGGATCAAGTCTAAAATCTATAGCCATAGTCTGAGTATCGTCGTGCATTGGTACTTTACCTTCTTCTATATGAGCTCCTAAACTGGACTGTTTACAAAGGTGCATCAGGTCCGAAGAAAGGCCATCTGAAATGTCAATCATCGAAGTAGGTCTAAATCCATTTTTTTTGAAAAAGTCAATTGTATCTCTTCTAGCTTCAGGTTTCAGTTGTCTTTCGATGGCATACTGATGCTTTGATAATTCAGGTTGCACTCCTGGGTTATCAAGGTATAGTCTTTTTTCTCTTTCTAGTATTTGCAATCCTAAATATGCTGCTCCCAAATCTCCAGTGACACATAGCACATCTCCATTTCGCGCCCCACTCCTATATACCACGTCCTTTTCATCTGCTGATCCATAGGCCGTGACGCTGATTATCATTCCTTTAAGAGATGATGTAGTATCACCACCAATAAGGTCAACATTGTAAAAATCACATGCTTTCTTTACTCCTTGGTAAAGTTCCTTTAGTGCTGCTGTATCATATTTGCTCGAAAGTGCAATGGACATGGTCATATGAGTAGGAACAGCATTCATTGCAAAAATGTCTGATAAATTAACAACCACCGACTTATATCCCAAATGCATTAATGGGCTATACATCATATCAAAATGGATACCTTCTACTAACATGTCAGTACTGATCAAAACGACCTTATCTCCTCTTTTGATGACTGCTGCATCGTCTCCAATACTTTTTATCGTCTGATGGTGCTTTGATACAAAGTCATTTGTTAAATGATCAATTAGGCCAAACTCACCTAGTTCTTCTATGGATTTCTGCTCCAATTATTATGTATTCGAATGAAAAAAATGATGTTTTAAGACCTTTTGTTTGTTTTGCTGTCTACTTCTTCATAATCCACAAATTCACCTGATTGAGATTGGTTTTGCCGAGGATCATTATTTGTTTTCAAGAATTTACCTCCATTCATGATAAGTCTGTACATCAAAAAAAGAAGGATAGCAATGGATATGAACTTAGTCACTAGTAAATTTTTATTTCAAAAGGTAAACAAAGATACATATTCAAAAACTGTAAAAAAACCAAAATGAAATCAAAGACCAATACTAGTTCTATTCCCCTTCTCTAAGTATTCCTAAACTTTTTGATTGTTCTCACAAGAATTGGAGGAAGAAGGTCATTCACCAAATTGACCATGTTGTTATACCTTTTCATCTTAGGGTCATCAATACCTTGTCTATCTGCAAATGTCGTAGTGATTCTTCCTTTTTGTGATACATCCACCTCGTTGCTAGGCCTACCATTACTATAATAATACAGGGCTAGTGATCTTCTACTTCGGTCTTCAGGGCAATTCAGTTGGTCTGGGTGACCATGCCATGAATCACCTGTGGTAGAGAATAGTGCAATTCGGTTAAAATATGGGGCAATCTTGGTTATTGACTTACTCATATCTTTTGCCCAAAGTTCAAAATGACCGCCATAAGAGTCATCCCAATCTTTATTTAGATATATAAGAATGTTCAACCTTCTATCCAAATTCATTTTTCTATGCTTATGGAAATCGACATGGATTTTAAGAAAACCTCCCTTCTTTATTTGATGAAAGCCCCCGCCCTCAAAATAAGGATCAGGTATTAATGGCTCAGTTATTCCTGTAAGTTCTTGTAAAAACTCTAAAAATGGTTGTGAATTAAGAAAGTGTACCAATCTTCTTGTATTTGGACCAAAGGAATATTCTCCTTTTGAGGCATACTTATCTTCATTTGGATTTTTATAATAAATTTTATCTTTCTTTTTATCCAAGTCTGGAAATTCTTCTAGTACCTGATCTAAAAAAGCAGGATTTAGAAAATCATCGAAATGAATATTAGGAAATGGAGGGTTTGTGTTATAAGCCTCTTTATAAGCAACTGCTACTTCTTGAAGATCAGCGTACTTTTCATTTAGAATCTGCATGATTAGTTCTTTTTCTTTTTTACGATATAGATAATTGAACTTGCCTTTTTTACTTTAATTAGACCATTTAAGAAAGATAAGCCGCCTACTATTCCCATTCTCATCACATTCATTAGCGGGTTTCCTTTTCTATACTTATTAGTCAGAAGAGTATTAAAAAAAGGATCAAGAGGCATCATTTTCATTTGAGAAATCTCAAAATCATGCCTATTAAAAAGATTGGTAAGGCTTTCAGGTGAAAAATGCCATAAATGGCGAGGCACGTCCCATCCATTCCAAAACTTCTTATAGATCTTTACTTCTAATGCATTATAATTAGGAAGAGCAATGATCAAATGACCTTTAGGATTTAATAACTCATCTAATCTTTTGACGACATTGTCCAGATCATACAAATGTTCCATTACGTGCCATAGGGATATTAAATCAAACTTTTCGTTCAATTCTGAACTATATAGATACTCATCAGGATGAAGATTAATGTCAAAATTGTCTTTGGCAAATTTTCTGCCCCTTGGACTCATCTCTATACCTGAAACAGAAAATCCTTTTTTTGACATGAAATTGAGATAATGTCCACTTCCAGCTCCTATATCAAGTATATTCCCCTTCTCAACTAATTTTTTTATAATGCCATATTTATAGCCAAACATAACATCACGCCCCCAGCTATACATCATTGAGAATAAATCTGTTTTTCTATTACTATGCTCTAAATAATCATCAGATTCATAATATCGACCTATATCTGAACCTTTAGGAGGATCAAGTGTAAACACTAGTGTACATTGAGGGCACTTTCGAAGCGAAAACGTCTCTTGAGTGATCTTATAGTCATCAAGATCATAGACAGTTTCAAACTCAGTATGATCACAAATAGGACAATTTTTCAAATTAGCACACATTTTTTAAATAGAAGCCGAAGATAAATCGTTATTAGCAGAATGTAGCCAAAATAAATCTTTAGATTTGATTTTTTTTAATGTGTATTCGCTAAAATATCAATGACTTAGCAAGTGCTATAAATAAAAGAGATAACTCAATTAGCGAAATTCGAACATATCAAACCAAATATGAAAAGTTATAAAAGCGCGGAAAAAATAGCGGCAATTGCCGTTTTCGCAATATCATTTATAGTATTCTTCCTTTCAGCAGAGCGCACAGGTAGTCTTTGGGATTGTGGCGAATTCATTTTAGGAGCTTACAAGCTTCAAGTTGTCCATCCACCAGGGGCGCCTCTTTTTCTACTTGTAGCTCGATTATTTGCTGGTTTCGCTGACATGGTTTCTAGTGATCCTGCTGATATTGCTTTTGCTGTTAATATACTTTCAGGTTTATGCTCTGCGGCTCTTTCTACTCTTGTTGCTATGGTAACAATGATGATTGGAAAAGAGATTATTACCAAGAATAGTGAATTATCACAAGGTGAGCTTATTGCGCTCACAGGAGCAGGAGTTGGTGCAGGTCTTACCACGGCTTTCTCAAGTTCGATATGGTTTTCTGCAGTAGAAGGTGAAGTATATGCTATGTCAACATTCTTTACAGCACTCACATTGTTTGCAGTGGTAAAATGGTACTATTTGCCAAATACAGTAAAAAGCGACAGATGGTTGGTTTTTGCATGTTTTAGTGCAGGTCTTTCTATAGGAGTTCACCTTTTAAGTTTACTGACTTTTCCTGCATTAGCACTCTTCGTTTATTTTAAAAAATTCAAGAATCATTCACTTTTAGGAGGGCTTTTAAGCATGGCAGCCGGTGCTCTTACAATTCCTATTGTACAAAAAGTGGTTATTGTAGGAATCCCTACACTATGGTATATGTTTGAAATACCTTTTGTAAACAGTCTTGGTCTTCCAATAAATTCTGGAATAATTGGGGTCATTGCTGTTTTAATTGGGGTATTCATCTACTTGTTTAGATATGCCAAAAAGAATAATAAACCAATTATGCAATTGGCAACAATGGCTACCCTAATGACAGTAATTGGATATTCAACAATAGGAATGGTCGTGATAAGAGCCAATGCTGATACTCCTGTTAATATGAATGTACCATCTGATGTATCCAGGCTTTTACCTTATATAAATCGCGAACAGTATGGAGAAAGGCCTTTGGTATATGGACCTTATTATGGTGCGTCTCCTACATCATATGATAGAGATAAAAGAAAAGGTCTTGTTGATTTTCCACCATTTACCTCTGAGGCTAATTCTACAAAATATCAAGATGTAGATGAAAAAATAACTCCCAAGTATTCAGCAAAAGACAAAGTTCTTTTTCCACGTGTATCTGATGGAAGTATGGGTAGGCCTGCTCTATACAAACAATGGGGAGCGGGTGAAGGAAAGCCATCTTTCTTTTTCAATGTGTCCTACTTCTTAAGATACCAAGTGAACTGGATGTATTTTCGATATTTCATGTGGAACTTTACGGGTAGACAAAATGGAGCCCAAGGCTATCAACCATGGAATGAAGCAAATGGTCAATGGGAGTCAGGAATTAAGTTCATAGATGAAGCTCGGCTCTATGATATGGACAATCTTCCGGATGCTATGAAAAGACATCAAGCTAATAACCATTATTATTTTATACCTCTCATACTTGGACTTATCGGATTATTCTTCCATTTCAGAGAAAATAACAAAAGCTTTTTGGCTTTAGCCGCACTTTTCTTAATCACAGGTATCGGTATAATCATATACACTAATCAACCTCCAAATGAGCCAAGAGAACGAGACTACGTGTTAGTTGGTAGTTTCTTCACATTTGCAATATGGATTGGTTTAGCAGCTTTAGCTCTATTCTCCATGTTAAGAAGTAGAATCAAGTTAGGGGCAGTGCCTGCTGGTGCCATCGCTTCGGCAGTAGTGCTATTAGCGCCAATGATTATGGCATTTCAGAATTTTGATGATCATAGTAGAGCAGATCATAGCGGATCAAGAGACTATGCCAATAACTTCCTTAATAGTGTTGATGAAAATTCTATAATCTTTACATATGGAGATAATGATACTTACCCATTGTGGTATGCTCAGGAGGTGGAAGGAATAAGGCGTGATGTCAGAGTAGTTAATCTATCTTTGATCGCTGTTGATTGGTATATCAATAAACTTAGAAGCAAAGTCAATGACAGTGATCCTATCAAACTAACCATACCTGCCGAAGCATATCGAGGAAATAAGAGAAATCAAGTTCCATTTTATACTCCTAATGGAGATAAAACAATGGATCTAAATACAGTGCTAAGGTTCGTTGGGGCAAACAATCAATTAGGAAACAGTCAGAATATGCAATTTGACTCCTATGTGCCCACACATAAAATGATCATTCCAACTAATTATGGCGCTTTAGATAGGCTCGGAATACCTAATGACTCTACTGTAAATATCGTACCAGCCATTAATTTAGATATCAGTAGTATGGGTTCATGGTTGACCAAAAATGATTTAGCTGTGATGGATATAATTGCATCTAATATTTGGGAACGACCGATCTATTTTGCAACTACTTGTCAAAATAGCAAGCTACTTGGTCTGAATGATTATATGCAGTATGAAGGATTAGCACTAAGAATAGTACCCATTAAAACACCAAGCAATAGGTCTTTACAAATCTATGGTAGCGGAAGAGTGAATGCTGATAAAGCATATGATAATATCATGAATAAGTTTAAGTGGGGAAATTTTGATAAAAAAGAACTTTTTGTTGATAATTCTTATGCTCCAGCGGTGCAGTCTCATAGATTCATATTTCTACGTACTTGTGAACAACTACTTAGAGAAGGGAAAACAACAAAAGCTATTGAACTTGCAAATAAGTATTTTGAAGCTTTCCCAAATATGAATTTTAGATACGATGCAAGTTCTGCAAGTATGATTAATGTACTACTGCAAGCAGGGGATATAGAGAATGCAAAAAAACATACAAGAATATTGGGGCAAGAAACATCTCAATACATGGTTTTTTATGATAATATGGATCCAGCAACTGTAAGGTCAAGTTTTCAGCAAGATTATTCAAGTAGAGTTCAAGCAGCTAACCAAGTTCTTTCTTTTGCTCAATCTTCAGGAGATCAAGGTTTCATGCAAGAAATGAACGAATTAGTAGGCCAATACAGTCAAAGTAGAGTTCCTAATTAATTTAAAGTATCAAATAGGAAAAAGCCTTTGGGTATCTTTGTGATTCTAAAGGCTTTTTTTATAAAATTTCCAAATGAAAAGAATCGCAATTGGCGCTGATCATGCAGGGTTTGAATACAAACAAGTAATTATTGAGCAACTCTTTGATATGGGTTTTGAAGTAGACGATATGGGTACTTCCTCCTCAGAATCTGTAGATTATCCTGATCACGTGCATCCCTTAGCACTAAAAGTTCATGATGGTGAGATCCCTCACGGAATTTTAATATGTGGCACCGGAAATGGAGTAGCAATGACTGCAAATAAGTATTCTAATGTAAGATGCGGTCTTTGTTGGAATAAAGAAATAGCAGTTTTGATTAGGAAACACAACAATGCAAATATAGTCGCCTTACCTGCTCGGTTTATAACAATTGATGATGCACTACAAATTGTTAAATCTTTCTTGGATACCGAGTTTGAGGGTGGAAGGCATCAAAGAAGAATCGACAAAATAACTCAAGGAATAACCTGTTAATCTTCTACTTCTGTCTTATCTAAAAGCCTAAAACCATTTCCATGGATATTGACTATTTCCAAGTCTGTATCTCTTTGGATATACTTCCGAAGTTTAGTCACGAATACATCCATGCTTCTAGCGGTGAAGTAATTGTCATCTTCCCATATTTCAGTAAGAGCCTTTGATCTTGGTAAAACCTCATTTTTGTATATGCAAAACAGTCTTAAAAGGTGAGCTTCCTTTGGTGAAAGCTTTGTTTTATCCTTCTCACCTTCATTTGTATAAGTCAATATTCTCAGCGGATAGTTAAAATGAAATTTACCGAAATCAAATTCTTTCATTTCCTCTCTAGGATTAATAGCTTTCTGGCTTCTTTTCAAAACAGCTTGAACTCTGTACAATAGCTCTTCCGAATTAAAAGGTTTGGTGATGTAATCATCTGCTCCTATTTTAAACCCCTCAATCACGTCCTCTTTTAAGGCTTTAGCTGTAAGGAAAATAATCGGAACTGCTGGATCGATTTCTCTGATTTCCTTTCCAAGAGTAAAACCATCTTTTTTAGGCATCATCACGTCAAAGATGCATAAGTCATAATCATCCTTCTTATAAGCCTCTAGGCCAGCCTCTCCATCAGTTGCTAATGTTATATCAAAGTCATTCATCTCTAAATAAGACCTCAGAACATCTCCAAAATTCTGATCATCTTCCACCAATAGTATTTTACTCAACATAGTCCTTTTTTTGTTTAGATAGGGTAATTAAGGAAAAGTCACATTTTTAACGGGAAAAATACGGAAAATGTACTGCCTTTGCCCAGTTCACTTTTTACATCGATTTTTCCTTTGTGTGCATCTACTATTGCTCTCACATAGCTCAGCCCAAGACCAAATCCTTTAACATCATGTAAATTACCTGTACTTACACGATAAAATTTATCAAAAATTCTTCTCAATTCTTCCTTAGACATCCCAATACCATTATCAGAGATACTTATCTCAACAGCAGATGGGTGCTTTTTTGTTTTCACATGGATTTTGGGTTTTTCTGATGAGTATTTAGTGGCATTGTCCAGTAAATTATGAACAACATTAGACACATGATTCTCATCGACTTGCAAAATAGTAACATTACTGTCCAAATTAAGAGAAATATCACCACCAAGTTTATTAATATTAAGTGAAGTATGGTCAACTGCATCACTCACTAAAGAATTTACCTCCACTTCTGCAATTTTTAGTTGGAAATCCTTCTTCTCTAATTGCCCTATTTGAAGAACTTTTTCTACTTGGCCGAGCATCCTTTTATTTTCTTGCTTAATGATGCTTATAAATCTCTTCACCTTTCCATCATCACTCAAAACCTTGGGGCTCAAAATAGAATCTGTAGCCAAGGATATTGTTGCAATTGGAGTTTTGAACTCATGTGTCATATTGTTAATAAAATCAGTTTTCATGAGCGACACTTTCCTCTGAGTCATAATTACTGTGATCGTATATATAAAGCAAAATAAAATCAAACCAGTGAAAACAAGAGAACTGATTAAAGACCCGAGCGAAGATCTGATTAAAAAAGAGGTCCGCTGAGGAAAAAACACCCTTAACTGACCAGGTGAAGAGTCTTCCGTTTCAGAAAAAAGATCAATCTTGTATTCAGATCTATTCAGACTGCGATTTACCTGAAGGTCACTTCCATTAACTTCCCCCATAACTACGGCATAGCGTCCATTAAGAATCAAATAGCTTTCATCAGTATTAGAATACACCCCATAGTCATAGTCCAGGTCGATATTCTCGTCCTTGACTTCTTTCTTTAAAAATTTATCTAATTCATATAGATTTATCTTATCGAAAGCAGCATTTGGATCGCTTCTCCAAGTTATGAACCTGCCCGTACCATATTTAGGCCGCAAATACTCATTTACCGGATCAATATCTCTTCTGAATATACCAGTATTTTGACCTTTGACTTGGTTGATGTCTTGAGTTACCCCTTCTTCATAATCTGCCAGTTCTTCCATATGAACCTTTGTACGATGAAGTATAGTAGAAACTTTATCATCAAGGTTTTGAGCAGTCAGATCTATACTCCCTTTTATCCAAATAAATTGAATTATGGTCAATCCCAATAATGCAATTGAAAGTAAAAGGATGATAAAATAAATAGCATTTTTCTTCATAAAAGATGTACAAACACAAATATTACAATTCTCTACAGGAATAAATGGTTCTGTTAACTTCGATTTAACTCATCTAAGGATGCAAAGCATAAGATTGAGCAATAAATTTGGGTAAAATTTAAAAGAAATGAAAAACTTTGGGAAAAGTGTTCTATCATGTCTGGTTTTAGCACTTTTATGCTCTCTTGCTTTACATTCTCAATCCGAAACCAAAAGTGATCGTGAAGTCATCATCATAGAAAAAGTAAAAGATGAACATGGAAATATCATTTCTAAGAGAATAATCAGATCTAGCAATGGTGATCTCACAGATGAAGAGATTGAAAAAGAATTAGAAAATTCCAATAGTATATCTCCATTTGGTAATAAATCATTTGACTTTGGAAATTTAGACTTCTTCAAAAACAATGCTAATGATAGTAAACCAACTCTTGGTGTGGTTTTGTCATTTGAATCAGATCAGGCTGTCATAACTGATGTAGCTCGTAATTCAGGAGCTGAAGACGCAGAATTGCAAGAAGGTGATATTATCATTTCTGTGGATGGGTATGTAGTAAATGCTATAGATGATATTAAAGCATATTTAGAAAACAAATCAAATGGAGATGAAGTATTACTTAGCATCATAAGAGATGGGCAGTCTTTTGAAAAAAAGGTAACTCTTAAAGTGAACAGTTTTAATCAAAATAATCCATTCGGGAATTTCAATCCTGAATCCCTTAAAAGCTTTAGTCAAATGTTCGATTTTGGTGATGGACAAATGCCATTTAACATCGATTCACTACTAAATGGTTTTGGGGGACTGGATGACAAGAAATCGCCTCTTGAATATGGTATGCCTAATTACAGTGACAGAAACGTGGAAGAGGATCGACCAAGTTTAGGTGTTTTTATAGATGAAGTAGAAAATGGAGTTCTGATAGCAGAAGTTGTGGAAAATAGCCCTGCTGAAAAAGCGAAACTAAAAGTAAACGATAAAATCGTCAAAATTGATGGGAACAAGATTGAATCCTTTGATGATTTAGCACAAATGGTCAAGGCAGCAGGAAAAGATACTAAGTTACTAATCACTTATATCCGCAATGGTAAAACAAAAGAAACTGAGGTCACTCTTCAATAAAAATGGATAAAGGCTGGAATGTCTACATTCCAGCCCATTTTTATTCTTCTTTCTTAACGTTTTTATCCTCTTTGGAAATGCGTTTATTCTGTTGAAGAAATCGTGTGACAATCCATTCAAGCTGACCATTTACTGATCTAAACTCGTCAGCTGCCCATTTTTCCACAGCTTTCATGACATCTTCGTCTATACGCAATACAAATTTCTTCTTGGCCATTACTGCATTAATGTCCCCGCATTTACTACAGGAGAAGCTTCACGATCAGAACATAAAACTACCATTAAGTTATTTACCATAGTCGCCCTTTTATCTTCATCTAATTCTATAATTTTCTTAGCTGACAGGCTGTCCAAAGCACTTTCTACCATTCCAACTGCACCTTCGACTATTTTTAATCTAGCAGCAACTACGGCTTCTGCTTGCTGCCTTTTGAGCATAGCACTTGCAATCTCTTGAGAATAGGCCAAATAACCAATTCTCGCCTCTATAACTTCTATACCTGCTATGAGAAGTCTATTGTCTAATTCCTTTTCTAATGCAGTGTTCACTTCCTCGAATGCCGATCTGAGCGTAAGCTCTTCTTGATCATCATCAAAATTATCATAAGAGTACATACCTGCTAATTTTCTTACGGCGGCATCAGATTGTATTCTAACAAAACTTTCATAATCATCAACATCGAATGCTGCTTTATACGTCTCATCTACTTTCCAAACCATGATAACACTGATCATGATTGGGTTGCCTCTTTTATCATTCACTTTAATTCTTTCACTATCAAAATTTCGTGCTCTAAGTGATATTTTCTTTTTGCGATAAAGTGGATTTACCCAAAAAAATCCATTACCTCTAACAGTTCCCACATATCGTCCGAAAAAAGTTAATACTCTTGATTGATTAGGGTAAATTATCATAAAGCCAAATAAAGAAATAATCAGGATAAGCGCTATTGGAAACACTATCCATGGAATTGTACTTATAATCATAGGTAGTGTACAAATTACCGAGACAATAACTAAAACAATCCCTAATAGTATCAAATACCCAGGTCTAGCCGACACTCTTACTTCTTTCATAATTTTCGTTTTATATTAAAATAATATCATTTTGATATCAATTTAATTCATTTTATGCAAAATATTTTGAAACCTCGACAAAAACCTTTTAAATCTAGATAAACAATTGTCATATGGCACTTTAGGTAAAACCTTCAACTCAACATCTATAGGTCAAATAGAAATAAATAATAGTGGCTACTAATAAAAGTCCATAAAAAAAAAGAGCCCTGATTTACACCAAAGCTCTTTTACAAATTTCTTTAAAAATATTTCTTAGTTATCCCCCAAAATCGTCAAATGCGACATTCTCTTCTGGTATTCCCCAGTCATCTGCCATTTGAAGTACACATTGATTCATAATAGGAGGTCCACAAAAATATAATTCCAACTCTTCTGGTTCTGAATGTTTGCTTAGAAACTCATCAATAACAACTTGATGCACATATCCTTTGAAACCGTCTCCCTTTGGGTCGTCAATGTCCTCTTTCAATTCCCAATTGTCCTCCGGTAATGGGTTATCCAATGCCACTACAAATCTGAAATTAGGAAACTGTTTTTCAATTGCTCTAAACTCCTCAATGTAGAATAGTTCCTGTTTTGTTCTTCCTCCATAGAAAAAAGTCACTTTTCTACCCGTCTTTAAAGTATGGAAAAGATGATATAGATGAGATCTCATCGGGGCCATTCCAGCACCACCTCCTATGTAAAGCATTTCTGCTTCAGTTTCCTTGATAAAGAATTCTCCGTATGGGCCTGATATCGTAACTTTATCTCCAGGCTTACATCCAAAGACATATGACGAACATACTCCTGGATTCACATCCATCCAGCCACCTTTCACTCTATCAAATGGTGGAGTAGCAATTCTAATAGTAAGAGACACTATATTACCTTCGGCTGGGTGATTACTCATTGAATAAGCTCTGAAGACTTCTTCTTCATTCACCATTTTTAAATCCCATAACTTGAACTGATCCCAATCCTTTTGAAATTTGTCTGGAGTTTCATGATATTTAGGATGAGCTGTAATGTCAACATCCTTTTTGTAATCCACCGTTGTTGTAGGCACATCAATTTGAATGTATCCACCTGCTTGAAAATCTAAAGTTTCTCCCTCTGGTAGCTTTACAATGAACTCTTTAATGAAAGTGGCAACATTGTAATTAGATATCACTTCACATTCCCATTTCTTAATTCCAAACACTTCTTCTGGTACTCTGATCTCCATATCCTCTCTCACCTTTACCTGACAGGCTAACCTCTTATTCTCAGCTGCTTCTTTTCTTGTCAAGTGATTCAATTCTGTGGGTAATACATCTCCTCCTCCTACATCTACATGACACTCACACATAGCACATGTGCCTCCACCTCCACATGCCGATGGAAGAAAAATACTCTTATCAGATAACGCCGATAACAATGTGGCACCAGGCTTTACTTTCATAGGATTAGCGGCATCACCATTGATGACTAAACTAACCTCGCCTTGTGGTACCAATTTCTTATTGGCATATATCAACATAAATGAAAGCGCAATAATTGTAGCTGAGAAAACTATTACTGCCATTAAGATAGATGCTAACATATCTATTTATCTATTTATTTAAATCACAAAGATTTCACTCAATTAAAATGCTGCAGGATCAATGCCCAACAGACTTAAAAACGCCATACCCATTAATCCTGTAAGGATAAATGCCATACCCAATCCCCGTAAAGGAGCTGGGACTTTTGAGTATCTTATTTTTTCTCTTATTGCAGCTAATGCTACAATTGCCAAAAACCATCCAAATCCACCACCTAATCCAAAGGCGACGGACTCGCTAAAGTTATATTCTCTTGACACCATGAAAAGAGAACCACCAAGGATAGCACAATTCACAGTAATCAATGGAAGAAAAATTCCAAGAGAATTATACAATGCTGGTGATACTTTTTCGATCACCATTTCCACCAATTGTACCATCGATGCTATGACGGCGATGAAAAGAATTAATCTTAAAAAGGTTAAATCCATTCCTATCAATCCTCCTTCGCTAAGCAAAAAAGTATAAATCAACCAGTTTATAGGCATCGTAATACCTAAAACAAATATTACAGCTAATCCAAGTCCAAATGCTGTTTTAACAGTTTTAGAAACTGCCAAAAACGAACACATTCCTAAGAAATAGGAAAGGATTAAATTCTCTATGAAAGCTGCCTTTAAGAATACGTTTACTAATTCCACAGATATTTATTTTGATCTCAGTTATGAGATGTCAACCAATTTTGTATTTCTAGATCTTTGAATCCAGATATAAATTCCGATTAAAAACATTGCTGCTGCTGGAAGTACCATTAAGTTGTTATTCTGGTACCATCCAAACATAAAACTCTGCCACCCATCTGCCGTCGTATTGATCCAGTACTCTGAGGTAGCCCCAATCATTTTCATTTCTAAAGGAGTTCCTGCTAACAATGACCCTTTTCCAAAAAGCTCTCTAACTACAGATACGACAATCAAAATAAGGCCATAACCCAATCCATTTCCTACTCCATCTAAGAAAGATTTCCAAGGAGTATTGGCCATAGCAAAAGCTTCAAGTCTTCCCATCACAATGCAATTTGTAATGATTAATCCAATAAAAACAGTTAGTTGTTTATATACGTCAAAGTTGATGGCCTTTAGAGAAAGTTCCACCACAGTCACCAAGGTGGCTACAATAACTAATTGAACAATCATTCTAACTTGACTCGGAATAGATTTTCTAAGCAATGATGTCAATAGGTTTGAAAATGCACAAACGAATACTACCGCTATTGTAATTACAATAGAAGGAAATACTAGTGTAGTCACAGCTAGTGCAGAACAAATTCCCAATACCTGTACCGTGATCGGATTATTATCATCCAAAGGATCAGTAAGTAATTTTTTATTGTTCTTACTGAATAACCCCTCTTTTTTCTCTGGTGCTAATACTTCAGCCATATTATTTCTTTGTAAGCGTTTCTAAGTATGGTAGATAATATTGTATCCCTGTATAAAGCATATCGGTCACCCCGTCAGCCGTCACAGTTGCTCCTGATATTCCATCTACTTCGTATCTCTCATTTCTTGCTCCACCTTTTCTCACATTTACAGAAGTATAATTTCCTTCTTCGTCGTAAATCTTTTTGTTTTGAAATTGCCTAACCCAAGAGGAATTATCTTTGATCTCAGCTCCTAACCCAGGAGTTTCTCCTTGGTGATCAAAAGATGCTCCTATTACAGTCTCTAAATCATCTTTGAGTGCAATGTTGCCCCAAATCTCATCCCATAAACCACTTCCCCTCACAGTAACGATGTAAGCTTTTTCACCACTATCAGATGAATACATATAGAGTGGAAAAATCCTCTCTTCCTCAGGTTTCTTTTTTTCTTTTTTCATGTCTACATGCTCAGCAAGCCCACCTTTATATCCTCTTGATTCAACTTCCTCTACGCTAATCTCATTACCATCATAATCTATGACTCGCTGTTCAATGTTATTATCAAATATTCCTAAGACTTCTTCATCTGCCATTTTACTTGCTTTCACATCCTCTCCTAGTTCAGTCTCTATGGCAGCCAAGACTGCCTTTTTGTTGAATATCGCTTCATTTTGATCATGGATGTCTTTAAGTCCCACAGACATAAGTGACAATAAAAGCGCCACGACTACAGTCATGATAGCTACGAATGTGAAAATATATCTTGTACTACGCACTTTTTAATCTTTTAGAAATGTGAGTATCAATTACTAATCTATCTAGCAATGCTGCAAATGTATTCATGAATATAATGGCTAACATCCATCCTTCAGGATATGCAGGATTCAGTACCCTGACGATCATTCCAATAAATCCTATTAAAAACCCATAGGCTATTTTACCCGTATTGGTAGATGCTGCTGTTACTGGATCAGTTGCCATAAAAGCCATAGCAAAGAAGAAACTACCCATGTAAAACTGATAATACCAAGGGACGTCCATAAAAGGAGTTGCTCCCCATGCATTCAATAAAAGGGCCATAGTTGCTGCACCAACAACCATGCTCAACATAATTCTCCAACTGGCAATACCTGTCACAATTAAGAATAATGCTCCTGCTATAATGAACGGCTTACATGTCTCTCCTATAGAACCTGGGATCATTCCCCACCACATTTCTGTAGTGGTATAAGCTGCAGTCACAGCTTCCCATCCTCCTTGGTATGCAAGGCTGAGAGGAGTTGCTCCACTATAACCATCTACAACAGTACCGGCTGTGAATTGCTGAATGTCTAATATGCCGAATAGCCAATTAAATATGGAATGTCCATAACCATATGAAGTGGCGGCTCCTTCTCTTAAAGCTTCAAAACCAGAAACCCAAACTTCATCACCAGAAATAGTTGTAGGATAAGCAAAGAATACAAACATCCTTGACATCAATGCGATATTCCAAATATTCATTCCCGTTCCGCCAAATGCCTCTTTACAAATAACTACGGCAAAAATGATCGAAAGCACCAATATCCAAATTGGTAAATCAGGTGGCATTATCAATGGTATCAATGCTCCTGTAACTAAATATCCTTCCTCTATAGCATGCCCTCTTTTAGCCGCATACCAAAATTCTATTCCAAGGCCTACAAGATTGGCAATAATAAAAAGTGGTAGCATTTTTATTAATCCATGAGCTAACTTTAAGTGAAAGCCTTCAAGGATACCTAAGTATTCCCCCATAGCAACAAAATGCTGGTGCCCAACATTATAAGTGCCAAATAAGTAGCACAATTGTAACCCAATCACCACATGTATCATTGTCCGTTTTAGGTCCATCCCATCGCGAAGATGAGATCCACTTTTAGTTACGGTATCTGGTGTATAGAGGAAAGTGAAGAAGCCATCAAAAAGAGTATGAAGAAATGGACTCTTCTTCTTGTCCGGCTCTATTTTTTTTAAGTAATCTAGTAATCCCATTAATTTTGAAATAACTTCTGTTCGTAATTATTAATCTTCTTCTACCCTTGCTCTCTCATCATATCTAATCCCTCTCTCAATATACTTTGCAAAGGCATCTTTGAGGTGCAAGCAAATTCACATAGAGCAATATCCTCTTCACTTAATTCATATATGCCCAATCCTTCTATTTGCTCAAAATCACCAGCCAGAATAGCCTTCATAAGATGCTGAGGGTAAATATTCATAGGCAGTACTTTTTCATACTCTCCAGTCATCACAAAAGCCCTTTTTTCACCGTGAGAATTAGTATTCCCTTCCATTTCTAGTGTAGGATATAAAAAATTAGGGAAGGTTTTGGAAATAGATGGCCTAGGGGCTATTGGTAATAACCAACCAAACATTTCATAAAAGTCACCTTCTTCTATTACTGATATCTGATTAGTGGATGCATCCAAAAATTCTCCTTTACCTGCAGTACGTCCAGTCAATACATCACCACTTATAATTCTCTTCTCGTCCAAATCAGAATTCCCTAACAAATCTCCAATATTTGCTCCTGATACAGTACTATAATGAGCTTGTTTCCCTTCAATAGCACCTCCTATTGATATAATCTTAGACACATCATATTTACCCGTCAAAAACATTCTCCCTATCGAAATTACATTTTGCAATGTCAATGTCCATACCGATTGACCTGCTTTAATAGGCGAGATATGATGAATCTGAACACCTACATTTCCTGAAGGGTGTTTGCCAACAAACCAATGAGTTTTCGCATTTTTGACATCTGTCAGAGATGAGCTAGGGGCTGAATTCTTATTTGCATCAAGCCCTAAATGAACGTCTCCACTAGTCAATTTAGCTAATACATTTATCCCTTTTTGAAATGCATCTTCATTGCCATCTATAACTATATCAGCATTAGGTGCATAAGGAGCAGTACTAAACGTAGATATAAAAATATTTGAAGGGATTTTAGAAGGGTCTGGGACCACATCAAATGGTCTTTCATTAATCAACGGCCAAAGTCCACTTTCTAGTAAAAAATCAACCAATCCCTCTCTACTAGCCTTGTTGACATCAGGCACCTTGTTAACTCTATATTTCTGCTTTTTATCAGCTAAAATGATAACATCAGTGATGGCTCTTTTAGCACCTCTTCTGACTTCTACTATTTCGCCACTTACCGGTGAACAATATTTGATGTTTTTATTCGACTTGTCATAAAATAAAACATCACCTGCTAAAACCTCATCCTTTTCACTAATTACAAGTTTTGGTATTGGCGCAATACCACGAAAGTTAGTAGGCCTAACAGCATATCTATTAACCGGTTTTTTAAACACTTCATCAGAAGGCTTACCGGTTAAATTAATTTCGTAACCTTTCTTTAAAACATATGCACCTTTTCCTTGTGTATATGAAGGTAATTTTGAACCAGAAAGATCAGAAAGAGATGGAAACAACGAGACATTCCTGCCATTTCCTGATATGCCATGCTTTTTGGCTTCTATTTGCAATAGATTCTCACTTACTGTTACAACTGCCGCAACTAAAATCAACGCCCCAATAATAATAAGAGCCCCAATAAGGGTAACATTATTAGAAGATGACTGTGCAATTAAAACCTGAGGAGAAATTATCATTGTGGCAAGGATAGCCACTAAACTGAATGAATTTTTATAGCGCATTTACTTAGCTGCTTTGAAAATTTGTGCAAAGATACTAACCTTTATTTCATCTGGAGGCAAAGCTGAACAGGTTTCTTACAATTTTTCTATTTAGATTGTTTCCACACAGGAGGAATTAGTTCTGAAAACTAATCTCAAAATGTGTTAATTCTGAAAGACCATCAGTGTATAATTCAAATTCTGCTTTGTGCGCTAAAAGAATGTCTCGAGATATAATAAGTCCTATTCCCTGACCAGTAGGCTTGGTGGAAAAAAAAGGAGAGAACAATTTCATTTTCGCTTCATCACTAATTCCTCTTCCATTATCGGTGATAGTAATTTGTGGCGCCTTTTGGTTTAGCGATATTGTAATCTTTCCTTTGTTACCAATTGACTCAATCGAATTTTTTATTGCATTGATTAATACTTGTTGTATTTGAGATACATCACAGAAGATATACACAGGTACATCTGGTAGAATCAACGATATTTCTATTTTTTCAGACTCTGCTAACTGTGTCATTATCATTTGAGATCTCTGACCTAAGGTCCTTAAATCCACCCTCTCTTTTAATGGTGGAGGAAGTCTTATCACATCTGCAAAATTCTTCATAAACAGTGCTAACTCATCATTCCTTTCTTTAGCAATAATAAGGGACTCTCTATATTCATCTTCCTCTTCATCAAAGGCAAAATCAATAACAGATTGTAAAATAGAATTTATCGCTCCCATACTATTATTAACTTCATAAGCCATCATTCTTATCACTTTTCCATAGGCAGCCTTTTCGTTCTCGAGTAACTCTTTAGTCAGCTCTTCTATCATTATAAACTTTCGTTTAAAGCCTAAATGAATTATAGAATTAATCTGGCAGTTATATTTTGTTGTTGACCCTGTAGAAATAATCTTTTTTTGTCCGATAGTCATATTCTTCAGGGGCGCAATAAGAGGATGATTAATCTCAAAAAAAGACATTTCTGATTCTACATTCTTTTTATTAAATATTTTTTTTGCTGCATTATTGGTGGATGTAATAAAATCATCATAATCCAACATGATCATGCTTATTGGAGAAGCCTCAATTATTGATTCCAATAAATAGGCTTGTTCTTGTGTCTTAACTCTTTCAATTTTTAATTTTTCTAAGAATGTATTAAAGACATCGATCAATTCATTTATACTTTCACTACCTGTCCTTAAAAATCTGACATTATAATCTTCATCTTTTATGGCATCCACACCATATTTCATCAAAGTCAAAGGCTGATTAAACCTTCTATAAAATCTAAAACTTACCATCAAGGATATCAACAATCCCAACTCAGAAAGAATAAAATATGCTCTATCATCTTGAAAAATGTAAAACATCAATCCAGCAATAGTGAAATGTAAAAGAAGAATATATAGTATGTATTGGATTCTTAAAGTCATCTGAAAAGTGAGAGCATGAATAAAATTCTATTTGGAAATCACGTTATATTATATTTTTCCATTCTCCTGTATAAGCTGCTCCTAGTAAGTCCTAAGGATCTTGAAGTTTTGCTTATTGAGTAGTCATGAAAACTCAAAGCCTTTTGAATCATACTTCTTTCCAGTTCATCTAATGTCATCTCTCCGATATTGGGTAGTGCTATTTTTTCAATTCTTCTCTTCGTCATCATCATGTTATCTTGAAAATCTCGAATCCCTAGGTCCTTCTTGTTTTGAGTAAGAAGTACCGTTCTCTCTACTATATTCCGTAATTGTCGAATATTACCTGAGTATGTCTGGTCAGACAACCACCTCATTGCATCATCTGTAATAAAAGGTTTGTCAAAGTCATAAGCCTTGCTCATGCTTTGAACAAAATGATTTACAAGAAGAGGAATATCCTCTCTTCGTTCTGAAAGAGATGGAAGCTGTATTTGAATTAGATTAATTCTATAGAAAAGATCTTCTCTGAAGCTACTATCCTCAACCATTTCACTTAATGGCCTATGAGTTGCGCTAATTACCCTTACATCAGTTTTAATAGTTTTACTACTTCCCAAAACTTCAAAAGATTTCTCTTGAAGCACTCTCAATAGTTTCACCTGACTCTCATGAGCGAGATCACCGATTTCGTCTAAGAATATCGTACCTGTATGAGCTTTTGCGAATCTCCCTTCTCTATCAGAGTTTGCATCAGTAAAAGCACCTTTAACATGACCAAACATCTCACTCTCAAAAAGAGAAGTGGATATACCTCCTAGATTTACTTTGACAAAAGGATTGTCATTTCTCGCACTTCTAGCGTGAATGGCTTCAGCAATAATCTCTTTACCAGTACCGCTTTCTCCAGTAATTAGAACACTAGCATCAGTATGCGATACTCTATCCACAAGTTCAAGCACTTTATGAAAAGATTCACTTTGACCAATAATATGGTCATCACTAGACTCAAATGAGAAGTTGCCCGATCCGCTTCCATAAATGGACATGGCAGTCGAAATAGATGATAGTAAATGCTTATTGTCCCATGGTTTAGCCAAAAAGTCTTTAGCTCCACTCTTCATTCCTTCCACTGCTAATTGCAAAGTGGCCCATCCTGTAATGAGTATAACAATCACGGAAGGATCATGTTCCATAATCCTCTTGAGCATTTTCATCCCTTGTCGCCCAGAAGTGTCAATAGTAAAATTCATATCCAAAAGAATCAAATGGGGTTTAAATTCCTCAATTAATTCCAAAGCTTCTGATGGGTGGCTAGTAGTTGATACTTCATAGCCTGATTTTCTTAGTAATAGATCAAGACTCTTACAAACAGTACGATCGTCATCTATTACTAATATTTTGTTCATTATTTGATTCGAATTTTTTCAACCAATTCCTTTAACCATATGTCACTTTCACTGACTTATCCATTTTTCAAAATATAGATAATAGTGATCCAATTCTCTTTAATCTTTAAAACTAATATTTTTGATTTCGCCTATGTCAATAAGAGCAAAGGATTTTTACATTTTCCTCTCTGTTTTATCAAAGTCCAAGCATTTCATATTTTCCGCCTTGAGACTAGAGTTCACCATGTTTTGACTCAATATATTCCAGGTACAATTACTGACCTGAAGCAATCAGAAATTGACCCAGTAGTATAGTTATTAAAAGAATTTGCATGTTGCTTTTTTTTCGACAAAACATACCTGTCAATCTTCATGCAAAGCGATAGCAGGATGGATTCGAGATGCCTGAATACTTGGATATAATGCACATATTGTTACTACGACAAGAACTATTAAAGTGGCATATAATATTCCTCTATAGAATACTGAAGAATCCACATCCATGACATTCATTATTGGAATCTGAACAGCGAAAAATGCCCCAAAAAGAACAGCCAAACCAGCTAAAAACAACACCTCAAAAGTAAACTGCTGTATAATCGAACCTGCATGTGCCCCTATCGCTCTTCTCAATCCCACTTCTGCCTTTCTTCTATTTATAGAGTATGACAAAACCCCAAAGAGTCCAAGTGCAACATTAAGACAAAGGAAAACACACATGCCTAAAAGAGCCACAATTGGAATCCAGTTCTCAAGATTTGACCTTTTCCGTAGTAACGGCGCATCTTGGATTACATAACTACTTGTCTTTAAAGTACTCTCTACCATGTAACTTATCTTTTCTTCATAAGCTACATCTGCTGAAGGGTCCATTTTCAAATATGCATTAGTCATCCTCGCATAACCATTAAATTCTGGATTAGAAAGAAGTAATACTCTATTAGCCGATTCTTCGAACTCTCCATTGTACTTATACTCGTCCATGATGCCTATTATCTTAGTTTCAGCCCCTTGGAAAGGTATAATACTGTCTATCATGTTTTTTTCGCCAAATGTCTCTTCTATAAATGTCTGGTTTCCTATCATCAATTGGTAAGTCGCATTAAGATCGTGCTCAGTAAAATCTCTTCCTTCTACGATATTCATGCCGTTCGTTTTAATAAAATCATACTCTACTACAGAATAACATGCACTTATATCAAATCCAAGATCATCATTACCATGGCACCAATTACTACTCTTAAAAGGCCCTACATCATTACCAAAACTTACTTCTTCTACTAATTCTAAATCTAATAGAGATCTTTTAAGTTCTTCTAATACTAATATTCTGGTCGAGTCATTAAAGTTATCAAGGTCACCATAGCTAATATATTTGCGATTTTCAGTTTCAAAACCCAAAGGGTCTGAAAGTCTATCTGTATTATAAAACACAAAACTTAACACTGCAAAAAGCACTATAAAAGCCAACAGTACTTCGAGTAATAATAGAGCATTAGCTCCTTTTTTATTCCATATGAGAATGAATATATGCTTGATCATAATTTGTTCTGTTTTAAAGCTGAAACAACATGCATTTTGGACATCCGATATGCAGGTAGCAAGCCAGAAACTAATCCAAAAATGAGACAGATTATAAGACTGAAAAAGAAGAATCTATAGTTAAGCTTTAGAATAACATCACCCATAAGCTTAGTGTCATTAATGAGATAAATAAATAACATTGCCATGACTAATCCGATTAGCCCACCTATAAAAGTCTGGACAATATTTTCTACAACAAATTGAAATAAGATGGTATTTCTATCTGCTCCAAATGCTTTTCTTACCCCTATCTCAGAGCTTCGCTCCATGATGCGACTTACATTCAGGTTTATCAAATTCAGAGTAGGAAGTATGATGAGAAAACCCATCAATGAAAACATGATCCACTTCATCCATTTGAGACTTTCCTCCTCATCATCTAGGTCTAAAATCTGACCTGCATAAGCCTCATGAAAGCTGAAAGGTTTGAATTCTATGATATCATAATTATCTTGAGCAACAGCAGGCACCTCGGTGTTAGAATTGATGAATTCAATGTCATTTTTAATCAATCCCACATCAGAGTTTTTTTCGCCGACGAACATTCCCATATAACCTCCAAAACCATTTTCATTTCTTCGTTGAGCATCAATATTGTCGTGTGTATAAGGGACAATGATGTCTACAGCCAAAAGCATTATTCCTGCAGGCTCCACTACACCAATTACCTTGAAATTCTTCCTATCCATTTCTAAAATTTCACCAACCACATTCTCGACTTTACCAAAGTACTTATCAGCTAATTCAGTTGTAATAACTGCTACCAGCTCCTCATTCTCTACAGCCGACTCACCAAAACCAAATCCTTCTACAAATTGAAAATCGAAAAGATCCCAAAATCTATGATCTGAATACACAGTTTTGAGCTCTACTTTTGAATTGTTTACATAAGAATTATAGACATTATTGGAATTGAAAAAAGTGAAATTTTTTGCATTAGGAACATTAGAAAGGTGTTTCTCTAAGAACCAATAAGCAAATTCATTATTTGAGTTATTTTGTCCTGATTCATTTAGTGTAAAAGACGTATCTATTACTTGAGCCCCATTATACATTGTTGTGTCATAGGCATAAATGGTATCATAAAATTGTCTTTTTAAATTGAGGTTTGGAACAATTACCATTTTATCCTTTTCAGATAAAGGAGGTGTTTGGCCCACTTCAGTCTCCATTACAGATACAATCAACATCAGAATGGCCAATGTGAAACTTATGCCAAAAAGAGAAATAGCTGTGAAGAATTTATTTCGGCCTAATACCCTTATTGCAAGTTTGATGTAATTACTTATCATAACTTTAATTTTTTAGTTAATAAGAGGTTATGCTACCTGCTGACCATCATATAATCTTATGAGCTTGTGGGTCTTTTTCGCCATGTTCTCATCGTGTGTCACCATTACTATAGTTGTGTCATTTTTAGAGTTCAATTCTAAAAGAATGTCCATCACTTCGTTTCCCATTATACTATCTAAGTTGCCTGTAGGCTCATCAGCCAAAATGATTTCTGGATTTCCTACTATAGCCCTTGCAATTGCAACTCTTTGTTTTTGTCCACCAGAAAGTTGATTTGGAAAATGACTTACTCTATTCTTTAGACCTACAGACTCTAAAGCTTCTTCAGCCATTCTTTTTCTGTCTTTACCACCAACTTTTCTATATAATAATGGCAACTCTACATTATCCCTGACAGTAAGATCAGGTATTAAATGAAAGCTTTGAAAAATAAATCCTAGTTGTTGATTTCTGAATTGAGCCATAGCTTTGGTATTGTAATTTGGGAGGGCATTGCCACCTATATTTACTTCGCCACCAGATGGTTCATCAAGAAGGCCTATAATATTCAGTAATGTACTTTTTCCACATCCAGAAGGCCCCATTATAGAAAGGAATTCACCTTTGTCTATGTTAAGGTTTATGTCGCTTAAAGCTGTGGTTTCTATAGTCTTAGTGCGATAAACTTTATTTACGTTTTGAAGCTTTATCATGATTATTAATTTTCTATAATTTGGAATGTGTTAAAATGTATAAGTAATAGGGGCTTCTTTTTCGAAATCAAAACCCGTTAATTTCCTAATTTGATAATAGGTAACCCAGTATGCTCTAAGTGTATCAACATAGTCTCGTTGTGCTTGATCTTTTTCTCGTTGTGCTATAGTCAAATCAGTAATGCTAATAGCTCCAAGTATGTATCTCTGTCTTGATATTTCGAATCTCTCAAGAGATACTTCTCTAATTTCCTCTTGAATTTTTACCTCTCGTTGAAGTTGTTCCCAATTGCTTACAGCTTGGACGATGTCATTCTGAAAATCTAGGTTGTCTTGCGCTATTTGTTGCTCAATCAATTCTTTTTGCGCTCTAGCAATGCCTACTGCTGACTTCCTCCTTCCCCAATCTAAAATTGGAATACTCAAACCCAATTGTACCTGTTGCTCAGAAATAGGATCAGAATAGATATCACTGAATTTTTGAGAACCTCTTGCTAAACCAAAACTGGCAAAAAGGTCGGCTTTAACACCATATTCAGTTTTTGCCCGATTTATTTCTCTATCCGCTTCAAGTTTTTGCCTTTGGAATGCAATTATTTCGGGCCTGTTCGCCAAAGCTTGATCCACCGCAATTGACATTTCCATATCAACTGTATTTTCTTTAGGGTTAGGGGTGAGTACTGCTATATTATCAGTTTTATCGCCACCCAAAAAGGTTTGAAGAGCACCTTTTGAAAACTGTACTTGAAAGGCTGCAATTGATAAATCCTTGACAGCAGACTTATATTCAAGTTCAAGCTGTAACAATTCATTTCTAGAAATCTTTCCTAAATCAAATCTCTCTTTTGCAATTTCTAATAGTTTAGCATTCACATCGCTATTAGTGGTTGCTATTTTCTCATTCACCTGAGCCATAAGTAAATCAAAAAAGGCAATTGTTCCTCTTAAATGAATGTCTTCCATATCGATGATATACTTCCTATCTGCTTCGGTCAGAGCAAGTGGCTCTATCTTACTAGCCCATTTCAGGTCATTAAACCCAAACAGAGGTTGTGACAACCCTATTCTAAATGGAATACCATTGTATTGATTATTATCCAAAGAAAAATCATCAAACCTTTGCAGCTGAGATTGTAAAAACACGGTTCCTCCTGTCGACTTAATCTGCTGCTGAATTCCTAATCGTATACTAGAATTATTTTGTGAAACCGATTGAAATGATATCGATCCATCCGGTTGTACAATCTCCCTAGAAGTCTTACTATAGTTTGGGGCAAGTAGATCAAGAGTAACACCTGGGCTTAAATTGGTCTTATAGAAAGCCCATCTTGATTGCGCTATTTTATTGTCAGCAATTGCCTGATATCTAAAAATTGACTGTTCTTCCGCTTTCGTGAGCACCTCATCAAATGTCCATTCTTCCTGTGCAAGAAGAGAATTATAAGACCCGGAGATTACAACCAGAGCCCATATCATAACCATCCATAGAGCTTGCAAGGCAGTTTTATTTGAGAAGTTAAAAGGGGATGAGTGAGTAGTGTTCATTTGAATTTTCATTTAGTTGTGATTTTAAATTCATTCAAATGATCATAGTCTTTCATGTCAGAGATGATGACGTTTTCGCCTTCTGATAAATTATCTATGATTTCTACAAAATCACTACTCACTAACCCTTTTGTGATTCTTCTTTTTACTGCCATATCCCCTTGTACCACATATAGGTACTGGCTATTAGCTCCCCTCAGGGCAGGCCCATTTTTGATTCTGAGCACATTATTTTTACTATCAGTGATTATGTAAACTTCAGCCCTGATATTAGGTCTTAACAATTCAGAATTCGGATCTTCTAGCTGTATGTTAAACTTAATAGTGTTGTTCTCTACGGCAGGAAGCACATTAGATATCATACCCTTTAAGTCCTGTCTATTTATCCGGACATTCACAGGCATTCCGACTTCGATTTTGTCCTGATTTCTGTCTGATGTAGATGCTTCTACTCTGAATTTCTCCAAATTAGCTAATCGTACTAAAGTTTCTCCCTCTTGTACTTTTCTCCCTAAGTCTTCATTTACCCATGTGATTACTCCGCTCTGTGGAGCTCTTACACTTGTCTCTCTGAGTTTTCTTTTAAGTTCTGCAAGTCTCTTCTCTTGGATAGTATATTCTAGTTCGAGACCTCTTTTTTCGTTAACATTGACGCTTTGCCTGTATTGAAGTTCATTTTCAAGCATTGATTTCTCCAGTTGTGATACTTTTAGTTGCAGTTCTGCTTGTTCTACTTCTTCCAAAGTAGCTCCACCAACTTCATTGAGTCTTTTTTGATCTTTTACCTGAGCTGTGAGTTCATCTAGTTGTAGTGATTTGATCTGATTCTGATAATCTAAGTCTCTAAGGTTTTTATCATATTCCAGTTTTAGTTTATCAATGTTATTTCTCTTCAATTGCAATTCATCATATAACTGATCGTATGAAAGTTTCGTGAACTCTTGATCCAATTCTAAGATGAGATCTCCCTCTTCTACAAACTCTCCATTAACCTTTATTACATTTTTTATTTCTGTAGTCACTGGGGCGTTGATTTCTCTTTCTACACTTGGGACAACAGTCCCTGTAGCAGTAAGTGTGTTCTGCATATTTCCTCTTTCTACTTTTACGATATGTAGCTCCGACCTATCCTTCTTTGCTTCGAGAAAACTCCTTACAAACCAAAATCCAACTGCTACCAAAACAACTATAAGTACATACTTAAGATAATCTTGAAATTTACCTTTCCGTTGTTCATTATCTGAAATTTGACGATCCATTTATTTTTATCTTATGGTATATCAGAATAGACGCCAAGGCTATGCCAAGTGCTATAATGCTATTTGTCAGCATATTATATATTATATTTATTTATATATTGTGCGATATTGGACATGTCCGTTCGGTTTTGAGTGCAATAACTCTTCGTTTTGTTGAAGAAGTGGAAGGTGATAAATTTGGTAGAATCCAATTTCAATAAGTAGAGTGTATCAGAAATCAAATACAATAAATCAGAAATAAGATTTCTATACTTTTGCAATCACAATTTTTAAAAGAAATTACTTTAAATGAATATATGTGTTGTTGGTACCGGTTATGTAGGATTAGTAACAGGAACTTGTTTTGCTGAAACAGGAAATCATGTTACTTGTGTTGACATAGATCAAAAAAAAGTAGAAAAGATGAAAAATGGGCAAGTCCCCATTTTCGAACCTGGTCTCAATGTTCTATTTGACAGAAATACCAAAATAGGAAGATTAAAATTTACTACTTCACTTGAAGAAGGGATAAAAGATTCCGAAGTAATATTTCTAGCACTTCCTACACCTCCTGGAGCTGATGGTTCTGCTGATCTCAAGTATATATTAGGAGTAGCAAGAGATCTATCTAAGATCATCAAGGATTATAAAGTAATTGTCGATAAAAGTACAGTGCCCGTAGGGACTGCGGAAAAAGTAGAAGGGGCATTAAAAGAAAACCTGTCAAATGATCTTTTTGATGTTGTATCTAATCCAGAATTTTTAAGAGAGGGGGTGGCCGTTGATGATTTCATGAGACCTGACAGGGTTGTAATAGGCACAAGTTCTTCTAAGGCAACCCAAGTCATGACAAAATTATATAAGCCTTTTGTCCGTCAAGGCAATCCAGTTCTATTTATGGACGAGAGATCAGCTGAGATGACAAAATACGCAGCTAATTCATATCTAGCTACTAGAATAACTTTTATGAATGAGATTGCAAATCTCTGTGAAAAAGTAGGTGCTAATGTAGACATGGTAAGAAAGGGAATGGGAAGTGACAATAGAATTGGAAAAAGATTTCTTTTTCCAGGTGTAGGATATGGTGGCAGCTGTTTTCCTAAAGATGTTCAGGCCTTAGCGAAAACAGCTAATCAAAATAAATATGATTTTGAGATTCTAAAATCAGTAATGAATGTAAATGAAAAGCAGAAGGTTGTACTAGCTGATAAGATTCTGAGATATTTTGACAATGATATAAAAGGTAGAAAAATAGCTCTGTGGGGACTTGCATTTAAACCTAATACAGATGATATCCGTGAGGCTCCTGCATTATATATCATCGATAAGCTGTTAGAGAATGGAGCATCTGTAACGGCTTATGATCCAGAAGCAATGGACAATGTCAAAAAGCTCTATGGTGACAAAATAAGTTATGCAACTGATGCATATGAAGCTGCTCAAAATGCAGATGCTTTGGCCATTGTTACGGAATGGAATGCTTTCAGAACCACAGATTTTGATAAACTCAAGATGTCGCTTCAAAACAAAGCCATATTTGACGGCCGAAATCTTTTTGATATAGAGGATATGAAAGGTCGTGAATTCTATTACTCAAGTATTGGCAGAGCTCTAGTATTGAACTAGAAACAAAAAGAATGACATGAAAGAATCAAGACTAAGGAGCTTTCTAAAAGGTTTGACATGGCGCATAATTGCCACTGGGACAATAATCGCTATTGCCTATTTCACAACTGGTGATGTAGAGTTAGCATTAAAAATTGGTGGATTAGAATTTGTCATCAAACTCTTGATGTATTATGCTCATGAACGGGCATGGCAATCAATTCCAAGAGGTAGAATAAGAAAAATTTTGGGCCAAATTAAAGAGGATTAAATTTCACACTAGTCCTAGGTGTAGTTTGACATTTTCAATGGGCATAGTCTTTGCCTATATCCTTATACCAAAATCAAGCTACTAGAATGAAGATTATAATACTTTCCCTCTCTCTTTTTCTTGTTTCAAATGACAACTTCAAAGAGACATATATCGAAAAATGGAAAGAGCTTTCCATCATCGAATCTGATCGTACAGGTATTCCAGTTTCAATAATTTTAGGGCAGGCAATTCTGGAGTCCAATTATGGTAATAGTGAATTGGCAATCAAGGCCAGAAACCACTTTGGTATAAAATGTAAAAAAGAATGGGAAGGTCATTTCTTTTATAAAGAAGATGATGATTTTAATAACAAAGGTGAGTTGATAGAATCTTGTTTTAGATCATACAATATGGATATGGACTCCTTTATAGATCATTCTCATTTCCTATTGGGCAAAGAATGTTACAAATCATTGCTACTAAATGATAGAAAAGACTACAAATCATGGGCTAATGGACTTCACCAATGTGGATATGCCACAGATAAAAAGTATGCCCAAAAATTGATTAAAATAATTGAGACCCACAGTCTTTGGCAACTGGATTAATTGCCAAAGACATTCTGCCTCTTGAGGTAACATCTAATTTTGTAAATGTGAAGGCACATATATAGCCTCTACTAAATTTATGATTGCTCCATCAGTACTATAGATTACAACTTCTACTCTTCTATTCAATTGTCTTCCTTCAGGAGTGTCCCTACCGTCTAATTCATTTTTAGCTATAGGGGCTCTTTCTCCAAATCTGGTTGTTGTCAATCTACTTTGAGGTATACCTTTAGACAACATATATTTTTCCGCTGAAGCCGCTCTTCTATCCGCCAATGATTCATTATAATCATTGGATCCTTTAGCATCGGTATGAGCTCTGAACTCTACTGTATATCCAGGATTTTCTATCATTATTGTATGAAGCATCTCAAGCCTTCTTATTGATTCTGATCTTAAGTTCGATTTGTCAAAATCAAAAAATATATTTTGAAGTTTTTCTAATTCTTCATATGAAATACAACTTGCAGAACATAGTTTTTTTCTTTCTGCCATATCAATTACTCGAGGATTAAGTCCTATTTCTTTACCTCTTTCCACTAGCTCATCTGCATTACCATTAGCATTTACATAATATCTGTTAATATTATGCTGGTCCATAACATGGTACACGTTACTGAATCCCCTGAAATAGCTCAGTTCAACTTTTTGATCAAAAGTGGCCAATTCTACTATTATTTGGCTAAATGAAGGAAGACTGAGTAAGACAAAGGCGATGACAATTAAATTTCTCATTTTGTTACTGTTATGGTGGTTATTGTGAATTAGCACCTTAATGATCTTTAAAACAAAGACCTAATCGGAACATTTGTACTCATGAATATAACAGCCTTTTCAGTATTTCAGAATAAAATTTCTAGAAAATGAGATTAAAGCACAATATTTTATTTACACTTCAATGGTCTTCCATTTTCCTTTTCTGAAAATTGTTATTGCCATTATTGCAAGAATAGAAGAAGAAACGGCTATGGAAATATAAACACCAGTTGCTCCTAGTGGAGTATGATTAGCTAAGAAGTAAGCTAAAGGAATTTGAATAACCCAGAAGGCGATGAAATTTAGTATTGTCGGTGTGTAAGTATCTCCAGCTCCATTAAAAGCTTGTCCTATTACCATTTCATAGGCATAGAACACGTAACCTGCAAAAATTATCTGTAATGCCAATGCACCATGTTTTATTACTTCTGGGTTATTACTAAATATTCCAATTACAGGATGTGCAAGAGGAATAAAAATCACTGATAAAGTGAAAAGTATGTACATGTTATATCTTGCCGCCATCCAGGCCGATTCCTCAGCTCGATCAGGTTGCTTGGCTCCAAGATTCTGACCTACAAGTGCTGCTCCTGCCATAGCTATTCCCCATGAAGGTAGGATAGTAAAATATAGTATTTTCCACGCGACTGTATATCCAGCGACTGTCTCGCTGCCAAATGCATTTAATATCCAAACCAAAAAGATAAAACTCGCTGATGCAATCAAATGTTGGCCAGCACCTCCAGCAGAAATCTTGATGAGTTTTTTAATTATTGCCCAAGCAATTTTAAAGTGTTTCCACTTAATGTTTATTACAGATTTACCATTAGTCAAATAGTATATCTGGTATACTACTCCTACGCCTCTGCCTATACATGTAGCTATTGCAGCACCTGTAAGACCCAATTTTGGAAAAAACAAAAAACCCATTATCAGGCAAGGATCCAAAATTATGTTTATACCATTTGCTAGTATTAAAGTGCGCATCGCAATACTCGCATCTCCAGCTCCTCTATAGATGGCATTGATAGCAAAAAGAAGCATTATAATAATGTTCAAGGTCAAAATAATGCGTGTATATGAACCGCCTTCTTCTATTAAGTCTTCAGTCGCCCCCATTAATCGAAGCAAGTCATCAGTAAAGAAAAAAGCTATCAATCCAATAATAACAGCAAAGAAAACTGCAATAAGAATGGCCTGAAAAGCAGCTTCCGATGCTTTTTCTTTGTCTTTTTCACCTATTCTTCGAGAAACTACAGCGGTAGCCGCCATACTAATTCCCATAGCCAAAGAAAAAACCACGAACAAAAAAGAATCTGTAATACCTATCGTAGCTAAAGCATTTGCACTTCCTATCTGACCTATAAAATAAGCATCTACTATTGCGAACAAAGACTCCATTGCCATTTCTAGGATAACTGGAATGGCCAACATGAAAAGAGCTTTTCTTACACTTCCTTCTGTATAAGTTTGTTCTCCGCCTTTTACAGCTTCAATAAATAGTTGGATATATTTCTTCATTAAAAGGCAAAACTAAGTACATACCTTCGAATATTTATCAGCTGAGCAACTATCCTTTTGATAATCGGTTTATTTTTGATACAGATTTGTAAAGAAAAAATGCTGAACGCAAAAGACCTTTCATATTCCTACGATGGTAAAACTACCATCGGGTTTCCTGATTTCCATGTGGATCAGTCCGGCACCTTGTTGGTGTTAGGCGATTCTGGAACGGGAAAAACAACTCTCTTACATCTACTTGGAGGGATTATTTCGCCTCAAAAAGGAAAAATAATTCTTAAGGGCGAAGACTTTAGTGCTTTAAGAGAAAGTGCTTTAGACAAATTTAGAGCAGAACATATTGGTATCGTTTTTCAAGAGGCCCATTTTATTAGATCTATCAATGTAATTGACAATCTAAGATTCGTTCAACGCCTTTCAGGAGATAAAGTAGATGATATATTCATTAATAGTCTTTTAGAAAAAGTAGGATTACTTCATAGAACTAAACACAGTACCAATAAATTGAGTCAAGGAGAAAAACAAAGATTGAATATTCTAAGGGCTGTCATTACAAAGCCTTCTCTAATTCTTGCCGATGAGCCAACATCAGCATTAGATGACACCAATTGTGATAAGGTAATGAGTCTTTTAGATACCTTGACAAAAGAGGTCAAAGCTTCTCTGATAATAGTAACCCATGATAACAGACTTAAAGAACGATTTGATCACAAAATCGAATTGTCATGAATTTATTAAAATTAAGTTGGCGTAATATTACCTATAAGCCATTGAATATGGCTTTAAGTCTTATTCTATTTGCTTTAGGGATTGGGCTGATCACATTTCTATTATTAGTCAACGATCAATTAAAGGAGAACTTTGATAAAAATTTGGCTGAAATTGATCTTGTTATAGGAGCGAAAGGAAGTCCTTTACAAATGATACTTTGTAACATGTATCACATCGATAATCCTACTGGAAATATCAGTGTGAAAGATGCTAGACCCTTCCTAAGTCCTCGCAATCCATTGATAAAATCTGCTGTTCCACTTTCTCTTGGAGACAGCCACAAAGGATTTAGAATAGTAGGCACAAATCATCAGTTCCTAGAATTATATAAAGCTGAAATAATTGAAGGTGAGCTTTTTGAAAATGATTATGATGTGAATATTGGCATCACTGTAGCCAAAGATTTAGGACTGAGTATTGGAAGTAAATTCGAAAGCACCCATGGTTTTATGGATGACGAGGATATGGGTCATGATCATGGACAAGCATTTGTAGTGAAAGGAATATTTGCACAATCTGGCACGGTGGTGGATCACCTTATAGTTACAAATACTCCATCTATCTGGCATGTTCATCATTCAGAAAACGATGGTGGCAATAATGATGATGTAACATCACAAGATAATCATAGTGGACACGACCACAGTCATCATGATCATAGTGTGAGCAACTTTAACTTATTGGATCATCCAGAAGAAGAAATTACCTCGATTCTAGTACAGTTTAAGAATAAAAAGAACTTTCAAGCTCTTAGTCTCCCTAGAAACATAAATAAAAACACGCCTCTTCAAGCTGCCACTCCAGCCATAGAAATGAATAGACTCTATGACCTGATTGGAGTAGGAGTGGATACCATAAGACAATTGGCACTGCTCATAGCTCTAGTATCTGGAATTAGCATATTTATATCTTTATACAATGCCCTTCGTGACAGGAAGTACGAATTAGCCTTAATGCGTGTAAATGGAGCCTCTCCTTTCAAATTATTTGCCCTAATTCTGCTTGAAGGACTAATACTAGCCGTTATTGGAAGTCTGATTGGAATGGCTATTGGTCATTTTGCTTTAGGCCTTTTTGGAGACATGGCATCTGAACGTTATAACTATTCCTTCACAGTTTTTAAGTTTTTAAAAGCAGAAATTTGGTTATTTGTAGCGTCTTTGGTTATAGGAACCATAGCGGCACTTGTACCTGCCGTGATTGCTTATAAAACAGAAATTCACAAGACATTGAGTTCATAAAAAGAAACACATGTATAAATACTTATTATTTCAAATATTCTTCTTTGCTTCCTTTTTAGCATTTAGTCAAACTGAAACAGCTCCACCAACCATCGAGGATGCTGCTGATGTAGTAATGGAAGAAGAAGTCGTAGACAAAAAAGAAAACGTTTGGAAAACCCTTTCTAAGATCACATATAAGAAGGAATTCGATGAGTTTTTGGGTTTCAAAATTGATATTCCAGTATTTGCTGATGCCGTAAAGGAGTTGAATAACAAAGAGGTAGAAATAAAAGGCTACATTATTCCAGTAGAAGGTTATCAAAGTCACACAGAGTTTATTTTCTCTGCATTCCCTTATAACATGTGCTTTTTCTGCGGAGGAGCAGGTCCAGAGACCGTTATGGAAGTAGAAGCAGTAGAAGGTGTCGAGTACACATCAGAGCAAGTAGTACTCAAAGGAAAGTTACAACTTAATGATGCAGATATCAATCGACTAATGTATTTATTAGTCGACGCTAAACTGGTCGATTAGATTCAGAAGGCACCTATACTTTCCAAAAGGCTTTCAAAAATAATGCGACCATCATTATTACCTAGAATGTTTTCTGATGCCCGCTCAGGATGAGGCATCATTCCAAAGACATTGCCATATTTGTTAGAAATCCCCGCAATATTTTTTACTGAACCATTGACATTAGAATCAGAATTTACATTTCCTTCTTGATCGCAATATTTGAAAATGATCTGTTCATTATCCTCTATGCTTTTTAGAGTCTCATCTGTTGCAAAAAACCGACCATCTGCATGAGCAATTGGTATTGATAGAATTTGATCAAATCCAACCAATTGATTAATTCTTCTATTGTGTACCTTTTTCAAATGAACATTTTTACAAATAAATCTTTGATGCTCATTTCTCATTAAAACGCCAGGAAGCAAACCGCTTTCACACAAAATTTGAAAGCCATTACATATTCCGAGAACTAAACCTCCTTTGTTCGCAAAATCGACAACTGTTTTCATAATTGGGGCAAATCTGGCTATTGCACCTGATCGCAAATAATCTCCATAAGAAAAACCTCCTGGAAGTATCACACAATCATTAGCTCCGAGGTCATTAATACCTAAATCTTTATGCCATACTTTTTGGGTTTCACAACCCATGACTTCTGACATGACATGAACCATGTCATCATCACAGTTTGATCCAGGAAAAACTACAACTTTAATCTTCATTAGAATTAGATATTTATAAAACTAAATTGAAAGCCAAACAAAATTATAATTAATATAAGATGAATGGTCTCCACCAAAACATTATTTCTCAAACCGTCTAAATAAAATGCTATAAACAATGAACCCAATAATGCTAATACCAAAAGAAAATATATATCTGTTGCTACAAAGAAAAATGGGATTACAGCCATCAGAATGGTTATCAAAAACAAGAAGGTTATGCGTTTTCTGGCATCAATAATTTTTTTCTTGAGAAAAGTATAATACCTAGATAGTCCAAAAAGCATAAGCAACATCACTATACTTACATACAAGATTCGATCAAAAACCCAATAGGAACCATCTGATAAGACTCTGCTCATTCCTAATGTTTCAGTATCTGTTGAGAATGGAATATCGAAAAAATAAAAGAAGGAATAAATAATGATGGCCATAGCTAAAACCCCCAAAATCAAAAGTGAAAAAGCCTTCACATCAAAACCTTCAAAGAACAGAATCACAAAAAATGATGCAATTATAAGCATCATAAATGGTGGATAGAGCATCCCAGATAAAAGGGCAAATAATCCCATATTAAAAATCTCAAATACATTTAAGTGATTCCTATATATCATCATACATGATCTGATGTATAAGGTAAAAAACCCTAAAGCAATAAGCACTGGACTTAATACTTGAATCTCACTAATGAGTGATGCTAATAGCACAAAAAAATATGCGCTAAAAAGATTTTGCCTTTGAAACAACCTATACTTATTGGCCAATGCTGCTACGATAACTGCAATAGCATATACTAAAAAAGCTGAAATAATACTATGCAATAATGCATTTTCACCTAGCCAAGAAAATATCCATTTTGCAAGAAACGAATCATCTTCTCCTATTTCATAAAGCTGAGGATATATAAGTGAATGCGCTCTCACTATGAAAGTGTAAGGCACTAATATCAATAAGTTAATAATTTGATTGTTCCTGACTATGGATATCACCTTATTCTAATATTTGAAGTTTAGCATATTGAAGCATTATACGTTTTTCGGGACTATCATATATCTCTTTGAAATGAATCGTCGCTACTTGCCTTTCATCAATCTTCATCACTTTTCCTTCACCAAATTTAAGGTGCATTACTTTCATCCCTTCTTTTATTTCTTTTGGATTATTAGCTACAAATCCAGCTGCATTCACCTTTGGCATTGGAGCTCGTCTCAGAGGTTTAAAGTTGCCTAATATTTTTGGTGTCCCAAATGGACTATCACTTTCTTTCTTAATAGGGATAATACTATCCACATTTTCAGGAGGTATCTCTTCTAAAAATCGACTTGGATCATTAAACCTCATCTGACCATACTGGTATCTACTATTTGAATGTGATAGAGTCAAATATTCTTCTGCTCTAGTGATAGCCACATAAAAAAGTCTCCTTTCCTCGTCTATCTGATTAGGGTCACTTAAAGACATGAAGGAAGGAAAAAGGTTTTCTTCTAAACCCACAACAAATACAGATTTAAACTCAAGCCCTTTCGCTGCATGAACACTCATAAGAGTCACTACATTCGTTTCTCCTTTATCATCATCTGCATCAGTGATTAGTGCAATATTTTGTAAGTATCGAGCAAGGGACTTATCATTATCCAAATTGTCATCTTCTACTTCATCGTCCTCTACGAATTCTTGCATACCATCTAGTAATGCATTGATATTTTCCAACCTACCCATTCCTTCCATACTCTTATCTGCTTTCATCGCAGTCATAATACCAGACTTCTTTGCTATATAATGGGCTGTATCATATGCATTTGCTTCTTTTGCTTTAACTCTACACTCAGCTATAATTTTAGCAAATCCAGCCAAAAGAGATTCTGTTCTTGCAGTGACCTGAGCATGTGGAAGGCACTCCCATAGACTGATTTGATTGTCTTCTGCCAGTTGTAACAACTTGGTAACTGTAGTATTCCCGATTCCCCTTTTTGGATAATTTATAATTCTTTTAAAAGCCTCGTCATCTCGTGGATTTACCACAAGTCGCATATATGACATAAGATCTTTGATCTCTTTTCTTTGATAGAAAGACATCCCTCCATAAATTCGGTAAGGTATATTATATCGTCTTAGATTCTCTTCAAATACTCTCGATTGAGCATTAGTCCGATACAAAATGCTGATTTGCTGATTCTCCAATCCATATCTGTTCTTTTGCTCGATAATAAGATCAGCTACTCTTTTACCCTCTTCAGAATCAGATACGGTTTTAATAATCTTTATTTTATTCTCACCGGTCCTGTCTGTCCAGATCTTTTTATCTATTTGTTTTTTGTTGTATCCTATTATACCATTAGCAGCCTCTACTATGTGATGCTGTGATCGATAATTTTGCTCCAGCTTAAATGTCTGTACATCTGCAAAATCGTTTTCAAATTGAAGTATGTTTTCTATGGTTGCTCCTCTAAAGCTGTAAATACTTTGAGCATCGTCACCTACTATACATATATTCTTTTCGCTTCCTTCATAATCCATGAATTGTTTTAGGATAGCATATTGAAGAAAATTAGTATCCTGAAACTCATCTACCAAAACATGTTGAAACTGCCTTTGATATTTATCTTTCACATTATCAGGATTCTGATAGAGTAATTTGAACATTTGCAAAAGTAAATCATCAAAGTCCATGGCACCTGCCCTCATACACTTCAATACATACTTCTCATAAATTTGATGTACCAGAGGCATCCGATTCATCTTATCTGTCTGAAGTAACTCTTCATCACGAGCATAGGCTTTCGGTGTGATGAGGTTACTTTTGGCTGACGAAATACGAGATCTAATTGTTCCAGGATTATACACCTTTGTATCAAGAGACATTGTTTTAAGTATCTCTTTAATGACACTCTTGGTGTCATCTGCGTCATATATTGTGAAATCATTAGGATAGTCAATACGATGAGCCTCCACTCTAAGAATTCTTGCAAAAAGTGAGTGGAAAGTGCCTGCCCATATCTTATTAGCTCTCTGACCTATGACCCTTTCTATTCTCTCCTTCATTTCACGAGCTGCCTTGTTTGTGAATGTGAGAGAAAGAATTTGCCAAGGTGCTACTCCACTATTTATGAGATGAGCTATACGATAAGTGAGCACTCTCGTCTTTCCTGATCCTGGCCCTGCTATGACCATTACAGGACCTGATATACACTCCACAGCTTTGCGTTGTACATCATTTAGTTCGTCTAAATAGGCAAATGACTTTTCTATTATTTCACTCATGGCTATAACTCAATCTACAAAGATAATATGTCTTATTACTTACATGTGATTATTACTCTATAATCAGTATTTATGATACTTTATTCACAATTTGCACCTCTCCCTTGGCTTAATATTTGAATTAATTAAAAATCCTATTAAGTTTGTCAGGAATACTTTTTTAAAAATTCAGTAAGAATGAGATTTTTTGGATTTTATTTTTTCTATTTCTTTTTTATCGGCGCATAGCAGATAGGACAAAATAGATATTTAAAATTCATATCAAAATATAAACTGGAGTCCTACATAAGGACTCCTTTTTTTTTGCAATGAAACGAAATATTAAAATAGCTATACAGGGAGTATCGGGTTGTTATCACGAAGAGGCTGCACGTAAATTCTTCGGACACCACCGAATGGAAGCCATTGAAGCTGAAACTTTTGAAATTTTAGCAGATATAGTCGCAAATGATAATGGAGTGCACTATGGAATTATGGCAATAGAAAACTCTATTGCAGGTAGTATGCTTCAGAACTATAGGATTCTTAGAGAAAAGAAATTCTGGATTACTGGTGAGGTATATCTTAGGATCCAGCATAACTTAATGGCTCTACCAGGACAGTCTATTGATGATATCAAAGATGTAGCTAGTCATCCTATGGCACTAAATCAATGTTTAGGGTTTCTCAAGTCTGTTCCCCATTTTAAATTGATAGAATCTGAAGATACCGCACTCAGTGCAAAAAGAATTAGGGATAACAATGTTATGGGTCGGGCTGCCATAGCAAGTAAAACTGCAGCAGACCTCTATAATTTAGAAATTCTTTCTCCAGGAATAGAGACTTCAAAGCAAAACTATACTCGATTTTTTATAGTCAGCAGAGAGTCAGAATTTTCATCTATAGGAAATGCTGATAAGGCGTCAATCTATCTTAGAGTACCTGATCAAAGTGGCTGCCTGCTTAAAGTTCTTCAGACAATTGCAGATGAAAAAATTAATATCAGCAAACTTCAATCATATCCTGTAATCAATGAACCGAGTCAATATTATTTTCATTTGGACTTAGAATTTGATCACCTGACTCAATACGAAAATGTAATAGAAGAGCTAAAAGATAAGACCACAGCTCTGGACGAATTAGGAATCTATAAAAAAGCTACGATCCATGATAGTATCACCGTCGAATAGAGTAGCAAAAGTAGAGACCTACTACTTCGCAACTAAGCTTGCAGAAATCGCCGAACTCAATGGAAAAGGGAAAGATATTATCAATCTAGGTATAGGAAGTCCTGACCTATCTCCTCCTTCAGAAGTCCTTTCGGTTTTAAAAAAAGAATTGGATCACCCATTAGCTCATAAATATCAGTCCTATAAAGGAATCATTGAGTTAAGAAAAGCCTTTAGCAATTTCTACCAAAATCAATTCCAAGTCCATCTCGACCCCAATAATGAAGTGCTTCCCCTTATTGGTTCTAAAGAAGGAATCATGCATATATCAATGGCGTTTTTGAATGCCGGTGATGAAGTGCTAATTCCTAACCCTGGCTACCCTACCTATGCATCAGCAACCAAATTAGCTGGGGGAATTCCAATACACTATGACTTGAAAGCCAAAAACGGATGGTTGCCAGATTTCAATGCTCTTGAAAACAGTGATTTGTCAAAAGTGAAAATCATGTGGATCAATTATCCTCATATGCCTACAGGGCAAATAGCAAATGAGAAATTCTACATTGATTTAGTGGCTTTCGCCAAAAGAAATAGCATCCTTATCTGTCATGATAATCCGTACAGTTTTATTCTTAATGATCAGCCAATGAGTATTATGTCAGTTGATGGAGCAGGTGATTGCTGTCTTGAGTTAGTAAGCCTTAGTAAGACCTACAATATGGCTGGATGGAGAATAGGAGCAGTAGTCGGTGCAAAAGAGTATATCGATGTGGTCATGAGATTCAAAAGTAATATGGACTCTGGTATGTTTAGACCTGTGCAAATGGCAGCTTGTAAAGCTTTAGCACAAGGACAAGAATGGTATGATAATATCAATGCCATTTATCAAAGAAGAAGAGAAAAAGTATGGGCCATCATGGATTTATTAGATGTAGAATATGACAAGAATGCGGTCGGCCTTTTTGTTTGGGGCAAACCCAGAAAGTCACATAATGTAAAAGAATGGGTGGATGGTTTATTATATCATGCATCCGTATTTATCACTCCTGGATTTATTTTTGGAAGTAACGGAAGTGAATATATCAGAATAGCACTTTGCTCAGATGAAAAGCTGCTTGATGAAGCATTTAATAGGGTCAATGCATTTGTAAATAAAGAAGTCAGGGTATGAACATAGGAGTGGTAGGATTGGGACTAATAGGTGGATCTATTGCACGAGATCTAAAGGCATTAGGTCATACAATTACCGGTGCGGACATGAACGATAAGCACATCGAGATGGCTTATGATATTGGATTCATAGATGATCATGGTGACATTAAAATGGCCGCAGAGAAGTGTGAAGCTATTTTCCTCGCCGTGCCAGTAGATCATATAGAAACCTTGGCAATTGAGATTTTGGATCATATAAAATGGAACGCCGTTTTAATTGATGTGGGCTCCACTAAAAAAGGCATTTGTGAAAGCATAGGTGATCATAAAAAAAGAAGTCGATTTGTTGCTGCTCACCCTCTGGCAGGTACTGAGTTTTCAGGACCATCAGCTGCTTTAGAAGAGTTGTTCGCCCACAAAAAGAATATCATTTGTGAAGAAGATAAAGTAGATGAGGATGCTCTAGATATTGCGATATCTCTATTTGATCAGATGAAAATGCAAAGTTTGTTTATGGATCCTGATGAGCACGATAAGCATATGGCATATGTATCTCATCTTTCTCATGTGAGTTCATTTATGCTAGGGATGACTGTATTAGATATAGAAAAAGATAGTAAACAAATTGTGAACTTGGCCAGTACTGGATTCGAATCTACAGTAAGATTAGCAAAAAGTAATCCTGATACTTGGGCCTCTATTTTTGATAAAAACGCAGAACACCTTTCCACTGCTCTTGGAGCATATATCAATCATCTTGAAGACTTCAAATACAAATTGGATAAAAAGGACAAAAAAGGAATAAAGAACTACCTCATCAGTGCAAATAATATAAAAAGAGTACTGAAAGGCATTAAACTGAATATTTTAAAATTAAGCTAAAAGCAATATTTATTATGGGAGCTATTATGGGAAAAACGACCACCAGAAGAAACTGGCTCAGAACAAAGGACATACCGACAGTAATAGCAGGTCCGTGTTCTGTAGAATCAGAAGAACAACTTTTAGAGACTGCAAGAGACCTCGCCGCTACGGGAAAAGTAGATATAATAAGAGGAGGCATCTGGAAACCACGTACACGTCCTGGCACTTTCGAAGGAATCGGAGTGAGTGGCTTACCTTGGATGAAAAGAGTGAAAAAGGAGACTGGTCTTCCTATTACTGTAGAAGCCGCTAAGGCTGGTCATGCCGAGATGTGTATGGAGTTTGGTGTAGATATTATTTGGGTAGGAGCAAGAACTACTGTAAATCCTTTTGCTGTACAAGAACTAGCAGAAGCATTAAGAGGTTGTGATGTTCCTGTCTTGGTCAAAAATCCTATTCATCCAGATTTAAGCCTTTGGATGGGAGCAGTAGAGAGATTTGAAAGAGTCGGTATAAAAAATTTAGGAGTAATCCATAGAGGGTTCAGTAATGCTGGTGAAAAAGTATATCGCAATAGACCTATGTGGCAAATGGCCATAGATTTTATGCAAAAGCAACCTGACCTTCCTATGATCTGTGATCCATCTCATATATGTGGTAGAAGAGATTTATTAGCTGACGTTTCTCAGAAAGCAGTTGACCTCAATTATGATGGTCTTATGATTGAGTCTCACAGAGATCCAGACAATGCATGGTCAGATGCTAAGCAGCAGATCACACCAAAGGTTTTCGGCGAAATGGTGTCAGGATTTAAAGCTCGATTTAATAAAGAGAACGACATGGACGTCCAAAATTCTTTAGATTACCTGAGAAGTGAAATCAGTGAGATCGATACAGATGTATTGAATCTGCTGGCCGAAAGAATGAAAGTGGCTCGAAAAATAGGTCAATACAAAAAAGAAAATGACATGACTATTCTACAGCCTAAGAGATGGGAAGAAATTATAGGCTCTTCTGTTTTAAAGGGTGAAAAAGAAGGTTTAAGTGCTCAGTTTATCAATAAATTTTTAAAAGCTGTTCATGACGAAAGTATCAATCAGCAAGAAGATATCATGCAAGGATAAATTGTAAAGTGATCAGCAAAGTTTACAGTTTATAATAGATTGAAAAAAATAATTCGCAATATTTACTTAAACTGAAAAATGTCTTAATTTTGCACCCGAAATTGACCCATGGTGTAATTGGTAACACTACGGTTTTTGGTATCGTCATTTAAGGTTCGAGTCCTTATGGGTCAAC
>Ga0055584_100000131_pt1 | contig 70328 bp, 68 predicted proteins | sample OSDHelmetaG_FD_58716 | JGI IMG/M metagenome (GOLD analysis project Ga0055584, IMG submission 58716) | Pelagic marine sediment microbial communities from the LTER site Helgoland, North Sea, for post-phytoplankton bloom and carbon turnover... | ecosystem: Environmental > Aquatic > Marine >... | reverse complement strand
GTCGATACACTCGTCCGGGTGAATCACCAGAAAATTGGGTCCTTCGTAGAAACAATCTACCGGGCATACTTCCACACAGTCTGTGTGCTTACAGCGTATACAGTTATCACCTACTATGAACGTCATGTTGTCTCCAAGCTTTCAAGTCTTGCCAGTCTTTCCAAACCCCTGATTCCCGCGGTCTACAGCGAGGTTTCGGAGCGGGTTCCGGAGAGGGTTTCGCGGCGTGCATTCTACCAGTTTTTTTCGGCAGATTCCCATCTGGCTAGAGCATTTATTCTGCCCCGGGGCATTCAGTCTTCGGTCTTCTGCTTCAGGTCGAACAGGATCTTCAGCGCCTCTTTTGCCGTGATCTCATCGACCTCCAGCCGCCGCAGGAAGTCCACGGCGGGGTGGGGCAGGGAGGCGAACATCTCGCTCTGCTGTGGCTGCTCCGAGACCTGAGCCTGTGGCCGTGGAGCCTGCTCCGGGGCGGCGTTCTCCAGCTGGCCGAGTTTCTCCCGCGCCTTCTCGATAACCGCGCGTGGCATGCCCGCGAGCTGCGCCACCTGCAGGCCATAGCTCTGATTGGCCGGGCCCGCCTTCACCGCGTGCAGGAAGACGATGCCGCTGTCGTGTTCCACCGCATCCAGATGCACGTTGACGATGTTCTCGAAGCTCTCCGGCAGGCTGGTGAGCTCGAAGTAGTGGGTGGCGAACAGGGTGTAGGCCTGTACCTGCTCGGCGATAAAGACCGAGGCCGCCCAGGCCAGCGACAGGCCGTCGAAGGTGCTGGTGCCGCGGCCGATCTCGTCCATCAATACCAGGCTGTTGGCGGTGGCGTTGTGCAGGATGTTCGCGGTCTCCGTCATCTCCACCATGAAGGTGGAGCGGCCGCCGGCGAGGTCGTCGGAGGAGCCGATGCGGGTGAATATTCTGTCGATGGGGCCGAGCCGCACCGCGCTCGCGGGCACGTGGCTGCCGCACAGTGCCAGCAGCACGATCAATGCCGTCTGGCGCATATAGGTAGACTTGCCCCCCATATTGGGGCCGGTGATGATCAGCATCTTCTGTTGCTGGTTCAGGCACAGGTCGTTAGCTACGAAGGCCTCCGAGCTGACCTGCTCCACCACCGGATGCCTGCCGCCCTCGATGCTGATGCCGGGCTCCTCGGCCAGCACGGGCTCGCAGTATTCGAGATTGACCGCGCGCTCGGCGAAGCAGTTGAGCACGTCCAACTCGGCGAGACCCTCGGCGCTAGCGATCAGGCGCGTGAGCTCCGTGGCGAGGTCTTCTAGCAAGGCATCGTAGAGTGCCTTCTCGCGACTGAGTGACTTGCTGCGCGCACTCAGCACCTTGTCTTCGAATTCTTTGAGCTCCGGCGTGATGAAACGCTCGGCGTTCTTCAGGGTTTGGCGGCGCTGGTATTCGGCGGGCAGTTCGGTTTCCGCCTGCCCCTTGCTGATCTCGATGTAGTAGCCGTGCACGCGGTTGTAGCCGACCTTCAGCGTCGCGATGCCGGTGCGCGCCTTCTCGCGCTGCTCCAGGTCGACCAGATACTGGCCGGCGTTGCTGCTGAGGTTGCGCAGCTCGTCGAGCTCGGCATCGAAGCCCTGGGCGATCACGCCGCCCTCGCGGATGACCACCGGGGGATTCTCCTCCAGCGCGCGTTGCAGCAGTTCATTCTGCTCAGGAAATTCGCCGATGCGCTTGCCTAACTCGCCGACATAGGTCGACGCCATCGGGCCGAGTAGCTGTTGCAAGTCCGGTAGTTGGTTTAGGCCATCGCGCAGCTTGGCCAGATCGCGTGGGCGCGCCGAGCGCAGACCCAGTCGCGCGATGATGCGCTCGATATCGCCGATAGTCTTCAGCAGCTCATGCAGTGCCTCGAACCGGTAGTCGGTCTTCAGTGCCGCCACCGCGTTCTGGCGCCGCTCCAGTTGGCTGCGATCCCGCAGCGGGCGATTGATCCAGCGCGAGAGCTGACGCGAGCCCATGGCGGTCGCCGTGCGATCGATCACCGACAGCAGGGTATTGTCTCTGCCGCCGGCGAGGTTGACGTCCAGCTCGAGGTTGCGACGGCTGGCGGCATCGAGGATCACGCTGTCTTCCTGCCGCTCTACCTGTATGCCCTGAATATGGGGCAGGTCGGACTTCTGCGTCTCCCGCGCGTATTGAATGAGGCAGCCAGCCGCCTGCAGGGCAGGGTTCAGATCGTCACAGTCGAAGGCCGACAGGTCCCGCGTGTTGAAGTGTTCGGTCAGCACGCGGTTGGCATTCTCGAGCTCGAACTCCCAGATCGGTCGCCGCCGCAGCGCCGGATGCTTGATCGCAGCCTCGACCTCGCTGAGTTCGTCCTGCAGCAAGATCTCGGCGGGGCCAATACGCCCGATCTCCGAGCTGAGCGCGTCGAGACTATTCAGCTCGCTCAACACGAAGCGGCCGCTGGAGATGTTCATGAAGGCGATGCCGTAGGTCTTCTTCGCGCCGGAGGCGCTGGCGCTAATAGCCAACAGGCAGTTGTCGCGGCGCTCGTCGAGCAGCGCCTCGTCGCTCACCGTGCCCGGCGTGATGATGCGCACCACCTGCCGCTCGACCGGTCCCTTGCTGGTGGCGGGGTCGCCGATCTGTTCGCAGATCGCGACCGAGACGCCAGCCTCGACCAGCTTCGCCAGATAGCGGTCGGCGGCGTGGAAGGGGATGCCACACATGGGAATCGGCTCACCGCCGGACTTGCCGCGGGCGGTGAGGGTGATGTCCAGAATCGACGCGGCACTCTTCGCGTCGTCGAAGAACAGCTCGTAGAAGTCGCCCATGCGATAGAACAACAGGCTGTCTTGGTGCTGCGCCTTGATGCTCAGGAACTGCTGCATCATGGGTGTGTGTGATTGTTTTTCGGTCAAGAGGCTAGCTGCGGAGTATCTCGATTGCTGTGGCGACTGTTGCGCATTAAGCGAAGAATTCTACACGGTTTGCCTAAGCATCCCTAGTAAGAGGACGGATGAATTGATCGCGCCGTGGGGCGGTCGATGTCAGTTCACTTCATTGCTCGAAGCCGCTACCATGAGCCCATGTCAGATGACCTTACTCAACCGCTCTCCGAAATCGTCCAGCAACTCGCCGACCGTCTCCTCGACAAGAAACTGATCCTCTCCACCGCCGAATCCTGTACCGGCGGCGGCATCTCGCAGGCCCTCACCGCGCTAGCGGGCAGCTCGGCCTGGTTCGATAGCGGCTTCGTCACCTATTCCTACGAGGCGAAGCAGCAGATGTTAAATGTACCCGCCGCATTGTTAGCGGCCGATGGGCCAGGCGCTGTCAGCGAGCCAGTCGTGTTAGCTATGACCGCGGGCGCCATCGCCAATAGTCGCGCCAATCTGGCGGTGGCCGTTAGCGGCATCGCGGGGCCCGACGGCGGCAGCAAGGAGAAGCCGGTGGGTACGGTTTGGATCGCCTGGCAATGGGAGGACAAGAGCCTCGCCCGTTGCTTCAGCTTCAGCGGCGACCGCGAGGCGGTACGCCAGGCCACGGTGCGCGCTGCGCTGGAAGGCTGTCTGTTGCTGATCGATTGAGCAGCTGCCGCGGGTTTTTCCCCGCCAGTGGTTAGCCCCTACACCGCGACTGGCGTGTTTCAGACTGCCCGAATCGAAAGCGACCCTAAACGCGAATAAATATTAAAGGAATCGAACTTTTAGCCAATATACTGGTTGTATATACAGTAATATTTTGGTTAAATTTCCACTGTTCGTATATACAGTAGTCTGGAAAAACGGACGCAGGCCACAGAACTAGGCCGATTGCCGAATTCGGAGTCAGATTAAGTAACAGGCAACACTAGAGAAACCGGCAAGCGACAGTTCAGCGAGTAAGACGAGGCAGGCAATGCAAAGCAACAGACACAGCGAAATACGAAACGAAGCAAGCACGATGGCACCCAGCGCGGTGGCCAACACGGATTTATACGATTTATGGCTGAACTCGATGTTACCCACCGTGGGTCCATCGATGGTCACGGGAGTGACTTCGAGTTCGAGCCACCAGTTAGAGCAGCGGTCAGAAAAAAGCGCTGAGATAGACATCGACAGCGAGCGGCTAGCCGAGAAGTTAATGCAGATCGGCTGCGACCAGCGAACTCGGACAACAGTCGGGGACAGGCGATAAAAAAGTCCGAAAAATTTAGCAAGTAGCTGGGGACAGGCTACTATTTAGACTCAGGAAACTGGGTATTCAGGGGCAACCCGACAACTGCTTTACTCATGGAACCAGGCTTCAGTTGTGAATTTAAACACAAGGAAATCAAGATGATTGAAGATAACGGCAATAAAGAAAAGGCACTCTCCGCGGCGCTGTCGCAGATCGAGAGACAATTCGGCAAGGGTTCCATGATGCGACTGGGTGACACCGATCGCGAACCAATTCCCGCTATTCCCACCGGCTCGCTGGGTCTGGACGTGGCGCTAGGCATAGGCGGCCTGCCACGGGGCCGAGTCGTGGAGATCTACGGCCCGGAATCCTCGGGCAAGACCACATTAACACTGCAGGTCATCGCCGAGGCGCAGAAGGCCGGCGGCAGCTGTGCCTTCATCGATGCGGAGCACGCGCTCGATCCGATCTACGCCGGCAACCTGGGTGTTGACGTCGACAACCTGCTGGTCAGCCAGCCGGACACCGGCGAGCAGGCGCTTGAGATCTGCGACATGGTAGTGCGCTCCGGTGCGCTCGATGTCGTGGTCATCGACTCCGTAGCGGCGCTAACGCCGAAGGCGGAGATCGAGGGCGACATGGGCGACAGCCACATGGGCCTGCAGGCACGTCTGATGTCACAAGCCCTTAGAAAGATGACAGGCAACATCAAGAACTCGAACACGCTGGTGATCTTCATCAACCAGATTCGCATGAAGATCGGCGTCATGTTCGGCTCGCCCGAGACGACTACCGGCGGCAACGCGTTGAAGTTCTATTCCTCGGTGCGCTTGGACATTCGTCGCATCGGCTCGATCAAAGAGGGCGACGAGGTGGTCGGCAACGAGACCCGCGTGAAGGTCGTGAAGAACAAGGTAGCGCCACCATTCAGGCAGACAGAATTCCAGATCATGTACGGCAAGGGCATTCACCACCTCGGCGAGGTCATCGACCTGGGCGTTAAGCAGGGGCTGATCGAGAAGTCCGGCGCCTGGTACGCCTACAAGGGCGAGAAGATCGGGCAGGGCAAGAAGAACGCCGGCCTGTATCTGGAAGAGAACCCAAAAATCGCCAGCGAGATCGAACTGCAGATCCGTGCACAACTGTTAGGCGGCGATCTGGCGAAGAAGGCGGCCAACTCGGAAGAGAAATCACCGGCCAACGACGACGATGTCGTCGTATTAGCCGACACGAAGAAGAGCAGTTAGGCAGAGTCGCTTATCACTAGGCGACGATTCCTTCCACGCTAATGCAACGAGTCGCAGCGATGCTTTCACCCTCTACAGAAGCTTATGCAGATTGTAACGAGAGCCTAGCTGACGACTCAGTCGCTAACGAGAACACAGGCAAGGACGCCAAAGCCTGTACCGATGTCCCTGTTCTCCGGCGGGCCGCAATGGACTATCTGGCCCGTCGGGAACATTCTTTCTTTGAGCTCACCCAGAAACTACAGAAGCGCTTCGCCGATACCGACGCCGAGCTCCTACATGAGGTTGTCGCGTCGCTGCGGCAGGAGAACCTGCAATCCGACGCACGCTTCGCGGAATCCTATGCGCGCTACCGCACCTCCCGCGGCTTCGCCTACCAGCATATCAAGGCCGACCTATCGGCCAGGCGGGTCAGCGACGAGCTGATCGACACCTACCTCGATATGGATGCCGAGCATTGGCAGCACACCGCGGATCAACTGATCAGCAAGAAGCACCGCGACGGCGGGCCGATCAGCTACGGCTCCAAGGTGCATAGAAAGCTGTCTCGTTTCCTCGAATCCCGAGGCTTCACTGTGCTGCAGATACGCAAGGCGCTAGAGAAGCATCTGGACTAGGCCTAGGCTCCGCAATCCTCCCCCAAGCAGTTTTCGCTTCCGCTAATAAAATGCGACAATGCGCCGCTGCGCTAGGTCTCACTGCTTGACCGTAGTGCTACCGAGCTTCAGCCAGAATCGGCAGGCGCGGCAGAGATAATGGGCTGCAACTGAGCGACTAGCCCTATCACCGAGCGCCTTACGTTAAGACACCCACACAATGGAATCTGCAATGAAATTGATCAAACCCTTTCGTGGCCTCAGACCGAGCCGCGAACTGGCAGCCAAGGTTGCCTCGCATCCCTACGACGTTCTCAACCGCGAAGAGGCCTTTGAGCTGGCGAAGGACAATCCGCTGAGCTTCCTGCACATCAACAAGCCAGAGGTCGACATGCCGACCTCGGTCGACGTGCATGATGAATCGGTCTATGTGAAGGGACGCGAAAACCTCGACCGCTTCCAGGCCGAGGGCACGCTGAAGCAGGACAACGAAGAGACGCTTTATGTGTACAAACAGGTCATGGGCGAGCACGAGCAGGTGGGCCTGGTCGCCGTCGCCTCGGTCGATGCCTACGACAAGGGACTGATCAAGAAGCACGAATTCACCCGCCCCGTGAAGGAGGACGACCGCGTCAACCACATGGTCGCCCTGGATGCGCAGGTTGGCCCCGTATTCCTGACCTACAAGGCCCAGGCTGAGGTCGACGCCCTGATCGCCAAGGTCACGGCAACCGAGCCGCGCTACGACTTCGATGCCGAGGACGGCACCCGCCATGTGTTCTGGGTTGTAGAAGACGTGACACTCTCGGCGGACATCGAGGCAGCCTTTTCCTCGATCGAGCATCTGTACGTGGCGGACGGTCACCACCGCTCCGCCGCCGCCTCGCGAGTGAAGAACCTGTACCAGAAGAAGAACCCGAACCACACGGGTGATGAGGCCTACAATTATTTCCTCGTCGTCCTGTTCCCGGATAACCAGATGCAGATCCTCGACTACAACCGTATCGTGAAGGATCTGAACGGTGCCGACGCAGCCGCATTCCTGGACAAGCTAGGCACGCATTTCGATATAGAGAAGTGCGACATGGATGCTGCGAAGCCAACTACGGCAAGAGACTTCGGCCTCTATCTCGATAAACAGTGGTACACACTGCGCAGCAACGCCAAGCTACTCTCAGAGCTGGACGAGTCCGACCCGGTGCGCAGCCTGGATGTCAGCATACTGCAGGAAACGGTGTTCACGCCGCTTCTCGACATCGTCGATCAGCGCACCGACAAGCGCGTCGACTTCGTCGGCGGGATTCGGGGTTTAAAGGAATTGGAGAAGCGGGTAAACACGGGAGAGTGGGCCGCGGCCTTCGCGCTGTACCCAACCTCGATCGAGAGCCTGATGGCGATCGCCGACGCCGGCGAGGTCATGCCGCCTAAGTCGACCTGGTTCGAGCCGAAGCTAAAGAGTGGCCTGGTTGTTCACAAGCTGAACTAGCGCGCTGCCTAGCCCTTGGCCGGGCAGCAGGGCTCCATGCAGACGGCAGTTCCTTCCTTTTCTGGAAGGCTGCCCTGCAACACCAGGCTGCGGAATCGAAGCCGCAGACAGACGTAGTGCATGAAGGCATCGGCTAGTTTCTGTAGGCATCTATAAAGTAGTTTCATGGTCCTTGCTCGGTAAGAGTACTCTCAATCCTCTCGATTTCCTCGGTGCTGTTATCAATCGTTCTTACGTGTATTAAACGTTGGAACCGTCTAAATAGTTACAGACGATGGCAATAAATCATCGCCTGATCCCTTCATTTTGGCGCTAACGCGCCACTCCAAGCAAAACGGGGCGCTCATGCACTGCATGAACGCCCCGCGGTTACTGCGCTGCGGCCGTTCAGGCAGCGTCTTGCTTATTCACATCGATCAGCGCGGCCTTCTCGGTGCCGATAGCGATCTTCTTCGGCTTCATCGCCTCCGGAATCTCGCGCAGCAGCTCGATGTAGAGCAGGCCGTTAGCTAGTCTAGCGCCCGTCACCTCGACGTGGTCAGCCAGTTGAAAGCGTCGCTCGAAGTTACGCGCCGCGATGCCCTGATGCAGGTAGTTGCGGCTCTCGCCTTCCTCAATAGCCTTCCTGCCGGCTACCGTCAGCGTGCCTTTCTCGGTCTGAATATCCAGCTCGTCCTCGACGAAGCCGGCCACAGCCATGGAAATCTGGTATTTGTCCTTCTCCAGCAACTCAATGTTGTAGGGCGGGTAGCTGGCCTGGTTAGCATCGCTGCGGCTAACGGAGTCCAGCAAAGACGACAGGTGGTCAAAGCCCACGGTGGAGCGGTAAAGGGGTGAAAAGTCTAAAGTACGCATAGTCATATCCTTCCATTAAGCAATATGTAGTTAAGGTAAATGGCCCATCGCATCGATCGGGCCGCTAGCAAGCCTCTCTTGAGCACCTGCTACGGGATCAAATATGGGGCTAAGGGAGACAATTTCAAGCAGAGTGAAGTTTCGGGCTGAGCATATTTTTCGCAAGGACAGACGTCGATTGCAGCTCCAGCGGCGGGTGCTGCAGCAGGATAGATGGGCGGTTTTAAGCAATTGATAAGCCCGGATAGAGCTCTAATATTCTTTATAAAACAATCAGGTACAGATATAACCTAGAGAAACTAATTCAAGCAGAACTCGTCATTTTCGAATCATGTGATGCAAAGGTCTTCTGGATGAACTCCCGGTCTAGAGAGAGTTCATGGGCAATCAGGATGGCTCCAATTCGACTCTCAATGGATGGCGTAAGCTGCCCACCCTCCTGAACTTATTGGTTGCTACCAGCTACTGTTTAAATTGAGTTGAACCGTTGGATATATGCGTCGATCTCACGAATATGAGGGTACACGCGAGCCGCAGTCCGCTATAATCCCGCAAAATTAGTGAGCTATTGACCCCCGCGCCACGATCATATCAAGCGCTGTTCATGTGCTTTGTAGCGGACCCACCTGTCAATAGTCAGCAATGATCTACGCGTTAGTTTTTCTTTATTTCCTAGCGATGTTTACTCACGATCGGAAGCTCGTTGTAGTTGCCGGCTGCGGACTGTCGATTCTCATGTTTCCGGCTACCGCGGCTCTATTGATGGCGGCCATTTTCGTAGCACAACTATTGCGGAATCATAGCGAACTGTTTCGATTTGTGCCCTATGTGGTGCTGATAGTCATTATTGTAAAAAATAGCGCTGTTACGGATTCCACGCTTCTTGTAGGAATGAGTTTTGGCTTGTTTCAACTGTGCTACTACCTTGGCGAGAAAGTAAGCATAGGAAAATCCTTCGCTCAGCTTAGCTTTTTCCCTCAGCTAGCCTGTGGGCCGGTAGTGCGTCCGCAGAATTATGAGCGAAGGAAATCGATAAACGACAAACAACAGTTCCTTTATCACATACTGTTTCTGCATGGATTGCTGCTCAAGTGCTATATCAGCTTTGTCTTTGAGTCTTTGTATGACAAGGAAATGGGATTCCTTTCCGGAATCAATTTTTTATTTTATCTGTACGCTGACTATTTGGGTTGGTCGTTGATGGGGATCGCGATTGCAGGGCTGTGTGGGTTCAAGCTGCCAATGAATTTTAAGAGACCCTTTGCTGCACGCTCTATCTCTCAGTTTTATAGCACGTGGAATATTACCCTCTATTACTGGGTGAAAACGTTTGTAGAATTGCCAGCAAGTGTTTCTAAAAAGGTACCTAATTTAACAATTTTCACGTACACAACTGTGCTGGCGATCTGGCACGGTATGTCGGTTAATTTTCTTATTTTTGGTTTTTTCAATATGACAATGTTCTTGGCGCAACGAACACTGTGGAGAAAGGGGATGCGTCGGAGTAGCCTAATGATGCAAGGATTGTTCTATTTGTCACTGGGTTTGGTGTTTACAGGGCAGGTTCCGACTACCATTTGGCCGAAAGCGCAATTCTCCGATTTCTCGTTCTTCGTGCTATCGGCAGTTATATTGTTCTACTTCGATTCGTTAAACCCTAATCGATTTAGAGTGCTAATGACAAACCTATACTCAATTGGGAGTGTTGTCGTCCCTGTATTAGTAGTGGTAGTAGCTCTTGTCCATCCTGAAACTTCCGAATTTTACTATGCGAGATTCTGATGAAGTATAGGCAAGCAGCATTGATGTTAGTGACCTTTGTGCTAGTGGGGATCGTTAACGTTCGTTATGACTTTGATACGATTCGGATAATACGAGAACCGAATCACATATTGACTGCAGTAATTGGTAATTCCCATAGCAGCCCATTGCGATATCCTGACTCACTGCACGCCTTTTATCTCACTGAACCTGGTGCGTTGCTACCTCAGAAGATTGGGCAGGTAAAATCAGCGATTAGTTTATTCAGCAATCTGCAACTTGCCATTGTGGATATCAGTCCTGCTGAATTCTATGCTTGCGGAGAACGTGGCGAATCCTACATTAGGAATTATCGAGTGCTAGATACATACGATGTTAGTCAGCTAGTTCTCAACACTAGTGCAATTTCCAATCTAATCGTGGTCGATCCGCGGAAATATCTTTCAAGTCCGCCTTCTGCGTTCAACCTTAAAAATGGCAAAGCGTATGTTCGTGATGCTGTGGCAGATGATCATGGAGCTGCACGTAGCTTGGAGAGGTGTCGTAACTCTCAGGATCTGTCGATGATGGAGAGCGAAGTTTCTCTCGATAATTTGGTTTCACTATTCGAAGAAACTGGCTTATTTGCAATCTTCGTTGCCCCGCCCCACACGAAACAATTTCGAACTGAATTTGCAGAGAATCTAAGAGGTAGTACAGCTGTAGTGAAGATGTACTCGACAATGCACAGCCTACAATCTGAAATCAGAAATATATGTTTCGTTAATTTATACGAACTAGAATTAGACAGTAAGTATTTTTGGGATGGAGATCATCTAAACAGAGTCGGGGAAGAGCATGTAGCTCCAATTCTGGAGAATCAGGTAACGAAGTGTCTATCGAATTTCGAAGACTATCCAATTCCACAGAAAGGAATTGAAGAACGTTTTTAACGAAACTGCTTTACATGCGCTAAGTGCGGAGCATCCGGCCGGCGTGTAAAAATTCGCCGGCAAGACATTGAATGAATCAGCTTCCGCACTGCCTGTATTGTATCGATTATTAAATAACGAACATATCCATAAAATCATTCACCGAAGTCTGTTCAAGCCGCTTTTGGTCCTTACACAGCTCGAAAATCTCCGTACCTCGTTTGGCCGGAAAGCGCGTGGCTAAGTTTGCTCGGAACTTCTCTTCCAGTAGCGGTATACCTTCTTTGCGGCGACGCCTGTGGCCCACAGGATAGTTGATCTCGATCTGCTTGGTGCTATTGCCGTCCTTGAAGTACACCTGCAGCGCATTGGCGATAGAGCGCTTCTCCGGCTCCAGGTATTCCTTGGTGTAGGTGGGGTTCTCGTGGATCTCCATCTTCTCGCGCAGGTCGTCGATGATGGGGTTGGCCTCGTGGAAGGAGTCCTCGTAGTGCTCGGCTACCAGATTTCCGAAGGCCAGCGGCACCGCCGTCATGTACTGCAGGCAGTGATCGCGGTCGGCGGGGTTATTCAGCGGGCCACTCTTGCTGATGATGCGAATCGCGGACTCGTGGGTATGGATAACGATCTTCTCAATCTCGTCCAGGCGGTCCTTCACCTGCGGGTGCAATTGCACCGCCGCCTCGGCCGCCGTCTGGGAATGGAACTCGGCGGGGAAGGAGATCTTGAACAGGATGTTTTCCATCACATAACTCTCGTAAGCCCTTGTAAATTTGAAGGGTTTTCCCTTAAATGAGACGTCGTAGAAGCCCCAGGTCGGGGCTGTCAGCACGCTGGGGTAGCCGATCTCACCGCGCATGGTGAAGTCAGCCAGGCGCACCGCGCGCGAGGTCGCATCGCCCGCCGCCCAGGACTTGCGAGGCCCCGCGTTCGGCGAATGGCGGTAGGTACGCAGGCTGGAGCCGTCCAGCCAGGCCTGCGACAGGGCGTCGATGATCTGCTCGCGCGTACCGCCCAGCATCTTGGTCGCCACGGCGGTGGAGGCCACGCGAACCAACAGCACATGGCATAGCCCGACGCGGTTAAAACTGTTCTCCAATGCCAAAACCCCTTGTATTTCATGGGCTTTGATCATTGCCGTGAGGACATCATGCATGGTCAGCGGGGGCTTGCCGGCGGCCACGTTCTGCTGCGACAGGTAGTCGGCGACGGCGAGTATCGCGCCCAGGTTATCGGAGGGGTGGCCCCATTCGGCGGCTAGCCAGGTGTCGTTGTAGTCCAGCCAGCGCACGATGCAGCCTATATCCCATGCGGCCTTGACCGGATCCAGCCGAAACTGGGTGCCGGGCACCCGTGCGCCGTTAGGTACCACCGTGCCCTCGGCCAGCGGGCCGAGCAGCTTGGTGCACTCAGGAAAGCGCAGGGCCAGCAGGCCGCAGCCCAGGGTGTCCATCAGGCAGTTGCGGGCGGTATCGTAGGCCTCGGTGGAGTCGATCTCGTAGTCGCAGACGTAGTCGGCGATGTCGACCAGTACCTGATCGGGGGCGGGGCGGCTGTTCAATTCAACATTGTTTGACACTTAAATATCCTTGTAAATCAAATAAATAAAATGGTTTATAAAAGTAACTTAACAAAACAGTCAATAAATGGGGTCAGAGTAAAAATACAGTAGTTTTACAGCAGGCACTGCATATCTTTGAGCAGAGTGCCTGTTTGACTACTGTATTTTTACTCTGACCCTATTTATTAGCGATCGGCGATATCCACCCACTCGCTAGTCTCCGGGCCGGTGTAATCCGCGCTGGGCCGGATGATGCGGTTATTCGCGCGCTGCTCCTTCACGTGGGCCGCCCAGCCGGTCAGTCTGGACATCACGAAGATCGGGGTAAACAGCTTGGTAGGGATGCCCATGAAGTGGTAGGCGGAGGCATGGAAGAAGTCGGCGTTGCAGAACAGCTTCTTTTCGCGCCACATCACTTCCTCGCAGCGCACGGAAACCGGATACAGCGTGGTATCGCCAACTTCGGCGGCTAGTTTTTCGGACCACTGCTTGATAATGGTGTTGCGGGGGTCAGACTCGCTGTAGATCGCGTGGCCGAAGCCCATGATCTTGTCCTTGCGTGCCAGCATGCCCAGGATCTCCTTCTCGGCCTCGTCCGGGCTGCTCCATTGCTGGATCATATCCATAGCCGCCTCGTTGGCGCCGCCGTGGAGCGGGCCGCGCAGCGAGCCTATGGCCGCTGTGATGCAGGAATGCAGATCAGATAGCGTAGAGGCGCAGACGCGGGCGGTAAAGGTGGAGGCGTTGAACTCGTGCTCGGCGTACAGAATCAGGGAGACGTTCATCACCTGGGCAAACAGCTCGCTAGGGGACTCGCCGCTCAGCATATGCAGGAAGTGGGCGCCTATGGATGCATCGTCCAGCGCTGTGTCTATGCGCTTTCCCTCATGGGAGTAGACATACCAATAGCAGATGATCGAGGGCAGGGCCGCCAGCAGGCGGTCGATGGCGTCGTCTTGCCGCGCGAAGTCGATCTCGGTCTCCAGGTTGCCCAGCATGGAGCAGCCGGTGCGCATCACATCCATCGGGTGGGCGCTGGCAGGGATGCGCTCCAGTACGTCCTTGAGTTCCTGAGGTAAACCGCGTAATGATTTGATTTTATTAGTGTATTCGTCGAGTTCGCTCTGCTTTGGGAGTTGCCCCTTGAGGAGCAGATAGGCCACCTCTTCGAACTTCGCCTTCTCCGCCAACTCGCTGATATCGTAGCCGCGGTAGGTGAGCCCACTACCGGTTTTGCCTACCGTGCACAGGGCTGTCTCGCCTGCTACCTGGCCGCGCAGTCCCGCGCCGCCCAATTTCTTCTCTGCCATGCCTTTTCTCCTGCGGTATGTCGTGTTTTCTCAGTCTGTGCCGACGCCTGCGCTAATTGCCAAACGTCGTTCTTGGCGCCGAATGGCGCCAGGCTCAGGATGAACTCCAATGATCAGTATGTAAATTAAATAAATACTATTACTTATTGAAATTAAACAATAAAATTATTTCTCATTTTCAAATAAGGCGTCGAGTTTCTGCTCGTAGGCATGATACCCAAGCACCTCGTACAGTTCAGTTCGGGTTTGCATCTTGTCGATGCTGGCCTTCTGATCGCCAGCGACGGCGATGTTCTGGTACACATCCAGCGCAGCCTTGCTCATGGCACGGAACGCACTGAGAGGGTAGAGCACCATGGCGACCCCATTCTCGGCCAATTCCGTGCAGTTAAACAGGGGGGTGGCACCGAATTCGGTGATATTCGCCAACACCGGCACCTGCACCGCGTCCACGAACTGGCGGTACTGCTCCAACTCCAGCATCGCCTCGGGGAAGATCGCATCGGCGCCGGCCTCGACGCAGGCCACGGCGCGCTCGATTGCTGAATCCATACCTTCCACGGCCAGCGCATCGGTACGCGCCATGACCACGAAGTCGCCGTCGGTCTTCGCGTCTACCGCCGCCTTGATGCGGTCCACCATCTCCGTCTGGCTCACGATGGCCTTATTGGGGCGATGGCCACAGCGCTTCTGCGACACCTGGTCCTCGATGTGCACCGCCGCGGCACCCGCGCGTTCCATGGCCTTGATCGAGCGGGCTATATTAAAGGCGCCGCCCCAGCCGGTGTCGATGTCCACCAGTAACGGCAGCTCGGAGGCGCTGCAGATACGCTCGACGTCGTGTATCACGTCATTCAGGCTGGTAATGCCCAGATCCGGCAGGCCGTAGGAGGCGTTCGCCACGCCGGCACCGGAGAGGTAGATGGCCTTGTGCCCAGATTCCTGAGCCAGCATCGCGCAGTAGGCATTGATGGTGCCGACTACCTGTAGCGGGTGGTTGTCCTCAAGTGCCTTGCGAAACTTCTGGCCGGCCGATTGCGTGCTCATCAACTTCTCCTTTGCAAAATATCTATAATCTACTGATTTAATTGATTTATTAGTGTCTTTCTGGCGCCCGAGATATGCCGCTTCATCAGCAGCTCGGCCAGTTCCGGGTCCTGCTTCTCGATAGCATCCACGATCTGGTGATGCTCCTTAAACGCCTGCTCGGGCCGCGAGGGCCCGCTACTGGTCTGTGCCCGATACAAGCGCAGCAGGTGATACAACTCTCCGCATAAGAGATTGAAAAGCCTGGTGTTTCCGCTGAGCTGGACAATCAGGTAGTGAAAGTCCAGGTCACCTTCCTTCTGGTAGTACAGGCGGCCATTCTCTGACTCGATCTGGGTCTCGTGCTTGGCCAGTAGCTGACGCAGGTTTAGACAGTCATCCGGCGTAGAGCGGGTGGCAGCCAGGCGGCAGGCCAGAGATTCCAGAGATTCCCTAATCTCATAGATTTCAATGGCTTGCTCACTGTTCAGCGAAATAACCTTGGCCCCGACATTGGCCTGAATCTCCACCAGCTTACAGCCCTCGAGGCGCCGTATCGCCTCGCGCAGCGGGCCGCGACTGATGCCGTATTGCTTACTGAGCTGGGGTTCGTTGACCTTGCTGCCAGGAGGTAGATCGCCCTTGATGATGGCGGTGCGGAGTTGGTCGAAGACGGAGTCGGCGAGGGTGCCGGATTTAATCGGTGCTTCCGTGTTCATAGGGGCAAAGTGTCAACATTATTTCGAATAAGCGGGGATTATCCGCATTAGCAACTGTGTTTTCAAGAGTATTGTCGACAATACATGCAATTTGGGAGGAGGCAAGGCCAGCAGACGTCAATCTGCATCACAGTGTCGATCGCCCTCACGCCCCAAAAGGCCGTCAGCAAAAACTGTTCAGGGCTTGAACATGAAGCAGATAAGGGTACACTCCAAGGTCTGCATCGCTTCGATTTTATCGTGATCTCGTAGCCGATCCAGCCATTCGTTCCCCTGGAATGAGTTGGCGGTAGCGTGCCCAAAGGGCTGTTTGGCGCCGTGCTAGCGCCACAAGTCTACAGAGAATACTAATAAGATAAATCCTGTAAATGTTTGAAAGTATAGAAAATAAGAATCTCAAGACTGACGATTCGCAGCGCGGCGACTGGTATGTTGTGTACACCAAGGCTCAATTAGAAATCAGCGCCAGCGAACACCTAGCCCGGCAAAACTTCCAGACTTACCTCCCGCTCATCGAGACCCAGCAGCGCCGGCAGGGTCAGCTTGTCTCAACGATCAAACCCTTCTTCCCCCGTTACCTGTTCATCCGCTTCAATCGCGAGACCGACGATTGGTCGCCGGTTCGCTCGACCCGTGGCGTCTGTGGCCTGGTGAAGTTCGAGGGCGTCCCAAAACCCGTACCGGCCAGCCTGATCAAGGGCCTCAAGGCCAACGAAGACGAGCGGCAGTTACAGCGCATCAATCAGCCGAGTTGGCAGGCTGGTGACAATGTGGCCATAGAGCAGGGCCCCTTCGCCGGCTATAGCTGTATCTTCCAAGAACACCGCAGTGCCGACCGTGTAGCCGTGCTGCTCAACATCATCAACAAACCCACGCGCGCGACACTGAGCGTGCAGGACCTGCAGATCCCCCAGTTCGCCTAGTTCAATCGTTGTATAGTAATTCGCTAAACACCATTTAAATCAAAGACCTGCCATGTAATCCCAGATTCTCTGGAGCGTTATGTATGCAAGATGAAATCACCTACAGGCTGTTAAAAACCATCGAAGAAGACCCGACGCAGTCGCAGCGCGAGCTCTCGAAATCGCTAGGCATTAGCCTGGGCAAGCTGAACTACTGCCTGAAAGCCCTCACCGACAAGGGGCTGGTCAAGGCGAGAAACTTCCGCAGCAACCCCCACAAGGCGGATTACCTGTACCTGCTGACGCCCGCCGGGGCCGAGGAGAAGGCGCGGGTCACCGTACGCTTCCTGAAGCGCAAGATGCGCGAGTACGAGCAGCTGGAGCAGGAAATCGCCGAGCTTCAGAATGAAATGCGCTAGCCGCGTTTAGAACAATCCAGTCGACGCATGGAAAGAGGAAAAACCGAGTAGAATTAGCAAGTTAAAGACGCTACTATCTGTCGCCTGTTAGATTACTCTGCCCACACTAAACCGCGTATAAGAAAGATAATCCATGATGAGCAATAAACTTCTCAGAACATTTCGACACCTAGTATTAGTCGCCGCCGCAGTGCTGCCTCTATCAGTAAGTCCGCTACACGCACAGTCGATCAACTTAACGCCTGAACAGATGGCGCAGCTGCAGGCACTCTCGCCAGCCCAGCGTCAGGCCTTGTTGAATAGCCTAAACTCCGGCTCAGTGCCGCAGGCGACACAAAGCACGCAATCGACGCAGGCTGAAATCGCCGAGCCCATTCAGATCCCCGCAAGACAAACTCAGGGCAATGCGCCGAGCAACATAGAGCGCAATGCGCAGAACCAACAGCAGCTCACGCAGGATTCACCTTCGGTGTTGGCGGCTGCCCCTGCACGTGCGCAGCGACAGGCGCTAGAGCAATTCGGCTACAGCCTGTTCGCCGGATCGCCCACGACCTTCGCGCCGGCGACCGACATCCCCATTCCAGCGAATTACATCATGGGCCCTGGCGATACGGTACTGCTGCAGTTATACGGTCAGCAGAATTTAACCTACGAACTCGTCATCACCCGCGAAGGCATGCTGCTGTTTCCCGAGATCGGCCCCATCGCCGTCGCCGGTTTGAGCTTCGACGAACTGCGCCAGCAGATTGCTGAGATCGTCTCAACACAACTGATCGGTCAGCGCGCTTCGGTCACGCTCGGCGCATTGCGCTCGATCCGCATCTTTGTGTTAGGCGAAGCGTTCCAGCCGGGTTCTTACACAGTAAGCGCGCTTTCGACCATGACGAACGCGCTGTTTGTGAGCGGCGGTATTACCAACGTGGGGTCACTCAGAAACGTACAGCTGCGCAGGCAGGGCGTAACGGTTTCCGAGCTTGATCTCTACGATCTCTTGCTGCGCGGCGACACCAGCGGCGACCAACGCCTGCAGCCAGACGATGTCTTGTTCATCCCACCGATCGGCGCAACCGTTGCTATTTCGGGCGAAGTGATTCGACCCGCTATCTACGAACTAAGAGATGAAACCACGGCCGAAGAAGTGCTGGGACTCTCCGGCGGCCTCTTGCCTACCGCCTTCCCCCGTGACTCGAAGATTGAGCGCATCAACGACAACGGCGACAGGACTGTGTTGGAAGTTGACCTGTCGGAAGCGAGCGGCCAGCAAACCACCATGCGCACCGGCGACCGCCTGCAGATCAACCCGGTCCTCGACCGACTGGAAAACGTTGTGCTGGCAGAAGGGCACTTGAGTCGCCCGGGCGGTTTCCAGTGGCGCGAAGGTTTACGGGTTTCCGATGTCATACCTAGCGTCGCTTATCTTCGTCCAAATCCCGACCTGGAATACGCACTGCTAGTGCGTGAACAACCCGTGTCTCGCCTGTCCGAGGTGCACAAGTTGCAACTTGGCAGCGCTATCAACAATCCCGGCTCGGTCGCTGACCTAGTGCTGCAGCCCAACGACCGCATTATTACCTTCGGTGTTACTGCCAGCAGGGGAACGTATTTGAATGATCTGCTGGTAGAGTTAAGAGCCCAGGCCAGCTTTAACAATCCTGCCGCACTTATAGAAGTAGCTGGCAACGTGCGCTACCCCGGCACTTATCCTCACGTCGCCAGCATGACAGTAGGGGACATAGTGAACTCCGCCGGTGGCATGCTCGAGGGCAGCGATGCGAACTATTCAGTTCTAGTTAGAAAACGGGGCAACCAAGGCGCCATCGAGATCGAGAACGCTATCGCGGGCACGCTCTCGGTAGATTCGAATAAAGCAGTAACCCGTGGCGATACGCTACTGGTTTTCGCTGCGAACGAAACGCGAGCGGAACTGTTAGAGTCAGTTATTGCGCAGCTCAAGAATCAGTCTGACTCTCTAGAGCGCTCCAGAGTAGTGCGCGTAAGTGGGCAGGTGCGCTTCCCCGCCGAATACCCGCTCTATAACGACATGACAGTTGCGGATCTAATAAGAGCGGCGGGCGGTTTCAGTGAAAGCGCGCAGACTAGCGAAGCCGAGATGACCCGCTACTATGTGCAGGGCGACGACGGCCGCCAGGTCGATCACATCGACGTGAACTTGGAGAGCGGTGGCGCGCTGGGCTTGGGTATGCGGCTCGCTGAGTTCGATAGCCTGGTCGTAAGACAGCTACCGAACTGGACCGAATCTGAAAACATTCAAGTAAGTGGTGAGGTGATCTCACCGGGAACCTATTCGATCGCGAAGGGGGAGAGCCTCAGCTCCGTTATACAACGTGCGGGTGGGTTAACGTCTTTTGCTGACCCAAGAGCGAGCGTGCTGCTAAGAGCGTCACTGCGCGAACAAGAGCGCGCATTGCTAGCGCGCTATCAAGAAGAACTGCAGAGCGATATTACCGCGGTAGCCCTCGAAGAACAGAGCGGGGCGGATCAGCTAGACACATTGGAAGTAGGGCAGAATTTGCTTGATCAAGTTGAAGAGGCGGAGCCCCTTGGTCGCTTAGTCATTAATCTGCCTTCTTTGCTCACCGGATCTGGCAGACAAGATGTGATCGTGAGAGATGGCGATCAGTTGTTCATCCCGCGGACGCGTCAGGAAGTGTCCATTCTAGGCGAAGTCAATTATCCGACCTCGCATCTGTACAATGAAAACCTTTCTGTTGGGGACTACATCCAACTTAGCGGTGGGCTGACGCAGAGGTCAGATTCTAAGCGTACCTATATCATCAAGGCTAATGGACAGGTGGTTGCCTTCAATGATTCGAGATGGTTCTTCCAGCGAGGCAAGGCATTGGAGGCTGGAGATACAATCGTGGTGCCATTTGATATCGAGCCTACGAATTATCTAGTGACCTGGACAAGCGTCTCGCAAATACTGTTTAACTTGGCCACGAGTGTTCTAGCCATAAATAGTGTGCAGAATTGATCATGCAAAGTAATTTTCAGAGTAGTGGCGAAGATATAGATTTGCGTGAGCTATTCAGTATGGCGTGGAAAGGACGGCGGCTAGTCGTTGGTATCACTGCCGCTGTCACCACTGTGTCAATTCTGGTCGTATTCTTGCTTGCCAATATTTATCGCGCGGAGGCCGTATTAATTTCTGCGGAAGACGAACAATCTAGGGGCAACCTAGCAGGTCAGTACGGAGGTGCGGCAGCATTGCTAGGTATCAATATCGGTTCGGGCAGTGTCGATAGAGTAAACACGGCTATCGCTGTGATGAATTCTCGAGAGTTTATTGGTCAATTTATAGACAAGCATGAATTGCTCGTGCCGTTATTTGCTGGCACTTGGGATTCAGCGAATGGCGCCAGTGGAATCGATTCGAGTATATATGATGAGGCCAACGATAGCTGGCTGCGGAATGAAGGCAGACCAACTCGTCTAGAAGCCTATAGAGAGTTTAGTGCAATTCTGAATGTTTCTGGGCCAAGCAGGGATACAGGCGTTGTAACAGTTTCCATTGACTGGCACGACCCGAGATTAGCCAGTCATTGGGTAAATCAGTTTGTTGCTGATATAAACAATGCCATCAAGCAGCATGACGTAGAAGAGGCCACAAGTGCCATCGAGTACCTTGGAGAGCAACTGGAAACGACTCAGCTCGTTGAGATGCAGAGAGTGTTTTACCAGTTAATTGAGGCACAGACTAGAGTGATCATGCTGGCCGATGTAAGAGATGAATATGTCTTCCGCACTATAGACCCAGCCGTGGTGCCAGATCGAAAGATCGCCCCGCGCAGAGCATTAATCGTTGGTATGAGCGCGTTATCTGGATTACTGCTTGGGGTACTCGCCTTGATAGTAATAAGAGTGTTTCGATCAGGCTCAACGCGACCATAGCACCACGAACTACGTCTATGTTTAGCACCTGTTGGCGAGCATAGTAATCAGTTTGCTGCGTGGCTTCCTATGCAATCCAATAAACCAAAAAATCTGCTATTCGGGGCTACACGCCAACGCAATTTTAATTGAGTTGACCACAGCTAGTAGCAATCTACCGATAACAATGCGCCGGGCACTCTATTACCACACAATTCGCTCGTCTGGGCAAACGTTCAACCAACCGGATTAAATCATGCTCCAAAATTCTGTCATTCTTATCACTGGGGGAACTGGCTCATTCGGCAATACCTTTGTTCCCATGACTTTAGAAAAATACAATCCCAAAAAGATCATTGTCTATTCGCGGGACGAAATGAAGCAGTGGGAAATGGCGCAACAATTCCAGGATGATCCGAGGATTCGGTTCTTTATTGGGGATGTGAGAGATCGAGACAGGCTTTATCGAGCGCTCGATGGTGTGGATTATGTGGTGCACGCAGCGGCGACGAAGATTGTGCCTACCGCAGAATATAACCCCTTTGAATGTGTTAAAACGAATATCAATGGAGCTATGAACCTGATAGACGCTTGTATCGATAAGGGTGTTAAACGCATTGTCGCCCTATCAACAGATAAAGCGAGTAGTCCTATCAACTTGTATGGAGCCACTAAGCTAGCTTCAGATAAACTTTTCGTTTCTGGTAACTCCTATGCTGGCGGAAGAGACACCTGTTTCTCGGTAGTCCGATACGGCAACGTAATGGGTTCTCGTGGCTCGGTAATTCCATTCTTCATGAGACTTAAAGATGCGGGTGTGCTGCCAATCACGGACGAGCGTATGACACGATTCATGATATCTCTTGAGGAAGGGGTCGAGCTAGTTTGGCACGCCTTTGAAGACATGGTTGGCGGCGAAATTTATGTGAAGAAAATCCCATCAATGAAAGTTACGGATCTAGCGAAAACCATTGCACCTAAGGCGCGCTTTGACATCGTCGGAATACGCCCTGGTGAAAAACTACACGAACAGATGATAAGCGCAGAAGATGCCCACTACACTTATGAGTATCCCGAGTATTTTAAAATACTGCCTGCGATAAATAGCTGGGATAGAGATGAAGCCAGGATCAAAGATGGCGTGAAAGTGCCCGAAGAGTTTGTTTACTCAAGCGACAGCAACACTGAATGGATGAGCAACACCGATTTTGCAGCGTGGGTTGATGCCAATCTCGAAAAAATTGGGAAAATATAAGCCATGATTCCCTACGGTCGCCAGGACATAAGCCAGAGCGATATCGATGCGGTTGTGGAAGTGTTGCAATCCGATTTTCTCACGCAGGGGCCAATGGTTCCGCGCTTCGAGAAGTGTGTAGGGAATCATGTAGGAGCCAAGTACGCGACTGCTACCAATAGCGCAACGTCGGCACTGCACCTAGCTTGTCTTGCTTTGGGTCTAGGTAAGGGGGACTGGCTTTGGACGACGCCGATAACCTTCGTTGCCTCCGCGAATTGTGGGCTGTACTGCGGGGCGCAGATCGATTTCGTGGATATTGATACGCGCACCTACAATCTCAGTCCAAAGGCATTGCAGCGCAAGCTTGAAAAGGCAGAGCTTGCTGGAAATCTACCGAAGATACTGGTTGTGGTGCATCTCGCCGGCCAGCCCTGCGACATGCAAGCTATAGCTGCGCTATCGCAGCAATACGGTTTTAGAATTATCGAAGATGCATCGCACGCGGTTGGTGGTAAATACCAGGAGGAGTTTATTGGTAACTGCCGCTATAGTGATATCACCGTATTCAGTTTTCACCCAGTCAAGATTATTACTACTGCCGAAGGCGGTATGGCACTGACAAACAACGCAACGCTGGCAGCTCGAATGGACCTGTTGCGTAGCCACGGAATTACTCGAGAGTCTGACCAGATGACTCAGCAACCAGATGGCCCCTGGTATTATCAGCAGATCGAACTGGGTTTTAACTATCGCTTGACCGACATACAGGCTGCTTTGGGTATAAGCCAGATGAGTCGTCTCGATCAGTATGTTGCTAAGCGTCACGAGCTAGCGCAGCGCTATCACGCGTTGCTGGCTGAATTGCCCATCACATTGCCCTATCAGAGCGCAGATAGCTATTCCGGCTTTCATCTCTACATAATACGACTGCAACTGAACAATATAACCAAATCGCACACGCAGGTATTTGAGGCCCTGCGCAGCCTAGGCATCGGAGTTAATCTCCACTATATCCCGGTTCATACTCAGCCCTACTATGCAGACATGGGTTTTAAGCCGAACGATTTTCCAGAGGCCATGAGATATTATCAGGAGGCCATAAGTCTACCCCTGTTTCAGACTATGACGCTAGAAACGCAAGATGAAGTGGTGGCCGCGATGCATAAGGTATTTGATGCATGAAGTTGGCTCTTGGTACGGTGCAGTTTGGTCTTGACTATGGAGCATTCGGAAGTAAAAAACGAGTCGCGCAAGGTGAGGTTCGTTCTATACTCAAAGCCGCGCGAGCAGCGGGAATTGATACCATAGATACCGCCAGGGCTTATGGGGAGGCCGAGTCGGTATTGGCAAGCACGGGAGAGTTGTCACATTTCGATGTGGTAACGAAGTGTCCGAAACTACCCGCAGATTGCGATCCAGCAGCAGTGTTGTTCGAAGAATTCTCCGCCTCCTGTGACGCATTGCAGGTAGATTCTGTGAGCGGGTACCTGCTTCACGATGCGGCCGACTTGGATCGCCCTGGCGTACTAGGGGCTTTAGGTGAGCTTGTTCAGTCTGGTCGAGCAGAGTACATAGGTGTTTCTGTGTACAGCTATAAAGAGGCGTTGGAGTTGTGCGATAAATTTCCTCTAAACTTGATACAGCTGCCCGCAAATGTGCTCGATCCTTGGTATAAAAATTCTGAGTTTCCGCCAAATGTGAACGTGCATGTTCGCTCAGTTTTCTTGCAAGGGTTTCTTCTCAGTGATCCAGATTCTCTCCCCGTATTTTTCCATAATTGGAAAGATACTTTAAAGACTTTTCGCCAGAGGGCTGAGTTCAAGAATTTAACACCAGTTCAGGCAGCGTTGCTTCCCATCGTGCAGAGCCCTGCTATTGATCGTGTTGTTGTTGGCGTAGACAGTCTTTTGCAGTTTCAGGATATTATCGACTTTCAAGCAAAGTTGGGAGATCTGGAGTTGCAGGATTTGGGAGAATATCCGGATGCGACGGAGATGCTGACGGACCCTCGGAAATGGCAATAGCAGGATAATATGAACTCCAAGAATAAAGACCATCGCTTCACCGATGTTGCAGGCCGCGTATATCTGAGGCGTCTGACGCCCCAAGATGTGACTGACTCTTACATCGAATGGTTTCGGGATACTTCGGTAACTGAGTTTCTCGATGCCCGTGATCTAACTCGCGCTGAGCTAGAGAACTATATTGTCGACGGAGAAAAACATAGAACTCACTACATGTACGGTATTTTCGATTGCGAGTTGGATATCCATATTGGCAATCTTAAGATCGGACCCATTCAGTGGAACCATCGTATATCAGATCTTGTCTGCGTTATCGGGCGCCGAGAGTTTTGGGGGCAGGGCTTGGCGAAAGATGCCATCCGAATCGGCAATAGGGTAGCGTTTGAGGAATTTGATCTACGAAAAGTCACGGGGGGCATAGCCTCGGGCAATATCGGTTCCATCAAGGCCTATACTGGTGCAGACTGGGTTATCGAGGGCACATTGAGAGGACACCACCTGATCAATGGTGAGTCTCAGGATAGAGTTATCGTTAGTTGCTTCAACCCCCGCTATTTCTCCGAAGCCGATTAGCTACAGCTAGCAAGTGCTAATGCTACACATCACTTTCGTAGAAAATCGAAATAAAACCAAATTCTGGACCGCCTTAGCTAATTCGTTTCAGGCTCGCGGGCATACAGTTTCCTGGATCGTGCAGAATCCTATGTACGCTCCGAAAACCACAAATCAGACGATTCACGAGCTGCCGTTTCCGAAGAAGTCGGACCTAAAAGATTCAGAACCGCCCGAATCTATGGTGAGGGAGCGCGGCAGAAATTATTTTGGCACGAAAGATCTGCACTACGATCATTATCAGACAAAGGTCGATCTTGCAATCCAATGTCTGGATCCGGATGTGGTCATTGGAGAGCCAACTCTGTTTCATGAGTTGTTGGTTATAGAGAACTGTGGCAAACGTGGAATCCCTTACTTGCATCCCACTATGGCGCGCTATCCTGGTGGTCGTTTTTTGATCATGGAAGGCGATACCCAGCAGCTTTTTTGTAGAAGCGGTGAACAGCTCCATTCACCTTTATTAGAGACGCTTGCTACTGCTATTGCTCACGGTGCTTCGTTGCCCAGTTACATGCAGGTTCCAAATAGAAGACGCAGGATTGCTAGGAAAATTGCATTCTCGAAAGGCTTGGCTAGAACTCTAGTCGGACGTTGGAGAGGAGAAAGATACAATACGCCTTCGCTGCTGCGAAAGCTTTCCCTGAATCAGACGTTGAGATCAAATTTACGGGCTTGGGCAAAAGAACAACGACGACCGAACCCATCTTCTCCTACTATACTTTATCCGCTGCAGATGCAGCCAGAAGCGAATATTGATGTATGGGGTCGCCCGTTCTCAGATCAGATAGCCTGTATAAAGGCGCTATTGTCCGCTTTACCAGAAAATGGACAGGTCGCTGTCAAAGCCAACCCAAAATCAAAATATGAGGTAAGCGGTCGTCTCATCGCTCTCGCACAAGAAGATGCGAGAGTGGTCCTCTTACCGTTGGATTGGAATATGAAGCAGGCACATGAAGTCTGTCTCGGGGCTGTGACGGTCTCTGGAACAGTGGGATACGAAGCAATATTCGGCCGCGGTCGCTGTATTTCCTTACGGCACCCGATCATTGAAAAATTATTCCCTAGTTGCCATGCCGATTCTCCAGAAGAGGCTGTAGAGAGCTTGCTTACTAATCCGAACGCTGGCTGCGGAAGCGAGAAAATGGGGAGGCAATTGCTCAAACAACTGTGGGCCGATAGCTATAATGGCACGGTGAATGACTTCGATCATGATCCAGCATGTGCTTCTGCAGAGAATATTCATAAAGTCACAGAGGCTCTGTTGACGGCTATAACCGACAAGTGTGTATACGGGAAGAGCTGAAATGAGAACGGTCGCCATTGTTCAGGCGAGGATGGGGTCGACCCGGTTGCCGAACAAAGTGCTTAGGCTCATCGATAGCAAGCCCATGATCGAGTTATTGCTTTGTCGACTTTCGCAGTCTACGGAGATAGACCAGATCGTGGTTGCGACATCAGCCGATGCGCTTAATCAGCCTCTGGTTGAGTGCGTAGAGAAGCTTGGCTATATGTGTGTCCGCGGTAGTGAGAACGACGTTCTAGAGCGCTATCTACTAGCAGCCAATCAAGCCAATGCCGATGTAATCGTCCGCGTCACTGGCGATTGCCCACTAATAGATGCACAGCTAGTAGATGAAGTCATCCTCAGGTTCAGGGATACCCAGGTAGATTATTGCAGCAATACATCTCCGGCAACCTACCCAGATGGGTTGGATGCCGAAGTGTTCACCTTGGCGGCGTTAGAACGTGCCGCGAGGGAAACCCAAGAGACTTTCGATCGTGAGCATGTAACGCCTTATCTACGACGTTCCGGAAAGTTCAGAACAGCCTCACTCGAGCATATGAATGATCTCTCAGAATTGCGATGGACCGTTGATGAACTCGCCGACTTTCAGGTAGTCAGTCGAGTATTCGATCATTTTAAGCCGAATATCTATTTTCGGTGGCAAGATGTGCTGCAGTTACAGCGAGATTCGGAGCATCTTTTTTCAGCAAATCAGAATATTTTACGTAACGAGGGAAGCGGCATGGGAAGTGGTCAGAAGCTCTGGAAGCGCGCTAAAGCGGTTATTCCCGGTGGAAATATGCTTCTGTCGAAACGCGCAGAGATGTTCTTGCCAGAACAGTGGCCTGCCTACTACAGCAAGGCGCAGGGGTGCCATCTATGGGACATCGACGGGAATCAGTTTGTCGATATGTCAATAATGGGGGTGGGAACCAATATCCTCGGCTATGGGCATCCGGAGGTTGATGACGCTGTTCGGCAAGCTGTAGCCGCGGGCAATATGTCCACGCTTAACTGTCCGGAAGAGGTGTATCTAGCCGAGCGTCTGGTTGAGATGCATCCTTGGGCCGATATGTGCAGATTTGCTCGAACGGGTGGAGAAGCGAATGCTATCGCCATTCGAATAGCCCGCGCTGCCTCTGGGCGTGACAAGGTAGCCGTGTGCGGTTACCACGGTTGGCATGATTGGTATCTGTCGGCAAATTTAAGTGGCGATGAGAAACTAGCGAGTCATCTGCTGCCAGGCCTGGATCCGAAAGGTGTGCCCGAGAATTTGCGCGGCACTGTATTTCCATTCAAGTATAACGACTTTCAAGAATTAGAAGCGCTGGTTCAGAAACATGATATTGGTGTTATAAAAATGGAGGTTATGCGGAACGAAGGGCCGCAAGAAGACTTCCTGAATAAAGTGCGAAACCTCGCCACAACTCGAAATATAGTGCTGATCTTTGATGAGTGCACGTCGGGTTTCCGCCAGACATTTGGTGGCTTGCACAAAACGTTTGGCGTGGAGCCAGACATGGCAATATTTGGCAAGGCGCTTGGGAACGGCTATGCAATCACAGCGACAATCGGTAGCCGTGAAATCATGGAGGCCGCGCAGTCGACTTTTATTAGTAGCACTTTCTGGACTGAGCGATTAGGGCCTTGTGCGGCACTTAAGACGCTCGAAGTTATGGAGCGCACTCAATCCTGGGAAAAAATAACCCAAGCAGGCTTGGGTATCGGGGAGCGGTGGCGCAAGCTGGCGGAAAAGCACGATCTAGAAATAGACACCTGGGGCTTGCCTGCGCTTACTGGTTATACATTTAAAAGTGCAAACGCACTGGCCTATAAAACTTTCGTTACACAAGAAATGCTCGCCAAGGGGTATCTCGCAGGGAATTGTGTCTATGTATCAACTGCGCATACGCCTGAGATCGTTGATGGTTACTTTGAGGCGCTCGAAGGACTATTTGCAATTATTCAGGATTGCGAAGAGGGTCGGGATATTACGTCTCTGCTCAATGGGCCCATTTGTCATTCGGGTTTTAAGCGGTTGAATTAGGTTTATGGTTTTCTATTGTTCATAGCAATTCGAGTAGACGCGTCACTCAGAATAGGGACTGGGCATGTTATGAGATGTCTAACATTGGCAGATGGCCTTAAGAAACGAGGCGCCGAATGTCAATTCATCTGCCGAGAACATCCCGGAAATCTAATAGATATGATACAGGGTAAAGGCTTTGTAGTTCATTCATTACCAAGCGTGGAATTCAAAGAGGATAAAATATTCGATGCAGATGCTGGTAAGGAGAAGTCAATTTATAGGAGTTGGTTGGGTGTTACTCAAATGGAAGATAGTATCGAAACATCAAAGGTATTGGCAGGGTTTGATGTTGATTGGCTTGTGGTGGACCACTATGCGTTAGATTCAGACTGGGAAAGGGTGCTTTCACGGCATTGTCGAAAAACTATGGTAATTGACGATCTAGCCGATCGTGCGCACCATTGTCATTTGTTGATTGATCAAACATATGATAGAAGTTCGAATGACTATCGGCTTTTAGTTCCTCAGCACTGTCAATTGCTTTGTGGCTCACAGTATGCGCTCCTGCGTACAGAGTTTGCAGAACTACGACAGTATAGCCTGCGACGTCGTAGTAAGCCGGAGCTGAGAAAATTACTTATAGCTATGGGTGGCGTAGATAATGAGAATGTAACGGGTACAGTGCTAAACGTAATGCAGGATATTCAATTTCTGGTTGATTGTGAGCTAACGATTATTCTAGGCGCTACTTCACCTTGGCGTTTAGATATCGAAAAACAAGCTCAGAATATGCCTTTGTCGACTAATATTTTGGTAGATGTTCCGAATATGGCGCATATAATGGCAGAAAGTGACTTGGCGATCGGTGCTGGCGGGTCGACATCTTGGGAGCGCTGTTGCCTTGGTCTACCCGCTATTCTTTATGTACTGGCGAAGAATCAAGAAAAAACCGCTATGGGGCTAGGACGTGTCGGCGCTGTGCGAGTCATAAACGATCTAAAGTGTTCCCCCGACGCCCTGTCTGAAATTCTCATCGACTTCCATAGTTGCCCAGAAGCGCTTGCTGATTTGTCTCGCTCGTCTGCACTTATAACAGAGGGTAAAGGGACAGAAATTGTGATAGATGCGCTGGAATCTTCTTATGGATAGAATTCGGCTGATGAAACCAGATGATCTTAGTTTGGTGTTGTCTTCGCGCAATCATCCCGATATACGCAAATGTATGTTCCGTCAAGATGAGATTTCAATGGAGGAGCATAGACGCTGGTTCGAATCAGTTTCTCAAGATGCAAATCGCTACCTATTGATATTCGAAAAAGAGGGATTGCCTAGTGGTTTTGTGAATCTGCATAAAATCGCGCCGGGCTCAATTGCTGACTGGGGATTCTTTGCTTTTCCAGGTGCTAGGAAGGGTACTGGTCGTTTAGTATGCAAAGCAGCACTGAATTATGCATTCACAGAAGCGAAGATGTATAAGATCTGTGGCCGAGTGATCGCGCATAACGCGCGTTCGATTCAGCTTCATCTAGATCTAGGGTTTTGTGAAGAGGGTGTTCAGCGGCATCAGTTTTACGATGAGAATAAATATCATGATGTGGCTTTATTTGGTCTATTGGCGAGTGATTGGCATGCTAAAAAATGAGTGCTGAATATATGTCTGGTTCTAGTCCGCTTTGCATAGCAGGTCGACAGATATCCGTCGATAATCCTCCGTATGTAATTGCCGAACTTTCTGCTAATCACAATGGAAGCTTGGAAACTGCGCTAAAGCTCATTGAGTGCGCGAGCGAAGCGGGTGCGGATGCAGTAAAACTGCAAACGTATACCGCCGATACAATAACATTGAATTCTGATTCTGATGACTTTCAGATTCATGGTGGTTTGTGGGATGGGAAAACACTCTATCAACTTTACCAGGAAGCTCATATGCCATGGGAATGGCATGAACCTCTATTCGAACAAGCCCGAAGTCTCGGAATTACGATATTTAGTTCACCGTTTGATACCACTGCAGTGGACTATCTTGAAAATTTGAACGTGCCTGCGTACAAAGTGGCTTCTTTTGAGTTAACTGACCATTCGCTTATTCGCTACATGGCCTCAACAGGTAAACCGCTAATTCTGTCTACTGGAATGGCTAATTTGGAAGAGATCGAAGAGGCTGTACAGGTGGTAAGAGATGCTGGTTGCAAGAATTTCTGTTTGCTTCATTGCGTAAGCGGTTATCCTGCACCGCCCAGTGACTATAATCTCGCGACGATACCAGACATGGCGCGCCACTTTGGCGTTCCTGTCGGGCTATCGGACCATACAATAGACAATACAACAGCTATTACGAGTGTCGCGTTTGGTGCCTCCGTGATTGAAAAACATTTCACATTGGATCGCCAGGGTGGTGGTCCAGATGATAGTTTTTCTCTAGAGCCGCCGGAGTTGGCGCAACTCTGCACTGCGACTAGATCTGCGTGGCAAGCTGGTGGAAAGGTCAACTACGAGCGGAAATCCAGTGAGGTTGAAAATGCTAAGTTTCGTAGATCGCTTTACTTCGTGAAAGACCTAGCCGCAGGTGAAGTGATTACCAAGGATGCGGTTCGTACGGTTCGTCCTGGTTTCGGCCTGCCGCCAAAATACTTCGATCAGCTCGTTGGTAGGAAAGTAGCTGTAGATGTCGTTCCTGGCACTGCATGCAAGTGGGAGATTCTGATGCCCATGTAACCAATTTTAAATAGTTCCTTTATTGGGGGGGTGCCAAATGGAAAGGACGAAAACTGATAGGCAATGGGAAAAATGGGGGAAGCAGAATCCATATTTCGGTGTATTGGGTTGGGAGTCTCGCGATTGCGTAGATGACGAAGTTCGAAGACAATTTTTCGAAACTGGGCGCGTTCATATAGAAGAATCGCTCGCAACCGCCGAGACGATCTTCGGAAAGCTAGAGAAGAAGAATAGAGCGGTAGACTTCGGCTGTGGTGTTGGGCGCTTGCTGCCACTTCTGGCTGAGCGATTCACTTCGGTGGTTGGTGTTGATATTTCAGCGCAGATGCGTGTCCAGTGTCAGAAAAACACTACGAGCTATTCGAATATTCAACTCTGCGAGTTTGCGGAAGATGTTCCGGATCAGATTGATTTCCTTCATAGCTATATCGTGCTGCAGCATATACGCCCAGAACAAGGGATGAAAATAATAGATACGCTTGTCTCAAAGGTAGCCAAGGATGGTATGTTCTCGCTGCATTTTACGGCTGGTGATTCCAAACTATGGCGCACTTGTTTGAATTGGTTGCGATATAGAATCGCGCCACTCCACTTTCTCTATAATATTGTACGTCGTCGTCCGATTAGGGAGCCAGTAACCGAAATGAATTGCTATGATGTTCATAGTGTTATCAGCATGCTCGGATCTCGCGGATTCCATGGTGTTTACGTCAGTAGTTCCGAGCACAATGGGCACAAAGGGGTAACATTGTTTGGTCGAAGGTCAGATGTTGGATAGAGAGCTTGGTAATAGCTACTATGAGGTTGGTATGAATAATGCTGTATAGGCCGGAGATCGTGCTATGTATTGGCTGGGCTCTATATGGCATCATTTTCCTGACTGCGCCGCTTGTTGTAAACGTTGATGTACAGGCAGGGAGCCTATTATATATAGCCGTAACATCGCTGGCTTTTGTCGTGGGTAGCGTCGCAGCTAATTTTCTATCATATAAGAGCTCCTCGTTTTACGTGTCAAGTATTCAGCAGCAGAAGAGAGAGGCCTTCCTGTTCAATCTTTTCGTTTTCATCGGAATTATTGGGAATGTGCTGCGAATAGTCGATAAGTATGTTTTGCGCTCAAGCGAGGCAACAAACGTGCTAGGCGCAAGGGAGATGCTGGCAGATACCTCTAGCTCGGTAATTGGTATGCTCGGAGGTGTTCTATATCCATTCGGCTATCTTGCGTTCTTTATCTATCTCAGTGCGAGCTTCCTACCCCGCAGTGGGTGGCGACTTGTTATCGCGCTGATGGTATTCTTGATTCCCACCGTGGACGGATTATTGCTTTATTCACGATCAATCATGCTAGTGGCTATGACGATGTTGTACTTCGGTGTTTCTTTAGCCATGTTCGGCGGAAGGCTATTCCCAAAGAAACTCCTTCTGCCTACTGCTCTTCTCGTATTTGCGGTGGCGATTGTGTCGGTGCTGATATTTTTCTTGCGAATCGGTGAGATGCAACTGGCCCTTGAGTTCTCCATGTTTCAGTCTGCCTATGCCTATACGGTGCAACCGACTGAAAACGCAGCCGAGTATATATCGGCAGGAGGAATAGCCTCGAGTTGGTTCTCGGGGTTTATCCTGCTAGCCCAATACTATCTGCATGGATTCTTTGAGCTACAGCTACTTTGGGAAGGAGCCGATCGACAGATATATTCTCATGGGGCCCTGTTGTTTGCTCCTATTTTAAAACCTTTCAACATATTAGGAGTTCTCCCGGCGACGAATCTGGCAGAGTTGATTCCCAGGCTAGGCGTTTTTACAACATTCTATGGGCCGTTATGGGTTGATTTTGGCTGGGTTGCTCCCTTTGTTATGTTCATCTTCGGAATAGTTGCGCGACGCTTAGGAATCGCATCCCAGCACGGCGATTACAGTACTATTCCGCTCTATACTTATGTGTGTGTAATTTTAGTCTTCGCCCCTGTCGTGAATTTTGCGATATCCACACAGGGCATGTATTGCATTATCGCTTTTTCAATCTATTGGATATCCACGCGCAAGATCGCGCGTAGTCAGGTGCAGCCGTCACAATGAGAGATAGAATTCTTCGTATTGAGAGGGCAGTTCTTCGCTCCTTGATTGTGCAAGTACCGTTCAATCTCATCAGGTTGGCACTTTTTCGCTTGTATTGGTTTTGGGGAAGGATTCGATTCGGCGTCTTGGTGCGCAATCGAGGGTTAGGCTGCGTGTGTGCTCCGGATAACGAACTGAAGTATCCGGTGAATCTGACACTTGGCGAGCGGGTCATTATCGGGACGAATGTTTCAATCGGTGCACACAGTGCAATCACTATCGGAGATGATGTGCGTATCTCTCGTGATGTAATGATAGAAACTGCTGGATTGAATTTTAGATCTTCTCAACCACCCTACGAACATACCTCGAAACCGATTCGTATCCATAGCGGCGTATGGATAGGCGCGAGGTCTATTATTCTAGGTGGTGTTACCATTGGTGAAAATGCTGTTATCGCTGCCGGCTCAGTTGTTTCAAGATCGGTTAAGAGTGGCGATATTGTTGCCGGGGTACCTGCTCGACCTGTGGGGCATATCAATGAGGGTAGTGGCGTAGAGTGATAGATGAGAAAGCTTGAACGTTTTGCGACGATTGTTGGTGATTCGCGTTGGTGGCGTTTTTATTCTCAGCGATTTTTCAAGCATCCAAGAATTAGATCCAGGATTGCGAACCTTATCTGTCGCTTCAGACCAATGGCTGTTATTCAAGAAGGCGAGCGTGCTGCTGCTGGCGGGTCAGTACTGAAGAACATTGGTTTTTTCCGGCTCGGACAATTGCTGACAGCGACTCAATGCGGTGAGCTCGTTGAGTATTTTAAACAGAAACCGGTATTCGACCCTTATCGACCATCCAACGCCACATTCATTCCTCTCTCGGCGGAGCGCCCCAGTGGCGCGCATGTCGCACATCACTCGCAGGAGGACCTGTTGCATGCGCCGTACTTATTGGAAATTGCGAACGACCCTCAAGTGTTAGATGTAGTCAGCTCATTTCTGGGCTGCAAACCGACTATCGGCTACATGGCTGTCTGGTGGAGTTACCCGACATCAGCTGGACCAATTCAAGCTGAGAACTTCCACCGAGATCTGGATGATTGGCGCTTCGTTAAGTTATTCGTTTATCTGACAGATGTTACTAGCGAAAATGGCCCGCATATCTACGTCAACCACTCGTCGACCCGTCCCGCCCTCTTGGGGGCGCGTCGTTTTAAAGATGCTGAAGTGGAAGCAGAATTTAGCGCTGGAGAAACTGAGACAATTTTGTCAAGTGCCGGTAATGGATTTCTCGAAGACACTTTCGGTATTCATAAGGGGCAGCCACTGAAGCACGGCCATCGACTGCTTTTCCAAGTGGTATATACACTGGGCTCTATACCCTACGCACCAAAACGCCCACCGGGAATGCTTCGAGGGCAGGATCAATTCGATGCCTGGACTAATCGAGTCTATTTGGAATGAAGCGCCGCCCCCAGCAACACAATCAGTCGTGGGTCTCAGCTATCCTGCTAGCCGTTTTCCCAACTTGGTCGGTACGTCTACTAGTGAACTCAATGGGTCACCGGATTGCGCCTGGCGCGCGCATTGGGTTTTCACTTGTTCTCACTCGTCAGTTATATATGGACTCTGAGAGCAGTATTGGGCACTTGTCACTGCTGCGTGTAAATCGAGTTGTAATGCGGCCCAATTCGCGAATCGGCCACATGAATAATTGTTACGGGCCATTAAGTATTTGGTTAAAGAGTAGAGCGGCCGTGGGAAATAGGAACACAGTCTCACGAGCACGGCGGGGCATTACCTATAGTCCAGCGATGCTGCGACTAGGCGAACTATCGAAGATTACAGCTCAGCACAAAGTAGACTGTACTGCATCTGTGATTTTTGGTGATTTTTCGACATTGGCCGGAGCGGGATCCCAAGTCTGGACTCACGGATACATTTTCCATGGCACTGGGGCCGGTCGATATCGTGTGGACGGCAAGGTTGTTGTCGGCAATAACGTCTCAATCGGCTCCCGAGCAATGATAACTGGCGGTGTGACTATCGCGAGTGGTATTGCTGTTGGTGCGGGAGCATCAGTTGCTCGAAGTCTAACTAAGCCTGGTTTGTATGTGGCGGCGGCGCTGAGGGCGATATCCTATCCGCAAGACCCAGCTCTGCGCGACGACTTGGAAAAGATAGATGGCGCAGAGTTAGTCGAGGTCGTATATAAGAAAGTAGATGACTCTTCGTAGCACGCTTGTCTACATTCTTGGGTTTGCCTTAGCTCGGGGCAGCTTATTCTTTGCGCCAATCCTTTTAGCAAATATCCTGTCGATACAGATGTACGGGCTTGTAGAACTGACGCAGTCAGTCGCAGCCCTATTGGCATTGCTTGTTGGTCTTGGGCTGCCTGCTAGCACCCCACTGATTCAATTGCGCGATGAAGTATCGGAGCGCTGGGATACCTTGCTGTTTTTAATATTGTCGCTTTCTGCGGCGGCTATTTTCGTTGCTATGGCAGCGGCGGTCGTGTTGGCGCAATTGCTCAGCCTCTGGGTAATGATCCCTCTCTCAGTCGGGCTTCTGCTCACGCAAGGATTTTGGGCTGTCACGCTGAAGTCACGCGGCAAAGGGAGCACTGCATTATTTCTTGAAACCGGGTTTTGGCTGGCGGCGTTGCTTGGAGCGATACTGGCTTATGGACTCGGAATGCCGGCTTCTTGGATAGTACTGGCGCTGGGATTCTATGCGCTAAGTCTTTGGATAGTTACCCTGCGAAGTTACTTGTTTGCTAGAGAGCGCTTTGATCTGAAAGATTTGATAAACAATTTCAAGTTAGGGGCGCCTCTGATGCTAATTTCTCTGCTGTCTCTGCTGGTTGTCGCGAGCGGGAGATTGATTCTGGGAGTGGTATCAACTGTTGAGCACGTGGGTCTGTATTCAGTGCTATTCCGCGCTACATCCTTGCCGTTGATTGGTCATCAAATGATTATGGTTGGCGTTTTCAGGCAGTTGTTCCTTTGGGATACAAAAACGCTAGCTGCCAGAATTCCGTTGATACCAGTCGCTGTATTTTCTTTTGTATTGCTGTTCTGGAGTTTCAATGGGATGTATGGGTGGGTGCTAGGGCCGCGGTTCGTGGAAGTGTTTTCTGAGTATCGTGTCGAAGGGCTCATTGTATTGAGTCAGACATTGCTTTGGTCTGGTGTTGCACTGAACGATCTTTTGAATTCTCGTCTTCAAATCGCGGGATATGTGTCACGTATCGGGATTGTTGTACTATTTCCATCCATAGTGATTCTTGCTGCGGTTCTTTCGCTTTCTCCTAGCGATGTCGAAACTCAATTGATTCGCAGATTGGTACTTGGACATAGTTTGATAATTTTTGTATTTTTCATCTCGCAGTGCTGTGCGATGTATAAAAAAGGCTTTGGATTCATGCGCCTTTGGGCTGCAGTTACTCTTTGCTATCTCGCATCCGTATCCCTGATTTTCCTCAGAGAATTCGTTTGATTATGCTGGTTGTCTACTTTCCGTTTCGTTATGCGCTAGGGGTTTTCCTGCAATATGACTAGCATTGTTCATATAGGTAAATTCTATGCGCCAGAATCTGGTGGGATAGAAAGTGTTACGGTTAGCCTGTCCGAAGGTGCCGCGTGTGCGGGGCATTCGATCAGCGTGGTGTGTTTCTCCCGGGTGGATGCAGCTAAGGAGGAGAATATCCATGGGGTTAAAGTCCTGCGAAGTCCCATGAAACACCTCATCACTTCACAGCCACTTGGGCTTCAGTATTTCCTGCTTTGTCTAAGTGCTTCAAAAACTGCAGACATAGTTCATCTCCACATCCCCAATTTTCTTGGTGCCCTCGCTGCAATATTCATCCCTCGCACTACTAATTTGTTAGTACATTGGCATAGTGATGTGGTCAATAAGGGGTTGTTTGGGCTGCTGCTTCGACCGCTCGAATTTCTATTACTTCGGCGTGCGGATTGCGTCGTAGCGACAACAGCGGCCTATGCCGATGCATCGGTTGTTTTGAAGAAGTTTCGTTCTAAGGTGTCTGTAGTGCCAATAGGCGTGAAAGACGTAAGGCTTAGCGACAGCTTACCGAAGCTGCCGGAAGTGCTCGAGAATCGGATTCTTGACAGGAAGATCATATTGGCTGTCGGAAGGCTTGTGCCATACAAGGGTTTTGAAGTGTTGATCGAGTCTGCCAAGTTCCTGCCCCCTAATTCTGTTGTTTTGATCGTTGGAAGCGGGCCGAAGCACAAAGAGTTGCAGGGGCTGATCGACAGCTTGGGCGTTGGTGAACAAGTATTGCTAACTGGGAGATTGAATGATGACGAATTACACAGTTTATTCAGAGCAGCAACTCTCTTTTGTCTGCCGTCGGTATCTCGCGCAGAGGCATTTGGTGTAGTTTTACTGGAATCAATGGCCTATGGGTTGCCAATAGTTGCCTCCGATATCTCAGGTTCTGGTGTGCCATGGGTAAACAAACACGGTGTGAGCGGGTTCAATGTGCCGATGAAGGATGCTGCGGCATTGGCTGATGCATGTAGTAAGATAATCAACTCTGAAGAGGTTCGTAAGCAATTGTCACAAGGTTCTCGTCATAGATTTGAATCAGAGTTTAATGAGGAGGTTGCAGTTTCGAAATTTTTAAAGCTGTACGATAGATTGCTGAGCTTGAGTCAAACCAAGGATGGGAGCTAAGCCCGAAGCGTGGTTTAATTGTCCCGTCTTCATGCATATTTCGTCACCGGCGTTCACGCGGGTTATTGCTAACGATTATCGTTTTCTTGCAGATCTAGATATTTTATCTAAGGATAACTAATTGGCTTTTACTAAATTCCAAGACTTCCTAGGCGCGCTGGTAGCTCGCCAGCGCAATCTATTCTCCAGCAACGGGGCCCCCGAGATTGATCAGTTACTAGATCGCCTAATGGGCAACACTGGCGAAGTATCCGCCATCGTCGCGGCGCGCGAGCTACTGGATGTTTACAAGAGCCTGGATGCCGAGGGCAAGAAGGAATTCTTCTTTGATATAGAGAAGAACTTCAACGCACAGCCGGCTACCGTGAAGCTAGCGTTTGACACCTTCGAGTCGGACCCCAGCAGCACGAATCTCAATAAGCTCTATCGTGCCGCCGAACCCCGCCGTGTCGAACTGCTGCGTCGCCTGAACCAAACCCCGGGCGCGACCCACGACTTAGTGGGTATGCGCAAAGATCTGCTCGAGCTGCTGCGCGAGAACCCCGAGCTGTCCGCCGTCGATGAGAACTTCACCCACCTGTTCCGCTCCTGGTTCAGCCGCGGCTTTCTGTTGATGCAGAACATCAACTGGTCTACCTCTGCCTCTATACTCAACCGCATTATTCGCTACGAGGCTGTGCATGAGATCAAAGACTGGGACGATCTGCGTCGGCGCGTGGATCAGCCGAATCGCCGCTGCTTTGCATTCTTCCATCCCGCACTAAGCGACGAGCCGCTGATCTTCGTCGAGGTGGCGCTGAGCAAGGGCATACCTGGCTCGATCGATTCGATACTGGATGACGGCGAGGACGATTTCGACGAAGAAGGCTTCACGACAGCCACCTTCTACAGCATCAGTAACTGCCAGCCTGGCCTCAAGAACATCAGCTTCGGCAATTTCCTGATCAAGCAGGTGGTGCAGGAGTTGAAGGCCGAGTTTCCCTCTATCAAGAAGTTCGTAACGCTCTCGCCGATACCAGGCTTTCAGCGCTGGCTCGATGCCGAGGCAAAAGAGGAATCGGAAACTCTGTTAGCTCAGAAGGAGGTAGTACGCTCTATGCCGCGGACCGCCGAGTCGGTCGCGGAGCACGGCGACATCATCCGCCGTCTTGTGTTCAACTATCTGGCGCAGGCGAAGAAGGGCAAGTACCCGGCCGACCCGGTGACGCGCTTTCATCTGGGCAATGGGGCCTCTATCCACCAGCTGCACAGTGCTGCCGACATGAGCGAGAAGGGCATGGCCCAGTCTTTCGGCACCATGGTGAACTACCTCTACGACCTGCGCTATATCGAGCGTAACCACGAGAACTACGTGACCGAAGGCGCCGTCGAGTTCTCCGACAAGCTCAAATCCCTCCTCTACAAGGCCTAGGCGGCCACCCCCGAGCAGGTAGGCGGGCGCATGCGTTCTGCCTAAACCTGCTATAATCCCGCTTCTCAAGCACCCGAAGCGTTCAGAATGACCCAATCTACCGACCAGACCACCCAGACTCTGCCCACCGGCGAGGCCTTCAGTACCGACGAGCTGCTGGCTTTGGCTGCGCGCATTGAGGCGAGTGGGATATTGGGCCGCTCTAAATACTACGCGGCGCTACTGAAGTACCTGATTCGCTGCTCGGTGGAAGAGCGCCAGCCGCGCGAGATCGACCTCGCGACCGAGGTGCTGGATAAGCCCGATTCCTACGATGTGTCGTCCGACTCCTCCGTACGAGTCTACGTGCATCAGCTGCGCAAGAAGCTCAAGGCCTACTACGAGCAGAATGAGCCCGATGCGGCCTATCATCTGGTCATACCGAAAGGGAAATACTCCCTGGCGGCTCTGCCTGTTACTGCCGTCGCAGCACCGGCGCAGGCCGCGTTCAGGCCGCGCTTGAATAGTGTGCTGCTTGCAGTCGCCATAGTCTTGCTGGGAGCGAATCTGTTCTTCATGGCGGCGACGGATGACGAGCCGGTGAATCCTGCCTCGCAGCTAGCGGCGCATCACCCGGTGTGGGAGAAGGTACTCAGCGACCAACAACCTATACTGCTTGTGATGGGTGACTACTATATCTTCGGCGAATTGAACGCCAACGGCAATATCGCGCGCATGGTACGCGAGTTCAATGTGAACTCACGCAGCGACCTGGAAGACCTTCAGTTTAGCGATATCGAACACACCGAGAACTACCTCGACCTGGATCTGAGCTATATGCCAGAGGGCAGCGCCTTCGCCTTGGCGAAGATCGTGCCGATTCTGCAGAACAGCGGCAAGACGGTGAACATCACAATGATGTCTGACCTCACCAGTGCCGACATCCGCAGCAACCACATCGTTTACATCGGCTACATCAGCGCACTCGAGAAATTGACCGCCATGACCTTCGCCGGTTCGGGCTTAAAGATCGGCCGTAGCTACGACGAATTGTTTAGCACCAAGACGGCGGAATACTACACCAGCGATGCCGGCCTGCCGGAAGAAGGTGAACCGTTTAGGGACTACGGGCTGTTCTCTACCTTCCCCGCCAGCACCGATACCCAGGTCGTGTTGATCTCGGGCATGCGCGATGCGGGCCTGATGCACACGGCGCAGGCTTTATCCGATGCTTCTACGTTGGACGATCTGGTGGTTGCTATCGATACCGATACGGACGAAGCGGTTGCGAGCTTCGAGGCGCTGTTTGAGGTGTACGGTGTCGACAGGCTTAACTTCGATGCGAATCTGGTCTACACCAATCTCTTGGATACCGCACAGATCTGGGGTGCGCCTCAGCTCAATTGAGCGTGCGTTCGATAGGAAAAGTAGCTGGAAAGAACCAAAGCAACCCAGCGCCGTGGATTGCGTTGGCTTAGTCTGAGGGCGTGCCTAGCCGATCTTGTTGGCTCTCACCGCACTGCGGCGCGCCTTAATCGCCTTGGCCTTCGCCTTGTCATCGCCGTACTTGTTGATCGAGAAGTACGCGTTCTTCTGCTTGCGTCTCACGCCTTTGCCTTCCTGCCATGTGGCAACCCAGGAATGATCCTTCTCTGAGTAACTCACGCCGATCTCGCCGGAGCTGTTGAGCGGGGAAACCTTGCGCGGGCTGAATTTCGCGTATGGCCAATTGGCGCCGTAGATCTTCTTGCCTTCGATGTCGCGTTTCTTCTTGGCGGCGGCGATCGCCTTCGCCTTGCCGCCGTACTTCTTAAACGGGAAGGACTGTTGGAAGCTCTTGTTGTCGTATTTGATTCGAACCCACGCGCAATTCGTGCCGCGGGATTCGATGATGCTGATGTGGTGTAGTGCGCTTAGTTTTTTCACGGTGACCTCTCTTTCGGCCTGACTAGATATCGCTTCGTTTTGCTATTTGGGGTGATTCGCCACAGGGCAAGGTGCGAGGCGAGCCGGAATAGCAGTGTTATGCCTTTTGTTTAGGCAGTGACTCGTTCTTAGTGAACTCTTCGGTGAACTCTACAGCGTATACATCAAGAGCTGCGTACTAAGACTAGTGGTTAATACTAGAACAGTAACCACAAAGTCTACACCTATATTTCAGGAGGGGCTAGTTCAAGGCATAGAGAGGCTGTGGGGCAGCCGATATAGCCAGACTGTTAGGCGTGGGAGGCCATATGTTGTATGACGCCCGGCTTGCGGCTCTCGACCTTGTCGATGCTGTAGTCGTAGTTCGCCGCGCTGGGGTCGATGTCCTTCGCTTCGTCAATGGCGGCCGACAGGTCGGCCTGGGCGGCTTTCTTGGTCAGGTAGGGGCCCGAGATCTTAACCTGAAGGGTAGGCTCGTTAGGGGCAGTCGCTACGATGTAAAAGTTCTTTGAATCCACTTTGTCACTATCCAGGCCGTCTGGCCGAAATAACGCGCTATGCTATTACCGGGGCTGCGCTAGAACTCCCTGAAGCTGTGGCTTTACGCCTATATACGGCTTCTATCGGCCGCGTATTAAAAACCAAGAGTGCTTCTAATTCAAGATAGGCAAAGCACTATTTTTATTGCCCGAAATCCACACTTTTCGCCGAGCGAAGGCAGATTGGCGAAGCATAAACCGCGAATGCCCCGACTATTGCGTCCCCGGTCACAGTCGGCGCAAATAGCGGCGAAAGGCCTCCTGCCTAGCCGGGAATACATTGGGCGGGTCGAGCCCGGTCTCAATCGGCGATTTGTCGGAGCACAAGCCTCTCAAATAGCATAAAATGCCGTAAATTCAATTAGCTAGCGCAGCTCTATCAGCGCCAAAGGACAGCAGAAACCCCGTGAAGACGCTCAGCATCGTCATACCTGTTAGAAACGAGGCCGGCATCATCCGCGAGCAGTTGCAGCGGCTGCAGGGTCTGCGGGCCGCCGGGCATGAGCTCATTGTCGTGGATGGCGGTAGTTCGGACGCTACGCTAGCACTGTGCCAGGGGCTGGCAGACCGCTGCGAGGCAAGCGCGGCGGGGCGTAGCAGGCAGATGAATGCAGGCGCCGCGCTCGCAGGCGGCGAGATGTTGCTGTTCCTCCATGCGGATACCGAGCTACCTGCCGATGCCGCGGAGCAGCTGAGTAATGCCGTCGAGACACAGGGGCGGCGCTGGGGCTGGTTCGACACGCGACTGAGTGGGTCGCGGCTGGTGTTTCGCCTGGTGGCGGGCCTGATGAACAGGCGAGCCCGCCTCACATCTGTGTGCACGGGAGATCAGGCGCTCTTCGTCGACCGGGCACTGTTTCGGGAGCTGGGTGGCTTCCCGGATATTCCCCTGATGGAGGATATTGCGCTTAGCAAGTCTCTGAGAAGCACTGGGAGGCCCGCAAGGCCCGCGGCTACGGTCACCGCCTCCAGTAGGCGCTGGCAGGAGAAGGGGCTCGTAGCCACCATAGTGCTCATGTGGTGGCTGCGTTTTCTGTACTTCATCGGGGTCCAGCCGGCGCGCCTGTTGCAGCTGTACTACCCACAATTCTCGCAGGTTGAGCCCGCCTTGGAATTCCCCCGTGCCCGCATCGCCGTGTTCGCCCGCGAGCCGCGGCTGGGTCAGGTCAAATCCCGCCTGGCTGTGGGTAGTGGTGAGGCGGCGGCGCTGGCCGTCTATCGCGCGATGCTGCGGCGCGTAGGTGCGCTGCTAGTGGAGGCGAGGCTCGCCGAATGGGAATTGTGGGTAAGCTCTAACAAATCTCATGAAGACTTTCTATCTATCTGTAATGCAAAGAATATATATCAACAGGAAGGGCAAGATTTAGGCGCGAAAATGGACCACGCCATAGTCCAGACCCTGGGGCGGGAGGCGACCGACGCCGTGCTGCTAATAGGCACCGACTGCCCAGCGCTAACGAAGGACTACCTGCGCGGCGCGCTCGCGGCGCTGGATGAAGGCGTCGAGGTAGTGCTGGGGCCTGCCGAAGACGGGGGCTATGTGCTAATCGGGGCGAGGCAGCCGATTCCTGCGCTGTTTCGGGACATGCCCTGGGGCAGCGATCAGGTCTTGGCCGAGACTCGGCGAAGGCTGGAGCAGGGCGGGCTGCGCTATAGGGTATTGGAGACCTTGTGGGACGTGGACAGGCCAGAAGATCTGGCGCGGCTACAGCAGTTGCAGCCGCCGCTGAACTGGGAGACTGAGGGCTAGTCCAGGTCCAGGGAGGCTTCCAGAGCGATCATCTTCTCGGCAAGACGCTCGGCATCTATCTTGTAGTCGCCGTTTACGATGCGGCGATGCAGGGCGACGACCTTGGTCGCATTCAGTGATGGCAGTTCATCGATGGCGGCCCGCAGTTCGCTCAGGTCTAAGTCGGTTTCCGCGCTGTTCTGGCTATCGCGCCTGGCTTGCAGCCGCGTGACCACGGACCTGACTGCCTGCTGCGCTGCTTGGCTCGAGGCCGGATTCGGTGCTGGTGTCGTTTTCTTCACTGCTTGCTTCTTCTCTATCCCTGATTGACACGGGTTCTGTCGCGGCGCGCCGTCTGTTTCGTATTCAGCGGAGGCCGAATTCGGACAGTGCGCACCAATGGTCTCTAATTTTTCGAGGCCGTCTCTTTGTTCATTACCGGGCTGGATCAGCTGCGGGTCTAATCTATAACGTCACCTGATTTGATATCTTTAAGCGCGGCCTGCTGCCACGCTGCGGCAGGCGTCGTCGCCCGCGGGCTGCTTCGAAAAAGTTCTTAAGTGGCTGTTATTCTTGGAGAAAGTATAGAAACTAGATGGTCGCCAGGCGTTGCAGGGTGCGGTCGCCGAAGTGTTCACTACCACGCCATGGCACGACAATACGTGGCGAAGTTTTCTTCGCATTTGGGGAAAATTTTTAAGGCGGCGGCTTGCTGGCAGCAAAATATCGTAGTTGGCGCAGCAATCTAGACTAGGTCAATAACCGCGGCCGCATAGACATCGACGAATTCACGGGGAAACCGCGTCGCCTTGCCGCTCGACAGGGTCACGCAGATCAGCTCCCAGTGACCCCGCTGCACGGTCTTGCCGGTGCTGAGATTGATCATCTGAAAGCGCCGCTCCAGGCGCAGCTTGCCGTCGCAGGCGGTCAGCCAGGTGCCGATGAGTAGCTCCTCGCCCTCGAACGCCGGTAGGGTGTATTCGTAGCTCGCCTTGCGAATCGCGACGCCGCGGTCGAGGCGCTGGTAGTCGCGAACGCTGAGTCCCAATGACTGGGAATGGCTCCAGGCACAGTCTTCACACCAGACCACATAACAGGCGTTATTCGCATGGCCCATGCCGTCGATATCGGATTCCGCGATGCGAACGGGGTAGGTGTAGGGCTCGGGGAAATCCCAATCGAAATTAGCTTTGGTGTCGTGTTCTTTCAAGGTAGTTCAGCAAGTAGTTCAGCAGGTAGTTCAGCCGGTAGTTCAGCAGGGAGGTCAGCAGAGTGGGTAGCAGAGCAACATGAGGCGATTGTACAGCAGACTGCAGCGCGCAGAAGAATTAATGACGCCAGCGCAGGAGTCTAGCACGCAGGCCCCAAGAAAATGTGGGAACCCGTTCACATCTTTAAACGGGTGGGAGGCGATAGAATACATTCGATCTATTCTTACCCACTTCGCGAATTTCCTACTGCTTTGTAGGAATGCTCTTAGCTAGCGAAGGCCAAGCGCAATAAACCTAAGTAAATCAAGGGCTGCAGGGCATGCAGTCGCTCCGGTAAGGGAATTTACCCAAAAAAACCCGCAAAAATATTCGACTTTTCAGGTCAGGAATATCACTCTTGGAGCCACAAAGAAGCCGAGGCGGGTCTCCTTTGTCTGAGTGAGCATAAAAAGTAGCACCCGTCCCTTTATAGGGTGGTTAATAGTTATAGATAGAGTGTTATATTGAGCAGCCTCTCAGGCTGCACAGATTACCCACTCGGTGGCGTGCTTAAATAAGCGTCGAAGTGAATAAAGAAGAGTTAAAATACATCGGAACGAATGAGAGAATAAGAACATGCATGCGGTAATTGAGAATTCAGATTCGAGCTTTTTCCAGTACTGGGACAAACTTTGCGCAAACGACCCGGTGCAGAGCCCGATCTATATGCAGCAGCGCGATGGCTCTAAGTCCCATCGCGAGACTCAGCAGCAGTTCACCGATCGCTCGTTCCTGGTCATGGCGGCGGAAGAGCCCGTCTTCGGGTGCAGCCTGACGCTACATCGCGATGAGCAGGGTCGCAAGTGCATCGGCTACTTCGGTCGCGAGGCATCCAGTTACACTAATCATTCCACCATGCAATCGTCTACCAATAACTTCCGACCCGAAGCGGTTCGACTTCTGCAGTCACACATCCATCAACTTATTGAAGAGATCCAGCCTCACAGCATCAACTATCTCGACCCGGTTTCCTGTGGCGTGATGTCGCCAGTAACACAAGTCTTGTTAGAGAAGGGTGCGACACCTATCGTGCAGAAGGCGCAGGTTGTCGATCTATCTCTCTCCGAGACTAACTTGCAGAGAAACATGACGAAGAGTTGTCGCGGTCTGGTCGAGTGGGGCCGTCGCAATCTAGAGATCGAGATAGTCGGCGGCGATCGCTTCGATATTTCGCTCGGTGAACATGGCGGAACAGCCAACGGCGACAGCGCGCTTAGCTTCGAGTCGCTGATCAAGAAGGGAAACGGTTTCGTTGCTCAGGCGCGCTACAAAGATGCGATCGTGTCCAACAGCTTATTTGTGCATAACAACAAGACCTGCCACGTGGTATTCGCAGACGATCTCTCTTGCTCTCTCGACCGCCCTGTATTGCACGCCCCCATCTGGCAGGCGATGCTGCATGCGAAGAAACTGAACTGCAGCCAGTTCGATTTCGGACGCGCCTCGGGCATGCGTTCCGCGGAGGCGGCGAAAGCGGGCTCTGATTTCGCGGCAGCCAGTTTCGGTGGCGAGTCCCATTCCAGGCTCCGCGTTACACTCGATCGCTAGGCTCGCCTCACGCTTACACGCGGGCGTTTTGCGCATCGGCGCTATCGTTATTTCTCCTTCCTGATCATCAGCACAGTCTGCGCTTCGGCGTTTGACTAATGCCCCCCTAGCGGGTCTAATTAGTCCGTCGCTGGATCTGTATCGGGCTTTGCAATTGGCATTGCGATACGGTCTAAATATTTCGTTTTCCACGCCTTTCGCCGGACCCGAGCCGATCGCAGATGATTGAAAATGCACCACTTCTATTGATCGACGACGATGCCAACTCGTGCCAGAATCTTGAAACCGTTCTCGCCTTTCTCGGTGAGTCAGTTATTGCCTCGGGCAGCAAGGATTGGGCGGACAGTGTCGCTGACAGTGAATTCAAGAGTAGCCAGTTCTCTGCTGCGATAGTTGCGAATTGCCATGACCTGCAGTCGCTCTCAGTGCTGCAAGAATTGCACGCATGGGAGGCAGGCCTGCCCTTCATCTTGATCGGCGAGCATAACCTACCCGAGGACTTTGACACCGGTTTACGTTCCCGCATCACAATACAGCTCGCTGGGCAGTTAAGCTATCAGCCGCTTTTAGATGCGCTGCACAAGGCCAAGTTATTTCAAGAGCACTTCAATCGTCTGCGCGACTTCGATGGCATTCAAGACTTCAATATGTTCCGCAGCCTGGTGGGCAAGAGCGAGGCGCTGCAGAAGGTTCGCTATATGATGGGGCAGGTCGCTAAGAAGGAAGTCAGCGTGCTGATTACCGGCGAGTCGGGCACGGGCAAAGAGGTCGTTGCCCGAAACCTGCATCTCAACTCTTCGCGTGCCGACAAGCCCTTCGTTCCTATTAACTGTGGCGCGATTCCCCGCGAGCTGTTGGAGAGTGAACTATTCGGTCACGAGAAAGGCGCCTTCACCGGTGCCATCGCGGCGCGTGCGGGCCGCTTCGAACTGGCCGACGGCGGCACACTGTTTCTCGATGAGATCGGCGACATGCCGCTGAGCATGCAAGTCAAACTGCTGCGTGTGCTACAGGAGCATAGCTTCGAGCGCGTGGGTGGGGTGCAGACACTGCAGTCCGATGTGCGAATACTGGCGGCGACCCACCAGGATCTCGAGGAGATGATAGGCAGGGGCGAGTTCCGTCAGGACCTCTATTACAGAATCAACGTGTTTCCGATCGAGATGCCTTCGCTGCGAGAGCGCCCAGAGGACATTCCACTATTACTGAACGAGTTAATCTCCTTGATGGAATCGGAGAATCGCGGCTCGGTTCGGTTTAATTCCGCTGCGATCAAGGCGCTGTGCGACTATGCCTGGCCCGGCAATGTGCGCGAGCTCGCCAATATGGTCGAACGCATGGCGATCCTCTTTCCCCATGGCATCGTCGGGGCCGGCGACCTGCCGCGTAAGGTACGTGATGCCCAGCCGGGCGCAGAACGGTTGAATCAGGATGGGGATGCATTCGTATCGGCGATGCCACTCAGCGCCGCCGCGGAAGACGGTAGTGATCTGCTGCCGCTCAGCGGCATCGACCTGAAGGAGTATCTCTCCAACCTGGAGAAGAGCCTGATCGGCAAGGCGCTGGCCGATAGCGGTGGGGTAGTGGCGCGGGCCGCCGACAGGTTGCAACTCGGCAGGACGACGCTGGTAGAGAAGATGCGCAAGTACGATCTACAGAAATCGAAGGTTACCAGTCCAGCAGAGGACGGCATCGACGAAGGCGACACCTCGCCGCCGACAAACTCACACTAGTCCAGCGCACGCACCTGAGCGCCGGCTATCTCGGCCTCGCTTAACTCCAAGCGTATACGCAGCCCTGAGCTATTGACCTGCTCGAGGCGCACCAGCAGAAAATCCCAATCCTCTGCCAGCCAGAATTCTGTGACACGCTCGTCGTTCAGAGCGCGCAGCCGTTCCAGTTTCAGCGTGTTCAATGCGCCCAGCGGCGTATCGAGCCGCTCGCTGCCTACAATGCGGTACTCGTGGCTGTCGATCTCATCGCCATCGATTAACTCGAATGTAAAAGAAGATTGCTCCCCGTTGCTGCTGCGCACCGCCTGACGCAGTGCGGCCTGAAAGCTTAGCTGATCCAACACAGCATCGTGCAGCGTTAGCTGCCAGCTCTCGTCGTCCTCGCTGCTGATGGCGCGCTGCGCGTCCCAGTTGTAGACGATGGCATGGCTGGCGCGACTCACGCCGCTAAGCTGATAGCTGTAAGTCTGTGGCTGAATGCGCCCGCCTATTAGCTCAAACTCGCTGCTCTGTTCCAGCTTGGCCAGACTCTGGCCGAGGACGCTCGCCTCCAGCGTGTTGCTTAGCCGATAGCTGTTCTCGGCAGTGCGCCGAAGACTGCGCGTGGCTTCCGCCGCGAGGCCGTTGGCGCTAGCCTGATACTGTGCGCTGTATTCGGCAAGCGGCGAATTCTGTGCATAGCTGGAGATGCCGAGGAGCGAGGTGAAAAGGGCGAAGAGCGTCGCCAGTCTCATGACTCGCCGATGCGCTCGCCGGATGGTGGCAGCAGTTTGTCGTCCAGATAGGCGGCATTGCCATCGAGGCGCAGCCTGCCATCGGCAAACCATGAGACGACTGTGGGGTAGAGGGCGTGTTCCTTCTGGTGGATGCGTTCGGCGAGGCTGTCGGCGTCGTCACCTGACTCGATCGCGATGGATTCCTGCGCGATAACGGGCCCGCCATCGAGTTCTTCGGTCACGAAGTGCACCGAGACCCCGTGTAGCTTCTCCCCGGCATCGAGTACCCGCTGATGGGTGTTAGTGCCTGGATAGGCGGGTAACAGGGAGGGGTGGATGTTGAGGATTCGGCCCTGATAGCGTTTTACGAATTCGGCCCCCAGTATGCGCATAAACCCGGCGAGCACGACGAGGCTGGGATTGTGACGATCGATGGCCTGGGCAAGCGCGGCGTCGAACAAGTCGCGACTCTCGAATGCGCGGTGATCCAAGACCTCGGTGGGAATATTCGCCTCGGCTGCGCGCTGCAGCCCGAAGGCGTCGGCCTTGTTGGAGATGACGCCACTCACGCGATAGTTACCGATATCGGCGTAGTCCATGATGGCCTGCAGGTTGCTGCCATTGCCCGAGATGAGTACGACTACTGCGCGGTGACTGTTCTGCATGGTATTCGCTGGCGGCGCTACAGTATCACGACCGCGGGCTCTTGCTCGCTGGCTCGATCGACCACGCTGCCGAGCAGGGTGGCCTGCTGCGCTTCGCTATTAAGTATTTCTAGCGCGCGCTCGGCATCAATCGCCGCGACGCACACGATCATGCCGATGCCGCAGTTGAAGGTGCGCAGCATCTCAGATTCCACGACGCCGCCTTGTTCCTGTAACCAGTTAAAGATGTCTGGGCGCGTCCAGGACTTGCCGTCGATCTGTGCCTGGGCGTTGTCCGGCAGCACGCGCGGCAGGTTTTCCGTGATGCCGCCGCCAGTGATATGTGCAAGCGCATGGATGTCTACCGACTCGGCGAGAGCGGCGATCGTTTTTACATAGATCTTGGTCGGCGCGAGCAGAGTCTCTCCCAGCGTGCTGTCGCCGAAGGCATCGCTCAGCTTGGCGCCACTGACCTCGATGATCTTGCGAATCAGGGAATAGCCGTTCGAGTGCGGGCCAGACGAGCTTAGCCCGATGAGTTTGTCGCCCACCGCGACCTTCTTCTGATCGATGATCTTCGACTTCTCAACCACGCCGACGGAGAAACCGGCCAGGTCGTAGTCTTCGCCGGAGTACATGCCGGGCATCTCTGCGGTCTCGCCGCCGATGAGTGCGCAGCCGGCCTGCTCGCAGCCTGCGCCGATGCCGGTGACTACGGCAGTGGCGCTCGCCACATTGAGACCGCCGGTGGCGTAATAGTCGAGGAAGAAGAGGGGCTCGGCGCCGCAGACGATGAGGTCGTTGACGCACATGGCGACGAGGTCGATGCCGATGGTGTCGTGTTTGCCCATCTCCATCGCCAGTTTCAATTTGGTGCCGACGCCGTCGGTCGCGGAAACGAGGACGGGATGCTGATATTTTGTCGGAATCTCGCACAGCGCGCCGAAGCCGCCGAGTTCGGAGAGCACCTCGGGCCGATTCGTCTTGCGCGTTACGGCCTTGATCTCATCTACCAGTGCATTGCCTGCATCGATATCGACACCAGCATCGCGGTAGCTTAAAGAATTGGTGGGCTTGTTGGATTCATCGCCAGATGTCATTGCAGTTTTCCTTGGCTACGCGTCTATCGGCTTGCTATCTGACAGCTGCCCTATGCGGTATTGAGCTTGGTAAAGTGAGCGCGCATTTTATCAAGATGCCACGCTTACGTCAGTGACTAAATTGGGGACACTCACAACTTAACAACTTAACGCCCAGCAATCTGCTAGCCTTTCACGAATCAAGCTCGTTAAATTGTTAAATTGTGAGTGTCCCCACTTGAAGCCCCTGAATTAGCCCTTTTGGGGCAATCTACAGTATTATCTCGCCATGTTTGCACGACACCGAAAATTAGCCCACGCAGTGCTGCTCAGCCTGACCCTGCTGCTGCTCGCCGGACAGTCCAGTCTTGCCCTGCAGGTCACCGGCCTCTACAGCCAGCAGATCCCCGTCGCCAACGATGGCGAGGCGGAGCGCAGCCGGGCGTTTCGCGAGGCGCTCAGCGCGGTAGTGGTAAAGGTCAGTGGCGATCCGCGCTGGCTGGAGGACCCAACCATAGAGCGGGCTATCGCACAGGCACAGAACTACGTGGAGGCCACCAGCTACATCAGCGAGACCGTCCCCGTGCCACAGCAGGAGAACGCCGCCGACGCGAGCGCAACAGAACCGCAGGTCGCCACCCGCGAGCAGCGCATCATCTCGGTGAACTTCGCATCGGGCCTGATCGATGAGTTGCTGGCCAGCGCGAATATCCCGATCTGGAACAGCAATCGACCCAGTGTGCTGGTATGGATGGTGCTGCAGAGCGCGGCGGGGGAGCGCAGCTTCCTCACCGCCGATAGCAATCCGGAGATCGTCGCGGCGATGCAGCGCTTCGCCAACGACCGTGGCCTGCCTATTATCTTCCCCGTTCTCGATTTCGAGGACCGCCGCGCTTTGTCGGAAAACATCGTGTGGAATCTCGACGAGACGGCAATCCGCAGTGCGAGCGAACGCTACGGTGCCGATAGCATACTGGCCGGCCGTCTGCACTTTACCGCCAGTGGCGAATTGGTGGGGCTTTGGCAATTCCTGTTTCAGGGGCAGACCGAGGTCTTCGATGGCTTCGATAACGACCTGCAGGACTATCTGTACAGCCCACTGAATAGAATTACGACACAGCTTGCCGGCTACTTCGCGATCTTGCCGGAAGCGGTCGCTGGCGAAACCATACGCCTGCGAATCGATGGCATCAGCGACCTGAATGCCTACACCTCGCTGCTTAGCTACGTCGAGAACCTGGGACTGGTGGAGTCGGTCACCACGGCCGAGGTAGAGGGCGAGCGCATCGAGCTGCAACTGGGCCTCGTGGGCGACTCGCGGCAATTGTATGAACAGATCGCGCTCGATCGTGACCTGCTACCCCTCAGTGACACCGCAGGCGGACAAAACCTGTCGACTCTGCTGCACTACCGCTGGACACGATAGCCGATGCCAAACAAATCGCCGCATCAGCTCACGCTGGGCGTTAGTCTGGATGACGATGCCCAGTTCGAGAACTTCTACGTCACCGAACAGAATGCCTCCCTGGTCAATGCGCTGCAAGCCGAAGGCGGCGACTCGTTCCTCTATATCTGGAGCAGGGGCTCGGCGGGTCTGAGTCATCTGTTGCAGGCTGCCTGCCATAGGGAGGCGTTTGCTGGACGCGGCGCCATCTATATTCCACTGGCCGAGCGCGACCAGTTCGCACCCCAGATGCTAGAAGGTGCGGAATCGCTCGCGCTAGTCTGCATCGACGATGTCGAATGCATCGCGGACGATAGCGAATGGGAGTCGGCGCTGTTTACGGCCTTCAATGCGATGCAGCAGTCCGGCACGCGGCTCGTAGTGGCGAGTCACAGCCCGGCGCAGCAACTGAATATAGCCCTGCCGGATCTGTTGTCGCGCCTGCAGTCTGGGCTGCTCTACCAGCTCTTCGATTTCGCTGATGAGGATAAACTGCGCGCGTTGCAGCTGCGTGCGAGAAAGCGGGGCTTGGAATTATCCGATGCCGTTGGCGAATTCATTCTGCTGCGCGCAGACCGAAATCTAACAGTTCTCATGGGAATTCTCGACGCCCTGGACCACAGTTCCCTGCAGCAGCAGCGCAAACTCACGGTGCCCTTAGTGAAATCGACTCTGGGTTGGTAGAGCAGGAAATAAAGGAAAAATAAAGGGGACGGAGGGATTAATATTTAATCCCTCCGTCCCCTTTATTTCACTCTTTAGAGTGGAACCTGGTAGTGATCGCGGTATTTCCTGATAAACAGAATCAGCAGCACGAAGATCGCGATGCAGATCAGGACCTCGATAAGACCCAGCCAGAAGCGCTGCGGCTCGAAGGCGATCAGCACGCCGTGCATGAAATACAAGAGAATCACGAAGCTCAGCCAGCCATAGGTGCGCAGCTGCGCCCGGTGCAGGCCGCGCGCAAAGATCAGCAGTGGCGTCACCTGAATGATCCAGATCGCGAAGCTGGCAATGCGCAGATCCCCGAACACCAGCAGCGCGCTCACCACGAAGTAGAGTAGCAGCGCATAGTAGGCGGCCAGTATGGACTTGCGCAGGAGTTCGATGGAGCTGGGCAGGCTGTTGTTATCCATCATCGCTAGCGCTAGCTCGCCAGTTTCAGCGCGATGGAGGCTATGCGCTTACCGAGGGCTATAGCGAGCGTGGCCTCGTCATCGCTGATCGGGTTATTGCCCTTCGCGCCGGCGAGATGGCTTGCGCCGTAGGGCGTGCCGCCTGTGGTCGTGGTGTTCAGTGCCGCCTCGGAATAGGGGATGCCGCAATACACCATGCCGTGGTGGATCAGCGGGATCGCCATGGTCAATAGCGTGGTTTCCTGACCGCCGTGCAGGGACGAGGTGGAGGTAAAGGTGGCGACGGGCTTGTCGATCAGCGAGCCGGATGTCCAGATGGACCCGGTGCCGTCCAGGAAGAACTTGAGCGCCGCGGCCATATTACCGAATCGTGTGGGGCTGCCGATGATCAGGCCGCTGCAGTTCTTCAACTCTTCTTCGCTGCAGTACACGGCACCCTCGTTGGGCACTTCGGCCTCGGTCGCGGTCGTGTTCGCCGAAACGGCGGGCACGGTGCGGACTTTCGCTTCTATGCCGCTGATCTGTTCGACGCCGCGTGCGAGCAGCTGCGCCATCTTGGCGGTGGCGCCGTAGCGGCTGTAGTACAGCACCAGTACATAGGGTGAAGCCATGAATCAGTCTCCGATCAGTCCGAGCACGTCCTCGGGAGGACGCGCGATGATGGCCTTGTCGCCCTTGACTACGATGGGGCGCTGCAGCAGGTGCGGGTGCTTCTGCAGCAGATCGAGCACGATCTCCTGGCTCAGGGTCTCGTCGTCCAGCCCCAGCTCGTCGAAGTCTTCCTCGGAACGGCGCAATATATCGGAAAGGCTCAGGCCAAGCTTGGCCAGCAGCGAGCGTAGCTCTTCTGCGCTGGGCGGCGTCTCCAGGTAGTAGATAATCTCGGGCTTGACGTCGTTCTCTTCCAGTAGCGCCAACGCGGCTCTGGATTTCGAACACTCTGGATTGTGGTAGATGCGAATACTTGCCACGGTCGGTTCCCCTCTAACTGACGTTATCTGTAAAAGTCTTGCTGCCCAGCTCTTTCTCAACGGCGGTGTCGAGCTGTTCGTAGAAATGCTGGACTAACTGTTGATCGCTCGACTGCATGTTCAATTGTAAGCCATGGCTGTTGTGGTTGCGTAGTGCCTTCCATACATCGAATAGCGTGCAGCTCTGAACCGAGCGCGTCGGCAGATAGAGCGGCGGCTCGTCGGCGGTGCGCGTAATCAGCCCGATCTTCTCCAGCGTGACTAGCGAATCTTCGATGACCAGCGGCTGTCCGCTCAGTGTGGCCGAAAGCTCTAATTCGCTTAGCGGCTCGTGGCCGGCGTTGAATCGATTGATGATCACGGCGGCAACCGCGAGTCCGAGTTCTTCGTGCTGGGCGATGCTCAAGTTGTTCTCGCCTCGCTTGATGCGCGTCTTGGACGGGTACTGGTGGTAGTAGGCGATGCTGCTGCCGATGAGCGCGACCAGCCAGCCTATATAGACGAAGAACATGACCGCCACCACGGTGGCGAATGCGAGATAGATGGACTCGCGCGCGGAAGCGATGAAGAAGCCCTGGAAAACCGAGCCCATCAATTTCCAGATGATGGTTGTGACGAGTCCGCCGATGAACGCCGAGGCGAATTGCACGCGGGTGTTTGGCAGGAAGCTATAGGCGAAGGCGAAGGCGAGCGACATCAGCAGGATTGGGGCGACGAAGGCCAGCGCCTCGATAATCAGGATGCCGTAGCTGAGATTCTCCAGGACCGATCTGAAGAAATTGGTATTGACGGAGGAGGTGATGGTGATCGAGAGGAATAACAGCAGCGGACTGACGATCACCGCGAACAGGTACTCGCTCACCCGGCTGGACCAGGACCTGCCGCGCTTTACCGACCAGATGTAGTTAAAGGAGGACTCGATCTTGCGCATCATGTCGAGCACGAAGTACAGCAGCAGGCCCACACTGGTAATGCCGATCAGTTCGACCTGAATCGCATCGACGTAGCGCAGGATGTCCGCGGTGAAGGCATTCGCCTCGCTGCCTAGCGGCTGCAACAGGGTGAGCAGGGTAGGCTCCAGGGCGTTGTGCACCCCTAGACCTTTTAATACGGCGAAGGTAAGCGCGAGCAGGGGAAAGAAGCCGATTACCGTGGTAAAGACCAGGCTCATGGCGCGCAGCGAGAGCTGGCCCTGAAACAGGTCGCGTACAATGGCGGCGAAGATCTGCGCGCTGCGTCGCAGCGTGCGTTGCCACAGCGGCATCTCGGCGCCATCGCGGTGCCAGAGATAGCCGTTTATCTGCTTGCGAATCAGTTCGATAGCGTGCTGTAGGCGTGTAATGGAGAGACTCATAGGCTGCAGTTCAATGAAGAATACGGCCTAGTATACGGCATACGCGGCCAGATGACTGCCGGCTTCATGGCCGCAGCGGAAGGCTGGTTTGTATGCCGTTGCCTAGGCGAACAGTTTTTGCAGGAACTGCTCGATCTCATCTTTCGCGATCAGTTGCTTCTCTTCGGCTACGCGATTCTTGTATTCGATCACGCCGTCGGCAAGCGCTCGGGGTGAGACCACGAGTCGGTGTGCAATGCCCATCAGCTCGGCATCGGCGAACTTAACGCCGGGGCTGGTCTTCTTGTCGCGGTCGTCCAGTAGCACCTCGACGCCGAGTTTTTGCGCCTGCTCGTAGAGTCTGTCGCCAATTTCGGCGACCTGCTCGGACTTGTGCGCGTCGATCTGTACGATAACCAGATGGAAGGGCGCGATCGCATCCGGCCAGATAATGCCCTGGGCGTCGTGATTCTGTTCGATGCAGGCGGCCACCACACGGGTAATGCCGATGCCGTAGCAGCCCATGGGCATGACGACGGCCTTGCCATTCTCATCCAGCACGGTGGCATTCAGCGCCTCGCTGTATTTCGTGCCGAGCTGAAAGATGTGGCCAACTTCGATGCCGCGTTTGATAGATAGCGTGCCCTTGCCGTCGGGGCTGGCATCGCCTTCGCGCACCTTGCGCATGTCCAGTACGGTGCTGGGACTGCATTCGTCGTCCCAGTTCGCGTTGATGAAGTGCTGGCTGGCCTTGTTCGCGCCGCAGACGAAGTTATGCATCTCGCTGGCGCTGTTGTCCGCGATGCAGCGTATGCCGAGCTCGGCGAGTCCAATTGGCCCCAGAGAGCCGACGGGACAACCGACCGTTTTCTCGATCAGCTCGTCCGCGGCAAATTCCAGCGGCGCGGCGACGCCCTGAATCTTCGCTGCCTTCGTCTCGTTAAGCTCCTGATCGCCGCGTAGCAGCAGGGCGACCAGTTCGTCACTGCGCGCGCCGTCCTCAAAGGCGGCGTGCACGAGTAGCGTCTTGACGATGCGCGAGGCCGGCACATCGAGCTTCGCGCTAAGCGCCTCGACACTGTGGGCGTCGCCAGTGTCAACCAGCTCGCGTGGCTTGGCAGCTTCGCCGGCGCCGATGTCGGCAGCGGCGGCTATGCCCTCCGCCAACTCGATGTTGGCCGCGTAGTCGGAATCGCTGCTGAAGACGATCTCGTCTTCGCCGCTATCGGCGAGCACATGAAACTCATGGGAGGTGCTGCCGCCGATGCTGCCGGAGTCGGCAATCACGGGGCGGTAGTTCAGGCCGAGCCGGTCGAAGATATTGCAGTAAGTCCGATGCATGACGGCGTAGCTCTCGTCGAGGCAGGCCTGGCTGGCATGGAAGGAGTAGGCGTCCTTCATGATGAACTCGCGCGAGCGCATGACGCCGAAGCGGGGACGTCGCTCGTCACGGAATTTAGTCTGAATCTGATAGATGTTGGCGGGCAGCTGACGGTAGCTGCTGTACTCGTTGCGCACGAGATCGGTGATGACCTCCTCGTGAGTCGGGCCCAGGCAGAAGTCGCGCTCGTGTCTATCCTTAAAGCGCAGTAACTCCGGCCCCATGGCATTCCAGCGCCCGGACTCCTCCCAGAGCTCGCTGGGCTGCACCACGGGCATCGACACCTCCATGGCGCCCGCCTTATTCATCTCTTCGCGCACGATCTGGCTGACTTTCTGCAGCGCGCGTAGACCCAGAGGTAGCCAGGTATAAAGCCCGCTAGCGAGTTTGCGGATCAAGCCGGCCCGCAGCATCAATTGATGGCTTACTATCTCCGCGTCGGAAGGGGTCTCCTTCACTGTCGCTATCAGGTATTTACTCGCTCGCATTATCGATCCATTTTAGGGTTGTTAGACGGCTATCTTAGACCATTTTAAGTTTACCGGTCGCCTGCCAAAAGTAAGAAAGGCAGCCAATGGCTGCCTTTCGGGTCGTTCAGTTGCGATTCTGTGGCCGTTGCTGGCCGTCGAATCCAAGAAGCTATTGCCTCCTTACAGGGCAAATTCCTTCAGCTTCTTGAGAGGCAACACCTTAACGCGTGTGCTAGCAGGCTTGCGCGGGATGTCCATCAATTCGCCGGGGCGGAAAGGATTGGGCACATTCTTGCGAGCCGGGCGAGCAGGGCGCTGAACAGATTTGATCTTCAGCAGACCTGGTAGAGTGAATTCGCCAACCGCGCGCTTCTTCACGTGACGTTCGATAAGAACGCCTAGCTCTTCTAGTACCGCAGCAACTTCCTTCTTGCTTACTGAGGTGTTCTCAGAAATCTCGTTAAGGATTTCAGTCTTCGTATACTTCTTTTGAATAGCTGGAGTCTTGCGCGTCTTTGCAGCGCTTGCTTTTGATTTTGATGCAGCTTTCTTTGGTGATTTTTTAACAGCCATGCCCGCTCTCTTTCAGTTTATTTTTCAAGTTTAGTAGAAATCGTTCGAAGATTAGTTTTTGCTCAAATCTTGTTCCGAGTAGTGAGACTTCAAAGTGTTTAGATTTTGGCTTCTGCCCCAAAACTAAAACTCTGCCGTCTCTCAGGGGGTGTATTTATAAATCATTCACATTGCGCTAGCAAGTAAATCTAGTAACTTTCCTCTACTTGGTCGCGGATTATTAAAATACCGGTAATTTAGGCGTCAAATTACAGTGCGCCGTTCTTCTCATGGCACCGATCGCGAGAATTCAGCGCCACATAAAATTTACTTTGTCAAACAACTTCGGCTTTATTTTGGAGCGAGTTCAAGACGGCGGCTTGAAAAATTTATCGCCCGTCGAGCCTCGTTTGGTGAAGAAGCGGCAACGAGTCATCTGGCTTTTGAAGGTGCCCCAGGTCAGTCTCGGAATCGGTGTTCATCTCGAATCGAAGTCCCGATTTCTTCACGCGGCTTGGCGGCCTTTTAGTCGTTCCTTGTCACGGTCAAATGATTGGCTTATTGAGGCTCGACGGAGCCGAAGCTATATCTTGATCGGAATCTTCACCGGACCCCAACAGGTGGCGTGTCGTTTTTCTGACAACTCTCGTTTCCAGGCGACAGCAGATCAAGCTCACTCAAGCAATAAGCTGGGGGCTGGACCGGGAGCGCCGAGTCATCTCTCGACCCGAGCTTTTGCTGTTAGGGATGAGATCGGAGGAGGTTTGCAAATGGGTTAGGGGCAATGTTGCGCTGAAGATTGGCGAGTGAGACCTGAAGAAGACCTAAAGAAGGTCTAAAGATAGGTGCGTGGCAAAATCCATATAAGGTATAATCGCCGGTTTTTAGCGACTTTGGCCCTGCCATGCAGGGGTCTGAAACATAGGCCTGACCACAAACACCCTCGGTGAGCGGGCTTTTGAGGTCGAAAGGAAAGCGATAGATGCCAATTTACGAGTATCAATGCAGCAAATGCCAGCATCAGATGGAGGCTCTGCGCAAGATCAGCGACGCGCCACTGCTGGATTGTCCGGCCTGTGGAAAACCTGGTCTGACAAAACTGGTGTCGGCGGCGAGTTTTCGTCTGAAGGGCGGCGGCTGGTACGAGACCGACTTCAAGACCGGCAACAAGAAGCAGCTGGCCGAATCCGATTCCGCGAGCGCGAGCAGTGGCGATTCCGCCAATGGCAGCGAGAAGAAGGCGGATGCCGAGAAGGCGAAGCCTGCCGAAAAAACGACCAGCACCGAGAAAAGTACCGGCAAATCGAGCAAAGAGAGCAAGAGTCCCTCTGCGGGTGCCTCAACCAGCTAGCGCGGCGAGCCTCGGTCGCGACACGAGTTTCCGCGCAAGTAGCGGTACATACATAGAAAGCATTACGACAGGAAAACGCTATGCGCAGTAATTATTGCGGAGAACTTAACGAATCTTTTGTAGATCAGGAAGTCCAGCTCTGTGGCTGGGTTCACCGTCGCCGAGATCACGGGGGCGTAATCTTCCTCGACGTGCGCGACAGAGAGGGAATAGCGCAAGTAGTCTACGACCCGGATACGGTTGAGAGCTTCGCCATCGCCGAGGGTGTGCGTAACGAATTCGTTGTTCGGGTGACTGGCCTCGTTCGACTGCGCCCGGAAGGCACAACGAATAACGAGATGGGTACCGGTAAGATCGAGGTGCTCGGTAAGCAGCTCGAGATCCTCAATGCCGCCGAGACGCCGCCCATTCATCTGGACGATCACACGGCGGTTGGCGAAGACATCAGGCTGCGCTACCGCTACATCGACCTGCGTCGGCCTGAGATGGCCGAACGGCTACGCTTCCGCTCCAAGGTAAGCAACACGGTGCGTAATTTCCTGGACGGCAACGGCTTCGTCGACGTGGAGACCCCATTGCTGACCAAGGCGACTCCGGAAGGCGCGCGCGACTATCTCGTACCCAGCAGAACCCACCCAAGCAAATTCTTCGCGCTGCCGCAGTCGCCGCAGCTCTTTAAGCAGATCCTGATGGCGGCGGGCATGGATCGCTACTACCAGATCGCAAAGTGTTTTAGAGACGAGGACCTGCGCGCAGACAGACAGCCCGAATTCACCCAGATAGATGTCGAGACATCTTTCATGGATGAAGAGCAAATTATGACTGTTATGGAGCAGTTGATCAGTGAGGTCTTCAAGACACATTTGGATGTCGACCTCGGCAAATTCCCGCGTATGTCGCATGCCGAAGCCATGCACCGATTTGGTTCCGACAAGCCGGACCTGCGCATCGATACCGAGCTGGTAGACATCGCCGAGCTGATGAAAGACGTCGAGTTCAAGGTGTTTAGCGGCCCGGCGAACGATGCCAAGAGTCGTGTGGTTGCCCTGCGTGTGCCGGGCGGCGCGAGTATCAGCCGCAAGATAATAGACGACTACACGGCATACGTAGCGATCTACGGTGCGAAGGGCCTGGCCTGGGTTAAGGTCAACGATATCGATGCGGGCCTAGAGGGTCTGCAGTCGCCGATTCTCAAATTCATGCCCGAAGACGTCGTGAAGTCTCTCATGGAGAAGCTTAACGCGCAGACCGGCGACATCATCTTCTTCGGCGCCGACAAGGCGAAGGTCGTCAACGAGGCGCTGGGGGCACTGCGAATTAAGGTCGCCGACGATCTCGGGCAGGTTAAAGAGGGATGGGCACCGCTGTGGGTCGTCGACTTCCCGATGTTCGAGACCGCAACAGACGGCAGCCTCACCTCCTTGCACCACCCCTTCACGGCGCCATCCTGCGACGTGGAGCAGCTGAAGGCCGAGCCGCTGACGGCACTTTCCAGAGCGTATGACATGGTATTAAATGGTACGGAACTGGGCGGCGGCTCTATTCGTATCAACAAGCCCGAGATGCAGCAGTCCGTGTTCGAGGTGCTAGGCATCGGCGACGAAGAGGCGCAGGAGAAGTTTGGCTTCCTGCTGGATGCGCTGAGTTTCGGCTGTCCACCCCACGGCGGCATCGCCTTCGGCCTGGACCGGCTGATCATGCTGATGACTGGAGCTACATCTATAAGAGACGTGATCGCGTTCCCGAAGACGCAGTCGGCGGCCTGCCCACTCACAGATGCGCCGGGCGCGGTCTCCGCGAAGCAGCTGCGGGAATTGAATATCCGTCTCAGGGAACAGGCGGGCGAGAAGAAGGCAGAGCCATAAACTAGAAGAGTCAGAAGCGGGAGTTAGATTGCAATGGCAGGTCATAGTAAGTGGGCCAATATTAGACACCGGAAGGCCGGGCAGGATGCGAAGCGCGGCAAGGTATTCACCAAGATCATCCGCGAGCTAACCGTTGCCGCGAAGATGGGCGGAGGCGAGGTTGCCGATAACCCACGCCTGCGAGCGACGGTGGACAAGGCGCTCGCTGCGAATATGACGCGCGATACGATAGATCGCGCCGTGGCCCGCGGTGCCGGCACCGCCGAGAGCGACAACCTGGAAGAGCTCAGCTACGAGGGCTACGGCCCCGGCGGCACGGCCGTACTGGTCGAGACCCTAACCGATAACAAGAACCGCACCGTGGCCGAGGTGCGCCACGCCTTCACCAAGTTCGGCGGTACGCTGGGCACCAACGGCTCCGTGGCCTATCTGTTCGAACGCACCGGCATCATCAGTTTCCCTGCAGGCAGCAGCGAGGAGAAACTGATGGAAGTAGGGCTGGATGCGGGAGCCCACGACATCGTGACCAATGACGATGGCAGCATCGACGTGATGACGACGCTGGAGACCTTCGGCAAGGTGCAAGATGCGCTGGCCGCGGCCGATCTCACGCCGAAGTCCGCCGAGATGACCATGTTGGCCTCGACCGAGGCTGATCTCGATCTGAGTTCTGCCGAGACACTAGTTAAGCTGATCGATCTTATGGAAGAGTTGGACGACGTGCAGAATGTCTACCACAACGCCAACATCTCCGATGAGATAGCCGCGCAGCTCTGATTCGCCTCGCGGCGCAAACGCCCGGCCTCCAAGGAAACTGCATGTCCATCATACTCGGCATTGATCCTGGTTCCCGCGTCACGGGCTACGGTCTGATCAATGCCGTCGGCAATAAACTCGAGTACGTCCACTGTGGCTGCGTAAAGACCGCCAGCGACTCCCAGCCCGAACGCCTTAAGACTATATTCACAGAGATCTGTCAGGTGATAGAAGAATACTCGCCGCAGCAGGCCGCCGTGGAAGAGGTCTTCATGGGCAAGAACGCCTCCTCGGCGCTAAAACTCGGACAGGCGCGGGGTAGCGCGATGGTGGCCTGCCTGTCCCATGACCTGCCGGTGGCCGAATACTCGGCGCGCAAGGTGAAGCAGGCGGTGGTCGGCGCAGGCGGTGCCGATAAGTTGCAGGTGCAGCACATGGTTAAAGCGCTGCTCGCGATAAGTGATAAGATAGCGGAGGATGCGGCAGACGCCCTCGCCGTGGCGATCTGTCATGCCAACACCGAAGCAAGCCTGATTCGCATGGCGGGCGCAAAATCGTTCAGCAGGAAGAGATTCAAGTGATAGGACGCATACGCGGCGTACTCGTCGACAAGAAACCCCCAGAGATTCAGATCGACGTCGCCGGCATCTGCTACGAGGTGCAGGTGCCGATGAGCACGCTCTATCAATTACCCGAGGTCGGCAAGGAGCTCACGCTTCACACGCATTTCGTCGTGCGCGAAGACGCACAACTGCTCTATGGTTTCTATGACGAGAAAGACAAGGCGATGTTTCGCGCGTTGATCAAGATCAATGGTGTGGGTCCGAAGATGGCGCTCGGCATTCTCTCCAGCATGGAGGCGGATGAGTTCGTCAGAGCGGTGCAGAACAACGACATTAATGCCATGGTTAAGATGCCCGGCATTGGTAAGAAGACGGCCGAGCGGCTGCTGATCGAGATGCGCGATCGGCTAGCGGATTGGGGTGTTGCCGCGCAGACCGGCGGCGACACGGCGCAGCCGCAGGGCAGCCTCTCGATCACCAGCGATGCGGAAACCGCGCTGGTCTCGCTGGGTTATAAGCCGCAGCAGGCGGCCTATGCGATCGCGCAGGTGCTGAAGGCGAAGCCGGAGATTACCGATTCCGAGACGCTGATCCGGCAGGCGTTGAAGAGTATGGCCTAGGGCCTAAGGTGTTCGGTACAAGGGTTCACGAGCTCGGCTTCGCTGCCGAAGCGCAGAAACGAAAACACGGAAATACAATGGAAGAAGATAGACTCATCTCGCCAACGGCGGCTCCCGTCGAAGACTCGGTCGATCGGGCCATTCGACCACTGGTCTTGGCGGACTATGTCGGGCAGACCGAGGTGAAGGAGCAGATGGATATCTTCATCAGCGCGGCGCGCAATCGCAGCGAGCCTCTCGATCATACGCTGGTGTTCGGACCGCCGGGCCTGGGTAAAACCACGCTGGCGAATATCATCGCGAACGAATTACAGGTGTCTATCAAGACGACATCCGGCCCGGTGCTCGAGAAGGCCGGCGACCTCGCCGCCATGCTGACGAATCTGGAAGCGGGCGATGTGCTGTTCATCGACGAGATACACCGGCTGAGTCCGGTGATCGAAGAGATCCTCTATCCGGCGATGGAAGACTACCAACTGGATATCATGATCGGCGAAGGCCCCGCGGCGCGCTCGATCAAGTTGGACCTGCCACCGTTCACCCTGGTCGGCGCCACGACGCGCGCCGGCCTGCTGACATCGCCGCTCAGAGACCGCTTCGGCATCATCCAGCGGCTCGAGTTTTACTCGGTCGACGAGCTCACGCATATCGTGCGGCGCTCGGCCCAGATTCTCGGCACCGAGATCGACGAATCCGGCGCCGCCGAGATCGCGAAACGTTCCCGCGGCACGCCGCGCATAGCGAACCGCCTACTGCGCCGCGTCCGTGACTACTCCGAGGTGAAGGCCGACGGCCAGGTGAACGCGGAAACGGCAGGGCTCGCACTGGATATGTTGAGCATCGACAGAAACGGCTTCGATCACATGGACCGCCGCCTGTTGATGACCATGATCGAGAAGTTCGAGGGTGGCCCGGTCGGCATCGACAGCCTCGCCGCCGCCATCAGCGAAGAGCGCGATACGATCGAGGACGTGCTGGAACCCTATCTGATTCAGCAGGGCTTCATCATGCGCACTCCGCGCGGGCGCGTGGTGACTCAGTTCGCCTACCGTCACTTCGGCATCAAGCCCTCCGAACAGATGCAGGACCTGTTCCAGCAGTCGCAATCCGAGGAACAGGGGCCCGCGTAGAACGCCGGTTATCAGCAGGCTGGTCGCAGGGCTGCGCTTTGCCACAATTTGGTCATTATTTGCCCCGCCAGCGCCTCTATTTATCCCCCTATAGTTACAATTACAGCGTTAAATGCCAATTCACCAAACTATTTGCTGTTTTGGCCGAATAATCCCTTTGAAGTCGCGGATTTCCTGTGGGTTTTGCTTGTCATAGCATGTGAGAAGTCAGTGCAGGACGGGCCCCGACTCGGGTAAATCAGAAGTTGGTGAACTGGGCGCGCGTGACCTGCGCCCACTATGGAGTAGAGAGAGTGAACGAAGGGATAACACCTACACTATTAATTCTGGAGGCCAGCATACCGGTGCAGCTCGTGCTGCTCACCCTGTTGCTGCTCTCCATCGTGTCTTGGGTCATGATTTTTCAGCGCTGGATGGTGCTGTCCGCCGCCACCAAGGGCGTGATCAGCTTCGAGAGCCGATTCTGGTCGGGCATGGATCTGAGCCAGCTCTATAAAGAAGGCAGCCAGATGCAGAAGGAAGACATTCCCGTGGTCGGCATGGAAAACATCTTTCGCGCCGGCTTTAAGGAGTTTATGCGGCTCAGGCAGCAGCCCTCGATGGACAAAGAGGCGATCATGGAAGGCGCACAGCGCGCCATGCGCGTGGCCTATTCGCGGGAAGAGGAGAAGCTCGAGAAGCACCTGCCTTTCCTCGCAACCGTCGCCTCGGTCTCGGTTTATATCGGATTATTTGGTACCGTAATAGGCATTATGAACTCCTTCATCGGTCTGGCCAGTCAGGCACAGGTGACGATGCAGGTGATCGCACCGGACATCGCCGAGGCGCTGATCGCAACGGCAATGGGCTTATTCGTGGCGATACCCGCGGTAGTGGTCTACAACCGTTACACCGCCAGCGTCGACAATATCACCAGCAGTTACGTGACCTTTACCGACGAGTTTTCCAGCATCCTGCATCGGCAGATTCACAGTAATTAGTGCGCATGGCGAATAGGCTTGATTGATGGAAACGATTGTCCGTAAGAAGCGCAAACCGATGGGCGAGATCAACGTCGTGCCATTTATCGATGTCATGCTGGTCCTGTTGGTCGTGTTCATGGTGACGGCGCCGCTGCTCAATCAGGGCATAGAAGTTGAACTGCCCGAGGCGAACAACGAGCCGCTACCGATAGACGAAAACCTGGAGACCCTGGTGGTTTCCCTGACCGCAGAGGGTGACTACTTTATAAGTGTCGGTGCGACGGGAGAAGATAGGCAGCCGGTGGCGCTGGATACGCTGGGTCAGCAGGTCGGCATCATCAAGAATGCAAACCCCAGCATTCAGGTGCTGGTGGAGGGCGACACGGCGGCTGGCTGGGGTGCTATGGTCAGTCTTATTACTACTTTACAGGCGGCTGGTGTCGAGAACCCCAGCTTCATCACGCAGCCGCTCGGAGAGAACTAGCTTCAGGCTTGTGTGGCGATCTGATGAAAGACACCTTTGGCAATGTTGTAATCTATAACGGCTACCCGCTGTCTGTTGTAGTGGCCGTTAGCTTTCATAGCCTGATACTTGCGCTGTTGCTGTATCTGCAGGGCAATCACAGCGTGGATGCGCTGGAGCTGATTCAGCCCACCGTGGTGAAGGCGCTGATGGTGCAGGAGAATCCGCAGGTCGCGAATGAACGCCAGCGACTGGAGCGGCAGCAGCAACAGCAGCGCGCTCGAGAGCAGGAACGCGCGCGCGAGCAAGCCGAGGCCGAGCGGCTAAGGCAGGAGCAGGCTGCGGCGGCACGGGCGGAAGAGGAACAGCGCCAGGCGCGGGAATTGGCCGCGCTTAGGCAACGGCAGGAGCAGGAACGTCTGGACGCCGAACAGCTGCAGCGCGAGCGTGAAGCGCGCGAGGCGGAGCAGCGGCGCCAACAGGAATTGGCCGAGGCGCAGCGCCAACAGGAGGCGCTTGAGCGCGAAAGGCAGAGGCAACAGGAAGCAGCAGAGGCTGCCGCGGCGGAGTTGGCCAGCTCCGAGTTCGAGATGGTGCAGAGTGGCACGGCGCTGATTCAACAGTTGGTGCAGGAGCAGTGGTCCAGGCCACCCAGCGCAAGAAATGGCATGCGAGCGATCCTGCAGATCAGGCTCCTGCCAACAGGCGAATTAGTCGATGCCACCGTCACACAGTCCAGTGGCGATCCGGCGTTCGACAGATCGGCGGAGAACGCCGTGTATAGAGCGGCGCCGTTTAGAGAACTACAGGCATTGCCGGCTAATGTTTTTAACGAGAATTTCAGGTCACTTTCACTGATATTCCAACCCGAGGATTTATTGAATTGAACCCTATTGAATTAAAAACCAGAAGAGCAGTACGTAATCTCATCGCGGCGACGGCCTGTCTGCTGTCGTTATCCGCTCATGCCGAACTGAGTATTCAGATCACGCAGGGCGTGGATAATCCGATCCCCATCGCGGTCGTGCCATTTTCCTGGCAGGGAACCGGCGTGCTGAGTGAAGACGTCTCGCAGATCGTCATGAACGATCTCGAGCAGGTGGGCGAATTTCTGCCGCTGTCGCGCTCCAATATGCTGAGCCTGCCGAGCAACGAGCAAGAGGTGTACTACCGCGACTGGCGCATACTCGCCCAGGACTATCTATTGGTCGGCAAGATCGATCGCACCCCGGGCAGTCAACTGGTGCAGGTGCAGTATGAATTCTTCGACATCAACCGAGAGATCAAACTTGCCGGCGAGGTGCTCACCGGCAGCGTGACGCAGCTTAGAGACATCGCACACGAGATTAGCAACGTCGTCTACGAACAGGTAACGGGCACCCGCGGTGCGTTCACCAGCCAGATACTTTACGTGGTCGCGGACTATATAAGCCCGGAACGGACCAACTTCCGCCTGGAGAAGGCCGACTACGACGGTCAGCGTGCCCAGGTGCTGCTGGAATCGGCGGAGCCGATCATGTCGCCGAGTTGGTCGCCAACCGGGCGCGATGTCGCCTATGTGTCATTCGAGACGGATCTGCCACGAATATACACGCAGAATATTGCCACGGGCGAGCGCCGCCAGATTACCAACTACTCGGGCCTGAACAGCTCGCCGGAGTGGTCACCCGATGGAACCAAGCTGGCTATGGTGCTGTCCAAAGACGGCAACCCCGATGTCTATGTGCAGGATCTGACTACCAATCAACTAATTCAGGTGACGAATCACCCCCTGATCGATACAGAGCCGAGCTGGACGGCCGATAGTAGGTCTATCGTGTTCATGTCGGAGCGCACGGGACAGCCACAAATCTATCAGATCGAGCTGGGTGCTCCGTCATATAGCGTAGAACGGCTAACTTATGATTGTTTTCAATGCCTTAACGCCAAGTTCCTGCCCGACGGCGTGAACCTTGTACACGTTAGGCGAGGGACCCGTCAGGACCCGAATTATCAGATCGCGGTGCTCAATGTCGAGACATTCCGCTTTCAGCCTTTGACGGACACCTCATTAGACGAATCGCCCAGTATTGCGCCGAATGGCAGCATGATAATGTACGGCACCAAGTTCAATGGAAGAGGGGTCCTAGACGCCGTATCCATTGACGGAAGCGTGAGGTTCCGGCTACCATCCACGCAGGGCGATGTGCGGGAACCAGCTTGGTCTCCGTTCTTAAATTAGGCAGCGAGATCGCATTGAGCGGCAGATTTTTCATTACGACTTAAGTCTTTGGAGGACTCAAAGAGTGATAAAGCAAAGCATACAAACAATTAAAATGGGCCTGATGGCTATCTCACTATTTGCCCTGGTGGCATGTAGCTCAACCAGCGACACCGAAGAAGGTGCCATGGGTAGCGAAGGTTCAGCAGGCGGTTCTTCAACCGGCGGCTCTGCACGCACAAACCCAGGCTCAACTTCAGGGCAGCTGACTCAGGAAGAGATCCGCGCCCAGAACGCCCTGCGCCAGACTGTGTTCTACTTCGATTTCGACATCGCTGAGTTTAAGCCAGCGGATCGCGAGACGCTCTCATTCCACGCCCGTGACCTTGCTGCGAATTCCGGCAAGCGCATTCGCCTGGAAGGCCATGCCGACGAGCGTGGCACGCGCGAATATAACCTCGCGCTAGGTGAGCGTCGTGCGAACAGCATACTGAACTACTTGATCGTGAATGGCGCGGCGCGTTCACAGGTTGAGGTGGTTAGCTACGGCGAAGAGCGTCCTGCTCAAGCTGGTTCGAGCGAGAATGCGTATAGCCGCAACCGACGTGTAGAAGTCGTCGCTCAATAAGCAAATTAAAGTGGTAGAAGTACACTATGAAATACGTCCTGAAGGCTGCAACGCATAAGCTGCACATTCTCATATGTGCAAGCTTGCTTAGTTCTGCCGTTGCAGCCCAAGGGACTGGTTCCGTAGTCGAGTCCCAGCCCTTCACGCCTGGGCAGTCCCGTCCCAATAATTCCTCTCCTGTCGCTGGCAACAGCGATGCGCTGTCACTCTTGCTCGATCAGATCCAAAACCTGCAGGCCGAAGTGCAGACGCTGCGTGCCATGGTAGAGGAGCAGAGTTTCGAGTTGAGGAAGATGCAGCGCGATTCCTTGAGCCGTTACACGAATCTGGATGACAGGCTTATTAGTCTGGAGTCCGGCGCGACCAGCGCACCTGCCGTGGCAAATGGAACACCCGCTACTGGCAGCACGGCATCGACGCCCACTACAAACAACTCGTCGCTGAACAGCCGGCCGATTTCGAACAGCCGCGCTGGTTCAACCGCTCAGCCGTCATCGACAGCCGCTAACAACACGGCAGCGACAAACACGAGGCCCCCGACGACTCGCAATATCGGACGTGGGACGCTGGAGCCGGCCGTGCTCAGCGAGCAGCAGCTCTACCAGATGGCTTACGATTCCGTAATCAAGAGCAACTTCGATCTCTCCATAGCCGAGTTCGATCAATATCTCAGCATCTATCCAGACGGACGCTTCGTGACGAATGCGCACTACTGGAAGGGGCAGGCCTATCTCTACCTGAATCGCTACGACGAGGCCGTGGAGTCTTACGAGGTCATCGTCAATCAGCAGCAGGATTCTGCGAAGCTTCCCGACGCTATGTACGGCCTCGCTCTGGCCTACGAGGGCATGGGTAATAATTCGCAGGCCAGGTCGCTGCTGAACGATATTAAACGCAGGTTCCCCAACACCGGTGTTGCCAACCTGGCGGATACCCGGCTGCTTTCCCTCGACTAGTATTCGCTCAAGCTGTTATCAATTGGTTTTGTAATCCGATCGCCAGACGGCGGTAGCATCTCTCTAGAAGACTCCCTCTCATGAATTCTGCCAGCACGCTTCGCATCACCGAGATATTCCATTCGCTACAGGGCGAATCGAGGACGGTCGGCATCCCCACTGTATTCGTGCGCCTAACCGGCTGTCCACTGCGCTGCCAATACTGCGATACCGCCTACGCCTTCGAGGGCGGCGAGTTGATGGAGATTGACGCCATAGAAGCGGTATTAGGCGACTACGGCTGTCAGTACGTCACCGTAACTGGGGGCGAGCCGCTCGCGCAGCCGAATTGCCTGCCTCTAATGGAGCGGCTCTGCGACGCCGGTTACAGCGTATCGCTGGAGACGAGTGGCGCCATGCCGATCGAGCACGTGGACAAGCGGGTCTCTATTGTGATGGATCTGAAGACGCCAGCCTCGCGGGAAACAGATAAGAATCGTTATGAAAATATCTCTCACCTAAAACGAAGCGATCAGGTGAAGTTCGTGATCTGCGACGAGAAGGACTACCAATGGTCGAAGGCTAAAGTGGATCAGTACGACCTCGGCAGCCGGGTAGACGAGGTGCTGTTCTCGCCATCGTTCGAGGAGATCCAGCCCGCGCAGCTCGCCGAATGGATACTGCGCGACAAGTTAAAGATTCGCATGCAGATGCAACTTCATAAGATGATATGGGGCTCGGTTGCGGGCAAGTAGGCCGACAACAATTGATATGACAGCAGCAGAGGACAAGAGGGCGATAGTATTGGTATCTGGCGGATTGGATTCCGCTACCTGCCTGGCCATCGCGGCCGACCGCGGCTACGCCTGCTACGCGCTGAGTTTCGATTACGGCCAGCGTTCCAGCAGCGAGCTAGATGCTGCGCGAAAAGTTTCCAAGAAGGCGAAGGTGGTCGAGCACAAGATCATCGAGTTGAATATGGGCAACCTGGGTGGCTCGGCGCTCACCGATACGACGATATCGGTGCCTGAGCAGGAGAGTGAGGGCATCCCGGTGACCTATGTGCCCGCGCGCAATACCGTATTTCTTTCCTACGCCCTCGCCTGGGCCGAGGTATTAAACGCCGAGGCGATTTTTATCGGTGTGAATGCGCTGGACTATTCCGGCTACCCCGACTGCCGCCCCGAATATATCGCAGCATTCCAGACACTGATCAATCTGGCAACGAAAGTAGGAGTAGAGGGTGCAGTGATCAGCCTTGAGACGCCGCTGATTGACCTCAGCAAGGCCGAGATCATCAAGACCGGAGCCAGTCTTGGAGTTGACTACGGCCTGACGGTCTCCTGCTATCAGGCTGATGCCAAGGGGCAGGCCTGCGGTCAGTGCGATAGCTGCCGTTTCAGAGCCAAGGGCTTCGAGAGAGCAGAAGTAGAGGACCCGACCCGCTATCAACAGTGAGAATAGGCATTTTCAGGGCAAAAAGTGCCCGTCATGACTTGTCTTTTTTTATTTTGATAGTACTATGTCGCCCTCTCATTGGGGCGTTAGCTC
>Ga0055584_100000130_pt1 | contig 70774 bp, 43 predicted proteins | sample OSDHelmetaG_FD_58716 | JGI IMG/M metagenome (GOLD analysis project Ga0055584, IMG submission 58716) | Pelagic marine sediment microbial communities from the LTER site Helgoland, North Sea, for post-phytoplankton bloom and carbon turnover... | ecosystem: Environmental > Aquatic > Marine >... | reverse complement strand
AACGGCAACGGCAATTCCGGCAATAACGGCAACGGCAATTCCGGCAACAACGGCAACGGCAATTCCGGCAACAATGGTAACGGTGACTCCGGCGAGGAAACCCAAGGATTAAGCATTCCAGAGAACGTCGTCGATACACAGATCATAAACTGGGGCCGATGGAACAACTCCATCGACGACAACTTCGTCATCGTCTCGCAAATAGAAGATGACCTGGTGCGCATAGCTACCCGCGATTATCTCGCACAGGTAAATCCCACCGCGCTTGCAAAGTTAACAGGAGCACATAGCTACGAAACGACTATCGCCTCTTCCTTCATAGGTAGCGGTAGCGCTGGAGATGTATCGGCGGTGTTCGCCGCCATGCATGTCGACTTCGACACAGGCAATATCGATCAAGGCACATTAAACGTCTTAGTCGGTGAGCAAGCCTGGTTTGTAGAATTCGACGGCTCGGTTCACAATGGCGCCGTGGACCTCCACGGCATACAGGGTCAGTTACTCGACAGCTCCGGCATCGTAAGCCATGCTATCGATGCGACTCTCGGCGGAGCCTTTACTGGAGATACCGGCGCAGCTTTCGTCGGCGGCTTCGACCTAATCGACGAATTGAATACCTACAATTCGGTAAACGGTCTATTTACCATCGAGCGATAGTAGCGGCGGGTAAATCGACCTCAAACACCCGCCGTCCCAGCTTCGCCATTAATCCCCTTACTAGCGCACGGGTCGAGCGTGTGCCGAGCCTCTGAAAATCGCATTCATCAGCAGCACGTTAAGACCATCGAGATAGGCACGCACCGTGGGGTCTTGCGTGAATGCGATGACCTCACCCGCCCCATAGGACTCAGACACCACGAAGGGCTTATAGGCTAGCTGCCGGCGATTCTCATCCCAGAGATAGCCGCTGGCGAGCAACTCGTCCGGGCCTTGAAAGCGTGCCACGTTAAAGCCATCGTTGAGTCGCACCGGCGTATACACATCGCTACCTCTAACTAAAACGTTCAGCACAGACGCTACCCCTGCGCTCAGCCAGTGTTCCTGATCGACATCGGCTCGCACGAGCACGCCCGCCACCGAATCGGGGAAATTGTCCAGCGCGTGAATCTGTGCGTCGTATTCATCGCTCGAGCTCAGGTATTGTCCGTCGACGGCAGCCTCTTCCGCCGCGTCGGCGTCTTCTGTTTCTTCAACCACCTCCTCCAGTACCGCACGCTCGCGGCGGATCGATAGCAGATCTACGTCGGGATCGGCGAGGAAGCGAGTCGCATTGCCCAAGCCGATGATTACACCGCCCTGCCGCACCCAGGTCTTCAGGTTCTCGACACCGGACTCCCCCAGCACCGACTTGTATCCAGCACCACTCATTAGCGGCAGAATCAGCACCTGATAGCGATTCAAGTTCGCCGATGCCAGATTGTCCACCCGTATCGCCGTCACCGGAAAATCGAATTGACGCTCTATCACGAAGCGAGTATTTCCTGCGCTATAGGCAGAGGTCGGCTGGTCCCAGGCTATGGCGACCTTGGGCTCATTGAAGCGCGCCACATTCGCGCTGCCGAAGCTCGGGCCCTCGGTGACCCAGCTGTCATTCACCGCGACGACGGTAGCGCCGGTCACCTGCGCGAGTCGGCTGACGCTGTCGTGAATGGATTCTGGATTATCGACGATATCGATAATCAGCGTACCAGCGGGGTATTCATTGCCGACATTGGTGAATGCCTTGTCGTTACTCTTCAGCGCCAAGCCCTCTCTCAGAGCACGTGCCAGAAATCTTACCGCTGGCGCCGAGCCCCAGGGTACGAGATAGGAGACACTGGCTCGCCCGCCCACTACGGCGCCGGGTTGCACCAGTTCCTCGCCCGCTATCTCAAAGTCGCCGCTGGGTATGCGCCCGCAGGTATTCGTTTGCACATTGAGCATGAGCGGCAGTGACCAGGCGGTCACATCGTAGATCTCGTCGGGCAGATTGCGCGCACGACGCCGTTCCTGCTCTTCGAGAAAGTCCTCTTCCATGCTCACCTCCACGTCCATCAGCGTACGGATGAACCGCTTGGAGGGTTGATCGGTACGTATCAGATAGGAACCGGCCGCATAGGATTCGCCGCAGGCATCGAAGGTCGATAATGCGCGATGCACCTCTACGTCTTGTCTGCTCAGCAGCCCTGCAAGTTTATTCGCTGCCGCCTGATCCGCCTGCAGAGGGATGATATAGGCTCTGACGTCCTCGTCCTCGCCCTCCTCGATCGCGCTTACTCGGTATTCATAGAACTCCTGCAGGAACTTCTCTCTGTTCATGGCAACGGTCTCCGCCGTTGCCAGAGATGTTACGAAGTGATTCCTGACCGTATAGCGGTAGTGTAGATCGTTGCCGTCGTACTGCCTCACCACCAGGCCTCGCGCGGAGGCCTGCTCATAGGTCATCGCGATGCTGCCGAAGTAGGAAGGCCAGCTTGCGCCGTAGCCAGGGTAGAAGGCGTCGTAGACTTCCCGGGTGAAATAGTCGAAGCCGAAGCGGTCGAAGTATTGCGCATTATTGCGCCCAAAAAGCTGCAGGCTGGCGCGCTGCGCCTGGGCCAGATGAGGGTTGTAGGGTATGGCCTCCGGCGCGAAGAAGTAGGTGCCATCCGAGCCCATCTCGTGCGCATCGACGTAGGCAACCGGGTACCACTGGAGCATCGCCGCGGTCCTGCCTTGCGTCTCGGGTTGTGTTTGTATAAACCAATCACGATTCATGTCGAACAGATAGTGGTTGGTTCTGCCTCCGGGCCAGGGCTCATCGTGCTCAGCCGAGAGACGATCGGAATCGGGTACCAGGCCTTCCGCCGTTGTGAAGTTATGGATGAAGCGGTCGCGCCCATCGGGATTCTGCATCGGGTCGATAACCACGATGCTATTCTGTAGCACCGAATCGACTAGCGCGTCACCCTGGGATGCGAGCAGGTGATAGGCAGTCAGCATGGCGGCATCCGTCGAGGAGATCTCATTGCCGTGCACCCCATAAGACAGCCAGGTCACCGCCGGCTGCTGCTCGATTATCCGCTCTGCCACATCCGAGTCTGTTATCCGTGGGTCGGCCAGCGCCTGCATATTGGCCTTCGCTGCAGCTAGGTCCGCGCTATTCTCGGCGCTCGATATTACGGCGTAAATGAGCTCCCTCTCCTGCCAGCTGCGCGCGTATTCTACGAGCTGTACACGGTCCGGTGCGGCCTGAGCCAATGCCTGAAAATAGCGAATGACGTCACGGTGCCAGCTGATCCTGTCCCCGGGGTCATAGCCCAACACATCACGTATGGTGGGAATCGAGCTATCGTAGTTTGTGTCGGGCCAGTACGTGAAATCGTTCTGCGCGTGGCCAGGTACACTGTAGCTAAGGGTCAGAAGGGTAATAAATAAAAACGCTCGAAGTTGCATGGTCTTTCTCTCTAGCTAGATTCGAATTGAGTGCCCTATGATCGCGAAACGCGATTCGGCAATGCTGCTCAGAAGACTAGCGTTTTTTCGGCAAGCCATCTACCGAATATGCCATCACCCTTCTCGCGGTTGTGTCACTCCTGCGCAGGGGGTATAAACGAGTCTTCAGCGCACCTTCTTACGAGATCGAACAACCATGACATCGCAAGTAGCCAAAACTATTCCCCTAGCCTTCGACGAATTGACCGAAGCAGTGATGCTAGCCAATGCTCAGGCCTTTAACGCACTCATGCAGAAGCGTCGCACAGTGCGTGACTTCGCCACGCGGGATGTGCCGAGGGATATCATCGACGCCTGCCTGACTGCGGCGGGCAGCGCACCCAGCGGTGCGAATAGACAGCCCTGGCACTTCGCCCTGGTCCGCGACGCGGCGATCAAGCGCGAGATTCGTCGCGCGGCGGAGGCGGAAGAAGAGGAATTCTATAGCAAGCGTGCGCCACAGGACTGGCTGGACGCTCTGGCACCCCTCGGAACGGACTCGAGCAAGCCCTTTCTGGAGCGGGCCCCCTATCTGATCGTGGTCTTCGCGCAGAAATACGTGTTGGATGCGCAGGGAGAGAAGCAGAAGAACTACTATGTGACTGAATCGGCCAGCATCGCCACCGGGCTACTAATCGCGGCGCTGCACAACGCGGGGCTTGCGACACTCACGCATACGCCGAGTCCGATGAAATTCCTGAACAAAATTCTCGACAGGCCGAACACCGAGAAGCCTCTCATGGTGGTCGTTGCCGGCTATCCGGCGCCGGATGCCAAGGTGCCCGATATCGGGCGCAAGGCGTTAGGGGAATTCGTCAGCGTACACGACGATTGAAGTACTGAAAAACCTAGTGTCGGTAAAGCAGTAGCTGATCGACGATCTCGTCGATACCGGTGATATCGAGATCGCCGTCGTTGTCACGATCATGCAGAATCGCGCAGGACGCCGCCTCCGGCGCTACTAGCTGATTCGGCAGTCTTAGGAAGGAGCCATCTCCCTGATTCTCGTGAATCAGGAATAGCTTAGTTCGAAAATCCGATGTCACTACATCGAGATCGCCATCGCCGTCCAGGTCGCCGAGATCGACGGCTAGCGGGAAACCGTCATCGTTCTCGGAAAGATCATAACTAACTGGAGGGTTTAACTCTCCGGCGCCATTGCCCATAGCGATTGTGAGAGATTTTGCGCTGGCATTAGCCGCGGCTATATCCGAGTTACCGTCGAGATCCAGATCACCTGCGGCGAGCATCCAAGGGTCTCCATTGGCCGCGATGCGGCTAGCCTCGGTAAACGACCCGTCGCCATTGGAGAGCAGAACGGTTAGCTCTTCGCTCTCGCGCGAGCCTATGGTTATATCGACCAAGCCGTCGGCATTCATATCGGCCGCGGCGCAAGACCACTCACCGTCGCCCGCATCGAGCGTCACCGGCAGAGTGCCGAACCTGCCCGTACCATCATTCGTGAACAGGGCCACCCGACTCGCCACGAAACTGGTTGCCACTATATCTGGGTCGCCATCGTTCTCGAAATCGGCCAGACACACGCCTCGTACTCTGTCGCCCACCACCAGATTCTGAGTCTGGGTGAGACCGCCGGCTCCGTCTCCCTTAAACACGTGCACATAAGACCCACCCGCGCTACCGACGACGAAGTCGATGTCGCCGTCGCCATCGATGTCGGCGCCTTCGTTCGGGCTCGGTCTGGATCCCTGGATAATATTCACGGTCGAGAAGTCGTCGTAGTTTCCGGCGCCATCGTTGAGGAAGATGCGCAGGTCATTGCTGATCTCGTTTGGCACGACAAAGTCCGACCAGCCATCCTGATTCAGATCGCCTGCATAGGCACCATAGGCTTGAACCTGCTCTGCAGAGCCGGGCTCTCTGACGGATACTGCGGAGATCTGCTCGAAGCTCAGATTCGAAGCGGAAGATTCAGCCCAGAATGACCAGTTATAGCCGCCTACCAGCTTCCCGCCATCGAGAGCGACTATGTCCTCGCTGACCAGGTTGACGCTGACTTGCTCGCCAGCCGAGAAGTTGCTGTCAGGCAGGAAGCTTAATGTCTGGTCGTTATCCTCTAACGATAGCTGCCCGGTCACGACACCTGACCAGCGCCCGAAGACCTTCAATTTGTCATTCGTGAGTTGATCGGGGTCCAGGGGCCGATCGAAACTTATTCGAATCTCGCCATCGACTGCGGCTGAAATGCTGTCCTTCTCTGGCGAGACGGAAACGGCGCTAAGCTTTTCCGGCACGCTAACCGCGAAATTAATCGGTTGCTGATCGTAAAAGAAAGCCCCGTCCAAGCTATAGCCGACCGTGAGATTTACCGACGCCAATGGCGCAGCCACTACACCCGTGAAGAAACTCTGCTCCATGAATGCCGAGAGGCTCACCGACTCCCTGTAGGGGCTGAGCGTATTCGAGCTCAACTCGAGCAGTTGATTGCTTTGGTTAAGAAAATAGATTACGCCATCCACCTCGAATGCGACGTAGAGGTCGGCCGACAGACCGATATGCTCAGGCTCAGGGCAGAGATTTCCGCCCAGCGTCACACTGACGGCGGAACTGACAATAGGATCATAGCTGACGCCGGAGTCCGTCGAGGCCCCACCCGAGAAGATGCGGCCCTCGCAGCTGAGTTGTGCGAAGACTGGAGTGCTTACTCCACTTAGGAGGACAACAACTACGAGAACGGGCAGTTTCTTCATGGCTTTCATCGGTCAGCATTGTTGTCGATAAACTAGCACGAATCACGAATCCCAGCCCATAAAAAAAGGCCTGCGACTGAAGCCGCAGGCCTTTCGAAAGTCCTATTCGCTACTGCGGTGGATTGCCGCGTGGCGTGCCAGGCTTGCGCCATTCACCGTAGAGATACTCCTCGGAGAACTCAGCACACTTAAACTCCAGCAGCTGCATGTCTTCATCTATGTGACGGTAAAGTGGGAGGCTAATCGTCCAGGGCTGCGTGAAAGTATTGGGGTCCGTGATCGTTGCCTCGTACTGAATATGGTTGGCACCGGTTGCAGTCCAACGCTCCTCTACTACCATCTCCCAGCTGTGATGATTACCGGCACGGTCGAACCAGGTATCGGGCATCTGACCTGTTACGCGCACAACGAGCGTGTCACCTTCCCAATGTGCATTGGAGTGTCCCATCCAGGCATCGACCTGCGACTCGAGTTCGGGCTGGTCGACGTAGACGATACGATTCGACTCGGCAAACTCATACGCCATAAGTATGACACTCTCCGATTGCACGATCTGGAACGGGAAAGGCATGTAATTGGCACGCGGCACACCCGGCATATAACACTTGGTTAATGGGTCCTTGTCGATCGCATCGATTCTGTTCTCGTCTCTTACTCGGCGTGCCTGCTCGTTGTAGGGAATGCTGCCGCCCTCGACGATACCCAGTCCGGCGGGCTTCGCCGACAGGGCTCCCATCAGGCCCGGGTGCGGGCCTTCGGCTGCTGCATGAGGCTCGATGTCATAGTGCGCGGAAGTCATAGCTTGCCATATGCCGCTCAGGTCCGGCTTGCCGCTTGGCGTGCGTGGAATCTCACCACTCTGCGCCGCCACCTGCGAGATTGAAAATATTGCTGCTACGGCTACTAGCCCGAGTTTCGTAATTTGCTTCTGGATTTGAGTTTTCATTCACTGCCCTTCGATAGTTTTATCTTTTATATACTGGTAATAAGTCTTTGGTTAGTTACTGAGCGCCACTCTCTGCAGCACGACGTTCTTCCATGCGCTCACCGCGGAGAATATTAAACATGCCATAGTTTCCTTCGTGGCAGGCATATTCGTAGAGCTGACCTGCCACCTTCGTCATGGGCACAATGGCTGTAATCTTATCGGTGAAGGTCGCCGGGTCATCGATGGTGAATTCATAATCTACCGTATCGTATGCCGTTCGCGTGAATTTTTCGGTCAGCACCATGTCCATGGTGTTGCCTGTACTTGAGAAGGTCTGCCTTAGCCCGTTGAAGTTCTTCGTCTCCACGACGAGCGTGTCGCCCTCATACCAGCCGCGCGAATCGCCCGACCAGAGTCGGATATCGTCCGACAGCTCCGGCTTGTCCCCGAGACGAACGATGCGTGCATCGTGAATCATCTCGGTCATGATGACGGCTGTATCCTTGCTCTGAAATATCTGAACGTTGTTGTTATAGAGGCTGGGAGTAAAGGGAGGGCCGGAATTGAAACCGACTATGCAGCGCTCCGATGTGCCGCGGTCCTCAGGACCATCCTTTGCGATGCCACCAACGACGAAGCGTACGGGACGCGTGCTGGGAATATCGGGACCCAGACCGCCGTACTGCCTCTGCGCGCCCTCGACAGCCGGTGGTATACGACCATTTTGAGGATAGACAATATGTGAGGTTCTAACTGTGTCGCCGATGCCTGCCGCCTCGATCCAGAAGTCGTTGTAGCCGCCCGGATTATCGGTCGCTTCCGGCGCGTCCGGATCGATTACCAAGCGTGCCGCCGCCGCATCTGCCGCTGCCGCAGCAGCCTCTTGCCGCGCTACCGCTGCTTCGACCTGCTCCGGAGTAAGAAATTCCTGCTCACCGAAGCGCTCCGGGCGCTGCATCGGTATGCTGGAGCTAAAATTCCAAACACCCTGCAAATCAGGTTGACCGTACTCGGTCCTAGGGACCTCGTAGTCGCCATCCTGTGCCAGAGCAAGGCCGCTGACTGAAGCGGAAAGTGCCAAAATAAGTGCTAGTGAAGTTTTCATTTTATCCCCCCACGGGAAAACCGTACTGAGCCCGTAAGTTAGAGGTTTAGGGGCTAAGAATCAATAGAAATGCGGCCAATACACGGCGCTGAGGGTTCACCGGACAGGCCATCGCTTTTGCCTCTACAGGGTTGCAAAAGCCGGACAAGAGGGCGGTCACTGGCGCGATCGCATCCCCTTCACAAACTTACATCTTGCGTGTCAATCGGGCGAGTAAGCTAGAAGTGTCCCAGCGCCCCCCGCCCTGGCTTTGTATCTCGGCATAGAAACTATCGACCAGCGCCGCCAGAGCTAATTCAGCGCCATTGTTCTTGGCCTCGGCGATAGCGATACCCAGATCCTTGCGCATCCAGTCGACGGCGAAGCCGAAGTCGTACTCGTCTGCGAGCATGGTCTGGTAGCGGTTATCCATCTGCCAGGAACCTGCGGCACCCTTGGAGATAGTCTCGATCAATGCCTCGCCATCCAGCCCGGCCTTCTGTGCGAAGTTCAGCCCCTCGGCCAGACCCTGCACGACACCCGCGATACAAATCTGATTTACCATCTTCGCGAGCTGCCCGCTGCCTGCGGGCCCAAGCAGCTTACTGAATTTTGCATAGGCTTCGAACGCGGGCTTCGCCGCCTCATAGTGCTGCGCCTCGCCCCCCACCATTACTGTTAACGCGCCATTTTCTGCCCCTGCTTGTCCACCCGACACGGGCGCGTCCAGAAATCCGGTCCCTTTGTCTTTAGCCGCCGCGTCCAGTTCTCTGGCGAGCGTGGCAGATGCGGTTGTATGGTCCACCAGTATCGAGCCAGCCTCCATCGCGGCGAGTGCTCCATCTGCGCCCGTCAACACCTCGCGCACATCGTCATCGTTGCCGACGCAGCTTAATACTATGTCGCAGCCTTTAGCCGCCTCGGCTGGCGTAGGCGCCATGTCTCCCTTGTATTCCTCGACCCAGCGCTGCGCCTTCTCAACGCTTCGATTGTAAACGCAAACCTGCATGCCGGCATTCTTGAGGTGGCCGGCCATGGGATAACCCATCACTCCGAGCCCGATAAACGCTACCTTCATTTCAAACTCCTTCGCTCTTAATCGCTGTTTCTATTGTTGGTACACAGACTTACCGCGCGAGAACGTCTCGATGATCGCGATGTCTTCCAATTCATGTGGGTCTACCCTAAGCGGGTTCTGCTCGAGTATCACGAGATCGGCGCGCTTGCCCACGGTTATAGACCCTTTCTCATTCTCTTCGAAATATTGGTAGGCGGCTCCTTGCGTGACTGCGTACAGCGCATCCATCACCGTCGCTCTTTGGTCTGGCCCCAATACATAGCCGCTGCGCGTTTCGCGATTTACCGTTATAGCAATTAGGCGCATGATATCGGGCGGCACCACGGGTGAATCGTTGTGCACGGTAAAGGGTATGCCGAGCTCCACCGTTGCCTTCACCGGGCTGATGAAACTCGCCCTCTCCTCGCCGAAGCTAAGCCGATGCCAATCACCCCAGAAAAACGGATGTACTGAATAATAGGAAGGAATGATGCCTAGACGTTTAAAGGCTTCCAACTGATCCGGTCGCGCCAGTTGTGCATGGATAGCCACGGAGCGGTGATCGGGCAGGTCTTTGCCGGCAACCGCCTCCGCGACGCCATCGATCATGAGCTGTATGGCCGCGTCGCCGTTCGCATGGGCGAGGACGGGCACGCCTCTCGCCAATAGACCCGGCATCCTCGCCTTGTAGGCCTCCGGGCTGTAGCTTGGGTAGGCCACATAGTCAGGACTCTGCCCCGGCGGGCCCTCGGTATAGGGCTGCGACATCCAGGCCGTCCTGCCCTGGGGCGAGCCGTCGAGTGTGAACTTCACGCCCCCGACGCGAAATCCGCCGGTATAGCGCTGCTCATGCGTGACGGCATCGAGCTCCTCATCGCTGAGCGGGTTCGCCATGATGAAGGCGACAATATCGACCTTGTAGGGCTCGCTGGCTCCCTCCGCACGCAGCAGGTCGGCATAGGCCTTGCTGATATTCGCATCCTGAATCGTGGTGATGCCGTAGCCGGCATAGATGTCTATGGCCTCGCGTCGCAGACGACTCAGCTCCTGCATATCCATGTTCGCACTCGACCCTGAAAAGGCTGCCATCGCCGTTTCCTCCATGACTCCATCGGGCTCGTTGCTGCCTTCTCTGCGACGAATTATGCCGCCCTCGGGATTCTCGGTAGCACTGTCTATGCCAGCTTGGCGCAGCGCCATGGAGTTGGCCGCGAGCAAGTGCCCGGAGACATGTCTGACTACGATCGGATGGTCTGTGGAAGCACGATCGAGATCATCGCGATTCGGGTGGCGGGCCTCAGCCAGTAGCGAATCGTCGTAACCGAAACCGAATACCAGTTCGCCATCGGGTATCTGCTGTTGTTCGATGCGCAGCCGAAGCGCACGTACGATGTCTTCGATGCTGCGGATACCACCAACCGGCGGCGAGGAGAGATCTAGCAGATCGGCATAGCGCGACACGCCCGAGAAGTGTCCGTGCGCATCGATGAATCCGGGTAGCAGTGCGCTCTCGCCGAGCTCTATGACCCGGGTAGCCTCTCCCCGCAGTGCGAAGATATCCGACCGCGAGCCGCTCGCCACGATTCGGTCGGCTCGAACGGCCACTGCCGCCACGTCGGAAGCATCCATCGTAATAATATTCTCACCAGCGAAGATTATGTCTGCCGGCTGTGCCCTGAGCGCTGAGCTTGCTATTGGCAGTAGCAGGAATAGGCAAAGTGTAACGAGGCGAATTTTCTGAGTGCGCGGCACGGGGTTTCCTCACAGTATCTGTCAGTTATCGAGTGACGAAGACTTCGTTGAACACAAAGTGTGCAGCGATTCGAATCTCAGTGCAATAACAGCGCAATAAGAGTGCAATAAACGACACGGGCAATGCAGCTACTTTACGAAAGGTTGCTGTTGCTATCTGGCCCGCCAATCTTGATGCAAGACCAGCAGCATTTCATCTACCGTCTGGTATCTGTTCTCAGGTTCTTTTTGCAGGCAACGCATCGCTACCTTCTCGAGCAGCGGGGGCACATAGTGCTTAGTTATTTCCGAAGGCGGCGGAGGTATTTCATTGAGAACGCTCTCAACCACATGATGCAATTTCTCTCCATTGGACGGGCTCTTGCCACAGAGAACCTCATAGAGCACGGCGCCAAAACTGTAAATGTCTGAGCGACCATCGATCGCGGGATCTCTGTTAATCTGCTCAGGGGACATATAGTGCACTGTGCCCTGGACCTTGCCCTGCCCCGTGATACTAAGATCTACGATCTCGGCCGGTGCAACTTCCACGTCTTCAACTGCCGAGCCGTCAGGATGCCAAACTTTCGCAAGCCCCCAGTCGAGCACCAACACTTCGCCGTAGGGACCAGCCAGAATGTTTTCCGGCTTGATGTCTCGGTGGGCAACGCCGTGGGTGTGGGCATACTTGAGAGCATAGGCAACCTGATTCATTAGCTTCATTAGCTGGTTCAAATCATAACGGTCGCGATAGTCCAATATCTCACGCAGGGTATAGCCGTGAACCAGCTTCATGGTGAAATACGGAAAGCCTTTGCTGTCTCTGCCCAACTCGTAAGTGGGCACGGTGTTGGGATGCTGCAGCATCGCGGTTACCCGCGCCTCGCGTATCAGGCGCTGCTGTTCGATCTCATCACCGGCGAATTCGGGCTTCAGGGTCTTATAGCAGATGAATCTGGACAGATGCAGATCTTTGCACGACTTGATCAGCGACTTGCCGCCGGTGGCGATTGTGCTGAAAAAAGCGTAACGAGTCCGCGGATCTATCTTCTCGGGCAAAGCCTTGTCCGTTTCCTCGAGGAAAACTGAACTGTAATTCTTGGGTGGTTCTGGAAATTCCAACATAGTCTCTACAGCCGTCTAAAATACGAAGCTTGAGGTCTAAAAGCTCTATTGAAAACTAGCAGATATTGGCTACAAAACACAGCGACCCCGGTCTATTTTCAGACCAATAGTGATGTGGTTAAGAAGCGCCCTTCGGGCCTCTCGTCTGTCCCGATCTCTTCGTTGCCTTCTCTCGACACGCCCACGTATGCCTGCAAGAAGCCGCCTCAATATCGAAACAGACGACAAGCCAGAGCTACCATAGAGTAATTCAGAAGTGCCCAAGCTATACTTGCGATACGAAATCACCGATAGAGCTCCGCTATGCCAGTTGAACAAGATCTTGTTGCAATCGAGTCAGACTTTCATGTCCGCTACGCCGAAACCGATGCGATGGGAGTTGTGCACCATGCCGCCTATCTCGTCTACTTCGAAGAGGCTCGAAGCCACTACATGAGAGAGAAAGGTAGCGACTACGCATTGATCGAGCGCGAAGGTTTTCAACTTCCGGTGACCGAAGTAGGAATTCGTTACGTAGGCAGTCTGCGCTACGGCGACCGAGTCAAGGTTCGCGCCTGGATAGAAGAGAACAAGAGCAGACGCATACGTTTTGCCTATGAAGTCCGCAAGAATGACACCGACATCGTCCTCGTCACCGGGTCTACACAGCATATTTGGACCGACCGCTCCGGCAAGGTCACTCGTGCCCCACAGCAGTGGGTCGCTATGATGGCTTAGATCGAAAGCAGCCGTCAATCCGCTCCCATACCCCTGAAATGCCCTAAAACCGGCACTTGTAGCCTATTTTGGGCCAAAAAGTGCAAATTCGCCGCACATCGCAGCCCAAGTCGTCCAAAAACCATCCAAGCTGAGCAATTTAGCGGGTTTGCGGGCAGTTAAGTGGGCATTCTTTCCACTGTACTGACAGCCGCTATACCGCTAATATCAGACACTATCTGGTTGGTCGCCCCGAAAAAAGGCAAACCCGAAAAAAGGCAAGAGAGTACGATGAAAGAAGTGGTAGACAAGGTCAGGCAGGAAGCCGTGAAATCGCTCACGCGCAATGTCGTTACTGCTCTGGAAAACTCCACCCTGCAGATCGAAGCGCAGGCGATGCAGTTCACGAATGTGCAATTGCCTCCTATTCGCGAGGAGTCGCGCGCGATTGCCGAACGCTTCATGACCAACCTAAATGCTTATTTCGACGCACTGACGAGCTTCAGGCCGAAAGACGCCGAATTGTCCGACTATGACAAGCTGTCTCTGGTTGACCATGACTATCTGGAGGCCATCATCGCAATGGAAGGCATGGTTAATCATGCGCGAAATAGCGACAAGCAACAGTATGTAAGTTTCACCACTCGTCTTGACTCGATATTTCCGAATCTCACTATAGACGAAACCAATAACCCACTCGATCCCGAGCAGATAGGCGACTGCTTCAATGAGGCGATCAGGCCGATGGGATTGAAGGCTCACTATCTGCTCACGATCTACCGTGAATTTAACAAGGCGGTCTTCCATAACCTGGAAGACGTGATAGCTCAGGCAAACGAGGTCATGATCGAGATCGGCATCATGCCTAACCTCGACGTGAAGGCACGAAACCGAGAGCTGGCCAGGCAGAAGCGCGAGGCAGAACGCGAGGCGGAGCGCGCCGCGGCACAGGCACAGGCGCAGACGCAAGCACGGGCGCAATCACGCTCCCATACGCCGGCCAGCGCAGCCGGCAGCGAGCAGCAACCTGCACCAGATACGACCTGGGTTCAGGAGGCGCCAAGACCGAGCAACAAGACCGAGATCACTCGCAAGATCGTTGAGAAAGTCGAAGAGGCGAAACCGGAGCAGTCAAACGCTGAGATGTTTGCCATGATGCAGACGCTAGTCAAAGGGCTGGCTGATCAACAGCAAGACCGCTCGGCACTGCCGGTTAATGTGCCAGTAGCCGATACCGACCTGACCAATAACCTACAGGTGGAGAACGAGAACCTTAAGCAGCAACAGGCACAGCTTATGTCTGTACTGAACGACATACAGAGTCGGCTGAATCTTGGAGACACGTCAAATTCTCAGGCAGTCGGTGGCGGCATCGACAGCAATAAGATTAGCGATTCGATCTCGCGCACACTTGAACAAAGCAGCAACTCCGGCGATATAGGGGCAATCGATGTCCAGTCTTCGGATGTGATCAATCTCGTAACACTATTGTATAAGGCCATCTGGAACGATGCCTCGCTGCCTCTGGTGATGAAAGAACTAATCGGTCGCACCCAGATTACGATTATGAAGGTAGCGCTCAGCGATACCGATTTCTTCGATTACGAGCAACACCCTGGAAGAGTGATTCTCAATGAGTTCGCGATGGCGGGCATCGCCTGGACCGAGCCCGATCAGATCGAGAGCGATCCGGTTTTTCTCAAAGTGCGCGAACTGGTTGAGCGATTGCTGGCCGAAGAGAATGTCGATAGCCGCTACCTACAAGGTTTGATATATGAGCTACGCCAGTTCAAGAGTCAGTTCAGCAAGACCGATGCCTCGCTCGAACAGCGTATTCGCGAGATGGCTGATCACAGCGAACAGCTGGATGACGTTAACGAATTCGTGCGCCAGAAGCTGAGCGAGCGCGTTCTACGCGACGATCTAGACCCCTCGATTCGGAGCCTGCTCCAGACTCACTTTCATGACTTCCTCGTAAAGCTCGTGCTACAGGAGGGCCCAAACGGCAGCTCCTGGAAACCGGTCATGAGCACCATAGATGTATTGTTATGGACGGTGAAGGAAGACAAGCTGCCAGGCGATAAGGCCCGCTTCGAGAAGATTAATCCGCGCCTACTCGACAACCTGGAGAAGGCATTAGAGATCGGCGGAGCCTCGAAGTCGAAGCGCACCAAGATTCTTCGCCAGCTGAAACAGGTACAGCAATACAGTTTCCATATGGCAGAGTCGCGCGCAAGCTACTCAATTCACGCAATCGGCGACTCCGAAGCTGCTTCCCCTAGCGCTTCGCGCGAAGCGAGAGAACCACCTCCCCTACCCCGCGACGACCCGCATCTACGCCAAGTAGACAAATTTCCTATCGGTACCTGGCTGGAATTCAAAGGGGCTGCCGGCGCACCCGTGCGCTGCTCTCTTGCAGCGAAGATCGACAGCATAGACAAGCTCTTCTTCGTGAATACCAAGGGTGTCAAGGTCGTCGAACTCACGCGAACGCGCCTGGCGCAGGAACTAAAATCGGGCTCAGTTAAAGTCGTCAGCGAGGGCTCGTTGGTCGATCGAGCAATGGAAATAGTTATTAGCGGCTTGCGCGATTCAACGCCTGCGCAGGAACCCGGCGCCGCAGCCAACTAGTCACTCACCCCATTTTGTCTTTAGCCTACCCAGATCAGGGCGCGCCCTGCAGTTGATTCGCAATCTCGGCGAAGTTGTCGCTCACCGGATAGCCGCCAGCGGTCCAGCCGAGGCGCACGATGATCAGATCCAACGAGGGTACGATCATGAGATACTGCTGGCGATTCCCCTGCGCGGCAAACGCGTCTGCCGGCAGTGCTGCCCAACGCAGTGACTCATTGCCTCGATTCAACCACCACTGATAGCCATAGGCCTTCTGATTCTGCGAGTCGTTGGGCGTTGTAGCCCTGGCTATCCAATCTTCCCTCACAATGCGCTGTCCGTTGAGCGTGCCTCCGTTCAACATCAATTGCCCTATGCGCGCCCAATCTTGCGCCGATGCATAGAGATAGGAGCTGCCCATGAACACGCCACTGGCATCCACCTCGAAGACCGCATTCTGAAACGCCAGTGGCTGGTAGATATTCGCCATGAAGTCGTCGTAGTTTTGCTGGGGGCCGCCCGCCTTGTCGAAGGCTATGCGCGCCAAGAGATTCGCCGTACCCGAGCTGTAATTGAAGCGGCTGCCCGGCGCATGAAGCAGCGGCTTCGTCAGGACATACTCCGACGAAGAAGGCTCGGTAAAGAGCATGGCGGTAGCATCGTCGCCCGGGTTGTATTGTTCCGAGAAGTCGAGGCCATCGCTCATGGTCAGCATATCGCGGATACGAATCGTTGCGCGCTCGTCACCCTGCCACTCAGCAAATCCCGTAGTGGCATCCAAGTCCAGCAAGCCACGGTACTCGAGATTTGCCAGCATGATGGCCGTTAGACTCTTCGCCATAGACCATCCCAGCAGCGACGTTTCGGCGTCAGCGCCCTGCGCATAAGCCTCGGCAATAATGCTGCCGCGATGGGCGACGAGCAAGACGCGTGTGTTCAGGCCTGCGCGGTTGTCACGTTCTAACAGCTGTTCTACCAGTTCCTGCATCTCGGCGTCTATAGTGTCGACGCTATCACCTGCTGGCCACGTCCCGCTGTTCGCAGCAATGTCCTGTGTCTGCAAGGCGGCACGCTGACCGAAGCCGGCATAGTCGATCCCGCAGCCGAGATTCGGCAAAAAAACCGCCGTCTTCTCACTCAGGCCAAAGAAGGAAGTCGTGACGGCCTGGCGGCTGTCGTCAAATTCGACCGAGAGCTGCTCCAAGATGCCGGAGTATTGCACCAGGTCATCGAAGGATTGCTGCTGGGAGAAGCCCGACACGTAGCGCGAGCTACATAGCAGCTTGGAGCCAATACCGGTCGCCACACCGGGTGCGCTCATCACATAGGCTGGGGTCAAGCCGGCGAACGACGCCAGCCCAACTATCAACGCAATGGTCACGAGAATTCCGATTAGAAATTTTTTCATAGCTGCGGTTCCGAACGGCTCAAGCCCTTAGGATGAATGAGAACACAGGATAGGCCAATGGATAGGAAAATGCAGCGATTCGCTGCCAAGATCGAGAACTATGCAGCCTGCCAATTTCACTACGGGCGAAGGCCCTATGGCGAGGGTAGGCGCAACTTGCCGCCGCTGAGGAACAGGACCAGGCCGATCGCCCCTGCCGCGGCGGCGAGCCAATACGACAGGCTATATAGCCCCGCGTTGAGCGAGAAGGCGAAGCCCAATAACGCCGGACCGGCAGCCGTTCCCCAGGAAGACATCAGGTTAGCTATAGCAAATATTCGGGCGTACTCGCGAATCCCGAAGGCCTCTGCAATGAGCAGGGGCTGCAGCATGAGGAGATTGCCTACGGTCGCGCCAAACAGCGCCAGACCCAGACACAGAGTGACGACGTTTGCACCCAACGCGAGAAGGCTAAGTGAAGCGGTCTGTAAGATCATCATGCCGATGGCGAACACGCGGATCGACATCCTGTCCACTACCCAGCCGCCGATAAGGCGCCCGACAATACTCGCGATGGGCAGAATCGCGACGGCGATAGCCGTCTGTGCCTCGCTAAGCAGCTCCCTGGCCAATCCGTATTGATGTGCGATGCCACCCACCTGTGCCATCAGCAGAAAGATATAGGCGAAGCAGACGCCCCAGAAGAAACGAGTCGCTCTGGCTTGTTTAAGCGTAAGCCCATCTACCTGCGCTTCGGCCTGTCCATTCGACTGCTGGTCGGACACGTGTGATTCCCCTTGCCCCGAGCCATTTGATGCTTCTGCGCCTTCAGAGCTAAGCCCCATAGCCTCTGGGCTCGCTCGCAGCCATATCCAGGTGATGGGTATAACACCTACTATATACAGTGTTCCCATCATCGGAGCGGCAACCCGAAAGCCCAGCGACTCGACGAGCAATACACAAAGCGGTGTCAATACCACACCACCCAGGGATAGGCCGGTGGAGGCGATTGATAGCGCCATGGCCCTACGGTTGCGAAACCAGCGCGTAACGAGTGTGGTGGCGGGAATTAGTGACGAGGCCGAGAAACCCATGCCGAATAACATGAAGGCGACGTAGAGCTGCCAGGTCTGCTCCACGAAGGCGAGCGAGCTCAGCGCAATACAAGACACTACCGCTCCTGCGCTGATGCAGATTCTCGGGTCGTAGTCCTGCACCCACTTCGCCACGCCCAACCCGGTAACGCCTCCTGACAGGAAGAACAGGGACACGGCGAGCGATGCCCGCTCAACATCGAAGTTGGGGTTAGCTGCCAGCACATTCAGGTAGATCGCGTGGTTGTAGAAACTCAGCCCACTGCAGATCGTGAGCTGTGCCATGATGGCGAAGACGATCTTCCAGCCATAATAAATAGAGCTATTGCTATCTGCCATGCGGGGGTTTACTCAATATAATCGTATCGCCCTTCAGCGCAGAAGTCAGATTCTCGAATCGGCAGGTCAGAGCCACATTCAGCTTGGCTATGCACCTTAAGGATAATAGAACGTGAAGTAGCCAGTGAACATTTCTTCCCAGCTCTCCAGCCCGAAGGTCACTTCCTTACTGGGATCTGGGTTGTTTGGATTGGAGATAGAGTTGTCGAAGGCGCCAAGCACGCGCAGCGTGCTACCGGCGGCTACCGGCACGGCCTCGTCTAACTGATAGTGGGGCTGCCAGCCGTAGTTGTAGGCGGGCACGCTGAAGATCTCACTGCTATTGCCATCTGGGTCTTCCACGATGAACTTCATGCGCTTGCCACGAAAATTCATCTTCGCCCGAACACCCGTCAATATCACATCTTCGTCGAGACGCTGCTCCGCCCGCAGCTCGTAATCTGGGTCCTCTGGCGGCAGCACGAAGCGGCTGGACACGGCCAGCGTTAATTTTTCCTTCAGCATCGGCTCCTCGCTGAAGTACAGACCAACGCGAGTCTCATCGACCGTAGACTGTCCGTTAGTTACATAGTGGAATTGCATGGAGAGTTTATGCCCCTTAGGAATAAGCACCGCCGTGCCCGGTTCAAACTCAACAGCATTTACCTTGCCAGGCAGGTAACTCTCTACGAAGCGGCGTGTAACAGATTCGCTATCCCTTTCTTCACCCCAAAAATCTTCTTCGGGCGGCGTAACGAAAGTCACCAGATGGTGCAACACCGACTCGTCTCCCGCCTTGTATTCGATCGCTCGCAGCCACTTGTCTTCCTCGAACGGGAGCTCGACATCGTCGTAGACGTAGTCCATCACGCCAGTAGAAGGCACTTCATTCTGCGGCCCGGTGACGATGAAATCCGGCTCGCCGAATGCCCAGGCCGACCGGTCCTCGACGACAAAGGCTTCCAGCGGATCGACCTCGCCATCACCTCTCGGTGCGCGATTATTGATCCAATGAATGAGGGTCTGCATAGCTTCGGGCTTGAGATAGCGAGCTCCTTCGGAATGGCCAACGTAGGGGTCGACCTGCGTGGGGGGCATGCGCTTGTTGAGCAGCACCTCCTTGATCATGGGCGACCAACCTAAAACCATGATGTAGCTATCCAGTGCAAAAGGCCCTACGCCGCCCTGCCGATGGCAGTCTACGCAGCTCTCAAGAATGATGGGGGCGACTTCCGTGCTGTAGTCTGGTGGCGTCTCGCTATGTTGCTCGCGCTCGGCGTAATTAATCGCGCAGTTTTCCCCCGGTAGATTGAGCGTATCGCTCACGCCCTCGCCGTTAATAGACTGGAGTGTGGCATTGAGGTCCTCTGAAGGCTGGCCCCGATAATAGAGGGAAAGCCGCTCTGGGTTCAGCACCAGCACATCGCCGGCGTTCGCAATCGAGAGGGTCTCCGACACCAGTTTAGCGTCGTCCTCCAGTATAGGAAGCGCCGTGTTAAGCGCCTGTAGCTCGGCTCGATCTCGATCCTGTGTGTCGATCAGCAGAAACTCGAAGTCCTCGCCTGCGTGCCTGGCCGCTAGGGTCTCGTATTCGGTCAATAAGCTGTCCATGGCTGGACAATTTCCTGCGTAGGCCATCACCACTAGTGCCTTGCGATGCTGGTAGCGGCTCAACTGATGAAAACTTCCGGAGCTGTCCAATAGTGCAAAGTCGCTGACACGGTCCAGCGCCGCGGATGCGAGGGTCGCACTGAGGCTCAGCACCAAAGCCAATAAATGTGCTGTCAGAAAACGGCGGCTCCTAGCACCATCTATAGGTATAGGCCCACTATTGATTGTGTAACTGCGCTCCGAATTCACTGCTGGATGTTCCTCTGATTGCTTTGCCGAGAGACTGTATTGACCGCGCTGATGAGGAATTCTATCCCATGACCGTGCGCTGCGCTGTTTGATGCCGAAAATGCAGCGGGAATCCTCTCACATTCCAGAGGACGCTGACAAATCCCCGACTTGTTACATTTTGTTTAAATCAATGGCTACAGGGCGCTATTTCTCGGCCTTTGCGAACTAGACTCCAACATGAATGCCGTTTATTCTAGCGTCCCTGTTTGAATGGATTCAGTAGTCAACTAGAAATCTCTGTATTCGCTCCAGCAGATGAGGAAGAATAAGACAGAGAAATCGAACTAATCGAACCTGATTTTTGGAGAGAACATCGATGCAAAAGCTTCACAAGACACTAGCGCTATTAACATTTGCCGTGTTGGCAATTTTTAGCCTTCAGGCACAAGCCCAATCTGCAGACAATGGCCGTTTTCTAAGCCTTGCGCCACCTACTGGTCTGCCAATTATTCCCGTCATGGAAGGCTGGGTTGCCAACCCCGATGGAACAACGAGCTTCTCGTTTGGCTATATCAATAGAAACGATGTTGCCGTCGACATCCCTGTGGGCACATCAAACTACATAGAGCCCGCGAAATACAGTGGCTTACAGCCGACTCACTTCCCCCCGGGTCGTGGTACTGGCATGTTTATCGTGACCGTGCCTTCTGAGGAGGCTGACGACGACATCTGGTGGCACATCAAGACAGGCGCCGAGGAAGCCCTCAAAGTGCCTGGTCGCCGCGGCGCATCGGCCTACGAGTTGGACTTCATCCTGCCCCGTCCACAGGGCGCTATGCAGCCCCACGTTGGCTTCGGCGAAGACGGCCCAAGAATGCCCGGCCTGATGGCGCAGACTCGCACCCGTCCCGGCACTGTCGAGGCGGGCGAACCCGTTGTTTTGACGGTTAATGTCGAAGACATCTCCGAGCGCGATACTACTGACCCGCGCTTTGTAGAGCCGCTGCCCGTAGGCGTGCATTTCTCCAAGTTTCAGGGCCCTGGTGAGGTAACTTTCGAACACCACGAGTCCACTGAGATCCCAGAGAACCCCTACGAGGAGGACGATCGTCGCTATCGCTTCTTCCGTGCGCTGGAGCCGGGCGATGTAGAAGTAGCCGGTGGAAGCGGCGTAGCCCGCGTGGTTGCAACCTTCTCGGTGCCTGGCGAATACCAGATTCACACCAAGGTTGAGAACTTCCGCGGCCCTGACAGCTCGAACGGCGACCAGTGCTGCTGGTCTAACGTTATTCAGACCGTCAACGTAACTCCGTAACTTGTTGTTAAATATGGCTTTTTGGTCGATTTCTGCAATCGACCAAAAAGCCAATCGGGGTGTTCGATCGAAATTCCCCACCGAACGGCCTAATGGCCTTGAATTCGGCAAAAACCCGCCCCAGAATATGTTTCAATTTGTTGCATAGATCGCCCGAAAACAGCCGTATTGATTGGACTTTTTTGGAGCGGCTCATTACACTTTTGAAGTTAGTAAAAGGCGAAAATCGATACCCTAGATAAGAATTTTTAAAAGATAGTATCCACAACTCTCATTATTGAGGAGATAAGCATGAAAACAGTACGCGTATGGACTGCTTTGGTAAGCACTGTGCTAGTCGCACTAAGTCTGCAGGCGAATGCTCAGGACGAAATTACCTACAACAGCCATGTTGCTCAGATCATCAACGAGAACTGCGTTGTATGTCACACTGAAGGCGGTATTGGCCCGATGCAACTTAGCACTTACGATCAGGTCCGTCCTTGGGCGCCTCTGATCCAGCTGCGCGTTGCCAATCGCGAAATGCCTCCTTATGCATACGATCACGGCATCGGCGTGCAAGATCTGCAAGGCGACTGGCGATTGAAGCAAGAAGAGATCGACACAATCGTCGCTTGGGTAAACCAAGGCTCACCCATGGGTGATGCGGACGTCGTTCCTCCTCCTGCTGATGTTAAAGACCCTAGCGAGTGGAACTTCGCCGCTCAGTACGGTCAGCCTGATCTAATCGTGCCTTCTGTAGCGATCGATATCCCTGCAAACGGCAACGACCTCTGGCACAAGCACTACGTCGACACGGGCCTGACTGCTGATCGCTGCATTAAAGCGGTACAGGTTAAGCCGCGCGGCGACGCGACTGCGGTTGTCCACCACGCTAACTCTTCTGTCGACGCACAGGACGAGTTCGGTGAGTGGGAAGAATATGGCCAGCTAACTGAGTATGCGATGGGCAAATGGGGCGAGATCGTTCCTGAAGGCGTATGCCGCACAATGCCTGCTAACTCACGCGTTTCTTGGGACATCCACATGTTCCCAGGCGGTGTTGGCGCAACGGCTCCAGGCACTATGATCGAAGACAACGTTGTTGAGATCGGCCTTTGGTTCCACGATGAGGACTACGTTGAAAATGAGCAGCCCTACAAGCAGGACCTGAAGCTGTATCAGCTGCGCGACGGTTATGAGAGCGGCCAGCTAATTGTGCCTCCTAATGGCTACACAATGACTCAGGGTTTCCACTCTTTCGACCACCCTGTGCGCATCGACAGCTTCCAGCCTCATGGCCACCTGCGCATGAACGCTGCCTCGCTAGAGATCTTCTACCCAGAAACGGGTCAAACTGAGCAAGTCAGCCAGATCTCTAAGTGGAGTGCTACTTGGCACCACAGCCACCTGTACGAGCCAGATGCTGCCCCTCTGCTTCCAGCAGGCGCGGTATTGGTCATCAAGCAGTGGTATGACAATACGGCTAACAACCCCAACAACCCTGATCCAGATCAGTGGGTTGTAGGCGGAAGCCGCACAGGTGACGAGATGTCTCACGCCTGGATCGCGGTTACTCACCTCGACGAAGAAGGCTATGACCAGATCCTGGCCGATCGTCGCGAGAAGGAAGAGCGCTCACTAGCCGGCAACGACTAGTACGCAGCAACTTCTCAGGAAGTCAGAAGGGCCGGTTAATCTCGATTAACCGGCCTTTTTTATGGTCCGAAATAAACGAAAATATGCGCTATTACCGCTTTTTACACCCCTCAAAAAGGGTTAAACTCTAGAGCGATTGCAAGCTACAGACACTATCGATCCAATAAATAGGGAGCCCCTAGTCCTCAGGGACGACTGACTTCCTCAAGAAGATAGATTCCAAAGGAGAGATTTATGAGTACTTCAAAAGGCTGGTTAGGCCTCACAGCGCTTGCTGCATTTGGGTTCTAGGCTACCGCTCTGGCTCAGTCGGCAGTCGATCACGAGGTCACCTACAACGGCGAAGTCGGCAAGATAATTAATGAGAATTGTGTAGTCTGCCACCGTGAAGGCGGTATCGGCCCTATGCAACTCACCAACTACGATCAGGTTCGTCCCTGGGCACCTCTGATCCAGATGCGCGTCGCAAACCGCGAAATGCCTCCCTATGCCTACGACCACGGTATCGGCATACAGGATCTGGAAGGCGACTGGCGCCTGAGTCAGGATGAGATCGATACGGTCGTCGCCTGGGTGAATCAAGGCTCTCCTATGGGCGATGCGGACGTTGCCGTCCCCATGCCTGAACTGAACGACCCCAGCGAGTGGAACTTCGTGGCCGAGTTTGGCCAGCCTGACAGAATCATTCCCTCGATTTCCATCGATATCCCAGCTAACGGCAACGACCTGTGGAGCAACCACTACGTTCCGAGCGGCATGACTACGGATCGCTGCATCAAGGCGGTTCAGGTTAAGCCTCGTGGCGATGCCAAGGCAGTAGTTCACCACGCGAATTCATCGGTGGTGCTGGAACAGCCAGATGGCACTATGGAACGACAGAGCATGCTTACCGAATACGCTATGGGTAAGTGGGGCGAGATCGTGCCAGAAGGCGTGTGTCGTACGCTGCCTAAAGACGCCGTAGTAAGCTGGAGCATCCACATGTTCCCAGGCGGTGTTGGCGCGACAGCTCCGGGCACTATTATCGAAGACAACGTAGTTGAGATCGGCCTCTGGCTACACCCGGAAGGCTACGAGACCGAGGCGAAGTACAAGCAGGACCTCGCCCTCTATCAGATCAGCCCGCAGGACGAGATTGCTATCCCGCCTCATGGTTACCACATGACACAGGGCTTCCACTCCTTCGATCACCCTGTGCGCATCGACAGCTTCCAGCCCCATGGCCACCTGCGCATGAATGCTGCCTCGCTGGAGATCTTCTATCCTGAAACAGGCCAGACAGAGCAGATCAGCCAGATCTCTAAGTGGAGCGCCACATGGCACCACAGCCACATCTACAACGAAGATGTAGCTCCTCTGTTACCCGCTGGCGCGGTATTGGTATTGAAGCAGTGGTACGACAACACAGCTGACAACCCCAATAACCCAGACCCAGACATGTGGGTAATGGGTGGCAGCCGCACAGGCGACGAGATGACTCACGCCTGGCTTGCCGTAACCCACCTCGACGAGGAAGGCTTCGAGCAGCTGGTTGCTGAGCGCAGAGAGAAAGAAGAGCGCTCGCTAGCCGGCAACGACTAGTAGACAGCGAGAAAAGCAAAAAGGCCGGGGGTGCAAACCCTCGGCCTTTTTTGTGCGTGCTAACTATTACGTGCTAGTTTGTTCGAACTAATACAGCACAGCGCTATCGGTGGACGAAATTGAAATCCGCCGGCCCGCCCCGCCGCACCACGATCACCGCATCCTCGCCCCCCGCCGGCACGTCCCAGGAATGATTTAGCTTGCCCGGTATGACGATATAGCTGCCCGTGCTCACCACATGACTCTCCTCGCCCAGCACGATGGTCACAGTGCCCTGCACCACCACCACGAACTCGTCGTGGGTATGCCAGTGCATATCGAAGTGTGAGCCCGCCGGAAACTTGGCGTAGTAGGTAATGCCCCCGGTGACAGGATCAGTCCCCTGCCGCGCAGACTGCACACCCACGGGGAAGCCATTGCCGCCACCAGGCTCGCCCCATTGGACATCCTCCAACGAGATAGCTAGTGGTTGATACAGAATCTCTGGAGCATCCTGAGCATAGATTGAGCTGGTGGTAACGAGCAGTAAAGCCAGGCAGATTTTCTTCGACACAGCGTTTCCCTTGTTGGTTCTAGTAAAGTGTTATCCAATCATCTCACTTGCGTCGTACCTTGTCCCCTGAATCGATGAAAACTCAGGGAGTTGATAGCATCGCAGCTATCGACCTAGACCTAGTCAGTTACTGTGTAGAGCTGGGACTCTAGTGAGGTCAAGCTAGCATTCAATTGTGCAAAACTTTTCATGGCAGTCAATGTGGCAGCATTCTCATAGTGCAGCTTTCCTGCTTCGACGTCGCCTTGTTTCAAGGCTAACTCCGAAAGGGCTATCTGCGCCTCCCCTTCACTGTATTTCGCTCCAGTACTCTTGGCTATTATCAGCGCTTCCTCCAAATCCCGTCTTGCCTGCGTGAACGCCGCATTGACTACATGCATTCGCGCTCTTGCGATAAGACCGCTGGGTAGATATAGCCATTCGTTCGCCGACTTCAAGAGCTCGACCTGCTTATTGAGGTAGAACGCGGCATTCTCCAAGTCTTCCAAACTTAGGTAGATCAACCCAAGCACAATCAGATCGCTGGCGTACAGAGAAGTTGTATCCACACTCAGCTGCCATGAGCTTGACTCTCGCCATTGCAGAGACATTAAGGCACGCGCCAACGCGAGCTCGGTATTCCCCGTGCCCAATAGGTAGGTGCAGTAGTAAGCGCTGATAGTTGGGCACACGATCTCGCAATCTACCTCAGGTCTGTTGAGTATCGACTCTGAGTCTTGAAAGAGCTTGCCTGCGCCCAGCACATCCCCTTCGAGAAAAGAAAGATATGCACCTATGCTATTCGAGACCGCTGAAAGCACTTCGTTGTCCGCATTTCTAACACTCTCCTGTACTCCGTCCCATTCCTTTCGCGCTTCATCCAACCGGCCCGCTGCAATCAGCATGGAAATAAGTGGCCCTGAAGTCACAGCCGATTCAACCCACTGTTTATGCCGCTGAAACCACTTAATGCTCTTGATAGAAGGTTCGATGGCCTCTTCTATCTGACCTAGATAAGCAAGATTGGCTGCAGCACAGGCGAGCAGATAGAAACGGGCAGACTCGGACAAAATATTAACCGGTTCAGTCCAGGGCTTCTCGAAGAAGGCTCGTATACAGCTTTGATCAGCATGGTGAGAACCTTCAGTAAACAAGGAGAATTGCCGCTGCTTAATGCGCTCGAAATAGAGTTGAAAGCTCTCTTCAAAGAGGCCCGCTCTCGTACCGTGAATGACTGCACGGAAAAGCGGCTCCATTTCTAACATTGATGTTGGGTCTATCACTGCTTCTGCCTGGAGGAAATTGAATATACTTTCATTCCCATTCCTCCAAGCCTTAACATTTTCATTCTTTAGACGTTCGTTCAGAAAATCTCGTACAAGTGGATGGCAATCAATCATTGTTTGCTCGTCTCGCTTGTATCTGAATAGCAGATTGGCGTCCTCCAGTTTCTTAATAGCATATTTCCAATCGGCATTTGTTAGTCTGCTGAGCTCCTCTGTCAGTTCAGCGACAGGCTGGGTTACTACGAGCTCTCTCACATCATCGATAGGGATGCATCTGTCGAATAGTCCGAGGAGATTCAAGAGTGCAGACTCGCAGCTCGAATCGAACCACTGAAGATAGGCGCGCACGATAGTCCCCGCATGAGAATCAAAATTCTCGATACCCGCGAGCGAGTCTAGAACTCTATAGCCCCGAACCTCTCCATCGTGAACCACTGAGAGATAGCCAGCGAGCAACGACAGACAAAGTGGATGCCCCGAGTAGGCTTCCACTGCTGACTGCATATCTTTATTTTCTCCGCTTATTCCCATAGAACTAAGCATGCGTATGCCATCATCTGTGCGCAGGCGATCTAAATGAAGCGATTCAATGCGCCCATCGTTAAAGGACGCTAGTTCGGCAATCGGAATGCGCGATGTAATGATGCAAAGACCATTGTTATTTGCAGCAAGCTCTTTTAAGAGCATTGATAATGCAGGCGTTTCTATCTCACCCTGCTTCGGTCCGGGTGGGTATTGCAGCGGCTCGAGGCCATCCAGCACCAGTAGCGTTCTGGACTCACGAACTAAGCTTGCTAGTCTATTCGCCTTGCTCCAGGGAGTGCCTTTTTCTGGCTCTGCATCACCAAACCATTCAAGCGCCTGTTCGATAAAGAGATCACCAGAGGAAGTGCTTTGCGTCCCTGCCCCCTGCCAATAAAATGACCAGCAGTAGACTCGTTTCGCGCCGGCGTAGTCTAATTTGTCAAAATGGGACAACCAACTTGTAACCAGACTGCTTTTCCCAACTCCCCCAAACGCAATAATCTCCATGCAATTCGTTTCGCGATTATCCCAGGCGCGATCGAGCGCAGCTATTTCATCGGTTCGACCGAAAAGTTCCAGGCTCGAAATGGGCAGCGATGAAATGGATATTTTTTCGAGTGGAGTAGTATGCCGATCAGGCTCTAACACACTCTCCAGCCTTTCATTGAAGTCGCTTAGCTCCAGACTGAACCAAAACGGCTCCATACCGAAAAGCTCAGCAACTTCATGAATCTGGCTGTGGGGAATGCAATCCCCTATGCTCGTATCCGAGCCATGAATCCATTTGCTGATCGCTTGTCTTGAGATGCCCAAGTGTTTTGCGAGGGCCGCGTTGGTATTAACAGATGGGTTTATACATGTGGTATAGAGCCGAGTTAGCTTCTTGGCAAGCTGTGGATGTTTCCCTGTGCTCATGAGCGCTCCTGCTAGACTTCTTGGGTTCTAGTCAATTAGTTTGCGGGTACTTCTAGGATTGCTGAGTGTATAGGCGGTAATTCCTTAATACGCATGTGCATCAATTCTGACTATTTGAGATTACCCCACTGAAATTTAGGGTTCAAGCGAATCAGCGTTTACAAAGGAATGACGAATAGAGGATCACCGCGAGGCCACTTCACCACCTTGCCCTCGCGGAGCCGACATCTGAGAGGAAATCCTATCTGTTTGTAAACAAAAGAATTTATCCCTATTGAAATCGATTTCGTGACCGATATCACCTTTAGCTTGGCGTAGCAAAACCTTGATTCAGTGCACAATTCCAACGCTTTCTTGGGGTACACTAAGCCCTCAATAGGAGTAGGCAGATGCACAGCAAACGTGAGCAACAAGGCTTTACACTGATCGAGCTGATGATCGTTGTGGCTATTATCGGTATTCTCGCCTCCGTGGCGCTGCCTGCCTATACGCTGTATCAGAACAGCGCTCGCTTCTCCGAGGCAATTCTGGCGGTCGGTTCGAATCGCTCGGCGATGGCGGTGGCCGCTACGGCGGGACGTGTATCGTCGCTCAATGACTTCGACTCGGGCACCAATGGAATACCACCCGCTCAAGTGCAGAACGCCACGACTCACGGCATCGATGTGACCGACGGCGTGATAACCGTTACTTGGCGCTCCGATGGCACCAGTCTGGACAGCGTGACTTACACGCTCACCGCACAGGGTTTCCTGCCCCCCATCCAATGGGAGTCTGGTGGAACCTGCGTAGCGGGCGGTTATTGCTAGGAAAACTGACTGGCTGCGGCGACGAGCTGCGGCAAACTTCCGCATTCCCCACTAGATGACACGGCTATAGGCGCTGCTGCCAATAGCTTGTGCGCCAGTAGCACAGGCCGGCTCTCTATTGGGAGCGTTCTAAACGCCCCTATTGCAGTGTGGCGAAGAATACACTCAGGCGGTGCTTACCTCGGCGGCGTAGCCTGTGGGATGACGAGCACGTTGAAGCTAATACTAACGCGATCCTGATCGCTCGCATTGACCTCCACGCCGTGTTCTAACCAACCTGGGAAGATATAGATTCTGCCCTCCTCTGGACGCATTCGGACCTCCTCGGCGGTGAAATCGGTTTGCCGAGTAATCGGAGAAGTGAACATGCGGGAGGCTATGCGCGGGTCGCGGAAATAGATGCTGCCGCACTCCGGCGCCTTCAGGCTGACGTAGTAGACGCCGCTGAAGTGGCAGTTCGCGTGGTAGTGGAGCTTGTTAGAGGCACCGGGCGGGCTAATATTTACCCAGGCCTGGTGCTGCAGGACGCTATTCGGCACGAAGTGCTGCGACTCGGCGATGCGCTGGCACATCTGCAGTATGCGCAGGTTCATCGGTTCGAACTCAGACAGATTCTGCAGGTTATTGGGGCTCTGCCAGCCGTTGACGTTGGTATTGTCCACGCCGTTGGGGTCGTCGTTCCTCAACTTATAGGCAGACTCCAATAACTTGGCGTTGAAGCTCTCCCTGTCGTCGAACACGCTCGACCAGACTAGGCTTGGGAAGAGTGCTTGCGTTCCGATTTCCAATGAACTGTCCTCTGGTTGGGATTGAGTGTTGGCTGCGCATTCAACTCGAGATCGAACAGCGGCGTTTCGGATTCGTTTAAATTATAAAGAAAATACGCGGGATAAGCGATTTCAATACCTCTCTGTCGGGCCCTTCGAAAGCAGTAACAGCCTTGCCGCAACGCAAGGTTTTTTGAAATCGATGGCACAAAAAAAGGGGCTCTGAAAGAGCCCCTTCTACTTCTTCCGATCGCCTAGGCGATCTTCAAAGTTGCCGCACTAGACGAACATGCGGTTTTACGATTCCTTAGAAATCGTAGATGAAACGTGCGTAGATCGAACGACCCATTGGATCCTGCAATCCACCGATTACACCGGCGAACTCTGGAGAACCCTGAGCCTGACGATCGAACAAGTTACGCGAACCAACTGTAACAGCACCTTCGCCACCAAACAGCTGTATGCCGCGGTAAGTGTAGGATGCGTCTACCTGTGTCCACGCTCTTACCAGATCCATGCCTTGTGGGCGTTGGAAGCCACCGAAGAAGTCCAGGTGAGTGAACTGAGGACCGTCGTATGGCATCTCGTCGATATAACGCGTGATCGTGTTAACCGAGTGATTACCCATGGTCCAGCCGATGGTCAGGTTAGCCTTCCACTCTGGTAGTTCCGGAGCGGCGGCAGTCACGTCGTTGTACTTGCCAGCACCGTCAACAATCGGCGCAGATGGATCGCCCTGATAGAAGAAGTGATCGATCATGGTCGCTTGCAGACCCATGCGGAAATCACCCCAGTTGTTCAGGCTGAAGCGGTAGTTAGCCGAGATATCGTAGGCCTCTACCAACACAGTCTCTGCGTTGATCGTACTGGTGTTGTTCACCTGCAGGATCGAGAAGATATCGTTCGGGTCACGAATGATGTCTTTGTTCGATAGCGGGCTCGCAACCCAGTCGCGTAGCTGCTGCTCAGATGGCTGATTCGCAGCGCCTACACCGTTGCCGGCAAAGCCTGTCGCCGCCTGGAAGGCTGCGAAGTCAAGCTGCATGATGTCCTGACCACTGATGTCGATGATTCGATTCTGGAAGTCTGTCTCGTTCCACGTCAGGTGGAAGTCGAAGTTTCCGAACTCGAGGTCGAAACCAAGCTGCTTGGACTCGGAAGTCTCGTTAGTCAGGTTCTGGTTACCGCCGCCACAAGCTGTGGTGAAGGCAGAGAAAGGACCGAATCGGTCAGTCACTGTGGACAGGCCACAAGTAACCGGATCGAGGAGGTCTTCCAGGCTAGGCGCGATGAACGCGTCGCCCTGTGTAGCACGCAGAGTCAACCAATCGGTTGGCGCATAGGTGATACCGTATTTCGGGTCGGTAGACTCCTGGCCAGTACTGAATTCTTCCTGACGTACGGCCAGTTCGACTTCCAGATTGGATAGCACAGGAACCGACAGCTCGATGAAGTAGGCATCCACTTCACGACTGCCAGTAGTAATGCCTTCCGGCTCTGTGCCACCGATCCAAGTATCGCCTTGAATCTCGGTGATAGATGGCGTGTTAGTGTACTTGTCGTCGCGCCACTGGTAGCCGATCGCCGCAGCGATAGGACCGCCAGGTAGCTCGAAGCCGCCAAGAGGCACTTCGCCGTTCAGGATGATATCGATTACGTCGAGTCGGTCCTCGCTGCCTTCCTTAGTACGCGCAGCAATCGAATCCATCACCTGGATGGAGTTGTTGTCTGCCTGATCTACAACGAAGAAGGGGTTGTAACAAGCGTCGCGGTCGTTGACCACGTCACAGTTAAGACCCTGGATCATCGAGGAGATGGAGTAGTTCTGGTTGGACATGAATATCCAGTCGCGCGTGTTGTGCGTGTAGGACGCCATACCTTCCCAACCTTCCAGGAATGGTACGGTGAAGTCTGCCTGTGCACTCCAGCGGCTGATCTTGTCAGTGCCGTTACTCTTGTTATCTCTGTCTGCCGAGTGACCGGAAGAGCGAGTGTGCGTCTTGTTGATAGGACGTAGAGTACGTGCGCGCACGTCTTCGTGCAGCAATACGCCGTTCGGCGTAGTACCGGAGACGATGTAGTCAGGTGTGCCGTCGCCGTTCAGATCATCGGCGCCGCGATCAGGTACGCCGTCGCCATTCGCGTCTACACCGTAGAGCTGGTTGCCCGCAGCATCGACTGCGAAGAAGGGGTTACCTGGAATCTCACCACGCACCGCAGGAAGCTCGCCGATACGGGAGTTACCAGGGTTTGAAGTAGAGGTATAGGTGTTTGTACGCTGGTAAGTACGGAAGCCCTGCAAGCTCAAGGTCAAGTCTTCGTCTACTTCCCAAGTCGCGTTACCGTAATACTGAGCAATTTGCTGCGGCTCGCGGTAGCTACGGTTGTCGCCGAAGTCGAAGTAGCAGTTGCCGGCCAGCTGGTTACCGAAAGCGTTATTCACCTGGTCGACAGTGTAGCTAGTTCTAGCCGACGCTGGCGCACAGTTCGGGTCTACAGTTGAGGTGTAGTCACCTGTGTACTGACCGTTTGCATCGCGCTCTGGACGACTCCAGTTACCCGGTGCGTTAGAGGAAATAGTTAGACCGTGGTTAGCCAACTTGTCGCGCTCATCCCAACCTAGACGTGTATTGCTGCGGTGCTGCGCGGCTACCACAACGTCTAGATCGCCGATCTCACCACCCCACATGAACTGCGTCGAGTGCTCGTCGTAGTCACCGCGAGAATCTTGCTCCGCGTAGGTGTCCATCTTGAATCCGTCGTATGACTTGTAAGGAACGAAGTTGACCACACCGGCCACCGCTTCGTTACCGTAGAGGGCGGCAGCACCGTCGGCCACGATATCCATACGCTGAATCGCGATAGTTGGAATCAAAGCGTTTACGTTCTCGTTTACCAGACGCTTACCGTCGAGGAGAGTCAGCGTCGAGCTAGCACCCAGACCGCGCAAGTCGATCGAAGTGACGCGAGAATCCTGGCCTTGAATCGTGTTAGTAATTGCGGAAGCGGAACCGTTTACGAAGGCAAGGTTTTGCACAACCTCACCAATGTTTAGAGTACCCTGTGCTTCCAGTTCTTCAGCGTCGAGCTGAACAACCGAGGACGCGCCAGTAAAACCTTCGGAACGTCGAATATAGGAACCGGTAACGACTACTTCTTCCACTGTGTCCTGTTGAGCCACGGATTGGCTCGCCAGAGGCAGCAATGAAAGCGAAATCGCCGCGCATAGCAAACTGCGCTTATGTGGGATTCTTCGTTGCATATTTCTCTCCATTATTTCAAATAGTTTACTTATTATTAAAGCTTTAATTAGAGTAAATACAATGGCTTGCACAGAAATCAAATCTTCCGGAATGCTCTGTGAAAACCATCTCTGCGAGCAGCCGATTTTTTAGTAAATCGATCTCTCACAGCATTGCCGAATAATACGAAACATTCAGCAATCGCAAGAGTGTACCTACTTTAATAGAGCTTAAAAAGCCCTAATTTAAGGCTTTTCTGACCTATATCGGTGCGATTCCGGAACATAGCGGGATGCGTTCTCAGGGATTTTTCGCCGAGCCGGAAAATAGCTCGGCGATTCGCCCATTCACACTGCGAAACAATCAGTTTTAATCTTTATATAACAAGGACTTATGGAGCCTCAGTGTGAGCGATTAACACGCTACCCGAACGACCGTTCGATCTAATTTTCGCTCTCTGTACACGCCAGCCGAATTGAGAAAAATGCAGGCGCTTGCCAGCAGAGCGATTTTTGCGACGACCCGCGGACAATGCTGCTGCATAGCTTAAATTGGCAGCATATAATTGGTCGCTACAACTCATACCGAAGTGCGGCAGCACTGCCGAAAAGGAATCTACAATGAAGCCTCTTAAAGCTGTAACTTTGAATGCCATCTACAGTGCATTCGCCATGCTACTCGCCACCGGTCAGGCCTACTCCGCCGAGGGTCAGATCGTTATCGAGGATCTGACGCCCTCACAATTGCGCGCCGAGATTAAGAAGATAGAAACCGAGTTCTACCGCGTGTACAACGACAGCATCGAGGACGAAAAGCTCAAGATCGTTTGCTACGATTTCGTCCCCACCGGGTCAAACATCAAGAAGGAGACCTGCGAACCGCAGTTCCTGGTCGACAGGCGCGCTAAAAATACCGCCGATTCACGCTTCGGCCTCGATGTACTCTACTCGGCCGACAGCCTGCGCAGCGAACTCGCTCCTGAGTTTGCCGCATTGACCGAGTCCATGATGGAGCTGGCCGAAGAGAGTGAGTATTTCCGCGAATTGGACAGTATCCTCGCCGCGCTGCGAGACGAGCAGGAGAGCAGGTAGGCAAGTAGCAAGCGAGCGGCTGCCCGGTCTGCTAGCCAAACAACGATTCGACGACATTAAAAAAGGCCAGCGGGTTTCCCCACTGGCCTTTTTTATGCTGCTTGTAACTTCTAGCCTAACGCGTGGAATACTTCGTGAACGCTCCACCCGCCTGTGAGAGAGAGTTGGGGCCCTCTGCCGCGTAGACATTGCCGTCGGCATCTACCGCAACGCCTTCGCCTGCCGTACCCTGATAGACGCGGTCATCACGCTCGAAGGGCTGAATAAACCCGACGATGCGGTCCTCGTCAAGCGGGCCTATTCGCACACCGTTGCGCCAGCCTACGTGGTTTGTCGGACCCGATTCTGAATCGATTGCGTAGACCATATCATCGTCTGTGATGAACAATCCGCTGATGCGCCCGTACATATAGCGCGACTCGAGGTAGTTGCCATCCTGGTCGAATATCTCGAGGCGGTGATTGCCGCGGTCGGCGACCCACAGACGACCCTGGGAGTCGAACTCCATCGCGTGAGGCGTGCGGAACTGGCCATGTCTTACGCCGATGCTTCCCCACTCCCTGATGCGCGTGCCATCTGGGGCAAACTTGATAATCCGCGCGGTATTGCCCGCTGCACGACCTTCTTCCATCGCCTGGTTGCTGGTCATGCCCTGTCCGTTGTGACCATCGGACACATAGATGCTGCCATCGGGCCCTACGATCACATCGTTCGGCTGATTAAACTGATTCGGACCGCTGCCGGCCGAGCCCGCAGTGCCGAGGCTCATTAGCAGATCGCCCTGGGGGCTAAACTTGTGTACCTGCTGGCCCTTCGTGCCATCGGCATTGGTCGCGAAGTCGGTCACCCAGACGCTGCCATCTTCCGCTGCGTGGATGCCATGAGGCGTCATCATGATGCCGCCACCGAAGTTGGCCAGCACGGCGCCCGTATTGCGATCGAACTTGAATATCGGATCCACCGGATTGGTGTCGCAGTTAATTGGCGTACCGCCGCCAAAGGTACCAGCCCCGCAGCGCTCGTAGGCCCAGATATGACCATCGTTAGGATCGATATCGATGCCGGCCGTAGAACCCCAGTTTCGACCTGCTGGCAACTCACCCCAATTTTGTGTGACAACTGGTGCCGGATTGGGCAGACCCTGACCCGAGATATGATTACCGGCGCCTACGCAGCCGGTTAACACCGCAGATGCGCAGGCAAACAGCGCAAATTTGGATAGTGGCGTAAAAGACATTGAAGTCATGAATGCTCCTTGGATACTTGATGTTGTTTTGATCGAAGTGCTGCGTCAGAGAATAAAAGCTATCTGGCGCCAAGTCCACCGCAATAGGATGCAGTTCGACACGGGATTGGCTAGCGGCGCTAGAATTCTAACTCACTGAAATAGTAGTATTTTAATGTTAGTAAGCGCACACACACTTTATTGTCATCAGCAGCGAAAGCCGACCCGCCAATTTTTTATCGACCGGAGCCTTTGTTATGCTGTGCCGGAGCATCGCTATGCTGCCAGCTTTCTGGCCCTGAGAGTTCGAATCAGGCGTGTCTTTAAGAATGTTCTGAGAATGCGATTCAGTTACCCAAGTCCTTGTAATACAGTGTTAATATCGCCGCAATCAATTAAAAGGTGAAGTCAAACCTATGCGTCTATTCGTACTAATCAGCCTGCTTGTTCTCGCTCCTCTCAGTAGCGCCAACGACCTGATTCGACTCGGCGGCTCAGCCCGCTCGCAGGCGTCTGCCAATATCGCGGGGCTGTCCCGCGACCCCCTATCTGCCCTAACCACGAACCCGGCTTTTCTCAGCGCCGCTGGCAGTAGCCAGCAGGTCAATATCACTACGCTGTATGTGGATTCCGTCTTCACCTCTTCGCTGGGTGAACGGACGCGGGCGGACAGAGGCCCGGGCCTGCTCCCCGAGTTTGCATTCGCGAGGCAGCGCCCCAACTCGGCCTTGTCCTGGGGCGGCGGCGTGGTCATACAGTCCGCACTGCGCGCGGATTTCGAACTGCTCGACCCTCCCGGCACCTTAGGCGTCAGCTACGGTCGCCAGCCCCATAGGTCCGAATTTATTATTGCGAAGTTTGCAGCGGCCGCCGCCTATCAGCTAAATCCCGACCTCTCTATAGGAGCCTCGGTGGGGCTCGCCTATAATCGCAATCGATTGGAAGCACCCTATATCTTCCAGTCCCACCCTGGACTGGTAGGGCTCAAGGTATTGGTAGATCTCGACTCCGATGATGCCGCCGCTACCGCCTCACTCGGTCTTGACTACGCCCTGAGTGACAATTTAAATTTTAACCTCGCCTACACAATGCAGACCGACTTCGCCGCACACGGCGACCTGGACGGCAATCTAGCGCAACTCGGACTCGGCTTTCAGGAAGACTTTAGCTATGACGTGCGTGTTTCAACGGCGCTGCCCGCCAGCCTGAGCGCCGGCCTGATCTGGCAAGCTAGCGACAGGCTGCAACTAGCCACGCAAATTGACTGGGTTGGCTGGGAGCGGGCCTTCGACGAGCTGCCGATTAGCCTAAGCAATGGCAGCAATGCAGACCTCAATGCCTTTCTCGGCGAAGACAGGATTCGCGATACCGCACCCCTGAACTGGGAGGATCAGAGAGTCCTGCATCTGGGCGGCAACTATATACTGGACAATAGCTGGCAGCTTCGCGCAGGCTATGAACGCAGCAACGTGCCTGTTCCGCGCAGCACGGTCACTCCGATGACAGCTGCCATACTCAACGAGGCCTACAGCATCGGTGTTGGGATCCCTCTCATTTCTTCTTGGGTCGATATCGCCTACCGCTATATCACGGCAGATGACTACAGCGTGCTAAACAGCGCGCTCCTCGGCGGCGAATACAGCGGGACGCGACAGTCACTGAACTTGCATTCGCTGTCTGTGTCCTTCAGATTCTAGACGGTCGGCGCTTCCATCGATAGTCAATGCCCCGTCTGCTCCGGAGCCTTGCGCCCGAAGCTGACTCAGGTCGCGTTTCGGGCCCGAAGCACGTAAGATGGTCTACCTTCTTTTCAGGACTACCACGTGTCACTACCCTCCATAGAGGAACGATTTCAACGAGAGATGCTCTCCCGCGAAGCGCGGGCCGAGAAGTTTTCCTGCATCCTCTGGATGTCAGTAATTCTTATAACCTTCGCCTTCTTCCTACTCGAGTCCAGCTTCGGCGACGAGTTACGCAGGTCCATCACACTTCTAGTCAGCATCACGGTGCCTGGCTTCGTACTTATCTATTTGTTTATCCAGTTTGGTCGCTACCACCCCGTGGTTGCCTATCTAAATTCGATGCTACAGTTAACTGTGGTATCTGGCGCTATCTATTTCGACACACAGGCCTACGGTGCCCAGTATGCCCTCAGCTCCATGCCACCCATCGCCTACGGGCTGGTAATCATCGTGACGGCTTTCAGGCTTAGGCCGCTAATGGGCATATTCGCCGGAACCATGGCCGCACTGCAGTTCGTGGCCATCTACGCACTAGTGGGCCGCAGCGCCTCGGACATCTCACCCGAGATCTTGGAAGCCATTCCCAGCCTCGGCTGGGAGGTCACCATTATGAAAGTTGTCGTGCTAATCGGTCTGGGCGTCGCCGGCAGCTTCTCGGCCTATAGTCTGCGTAACGAGCTCTACAATTTCATCGCGTCAGCCAGACAAGAGATGCGACTACACCAGAGCCTGGGTCGCTATGTATCGAGTCAGGTCGCAGACGCGCTGCGCGAAGACAACGAGAACACGCTGGCGACGCGCAAGACCAATGTCACCGTCATGTTCGGCGATATTCGTAACTTCACCCAGTTCTCAAACTCCCATACGCCAGAAGAAGTAGCCAAGAGCCTGAACGACTTCTTCGATAGGGCCGACGCGGCTATCGCAGAACACGGCGGCGTGCTCAATAAATTCCTGGGCGACGGCTTCCTCGCCATATTTGGCCTGTTTGGGTCGGAGAGCGACCCGCGACTCGACGCCACTCTCGCCTCGTTCAAGATAATCGACTCGACTACCGCGCCGCTGTCGGCGAAGGGCATGGGCGTGGGCCTCGCGCTGAATCATGGTGAGGTTATCGCCGGCGAGATTGGCTCGGCAGGACGCTGCGAATACACAGTCATAGGCAATACGGTGAATATTTCAGCGCGGCTGGAAGGTCTGAATCGAACCCTGCGAACTCAGTTGCTGGTTACTACCGAATTTCATGATCAGTTACCCAAGAACTTCGTGCGGACACGGTCCCATGGACTACATGATATACGCGGCATTCCAAATGCCATCGAGCTCATCGAGCTATTGGAGATTATTGACGCGAGTGTGGCGCCCGAGAGCCAAGTTGAAAGGATCGACACGCCTTAATAGACTTCAGACCACTCAAGCTGGCTTAACGAGCAAACCAAAACTCAATCATTCAAGCCCCAGCGACTTACTGCGCCCTCCCCCTGAGATGGCAATGCATTCTGTGATACAGTAATTCCTCACGCAGGCAAGTCGATCTTATGCAAGACGAAAAGGACATTGTAGAAGCGGGCACCGAGAAAGTTGTCGAGATCCTCGACGAGGCGCTGGACAACTTCCTGAATCTGGAATCGGCGGGTGGCATCCTGCTCATCGCAGCCGCACTCGCCGCTCTGATACTCGCCAACACCCCGCTCTCCGTCTACTACGACTTGCTGCTCTCCACGCCAGTTTCCGTACAGGTTGGCACGCTGGAGATCGCCAAACCGCTACTGCTCTGGATAAACGACGGGCTGATGGCGGTATTCTTCTTCCTCGTAGGCCTAGAGTTAAAACGCGAAGTTATGGAGGGCGAGCTCTCCAAGAAGGAGAACGTCATTCTACCGGCGATAGGCGCCGTCGGGGGCATTCTCGTACCCGGCCTAATCTACGCCTGGCTGAATCGAGGAGATGCTGTAGCCATGCAAGGCTGGGCCGTACCCACCGCCACCGATATAGCATTCGCTCTAGGGATACTTTCGCTACTGGGAACAAGAATACCCCTGAGTGTAAAGGTCTTCCTGACCTCACTGGCCATATTCGACGACATCGCCGCAGTCGTAATCATTGCGATCTTCTACACCGATAATATCTCGACGCTGGCATTGTATTTCGTTGTGCTCTGTTTGCCGCTTCTACACTACCTCAACAAACGCCGAGTCCAGTACAAGTTTCCGTTCATCTTGCTCTTCATTCTGATGTGGGTAGCGATGCTGAAGTCCGGCATCCATGCCACTCTCACTGGCGTGATCGTCGCTATGTTTATTCCGTTGCGCTGCTCGAAGGGAACCGACTATTCCATGCTCAAGAGCATGGAAGATGATCTTCATGAGACGGTAGCCTACATCGTACTGCCGGTCTTCGCCTTCGCCAATGCCGGGCTGAATCTCAGCGGAATCGGTGCCGAGGAAGTATTCCACGAGGTACCGATGGGCATTGCCCTCGGTTTGTTCCTTGGCAAACAACTGGGAATCTTCGCTCTTTGCTGGCTCGCGATTCGACTTGGAATAACCAAGCTTCCCGACGACATGAGCTATGGATCCTTGTACGGAACTGCGGCTCTGTGCGGCGTGGGGTTCACCATGAGCCTGTTCATCGGATCGCTGGCATTCGAGGCAACAGGGGTCGACCGAGTATTCGATGAACGCCTCGGCATCATCATCGGCTCGGTTGCCTCCGGCATCCTGGGCTATCTGGTACTGCGTGTCTGCTACCCGAAGCCCGCCGAAAAGGACCAGACTACCTAAGATCTCAACCGCATTGTATTAGCTCAGTCTCAGGGTCTAAGCCGAACGTATTTCTCGAAACGCTGTCGCCCTACCTGACCCGCGTATATACTGCCTTCGGCATCGGTCGCCAGGAATTCGATGCCGCTGCCATTTTGCACCTCAAAGTCGGGAATGAAGTCTGTAATCCAGCTCGTGCGCGCATCGCCTATTCGTATGCCGCGCTGCCAGCCAGGATTCCACTGATCGCCCGACATGCCATCGGCCACATAGATTTTGTCCTGCGCATCGATCCAGATGCCGCTGGGTCTGCCGAACTGGGTCCATATTGAAAGCAACTCGCCGCTTTGACTAAATATCTGTATGCGATTATTGCCGCGGTCGGCTACGAACAGTCTGCCTTGCGAGTCCATCTTCAGATCATGGGGATCATTGAAGCGCCCGACCTCGCGGCTAAGAGATTCGATGCCGCCGCCAAGTTGTAGCAATAACTCTCCCCCTGCCGAGAACTTCAGCACGCGGTTGTTGCCGCCGCGGTGACCATCGGCAACCCATATCTCACCGCTTGGCGCTACTAGCACGGCGGCGGGGCCGTTAAAATGCGTCGCATCGTCACCGGCAACACCCGCCTCACCCAGGCGCATCAATACCTCGCCCGCCTGATTGAGCTTTATCACCTGATGCCCCATGCCTAGATTAGATCCCGCCTCGCCGCGAGCGTCTCCCACGGGCGCGCCCTCGGTTACCCAAAGATTGCCATCGCTGTCCAGATCGAAGCCATGGGGCCAGGCGAACAGCCCTGCGCCAATACTCAGGACGGCGCGCCCCTCGCGGTTGAGCTTATGAATCGGCGCGAGATCGGAGCCGGCACACTGATTGGCACCGCAGCGCTCGACTATCCACATATGCTCGCCGTCGGGATCGGGATGGACTCCGGTAACAACACCCATTTCTCTCTCTCCCGGCAAATCGCCCCAGTCAACTATCACCTGATAGGGATTTCCCGAGACTGCCTGCGCGACAACAGTGCCAGGGAGGAAACTGAAATTAATTAGCAGTACGAGGAGAGACAAGAGAAGCCGATCTGGCTTCCATGCTTTTTTAGTAGTCATAGCGTAGCCCGTCCGATTCATGAATCACCGCAGATGCTTGCGGTCTTCATCGACTATAGCCTAATTCGGGACTGTGTACACGGCCGCGCGGCGGCGTGATCGCCGGTGGCTCGCTACGCGCAAGTACTGGCTAGGGGCCACCGGGCCCGATGTAGATCTCTTGCCAGTTGATAACGCGATCGTGACCGCGATAGGAGCCGAATTCAATGATCGCCCGCGGGTTGTCCTCGTAGTTCGCGCCCTCTGGCTCCTCATCGAAGGGGTCGCCCGGATCTTCGCCGGCGCCGCCACGCCAGTCATATTCGAGGAAGTGCAGCGAGTTCGGGGATTCGTCGTCACCGGGATCTAGATCCAGCTCGACAAGCACGCGACCCGCCTCCTCGTTGGCCGGTGCGGTTGTGAAGAAGGGTCGATCGGTGTCGTTGGCAGGGTCGCCGTCACCGTCGGCCAGCCTAGCGGTGCGCCCCTCGAACAGCCTGATAGTCGCATTCACACCATTCTCTATAACAGTGTCGCCAGCTTCAAAGGTATCGGCGCCACCGCCGTCCTCAAAGCTGCCCGGCACAAAGTCAAGTTGAGCGGACGGGAAAGTCAGCGCGATTTCGGTGCAGCTATCCGCGGTGTTGACTACGAAGTTGCTGCCGTCGTAGTACTCGGCCACTATGCCAATCTCGAGGTCTTCGAATTCCGAGCCGTAGGCATTCTCTACCAGCAGCCTGCCATAACGGAACTCATGGGTAGCGATCTCAGCGAACTGCCAAGGGCCTACGCCAGGATCTATATCTGGCATATTGTCGTCTAGATCGACATTGAAGATATCCAGGAACACGTCATTGTCCGCACCCGCACCCATTCCACCGTCGTAGATTCCATCGTCATTGTCGTCAATGGGACTGAATGAAATCTGCACATCGGTAAGCGGCCTATCCTCGCCGCTACTGAGCCGCGCTATATTCATGTCGCCACTGAGAGTGAGGGCACCGGCGACCCACTTTGTCACCTGACTCTGGTCAAAATCTTCTGGCACTGAGGTATTCACGAGCCTGCTCGATAGGTCGTCATCGGCGGCACCATCCACGTCGACTATCGCGCGCATATCGAGATCAACGAAGTTGACTAGCTTGGCGAAATCATCGAAGTAGTTCTGTGTCGTGGCGCCTTGGAAGTTCTTCGCCTGCAGTTCGAAGTCGACGTAGAAATCTTCACCCATATAGGTAAAGGTCGATGCCGTGGAACAGCTCGCTGACTGGTTAGTCCGAGGCTCGAAGTTAAAGTTAACTAGTTCAAAATTATTAGGGTAGACTCTACCGACATTGCGGGCACCACCGGCGACTCCCTCTACCGCCGTGTAGTTCAGATAATCGGGATCGTAATAATTTATAGGCCGCCGGTCCGAATTATTGTCGACAAGTTCGGCAGCGAGATCGAATATGCCGACCTCGTTAATAGCGATAGCTTGCGAACCACTCACGCCCGCGCTAAACGCCTGGAACACATCGCTGGAACCATCCACCACGACCATCACCCCAGAAACGCCACCCGGCACACCCGGATTGAGCGCTCCGCCATTGGTAGGATCGTTCGCGATGACGCTGACGACTACCGTGTTATTGTCCGAGGCCTCGTCGCCGAAGTTTGTCGCCACCAAATTATTAGACAGATCGGCTTCGAAGTCCGGTATGCCGTCATTGCCTGGCGAGCCGTCTACCAGTTCCACGTCATCAGCCTGCTCCCAGAGCACGGCAGAGACGGTGGCGTCGAAGCCCACACCCGCGCGAGCGAAGGCAGGGCCACTGGCATCGGCGGCGAGCGAGAGTCCGCCTGCAGAGCTTCTGTCGTCGCTGAAATCGATGTCGAAGCCGAATGGCCTTACAACAAAGGTCTCGCTCGCGCCGCTAACGGTATCGCCGGAAGGCACGCCAGCGCTATCGTTATCCAGCGGAATCTCGTACTCGGCATGCAGGGAGATCACGCCGGAGTTGGGATAGATGAAGTTGATCGGCGCACCGATATTCTGCTCACCATCTATAGCGAGCCCAAGATCCGAGAACTGCAAGGTCAGATCTGCGGCCGTTACCTGCTGCTCCGGGTTAGCCGTGGGCGAGCTAAACACCGGCACCGGCTGCGCCACGGCATTGGAATCGAATATCGTCATGGTGGAGGCTCCGGCATCGCAGCCCATGGGGTCGACACACAGGCCCGCCAGCGTCACCGTGACTACGTCGCCATCGTCTACCAAAGACTCACAGGCCGCCGCCGCATTCTCGCCGGGGATCGGCACGCTGCGTACGATCTGCAGCGTTACATTACCTGATGCCGGTGCGGTCAACGAAGGCTTGCCTGCTATCTGGAATGGCAGCGTAGTACTCAGGTTACCTGCATCTTGATCGTAGAACACCAGACCTACCTCGTCGAAGGTAGACGAGGGGTCGTGCGCGCCGTCCTGCACCTCGGTGAGGGCTCCGTCGCCCACATTAATATTTACCGCCGCACCATCGCCGGCCGGATCGGTGTAGTTAAACTGCAGTCCGATCGAGGTCTCCGCCCCACCCGTGAGTTCGTAGGTGGCTTGTCCGTCAGTAATCGTGCCGGTTTCGGTCAGCGTGCCCGTGCCTATGGTATTCACCCAGGAGCCAGAGCCATTCACTGTTGTGAGCGTAAGCAGCGTGCCATTGGGTATAGGAACTGGGTTGTGCCCGAAGTCGTGACCGGTGATCGTCACATTCGACGTGACACAGGCCAGGCCCGTGGCCGGTATGTCGATGTGGTAGTGCACCAGGCCAGCCGTGTTACAGGATGTGGTGCTGGTGGTTACCTGGAAGTTGTCGACAGTAAATGTGCCCAGCACATAGCCCTGTGTGATCACGAAGCGGACATAGAGATCGATATCCGTGCCGTCCACCACAATCAGGTTCGGATCGTCGGGCATGTCATCGGCGGGGTCGTTCGTAATAAACGCGCTGACGTCCACGGTCTCGGCGATATCTGAGACGCTGCTACCATCCAGCGTGTCATAGGTCTTAACCGTTATATAGTTTATGCCATCGTTAGATATCTGCAGTTCTAACTCGTCGCCCGAGTTCGTTACCGACTGATAGCCGTAGTTGAACTTGATCTGCACCGGCTCGGTATAGTCGAAGAATCCCAGGCCCGCAGCTCGCGCCATGCTGGGGTCGATAGCACTGCCGTTGGTATTGGTGTTCGATGTGAGTCTTAGCTTGCCACCGGACATCTGAATATTGCCAGTGCTCATGCCTGCGCCCGAAGAAGGCGAGACGCCGTTGAAGCCATCGATCTCGACCCAGTCTTCCGACCAGGCTGCGCTGCCGTCGCTATTGTTGAACGCCGCTACCGAGAAATTGTCGCGGTAGTCTACATCGGTTACAAGCAGATTGAACTCGAAGGGGTTGTCGCCGGTATCGCCGTCGACGGTGAAGCCATTCGTTACGCTTATGTTCACGGAATCGACTACCGGCGTACTCTCCGACACGTCCAGCGTGAGTATCACTTCGCCGTCATCATCGGCGCCGCCACCCGGGCCATCATCGTAGAAGGTATAGAGCGCCAGACCGTTGTCGGAGCTGCCGCCGTAGCTGTTATCCAGGGTTCCCTGCCCGGTGTCGAGCACCCAGATGCCGTTGGCCGGCATAGCATCGGTGCTGATCACGATGCTGCCAGTGTAGTTCGTATCGAGGGCATGTGAGGTGCCCAGGTGTTTGCGAATACGAATTCTGGCCGGCGTACAGGCATTGCCCGCTACCACTTCCGATATCTCGTAGTGGCCAAGGTGCCCGGGCTCGATGAGGTGCAGGGCGTTCAGCGTCAAATTCGAATCGCTAGTGTCGAAGACACCGATGGGGATGCCACCATTGAACAAATTAGTCGAGGCCGAGGCTGTTGGCGCAGCCGGCGTTCCACCAGTGATCTCGATTTCTGCCACGTCATCTCGACCTACGATGACATTGTTGTCACCTAGTACTGCCCCCTGTACTGCCGAAGACAGGACAAATGTGTCCAACACCATCGTTGCATCCGCGGGATCGACCCTGAGATAGGCCGCATCGACCTGCGCATCGACTGCGTCGAAGACGTTGTCATCTTCCGCATCCAGATAGACCAGGAATGTGTCGTCGCTAGGATCGTAGCGCACCAGATCGGAATCGCTCCAGGATTCGGTGCCGCCTCCTGTCCTATCGCCACTGGCTGGCCCGGCGGTCGAGAAGATGATGCTGCCATCGTCGAGCACATAGACCGCATCGATGTTCAGCGGGATGCTTCCCCCGCTAAGGTCTGTGAGGTGGGCAGAGCCATCGAATAACAATGTGGCCGTATTCAGGAGCCGGTCATACAGCACGATGTCTTCCGGCTGGAATACCAGATCGTTCGTGCCTATCTCATCGTCCGCGCCGCTAGCGGAGAGAACCACCTGACCGTTAGGCTGTAGATGCACAGCGTTTGGATTGGTCACCTCGAAACCCGCCGTGGTCTGGCTGTCGATGAACAGCTCGGCCGAATCGGTCTGCGGATCGTATAGGACGATGTCGTTCTCATTGAAATTGGAGAGCAGCCCGCCGCCCGACCCCAGCGATACGTTTCCGATAGCGGACACCGACAAGAGGAATCTATCTGTTACTGCGGCCGGGACTGGCGAGATATTGTCGATAGTCTGCGAGTTATTGTTGCCCGGCACGATATCGAAATTGTAAGTTCCCGCCGTAACCTGAACTGTATTGGTTACCGCATCGGGACTGGTGCCGGTCACATCGCCCACTACGGTGATTACCGAGCTGGCTCCACTGGCAATGCTACCGACGCCCAGATTATCGAATGTACATACCAGCTGATCTGGGTTTGGCACGGTGTTTACGCTGCAATCCCAGTTCGTACCGCTGGCACTGTCGAAATTAATACCAACTGGCTCGTTATCGGTAATTGTAATTGCCGGCTGCGTCAGCCCGCCAACGATGTCATCTGGGCCATTGTTGGTGACGACAATGGTGTAGAGCACCGAATCTGAGCTGCCCTCTTCCAGGATAGTAGTGACCGATTTCACAACGGACAGGTCTGTCTCTATGCCCTTCACATTCGTCGTAATGCTGTCGACGTTATTGTTGCTCGCGGTCTTGTCCTCAAGATCGTTAATATCGATCGCGCCGCCCTGCAGGTCGTTCACATTATCGAACTCGGGTGGCTCGCAGTCGCTCGACGGCGTAGGCAGGATTCCCGTGCTGCCACCGAGACAGGTACCGTCGGAGTGTTGCACCCTCACTATGACCTTGGCATTGTTGTTCAGGCTTGGGAAGTCTGCCGGCGGGCCACTGATGTTAACGACGGCGTTTACGATCGGCAGGCTGGCATCGCCGAGGCCAGTGAGATCGTCGATATCGTAGGTACAGGTAAAGGCGGTGGTGGAATCTGCAGAATCCGTGCAGGCCCAACCCGTGCCCCCTATCTCCGAGCCGCCATTGTTGAACGTCATGCCAGCAGGTAGTTCGCCAACCAGTTCTATAAAGCCGGTTGCCGTACCGAAGACGGCAGCGCCGCTACCATTGTTCTTGACTTCGATATTGTAAGAGCCTGTGGTGGTATTGACCTTGTACTCCGGATCCGCCTCGGTAATCGTCACCTCGATGTCCGCGATATCATCGTTGGTAACGCTGATAATCTCAGCTACCAGCAAAACCAGATCGCCATCCGCGGAGTAACGCGTCGTTATCTCTTCCGCCAAGTCCAGCGGATCGGCGAAGTTGTAGAGCGCATCGCCGGGATCATCGCCATCGATGAAATGCGTATCGATATCGAGGCCATAACTGGTGCCATATTGAGTGCCCGTACCCTGTGGCGGATCGAAGGTGCCATCGAAGAAGGCCGGATTGGGGAAATCGAGCTCATAGCCGTTCGAAGGGTTGCCGCCCACCGGATCGTCTCCGACTCCGGTCGGTGTGAAGATATAGGCATACTCCGTAGGATCGTCTGGGTCTCCGTCGACGGTCGGGACGATATCTTGTAGCGTGTAGATCGGTCGCGAGATCGTCCCGTTAAATTCTTCCTGCACCGGGTTGAAGTCGGTAAAGAGGTTGTTAAACGTATTCGGATCGAAATCGGCCGGGTCGTCCTGCAGCGTGAGCTCTTCGTTAGGCCCTCGTATACCCGCATCACCCTCAATCGTAATATGGGTCACCTGACCGTTCGGCTCGTTCCTGTCGGTATCCCTGTCGGCGATCCTGAAGTTTCTCGGCACCAACGTGAACGACGAGTTGAGGAAGGGCTGGAAGCCGTGGAACAAGTTAATAACGCGAAGCTGCTCGAAAGGATTCTCATAGACGACTATCAGCGAGAAGCCACCGGCGCAAGCTCCCGGCCCCAACCAAGGTTGATTGTCATCGTAGAGAAAATTCGTAAGCGTGTAGTCTCCGTTCGGATCCTCGTCAGATCCGGTGAATTCATTCTCTGTGCCCACTAGCAAGCCAGTGACATCTTTGTACGCCGCGTAGTAGTCCAGATCAAAACCGCTTACCAGATCTTCGATAAAGAAGATGCCGTCCGCCGTGACGTTCGTTACGTTTGTACCGCCAGATCCATCGGGTGTAGTAAATGTCACATTGTCGAAATTCGCCGGAGTCAAGGTATTCGGCGTTCCCGGATTGCCATTGATGTTCGGTAGGTCGTTCGAACCTGATGCGAACCAGTACAACCACGCGGCCCGGACATCCGAATCGAATTCGCCGTTTGCGCTAAACGGCGCACCGTTGCCTGCCATGACTCCATCGGCCGCATCGGGGAGGTTGAGAGTTGCCGTCGCGGAGTTCGTGAAGGTACAACTGTTGGAACCATTCGCCGCGGTCTGGAATGACGCGCCTATTGCCCTGTAGCTAATATTGCCGGAGTAGGTCTTGAACAGGACTACAGGCTCGTAGCCCGTGGCCTCTGGCGGCCCCGATATCAGCGGGTTGAATGCGGCAACGATATGAGTATGCCTGAACGTCGGGTCGATACTCATCGTCTGATCGATGGTGATCGCAGCCGCGTTGGAGGCGTTACCCGAGGCGCCGCCGAAGCCTGCGCCATTTGGATCCGGTGGCTGGGGACTGAAGTTTGTCAGTGGCGGGCTGGGGGAGACGTCCGTGGTGTCCGCTGGATTACCGATTCCGACAATGCTGAGAATCAGCGCATTGTTTTGAGTCGGGGTTACTGTCGTCGAGGCAACCGTAATATTATTGTCGGGAGAGCTTGTAGCATTTAACTGCCCATCGTCAGGGCTTCCCAAATTCTCCGCGGGGAATGTCTGCTCGACATCCGTTAGGAAGAATGCGCAGGCGCTCACGCTATCGTCGGTGTGTGTAATAACCGCATCATAACTATTCGCCGCCGTTGGCAGCAGCTGCTCATTCATAGCCCAGAGAGTCGTATAGCTGTCGTTGCCGCCCTCATCAACACGAATCTCTTTCAGTCGCTCGGCCTGACCCACAACATTGAAGGACTGGGAATCGAATGACACATTGCTAACGGTGCCATTGCCTTCAAGCACTGTAGCGACAGCGACCATTCTTCCACGCAGCGATGGGTCGGTCGCCTGCGCAGTGATAGGCAAGGAGATAGTAAGCGGGCTGCCGCCGACTGCGCACACTTGCTGTGCCACGGTCGGAATACATGAGCCAATCTCGAGATTTGGATCGGCAGCGCCTTCCTCGACCATCACACCGTCCAGACCCAGCGCGATAACCTCATCGACGATGTTGAAGTTGACTGTCTCCGCATTTAGGTTTGAGAAGTCGAGTGTAACGACCCCGTCGTCATCCGGCCCTATGCCATCATCGTCGAAGGTATAAGACACGGCACCGCCGTCCACTACGGCACCACTGAGTGAGCCGTTGCCCGTTCCGATGCCCCAGTTGCCATTGCCTGTGCTGGTCGTAATGTTTATCTGTCCGGCATAGTCATTGGCTGGTCCGCCTGTGCTATCGATCACCTCTATCGTAACCGCCTGTACCGTACAGGCCGAGATAAAGGCGTCGTCGTGAGCCGAAGCCCCGCCTCCGTCGAAACTAATCTGGAAGGTACAGAGATCGACTGCCAGGTTGGGGTCGTAGGTACTGCCTGGGCTGCCCGGGTCGGAGGTCGTGGAGTCCGTGACATCGATATTCAGCGTCGGGGCGGCAGCCGCCGTATGGGTAAAGTTAAGCAGCACCACGCCATCGTCGTCGCCAGGATCTGTACCAGAATTTGCGTCGAAGAAGGTATAACTTGCGGCACCGTCTTCCCCGAACGGATCGCTCAAGCTGCCGTTGGCCGAGGCATCCGCAGCCCATGAGCCGAAGCCAGAGCTAGTGCTGAGATTTATGGTGCCGGTATAGTCGGTCACCGGATTGCCATCGAAATCAACCAGATCGATTTGTACCTGTATGACCGAACAGACATCGGTCTTAAAGGGAGGCGTCTCGGAAGGATAACTGATACGGAATTCACAGGCGCGATAGGTGAGCGTGGCATCGGTACTCACGACTGTAAAATCGGGAATAGTCGCCTGCATGGTCACCGTACCTCCAGAAGGAACGGCGAGCACGCTGTAATCTACCGTTAATACGCCGCCATCGAGCGCATCGAAGGCATAGGTCGCAAACCCATCGTTGCCTCCCGGCCCCACCAGCGTAGCGTTTCCGCTAGTCTGAACATAGTTGCCCAAACCGCTGCTCGTCTGCAGCACCATGGTGCCGGTAAAGTTTGTCGTGCCCGGCGTGTCCAGAGTATAGGTAACCGATTCCCCACCGCGACAGACATCGGCGGTATTGCTCACCGAGGCGGTGGTAATGGTTAGCGTACAGGCGAATATATCGATCTCTGGTGCGGGGCCTAAAAAGGTAATTGGCGCACCGTTGGATGCAGTACCGGATGCACTGAAACTAAGATCATTGATGGGCGCGGCGTTACGAAAATCGAGGATCACGGCACCGCCCTCGGTACCGTCGAAGTCATAAGTAGCCGTGCCATTGCCCACACCGCCTCCACTCAGCGTTCCGGGATAGGTCTCTGCCAAATTTTCAAACCACTTGCCCTGCACAGCCGAAGTACTGATGCTTATCTCGCCATCGAAGTTTGGAAGAGTTGCGCCATTCACCTGCACCTCGAAGGACACACGGGTCATGGTGCACACATTGCGAATTAGATTGGCATCGGGCAGCGTAATGACCAAATCGCAGTCTGAGTAGGTAGTCACAGTCTGGGAGCCCGCGTCGAGAGCGACCTCACCGGATGGCGAGCTTAGTGAAGTCACTGTAAAAGTGACTGGAGACCCCGTCACATTGGTCGCGTATTCGAGATCTAGGAAACCATCGTCGGACGCATCAAACGTGTAGGTAAACACGCCGTTGTCGGTGCCACCGCCCGCGCCATTGTCTGGCGTGCCTAAGCCACCCGGCGACAGTGGATCGACGAGCGTGAAATCACCATCGGCGTTATCCGCCTGTATCTGTATCTGCCCCACATAGTCAGGCACAGGGTTCGAGCCTCGATCTCGAATCGTTACGGTTACACTCTGGGCATCAACACAGCTGCCGCTTCCCGCCGAAATCTGAAAATCGAAGGTACAGGGAGCAATATCTACATCGGCATCATAGATGCCCGACGGGCTGGCGATGAATGTCGAGGTAGAGGTCTCTACGATCTGAAAATCGATATTCGGACCAACGTCCGTCAGCACCGAGAAGTCGAAGGTCTTGGAACCGTTTTCTCCCGGTGAAAAGGTGTAGTCCGCCTGACCATCGTTCGTGCCAATACCGCTCGCGTTGTCCAGCGTTCCCGTCACCACCGACTGCGACCAGGAGCCGATTGTTTGATTGTTCGTGATCCTGATAGTACCGGCATAGCCGCTAATGGGCGCTCCGGTCTCGTCCACCACCGTGATCGTTACCTCGGTGGGCGTACAGGTATCCGAAAGAGAGTTTGACCCCTGCGCCGTACCCGAATAGCTTATTCGGAATTCGCAGGCTGAAACGATAAGCGTCGGATTACCTCCGCCCTGCTGAGTCCCGGCACCGTCACTTATTTGAAAGTCGATATTCGATGTAACAGTGCTCTCGTGCGTGTAATCCATGACCAAGGTATGCGGCGTACCGGGAGTCGTCGGCGTTATCGTGAAACTGTAGCTTGCCGTGCCATCGGAATTGTTATTGAAAGTGCCGCCGAAGGAACCGGAGACGAAGCTGTAGCTGCCTGCCCCAGATCCATTGTTATTATCGATGGTCATGGTGCCGGAATAGTTGGTAGCAGGATTTCCCGCTGTGTCCTGCAACGAGACAGTTACCTGCTCTATGCTGCAGGTTCCAATCTCATTTCCCGCTTCGAAGCTCGTTACGAACTCGCAGTCCAGGACATTTAGGCTAGGCTCCACGTAGCCGGCGCTGGTGCTCTCCGTGAAGTTGCGATAGGACATCTCAAAATCCACGACGCCGGGATTGGGGTTGTAGTAGTTGAGCGTAACGCTGCCGCCCTCGCTGCCATCAAAGGTATAGGTCGCATTACCGTTAACTCCGGCGCTTAAACCGCCCGAGCCACCGGACCAAACGGCGCCGATCTCTCCACCTGTCGAAGTCGTCGGGCCGAGATCCACCGTTCCAACGAAATTGAACGGCAGCGCGCCGCCGGCGAAGTTTGTGACGCTCAGCGTTACCTGCTCGATCCCGCAGACACTCGATACGCCGTCGGCAACCGCGAAGCGAAATTCGAAGGGGTGTATGCCTATCGTTCGAGTATGGGAAGGTCGAGCACCAGTAAGCCCCCAGTTCGCTGCAGGCACTGTCGTTGGCACGGGCTCATACCGAAACGCCGCGCCGCCAGAAATACCGCCAGCCCCGTTGCCGGTATTGTCCAGCGTTATATTCGTGAAGCCTGTAAGGTTTGAGGTATCGGTAGTGAACGCACTCCTGTCGAGGCTGAGGGTTCGAAGTACGAAAGTGTCGTTCGCCGAGGTCGTCAGCGCCGGGGCCGGCGGGGTAGAGTCATTGCCGTTGATGTTAACGGTTCCAAGGTCGGCCGTAATCGCGGCCCCTCGAAAATGCAGTATGAAGGCATAAAATCTCTCGTTGCCCCCAGTCCAGCTTATGTTCTGCGTCGAACCCGACTCGGCGGGGCTGGCCACGATTCGAAAATAGAGCTGCGAGAGGATGCCGTTGGCATTGGTTTCTGCCCCCACCGCAGTCCAGTACGGATCCATGGTAAAGGTGGCGTTGCTATTATCGTCATCGATCTGCACCACGGCCAAGAGCAGATCATTCTGTGCAATTCCCCCCGGCACCGTGAGAAATTCTGAATCACCATTACCAGGCTGAAACTCGGTACAGCCGAGCAATTCGATTGGCTCGGTTGTTGGGTAGGAGAACCCATTGCAAGCACCCTGCGCATTCGCCGTCGGCGAGAACACAAGCCCGTTCAGCACGATCACGGCGATTAGGAAGAGCATCTTCCTGGCACGGCCTGTGCGCATGCTGCTGTGATTGTTGCAATGCATCATGGTTTTTGGGGGTTCAATCCGCTTCTTAGCTATCTTTTTAACTATCTTTTTAACTATCTTTACAATGCCGACCCGCAAACCAGGGCCAGTATTCGAATAAAATTCAATATTTTTAAATACTTAGAGAAAATATCGACCCGGCAATAGAAAGTTTAATCGGCTATTCTCTATCTTACGATCTGCTGACGAGGAACTTCCTTTTCGCAACCCGCCAAAACCTTCCTTTCACGACCCCAACATACGTCTAAACCCCTGAGTTTTCGAGGAAAATTGCGGGTCGAATTGGGGCAGACGTGGCATGGGTCACAGAACTTTAGCATTGCCGTTGTTGCAAAACGCCAAATCGTCTGGAATCTGGGCTACTAGCGCAGTTTAGACCAGCCCTTTGTGACTGTTTTTACAGCAGTTTTTCATTCTATAATGAAACTCCACACACGAAGAAAAGCCTAGCCTTCCTCGATACGGTCAACCCGATGAGTTCCAGAAACAAATTAATCATCACACTGCTAATCTGCCTGTTAGTTGTTGCGATCGTGATCCTCGCCCTAGGCGTATTACGCCAGCAGGAAATGAACGACACGAGTCGCCAGAGCGCCATCGAGTTCACGCAGCAGATACTGAGTCGCGACCCGCAGACTCAGGTAGCCAATGCGGCCGCGCTCATAGACAACGCCCACCCTGTTTTTCTTGAGAGGCAGTCCAATGCGGGCCTTACGGGGTATATAGACTTGGTGTTCAGGACTCACGGCGAACTGCAAGTAGTGGAAAATATTGCCGGGGGTAGTCAGTCCCCCCTACTGCCGAGCAATAGCGAACCACCAACTGCGGCCTACTCACTCGATGCTGTGTTCGGCAATGGCCCAAGCAGAATCGATATCAGCCTCATCTTCGAACAAGGGCGCTGGCAGATCGAAGACTTCCGAGTCGAATCGAATCTGATGGTTCTCTGACCCAAGTAGAGCCCGCTATTCAACACCGAGACTAATGTCCACGCGCTGATCCGACTCCAGCTCCTTCAAGTTCAGCCAGAGAAACAGCAAGGCCCCGAACATCTCCAGGCCCTCCTCAACCGCGACGGCCATCGCATAGGCCCAGCTATCGCTATCCATATCTTCGCTCAGTAGTTCGGTGATGATGGCGCCCGAAACGAATAGCACGCCAGAGAGAATAAATAGAATCGCCAATTTTCTTCGAAGTGAGAGCAGAAAGGGCACATAGAAGGCGGCCACGAAGAGAATCAATATCGCACCCGGAATCGCCCAGTTAATCTCGATCGATGAATTGAACGATTCGTGCAGGCCAGCCACCTCGTCGATAGCTAGTAGCAGGAAACCCGCTGCAATGAGGCGCCAATGCGCTCGCTTGGCGAGGTCGGGTCGATTGGAGGAGATGAAAACGAAGAAGGCGATGTTCAGCAGAATGAAGCTGGAGAACCAGGTGGGCAGGTTGTTCTCCTCATCCAGCTCGAACAACTGTATCAGCAGCCAGGGCAGCTCTTCGACGTGGTAGTTGTAGTAGTTGATTCCCAGATGAATGCCGACGAAGACCGCGGCCAGCGCACAGAGGGTAGCCGCATAGTCGCGAGTCGAGATGAGTAATTGATGTTGTGGGTCGGACATAGTTGGGAGCGCTATCCTGAGTCGGACTGCGTATTATGCAGCGAACGGAGGGGCAGATACCAGAACGAAAAACGCAGCCCGTGGTGGGCTGCGTTTCGAATGAAGCCGAAGTCTGAACTAGAATTCGGTAGGAGGCTCGACTGGCCCGCCAACGTCTGTTGAGCAGGTTAAATGCAGAGAAACCTCATACGGACCTTCAGACCCGAACTCATCGCTTTCGTCGAGCTCCACTTCACAGTAGGTGTCCGGCTCACCGAGCGGGCTATACTCGTCTTGCAGTATGTCTTCTAATTCGGCAAACGTACAAACAGTACCTGTGATTTCGCCAGTTTCAACGTAACCACTGCCTTCTTCTTCCCCACCACCAGTAGCGGGATCGAACTCGGGAGTCCAATCCGAGAAGCACGCCATTGGATCGTCTTTATCGCTCTTGCCAGATTTATCACTCTTGTCAGACTTGTCACTCTTGCGAGATTTATCACTCTTGTCTGACTTATCGCTGTTCTTGCCCTTCTTGCCTCGCTTTCCCTTGCGGCTCTTGTCACTCTTGTCGCTCTTGTCACTCTTATAGCTGTGATTCCAGCTCTTGCCGCTCTTGTCACTCTTATCGCTCTTGCCTGCCATCGCCGTACTGACGGAGAAGGCCAAACTCAACGCGATCACGAGGGTGATAAATCTCTTGATGATCATGATATTTCCCATTGTTGGTGTGGTTCTGTGGCACTTACAAATCTGTAGGTAATTTCGCACAAAAGCGATTTTTTGTCAGCAGAGAACTAGGGAAAAATAGGGAAAGATACGCCCTGAGACCACCTAATTCAGGGGCTTTCGGCAATTTTCAGGCATTTCCCCCAGAAACGAAGGGAAAGCGGGAGTTGACTAGGCCACGATCGAGTCGCCGTGTTCCTTGAAGAAGGTAAAGACGCTAGAGAGATCGACGGGGTAGTCGTTCTCATCTAACACACGTTTGATAGTGCGCTCCGCCGTGTAGCTGCTATCCGAGGAGGTATCGACGACAAGCGGCGTGCGGGTGTGCTTCTCCTCGTCGAGGACGATACTGACCTTGGGATTGAGCCGGCTGTTCTTATTAGAGTCGATAACGACGGCGCCCTCGCCAGTCTTCAGCTCAACCAGCGAACCAGTGGGGTAGATGCCGAGGCACTCGATGAACTTCTCAACCAGAATGGGCTCGAACTGGGTATTACGGCAGCTAAAGAGGATTTTGATCGCCTCGGTCGCGGAACGCGACTTGTCATAACAGCGGTTAGTGGTAATGGCGTCGTAGGTGTCGACGATGGAGATCATACGGGTATAGAGGTTCAGCGAATTCGCTCGCACGCCCCGCGGATAGCCAGAGCCGTCGATGCGCTCATGATGGCCGAACGCGGCCTCTATGACTTCCTTCGGCATATTATCATCCTTGGACAGGATCTCCTTGCCTAGCCGGCAATGCTCCTTGATGACCGCAAATTCTTCCTCGCTCAGTCGCGCGGGTTTGTCCAGAATACTCTGATCGACTTCCAACTTGCCCACATCGTGCAACATGCCACACATGCCGAGCATCTCGAGTTCATCGTGGCTCATATCGAGGTGCCTGCCGAAGGCGATGGCGAGTATGCCCACATTCAGACAATGCTCGGCTATGTAATTATCTTTAGTACGCAGCCTGCCCAGCCAGATCAGGGCGTTTGGGTTTGTCACTATGCTCTTTACGCAGGACTTAACCGATGAGCGAATCTTGGTTACATTGATGCCTTCGCCCGCCACGAGTCGCTTGAGATTCTCTTGAATCTCCGTGCTGGCAGTGACGTGGGCCTTCTGTGCGGCGGAGAACTCCTCCTCTACCGGCTTCATGATGGGCGGCGGCGTGGTATCGGTGGGAACAGGCTCCCTGGCCGTCTGAATCTCACGGCTCTTCGCCTTGTCGACGAAGATGTGCTGGCACTCCTTGCGCACCTCGTTTACCTGCTTCTCGGTCGTCAGCAATATGCCCTGAAACAGAAAGCGGGTCTCGAGCCAGGGCCGATCCGGGAATGACATATACATGCCTACCTTAATGTCGGAGGCTTTGACCTTTACCAGTCTCTCGGCATTCGGAGGCACAAATTCTGTCATAGTTTGGGCTGCTGTAGGACTGTTCACGCAAATTCCCCAAAATTGTACTCATGACTGTACAGTTAGCACAACTGTGGATGTGCAAATAGTGATTTCGGATCAAAATGCGATACAAACCCCAATATTTTGAGAATACCCCCTAGGTCGAGATCGACAAGAATTGAGATTGCACGGCAAAATCCTCTTCAGGCCGCGCCCTGCCTAGGCTTCTCGACACGCTTTCGTGACTCTGGCCGCCGGTGTAGACTGAGCTCTTTCTCGCAGTAGACCCACATTCGACAGCCGGAGTGCACCCTAGGAATGTCTTCAGCAAAGCAAAATTCCACACAAAGCGGCGGCAGCAACCAGCCGCCGATGTCGATTCAGGACGGCCTCGTGCTGGCCAGGCAGCATCAGAACGCCGGTCGCCTAGCCCAGGCGGAGAGAATCTACCGACAAATATTGGAGATCGAGCCGCAGCATCCCGCGGCGCTTCACCTGCTCGGTGTTATCGCCCACATGGCTGGGCAGAGCGAGGCGGCTATCCAGTTGATTAACAACGCCTTGGCGAACGCGCCAGAATACTTCGCAGCGCACTGCAATCTCGGCAATGTGTTCCTCGACCTCGGCAGGTTCGATGAGGCGGTACAGTGCTACGAACGCGCCATCGCGGCCAAACCCGACTACGCCGAGGCCTATGGAAATATGGGACTGGCACAGCAGCATGCAGGTAATAGCGATGCGGCAATCGCCAGCTACAAGAAGTCGCTAAAGATCAATCCCGATGTAGCGAACACACACTGCAACCTCGGCAACACGCACCTGCACCGAGGCGACCTGGACGCCGCTATCGCCAGTTACAAGAAAGCCCTGGCTATCAACCCAGACTTTGCCGAAGTCCATTGCAATCTGGGCTCCGCGCTGAAGCATCAAGGCCATATTACTGACGCGATGTCGGCCTACGAGTGCGCCCTCAGCCTGAAGCCAGACTATTTGTCTGCTCATAACAATCTGGGTACGGTGCATCAGAAGCTGGGCGATCTCGATGCTGCCGAAAGCTGTTACAGGCGAGCACTCGCCATTGAGCCCAGATTTGCAGATGCTCAGAATAACCTAGGTGGTGTCCTGTGGAGTCAGCGACGCCTGGAAGAAGCGGCCGCTTGTTATCGCGCCGCGCTGGAGATCGACCCAATGATGCACGAGGCAAAAGGGTCACTAGGCTCGGTCCTATTGGCCATGGGCAAGACAATGGAAGGGCTGGAGATGGAACAGCAGGGCTTCGGCGCGATTCGCTTCGGCGCCGAGAGCGGTATCAGCTACGACTTTGGAAACGAGAAATGAAACGAATTGAGATAGAAGCATCGACTTCAAGCCCACACTTCATTGGTAGCTGGACCATCGATCCGCCAACGCTCTGCGATGAGCTCATCGAATTCTTCGAGACTCACCCAGAGAACCACACTCAGGGCCGCACGGCTGGAGGATTGAATACAGAATCGAAAAACTCTATCGATCTGGCGATTCGGCCACGCGACCTGGAGTTGGCCGATCACGCACCTATTCGCGCCTACATCGACGCCCTCTTCGCCTGCCACAAAGACTATCTAGCACAGTGGCCGTTCCTGGCAAGCATTCTAGCGAATGCGGAGGTTGGCTCGTTCAATCTGCAGAAGTACGAACCCGGCGGACACTTCATGAAACTGCATTCGGAACGCACCACGATCGACACCTCCCACCGCGTTCTCGCCTGGATGACCTATCTAAATGATGTCGAGGCGGGAGGATCTACGCGTTTCGAGCACCAAGGCCTTGAGGTGCAACCAGCGAAGGGAAAGACGCTCATATGGCCGGGGGAATGGACCCATGCCCATAGAGGCAATGTGGTGGAATCGGGCCTGAAGTACATCATTACCGGGTGGATGCATTTTCCACCCTATGGTTAGTCTAGCTACCAGCATCCGCAAAGGATTCGATCTGCCGCAGCATCTGATTGATGAAGCCATCTAGCATCTCTTCATCCTGCGTCCGCATATGCACGAACTGGCAGCGTAGGTAGGATGTGCCACTGTCCGCGTCATTGACCATGCCGATGAGCTGTGCGCCCGTCTGCAGAGCCTTGTCGTTCGGCAGGCTAACCTTGCAGGCATCGAGCACCTGCGGGTCGTGCAACTCTTTACCCAAGTCCTTGTTGACCTTGAACTTGGCACCCGCTGTCGAGATATCTATCACCGTCCCTTCGATGAGCGCACCGTTCATCAAGTACAGCACTACCGGCACTTCGGCTATCGCCTCGAGGTTGACGCGCACGGTCTTCCTGAGTTGTGTGCAGGCAATCTTGTAGGGTAGATCGAAATGATAGAGCGAGGAGCTCTTCGTTGCGGGATCTGCCTCTCGCGCGTCGTTGATGCGGCTTTGAAAGATAATGGATACGCCACCACTCTGTGCGCGGAACATAAGAGGCTCGCTCGCATCTAGCTCGGCGATGCCTGGGTCTCGGCCTACACTGAAGCTGCCCTCGGCTGCACTCACCGCAACCAACTCTAGAGCCTTCGATGTGACTTTCTTCTTGGCCGTTGTCAGATAGGAGAACTCCCATTTCTGCGATATCGCCATCTTCAATAACTGGATGACTTCTTTGCGGTGTGTGATATCACCGTCTGTTAGATTTAGAGCGTTCATTCCTGCAATCCTTCTTCCTAGACTTCTCTATATTATTCTTTCGCGACTGAGGCCGTAGCACGGCCATGCAATACTATGAAAAATCGCGGGAAAAGCAAATCCGATTCGTTCGCATTTTCGAATATTGCGAACTCTGTACAATAATTCGCACAGGCAGGAAGCCCGATGCTTCAATAAAATAGGCTGCGCGTCTAGCGTGGCAGGCGCCAGTCGAATCGATAGGCGACATCTTCCACTCTGACAGGCTCACCGACTACGATCCTGGGCTCGAATCGAAGCCGCCCCGCCGCCCTCAGCGCCTCTTCGTTGAATACCCCCGGGGGCTCGCTCTCATCGATAACGATATCTTGTACCGCCCCCGTCTCAGTCACCGTGAAGCGCACGACGACAAAGCCTTCCAGTTCCAGCTCCAGGGCGACATCCGGATACGGAGGTGTAATCAATCGCTGCGGCAGCATCTCTCTGAACTGGATGACGTTCGTCGTAGCGTCGACTGGAGCTGCCGTGTCCAGCCCTTCCAGCTGATAGCGAAACACGTAGCGTACATCTTCGACCAATTCGCCTCGAGTATTCTGAAAGTTGAGCCTTCTCGCCGCGTTGACAGCGGAAGTCTCGAAGTATCCCTGAGGCTGCTCGTCGAGAGTTCGGATGCTACTATTGATCACCTCGCCATCGGCCGTGACGGAGAAACCCAGCAACACCCAGCCTTCTATGCCGAGATTCCTCGCTCGTATTGGATACAGCGGTTCGGCCGCACGCCGCTCGAGCAAACCCCGCGTGAAATTGGGCGGTGGCGCAAGCTCAAAAGACGAGTCTGAGCTCGCGCTTGACGGCCCAGTATCCAGCGTCGAGCAGGCGGCGAACAGGGAAAGCACAGCCCACAGAACACACGCAGGTCGAATGGATTCGCTAGCCAGTACTAACTTCATCGTCATAACATTCATTACTTGTACTCGAAGCGCCAGCGGTTGCTAGCATCGATGATTCGCTAAAACGTGGTCTTCATTTCCAGTGCTAGCTTCATGCCGCCACCGGAGCAATAGTTCTCGACCTCTTCCAATACACCATCGGCCGTGGCGCCGACATAGCGCGTTCGCGTCCGGCAGAACTCGTTCTGTTGAATATTGTTCGCCTCAAAACGAAAGGTATAGCTGCCGAAGGCCTGCTTCTCCACGAATGCCGAAACTTCCGGCCCGAAAATGCGCTCCTCGGTATCGATAATATCGACCTCTGTCCTGCCGCTGCCGCCATTTGAATTCATCTCGTAGTTGAATCCATAGCTCAGCCCGAAGCCGATAACGTCGTGACGAAAGCTCGACCTGGCGGTCCAGCGGCCATTGTTGCGCATCCTGCGCTTGGTCTTAAGGAAGGGGTCGAAGACCTCCGAGTCCCTGACACTCAAGCCAGTGGTAAGCAGCGCATTGGGCACGCCGATGAAGCCGAGCCTCGCACTCAGGTCGAGGTTTACGCCGTAACGCTTGCCGTCGCCGATATTGCCTCGGGCCGACTGCAGACTATCGGGACTGGGCGAAACATCGACACGGTCGATGACGTCCTGAATATCCCTGTAGTAGAACTGCGAGTTGAGCACGCCGATGTCATTCGGTAGGCGCATTTCGAGGTTGAGCTCATAGCGCCAGGATTGCTCCTGCGCGATCTCGGGGTTTCCCGCCACCGTGTTCTGATCTTCGTCGGATCCATCGACGGTGGCACTGAAATCGGAGAAGCTAAGCTGGGAGACGTCCTTCTCTATGCCGGCTCGAAGCTGGAGCGAGGGGGTGATGTCGAATCGGTAGTCGATCTTGGGGCGCAAGAAGGCGAAGTCACGCGTATTACCCACGTCGCCCGACTGCTCGATCGTTGAGGTCTCATAGACCAGTGAACTCTCCAACGACATGCGCGAGTTCAGCTGCCAGTTGTGCACGGTAAATAACTCCGCTCGCAACTCCTCCACCGTCGACTTGCTATTCGGTATTGGCACAGGGACTAGGCCGCCATACTCGGGCGATTGCGGCCCATCGACATCAGTGCCTAGCAGCAGATCGCCATCGCGTATGGTCTGCGATCCCTCTATACCCACCTCTAGCCCCTGCGCATCGTTCACATTGAAGGTATATGACGTACGTGCGATTCGCTCGCGATCACGTCCGAAGTCTGAGAGGAATAGGTTCTTAATCTCATCAGCCTCCGACACGTTAAAGCGTTCCCGCACATACAGATTATCGCGGTCATTCACGATGAACAGGAAGCGAAATCTGCTGCCGCTATTAAATGAATAATCGTAGTCTCCTCCGATCTCCCAGTTGTCTCTATTACTGGTATTACCTTCGCGCTGATAGCTGATCGTATTGCTTACGAAATCATGGATTGTTCTTTCGATATTCGTCGGTGGAGATCGAGCTTCCAATAAAGCATTGAACTGCACTACACTCTTCTCGAAGGTATAGCCAAGGTTCATGCTGGCCCGATAGTCGGTCTGATCCCGCACCCAATCCTCGCGCCGCGCCTCAAGCAGGTTGTCGTCCGCATCGAAGCTGAATTCATGGGTAATACGGCCGTTGTAGTTAGATTCCGCGCCAACCGCAAACAGGTAATTAAAATCCCCGGCCTGACCGCTATACGATAGTTGCCCACCGGGGTCTAGCGTGCCGTCGCGCCAATAGTCCACATTCAACTCGACCGAAGTGCTGGAGCGCGAGGGAACGTCAAGCAGCACAACATTAACGACCTGTCCAGAACTGCGCACACCCAACTCTTCCGACGTGCCGCGAATGATCTCGATATAGTCGACTTGATCAGCCGAGATTCGGCTGAGCAGACTCTCGCCCGTATTGCCCTTGCCTGCCGTGCGTGCACCATTGATGAGGATCTCGCCGCCGCCCGAGCCCAAGCCGCGACCACCACCTCCACCGCGCATGGCAAGGCCGATGCCGGGAATACGAGTAATCATGTCGTTTGCGGAGACCGGCAGGAAGTCCGCGAAATAGGCGGCAGGATACCTGACGGTGGAATCGTCGGCTGGATTCTCGATCTGATCGATCTGCGCCCAAGTACTGGCCGCAAAGGCCATTGAGGCAGCGAAAACGAGGAGGGAATCGGTAAATCGGAGTCTTGAGCTAGGCATCATCATATCTAATCGGCAGCATTCTACAGTTTAGACAGAAATTAGTCTGTGACTAAATGGTGCAAATTGCGACAGCGCAGCAACGAGATCGCGAAGAGCCGCGTATCCAGCGGCTGCGCCGGGTCTATCCGGTCAGGTCAGAGGCCTATTGCTGCTCTTGCTGCTCACGCTCCAGGCGACGCGCACCAGCGAGAATGCCGGGCATTGAATAGTTACCCTCGTGGCAGGCATACTCATAGAGCCCGTCGTCGGTGGCATAGAAGCTCAGTTCCGCCGTCCAGGGCTGGCTATAGATATTGCTGTCCTCTACCGTAAACTGATAGAAGATCTCGTTCTCGGAATAGCGGCTGAAGCGCTCGATGATGTGCCCCTGCTTCGTTATCGGAATAGAACTCTGACTGAGTTGCAGCGGATCGATGTTTACCGTTTCCACCACGAGTTCGCCATCCTCATACCAGCCGACGGAATCGCCAAACCATTGCTCCAGCACCACGGGACGCCGATTGGCCCTTGCTTGTTCGGGAGTATCGTAGATGGGAATGATGCGCGCATCGTGCACCATCTCAACCAGAATCATGACGTAGCCTTCGGTCTGTACGAACTGATAGGTGTTGTTGTAGAGCGCAGCCATCATGCCTGGACCTGCCTTGTTGCCGAAGCCGATCAGGCAGCGCTCCGCATTCGGGATCGCTTCCGGGCCACTGGCGTCGCCAAAACCCGTCGCATAGCGTGAGCCGAAGTTTCGTCGCTCGAAGTCGTAATTGGGATTCTCGAGGCGTGGAACTCGTCCGTTCTCAGGAATCACAACATAGGAGCTGCGATATTCTCCCTTCACCAGAGCCAGGTTCGCACCCGGGTCCACCCAGAAATTATTGTAGGCACGAGTGCCAAAGTCTTCGCCCGCGGCGGCAGGGGTGTCGTTGATTCCATCGCCCTCATCCAGCCCCCCTTCCAGGCCGGCGATCGGAGTATTGGCCACGATGACGCGCGCCTCTTCGGCGCTAACGACGAGAGTCTCTACTCCGTTCGGGCGATTCAGATTGGTAAGCGAAGCGTTGGTCCAGATGCCTTCGAGGTCTGGGCGCTCGTTCTCCTGTGCCTGCGCAGGTAGCATCGCCAAACCAAAACAGGCGAGTACTACGCTGATTCTAGCTGTCATTCTGATCGAGAAAATCATTCGCTACCTCCTATAAAACCCGTACTACTGATTAAAAAATGTGGTTCGAACTACTATTTCATCCCGCGCGGAAATAGGCAACAAGGCACTTACGAAAAGATGGCCACAGCCTATACCGCATGTGGGCATAACGCCGCCTAGAGGCTATCGGCGATGCCTTCCAGCGTCTCGGCCAACTCTGCATAACGAATGCCCGCCATGCCGCTGTAACCACCAGCCGTCTCGGCAAAGTCATCCGCCAGATCGTTCAGATCCCGCACCGCGGCGCGGCGACTTCCACTGCCGCCACCGAGCAGCGCTTCCGCGCTAGTCAGTGCAGCGCTTAGCTCGCTCGCCCTTGCTGGCGTGATGTTACTGTCACGCTCTAGTTGATCGAGATAGGCGCGCGCTACCACTGGCACGGCAGGCCACTCGATGATCTGCTGCGTCTGCGCGTTTACGATGCCATTCAACTCCGGCAACGAGGCCGCAGCGATCTCATTCTCGGTGAGATAATCACTCGGCTGCAGTGCGAGAACGTCCAGACCACGAGAGATCTCGGTGCCGAAAATATGCCCGTTGTACCAGTAGGTAGACCAGTAGCCGCCCGTGATTAGCTCTTCCTCATCGATAGGTCCGCGATCGAAGAAGGCGATCTCCTGCGGGTTCATGGAATCGGTGAAGTCGACGACCGAGACGCCGCCCTGATACCAGGCCTGCACGAAGAGGTCACGACCGGGTACCGGGATTAATGAACCGTTATGTGCCACGCAGTTCTCCGTATCAGTCTGCGGTGCCGACATCTTATAGTGGCTTCGGTACTGCAGCTTGCCATCGACGATGTCGTAGAAGGCATCGGCGCCCCAGGTTAGTGGGTCCTGTGCCCGGCAACGTGGCCGTCCACCACCACCCCATTCGTCGGTGAAGATCACCTTGTCGCCACGGTTGTTAAATGTGGCCGAGTGCCAATAGGCGAAGCCAGGGTCGATCACCTGATCGAGGCGTTCGGGATTGGCTGGGTCGGAAATATCCATGAGGATGCCGTTTCCGGAACAGGCGCCAGCCGCTAGGCCGATGCCGGGGAAAGTCGTGATGTCATGGCATTGATTCGTCTGACTCGTAGTCTGGGTGCCCTCGCCGTGGTCGCCGCCATCCCACAGGCCCGCGAGCGTGCCGTTATCGGGGTCGGAGAAGATGAACGGACGGTTTACAATGCGCGCGGCCGCCGGGTTCTCGGCGGGGATCTCGATGACCTCAATACGGAACAAGGCGGAATCCTCGTCCTCGAAGGGCGAATCGCTGGAACAGCCGGCGAGTTCCTCGTCGTCGCGCACCGCACTCGTGCCAGACACATAGACGTAGATGTTGCCGCTGCTAGTATTGGGATCCGATACGACGGTGTGCGTGTGCGAGCCACGGCAAGTCTGCACCGCGGCAACCTGAATCGGGTTAGTAAAATCGCTCACGTCGAACACGCGAACACCCTTCACCCTCTCGTCACTGACCGGTTCGGGCACGCCCTCCAGTCCGCAGTCGAGACGGCCGCGGGTTTCCTGCACCGACATGATTAACAGATTGCCAACCAGCGACACATCACCCTGCCCACCCGGGCACACCACAGAAGCGATGTGTTGTGGCGATTGCGGATTGCTGATGTCGTAGGCATTAAATCCGTGGTAGTTGCCTGCAACCATATAGTTGCCTGCGAATAGCAGGTCTGTGTTGGAGAAACTCAGCAGCGCAGGGCGCGGGTCGGAGTTTTCATCCTCTTCCTCTTCCGTTGGTGTCTCCGGCGCATTACCGGCTGCCGCCTGAGCCTCAGCTTCGAGCTCCTGTAGTCGGCGCGCCGACAGGCCGGAGGGCCGGTCTGGGTCGAAGAAGCCCGCCGGCTTGGGCAGAGAGGCGATAACCTCCATATTGAGAGCCGCCTCGCCAGCATCGCGGAAGCCCGCCGCCAGGCCAACCCGTGGGTCCGGGTTGAAGCTCGCCAGCAGCGTGTCCATACGCTCAATCTCCGATGTCTGGTCGGAGGTGACGTCGGAGGTGAATTCGTAGAGCAGCGGATCTTGTGCCGAACCGCGCTGATCCAGCAGTTCCTCTACCATGTCCAGAGCTCCCTGATGGTGCTCGATCATATACTCGAGGTAGAGACGGTCGAATTCCGGCCCCGACGCCGCCGCCAGCTCGTCCATCTGCTCGTCACTCAGCATGCCCTGCATACGCATGAAGCCCGGCGCGTGATGGGCATCCTCGGCCGTGGGCTCGAGACCCTGATCGCTCAGCCAGCCCTGCATCATGGATATCTCGTCGTCCTGTGAGAGCGTAATCCGCTCCGCCACCGCCAATACCGCCGTATTGTTCGTACGATCCTCTGCGAGATCCGACATCTCCTTCGCCTGGGCGTGATGCGGGATCATACCGCGAAGGAACTGAATATCGCCTAGCGAATAGGAGACGTTCGCGAGATCGGAGGCTTCCTCGGCGGTGATCACGCGGCCGGCCTGCCCGGGGGCTCCGGGCTGAATAATCGGCACCTGCGCCTGCGCGATGGAGGTCAAGCCGATCACCGTCAATGCGGTCATGGCCTTCCAGAGGGGTCTGGATTTGAGTGAGGTAGGCAGTGGCATAACATTAGCTCCCTAGGCTAGTGGCTCTCGATAGAATCGATTATTGAAAGACCTAGGAGTATGCCTGAATTAGAGGGCAACACCAATACGCGGTGCTGGCTGCGAGACTGCCCTGACCGCCGTTTCTGCGCGTCATTCCGCAGCTGGCGCACAATCTCTCGCCGCCAATAAAAAACCCCATCCGGCGCTGCCGAACGGGGTTTCTGGGTACTGCCTTAAGCTGCTTGCGCTTAATCGGCAGCCATAAACTCTACGTGGATCTCGAGTTCGATCTCGTCGCCGACACCGAAGCTGGTGAAGCGATCCAGGCCATAGGCCGAGCGCGAGAAGCTTGCACTGCCTGAGAAGCCCAGCGTATAGCTGCGCGTCAGGAAGTTTCTGCCACCGCCGTGAAAGTTTACTTCGAGGTTTAAGGGAGCCGTCTCGCCTAGCAGGGTCAAGTCGCCCTCGAAGATGAACGTGTCTTCATCGACCGCTTCCACGAAGGAAGTCGTTCTGAATACCGCCTGAGGATACTGCTCGACATTGAACCAGTTGTCGCCGCGCAGCTCTTCCGCGAACTCAGCATTGTTGATATCGAGACCCGCGGTATTGATTACCACTTCCAGGCTCGCCGCCTCGACGTTCTCAGGATCGAAATCCAGAGACGCATCGAAGTCGTTGAATCTACCGATGAAGGTAGAGAAACCCAGGTGGTTAATCTTCCACAACAAAGTCGCATGATCCGGATCCAGCGTGTAGGCGCCGCCCCTAAGCTCGGTAATATCAGTGTTGAAGTCGGGTGTCAGCAGTCGATCGCATGAAACCAGGAATGCCGAGCATACTAGGATTATGGAAAGATGGCGGTACTTGGAAAAGAATCGTTTAAACATTGTCTTGGCCTATTAATGAAATACTAAAATTTTTTACTCTTGAATTGCGTAGACGTCTACGGAGACGGTCACGTCATTCGGCACCTCGGAAGTGTTAGCCCAGTAACCCTGGCCAACGCCGTAGTCGAGACGCTGGATAACGACTTCACTGGTGAGATTGAAACAAACTTGCCCGTCACACGTCTCAATATTCAGATCGAATGGGAATGTGAGTGGGTGAGTCTGGTCACGAATCGTCAATGTGCCATCGGCCTCGAAAGAGGTCACACCGGTCAGGCGACACTGCTCCGCCGTAAAGGTGGCAGTAGGCCATGAGTCGACGTCGAACAGTTCATAGTCGAGCAGGTAGTCCAACACCTCTGGAGAATCGACATCGATGTCTTCGATGTTGATAGTTACATTGAACTCGCAGCTCGTGGGGCGCATCGGATCGATGTCGAAAGTTGCCTGAACATTGGTGAATCGACCTTCATAGGGGTCGGTGCCGTAGGCGTACTTGAATACCACCTCGGACATACCCGGGTCGATGACCCAGTTGGCCGCCTGCGCAGGCAAGCCGATTAGTAGTAATGGCAGTGCTAGGGCAGCCTTACTCAGAAAAGTTCGCATAGTCTTTTTACTCCTGGTTTCAATATTACGGCAGTGCTAGGGCAACCAACTGCGTGGGTGCACCGCTACCGCTGACGAACATGGCAATGTATTGCTTGCCATCGACCTCGTAGGTCATGGGTTGCCCAGATTGCGGGTTGGGCAAATCGATTTCAGCGACGATGTCGCCGGTTTGTTTATCGTAAGCACGGAAGATGGGGCTAGCGCCTGGGCCACCACCACCTTCACCGGCAAACAACAAAGTCTTGGTTAGTACCAAGCCCGCTCGGGTTGGCACGCCTGTACGTGGAATATCCACGCCCTGCAGGGCAGGGTGATTCTTGATGCGGTCGGGCGTGTCGGCATTCGCTACCTGGAACACGTGGTCGCCGCTGTTCATGTCGATCGCGGTGATACGTCCATAAGGAGGTTTGATCACATCCAGGCCCTGCACTCTAGGCACGCGCACACCGAAGGCGGCGCTGTAGGCGAGGTCGGAATCGGGGTCGTTGCCCACGCTTAGAATCGCCAGTGCCGTTCTCGAGGGCACGTAGATGATGCCAGTTTCCGGATCCATCGCTGCGCCTTCCCAGTTCGCTCCACCTGTGGCGGACGGCAGGCTAAGAACGCCGCGCGTGCCATCGGCCGCATCGACTCGCGAGGGCGGCGTGTAGAGGTTCGGGCCGAAGCGGAATTCCGAAACCGCTTCCATGGCCTGAGCGCGAAGCTCCGGCGTGAAGTCGATGATGTCGTCTTCCGATACGCCCTGTCGGTCAAAAGGCGCCGGGCGTGTGGGGTATGGCTGAGTCGGTGCATACCACTCACCCGGTACGTCGCCTGCTGGAACGGGCTGCTCCTCGATTGGCCAAACCGGCTCGCCGGTGAGGCGATCGAAGGTATAGACCCAATTCTGCTTGGTGACCTGCATGACGATCTTGCGACCATTCGGCAGATCAGCAACGACTGGAGCTGAGGGATTGTCCCAGTCCCAGATGTCATGATGAATAAGCTGGAAGTGCCATATGCGCTCACCGGTCTTGACGTCGACGGCTACCAGCGCATTCGCGAACAGATTGTCGCCAGGACGGTCGCCGCCGAAACGGTCACCGGTGGCTGACTCTACCGGCAGATACACATGGCCCAACTCCGGGTCGCCGGACATGGTCGCCCAAACACCGGCGTTTCCGGTGAACTCGACACCGTCATCCAGCCAGGTCTCGAAGCCCACTTCGCCACGCTCGGGAATAGTGTGGAATGTCCACAGGTGCTCGCCGGTACGGGCATCATAGCCGCGCACATCGCCCTTTACGTTAGCCTTTGAGCGCGGGCGCATGCCTACGCGGTGGGCCGGCCCAACGACGACTACGTCGTTCAGTATAAAAGGAGGCATTGAGGAACCGATGTCGATGTCATCGAATCGGCTGTCTTCGGCATTTCGAAGTCCCATGAACAAGTCTACGCTGCCGTTGTCGCCGAAATTCGGATCGGGGAGGCCCGTCTCCGCGTCCAGCGAAACCAGCTGGAAGCCGGGAGTAATAGTCACGATACGGTCTTCGCCGTTCATGCGGTAATGAGAGACGCCACGGCCAGCACCCTTTCTGGGGGCGTGATCGAAACGCTCGCCTTCCTGTGGGCGCCAGAGCCAGAGCAGTTGCCCGGAGGCCGCGTTAATCGCCGCCACGTTGCGGGTATTGCCCATCGTGACGTACAGAACACCATTCACTTCGATGGGGGTAGACGGGTTGTTAAATTCGGCCGAGGGGCCTATTGGCGCTGTATTGAAGCTCCATGCCACCTGCAGCTCACTCGCATTCTCGGCATTGATCTGGTCGAGGGGGGAATAGCGTTGCGCAAACTTGTCGCCGTGATGATCCGGCCAGTCTCCCTCGTAGACGGTGGTGCCGGACTGGCCCCAGGCCACGGAGGCACAGGCTAAGGCGCCGACACTCAGGATAAACGAAGAAAGTAGTCGTCTTGTTGTTCTCATCTTGGACTCTCCAGAAAGTAATTCTTGTCTCAATTCTCGTAAAACCACCGCACCGCCGGTCGGTAGGGCCGTTCCATCCGGCCACCAACGCTGTACCGAATAGACGCTAAATTAGGGCACGCAATTTGCCAGCTTCAGGCGGGAGGAGAAGGATAAGCAATCTCTCCCCTGCACGCAAGTAGGCAACAGCAAGACGCCTCGGAAACCATCATAGAATTCAATTGCTTAACGAAAAATGAATACGGCGGTTTGTAACTCTTTGTAACGCCTCAAGTCCCCGCCTGCTATCCGTCGGAAAAAGCCTTCGGCTCGGCAGTTTTGCCTGGGATTCGCTGCAATTCGACTCATTTCCTCCGCGAAGCCCGCGCGGCATCGTTTCAAATCTCTTTTAAGCGACTATATACTCTGGCGCTTCTGAGATAGACTCATTCGCAGATATTCAAGCAAGCTGTGCTTTGCGCCTGTTGCCGAACGACGAGGCTTTCCAGCGAGCGAGGGCTTGTGAAAGCGCCGAATCGCTCACATATCAAAGCAGGCCAGTGTGTACTACCCGAGTGAATGGCTCGAACCGATTATCTTGATGAGCCGCCACTCATTTAAAAGATTCTTCGCCCGAGGGCGAAGCTATAAAAGGAACTAGAGAGGAATACATTATGTTTCGCAATTTGTTAAAACTTGCCGGTACCGCCTTACTGGTAACTGCGACCGCTTCTGCTAGCGCGCAGTCTGATGTCTATAACGCGACCAATCACGACTACCGTGTTGTGACGGTAGCCGATGACCTGGTGCAGCCTTGGTCCATGGCCTGGCTACCCGGTGGCGACATGCTGATTACCGAGAAGCCCGGACGCCTGCGCATCGTGCGCGACGGTCGCCTCCTTCCAGAGGCTGTGCCCGGCGTGCCAGAGGTTTTCTATGAAGGCCAGGGTGGACTCTTCGATGTATTGCCTCACCCCGACTTCAACGATAATCGCTGGGTCTATCTTACCTATTCGAAAGAGACTGCGGACAGCTCTGCTACGGCAATTGCTCGCGGTCGTTTCGAAAACGATCGCCTGACTAATGTAGTCGAGATCTTCGAAGCACAGGCAACTGGCTTCGGACACTACGGCGGCAAGATCGTATTCGATAACGACGGCTATATGTTCCTGACTCTCGGCGACCGCATGGCGCCACCCGTTGGCGACGAGGCGGCATTGCGCGCTCACCCGGCACAGGACCTGAGCAACCACCAGGGCGTCGTTGTTCGCCTACACGACGATGGCAGCGTGCCTAGTGACAACCCCTTCGTTGGACAGGCGGGTGCACTACCCGAGATCTGGAGCTACGGCCATCGCAGCCCGCAGGGTTTAGCGATCCACCCGGAAACTGGTGATCTTTGGGAATCGGAGCACGGCCCGCAGGGTGGCGACGAGGTCAATCGCATCGAGCCCGGCAATAACTATGGCTGGCCAGTAGTCGGTCGCGGCGCTAACTACGGCGCCTACGGCAGACCGATTCACATCGGCATCAGCGAAGACGGCATGGTACAGCCGCTGCGCTTCTGGGTTCCTTCGATCGCCACGTCTGGCCTGATGGTCTACACGGGCGACAAGTTCCCAATGTGGTACGGCAACATCTTCTCCGGCTCACTGGCTGGCGAACAGCTTGCCCGTATTCAACTGACAGATGACTACCGCGGCGTAGTCGTGGAAGAGACTCTCGCCTACGACCAGGGTCGAATCCGCGATGTGCGGCAGGGCTTGGATGGCTACATCTATCTCGCCATCTCCGACCGCAACGGCGAACCCACTTCCGTCGTTCGTCTCGAGCCAGCCGACTAAGCGGCGACTCGCAGCAACTACAGGAAAGGGGCTCTATCGAGCCCCTTTTTTTATGCCATGTCCCGTCCTGAAATAGGTTGTCACTTAGGAGACCTATTGATGAAACATACTGAATCAA
>Ga0055584_100000129_pt1 | contig 70783 bp, 69 predicted proteins | sample OSDHelmetaG_FD_58716 | JGI IMG/M metagenome (GOLD analysis project Ga0055584, IMG submission 58716) | Pelagic marine sediment microbial communities from the LTER site Helgoland, North Sea, for post-phytoplankton bloom and carbon turnover... | ecosystem: Environmental > Aquatic > Marine >... | reverse complement strand
TTCCTTTATGTGCTCAGCAATGAATCAGAAATTTATTGCTTAACGCGCCGTGGCGGTCGGATTCGCTGGGTCCGTCCGCTGCCAAAGTTCGAAGACCCTAAGGACAAGGATGGCCCGATCAAATGGTCAGGCCCGGTATTAGTGAGCGACCGTTTGGTTATTACCGGCAGCCATGGCGTAGCCTTGTCCATATCGCCCTATACCGGCAAACCATTGGGACGGGTCAAATTACCGGATAAAATTTCTATCCCACCTGTCGTTGCGGGTGAGACATTGTATTTCCTGACAGACGAAGCAGAATTGATCGCTTACCGGTAATCGGTATTGTTGTCGTATTTGGAATCGGACCGCGGGTGAAGGAGATCGGCATCGAATGAGTATCACCGTATCCATCGTAGGGCGGCCGAATACTGGTAAATCAACTTTGTTCAATCGCTTGGTTGGTAAGCGGTTAGCGCTGGTGGACGACCAGCCGGGGGTGACCCGGGACCGGCGCGAGGGAACGGCAACGCTTGGCGATTTAAGTTTCAAAATAATTGATACTGCGGGGCTTGAAGAGGCGCCGGATCAAAGTTTGGAAGGGCGGATGCGCCTGCAGACCGAGCAGGCGGTTTCGGACAGCGATGTGGTGCTGATGCTCGTGGATGCGCGCGTCGGTATTACGCCAATGGATCAACATTTTGCCGATTGGCTGCGGAGTGTTTCGGTTCCGGTTATTCTGGCTGCCAATAAGTGTGAGGGTAGGGGTGGGGAAAACGGTCGGCTTGAAGCCTATGGTCTCGGATTGGGGGATCCTATCCCGCTTTCCGCGGAGCATGGGGAAGGCCTTGTCGAGCTTTACGACGCGCTGCGCCCAATAGTCGATGAAGCGGCATTGGATGGCATCGATGCGGAAGGGGCTACCGAACTGCAGCTTGCCATCGTTGGCCGCCCGAATACGGGAAAGTCGACCTTGGTAAACCATTTATTGGGGGAAGAAAGGCTTTTAACCGGCCCCGAAGCGGGCATTACGCGCGATTCAATCGCTATCGACTGGGAATATGACGGTAGACCCTTGAAGCTCATTGATACGGCTGGGTTGCGTCGCCGGGCGCGGATTGATGACAAGGTTGAAAGATTGTCGGCGTTTGACACCGCCCGCGCCATTCAATATGCCCAGGTAGTTGTGCTGATGCTGGACGCCCAGACCATGCTGGAGCGCCAGGACTTGACGATCGCGCGTCAGGTTATCGAGGAAGGACGCGCCCTTATCATTGCGGTGAATAAATGGGATTTAGTCAAAAACGAAAAGGTAGCGATGCAGGCGTTGAATGACCGCCTCGAGACGTCGTTGACGCAAGTGCGCGGCATTCCAATCGCCACTCTATCTGCCCTTCAGGGCAGCGGTATCAAAGGGCTTATGAAGGCCGTATTTAAAACCTACGAAATTTGGAACCGGCGTATTTCCACCGCCAAGCTTAATGATTGGCTTGCAGAAATGCTCGAAGTACATCCACCGCCGTTGGGCTCTAATGGTAGGCGTATACGGCTGCGATATATTACCCAAACGAAAGCCCGGCCGCCGACTTTTGCCGTCTGGGTTTCTAGACCGACGGATCTTCCTGAAGCTTACAATCGTTATTTGATTAACGGATTGCGAGAAGGCTTCAAGTTCTCAGGCGTTCCTATAAGAATAAACTTAAGAAGCGGAGATAATCCGTATGTAAAAAAGGGAAAAAAATAAGTATATAAATAATTTCAGGAATACAATATGAGTAAAGAAGGAAATAGTATATATTATTTTCCGTATTTACACGATAACGAGTTCACGAACACTTATTCATTAGTTAGAAGTTTCAGTTTGGTTGATGTGGCTCGTTTATACGGGCTTTGGCGATTTATGGAGCAAGCACAGAAACTAGACGCTGGTGCCTATTTGGAAGTTGGGGTGTGGCGCGGTGGCTCTGGCTGCTTAATGGCACGTAAGCTTCAGCTACTTAACGATCCTAGCAGGCTCTATTTGTGCGATACATTTAGCGGTGTCGTAAAGGCTGGCGAGATGGACGCTCAGTATAATGGCGGCGAGCATTCTGATACGGATATCGCAATTGTGGAACATTTGGCGCAATCTATGTCGCTAGATAATGTGCGCATATTGGAAGGTATTTTCCCTGAGGAAACAGCGGATCGTATTGAAGAGTCTACGTTTCGATTCTGCCATATCGACGTAGATGTTTATCAAAGTGGCAAGGACGTATTGAACTGGGTTTGGGACCGTTTGGTGCCAGGCGGTATCATAGTCTTTGATGATTATGGGTTTACGACCTGTCCCGGCATTACAAGGCTGGTCGAAGAGGTAAGTAATGATAAGGATAAAATGTTCATTTGGAACGCTAGTGGGCAAGCGTTTATAATAAAAGTTTAAGTATACTATATTTCATTTATATGAATAAAATAATTCACCATTTTTATCAAATATAGACTCTGACATATCTATAAAAATATTTGTCATCTCGTCCGGATTAGACAGCGTTTCTGGATCTTCACCTGGAAATGCTTTGGTGCGCATAGCGGTGCGTTGGCCGCCTGGGTCGACCAAATTCGCGCGTATATTGGTGTGGGCTACCTCCGCCGCATAGATTGTCACCAGCGCTTCTAAAGCGGCTTTACTGGCCGCATAGGCGGCCCAATAGGGGCTTAGGTTTCGGACCGCCCCGGAGGTAACGAATATGGCGCGGCCGGCTTCCGACAGGCGTAATAATGGGTCCATACTTCTGATAAGCCGATAATTGGCTGTACTGTTGACGGCAAAGGTGGTGTCCCATACCTCAGGTTCAATATGCCCAACGGGCGATAATTCTCCTAGGCTGCCGGCATTGCCGATTAGTATGTCCAACCGTCCAAAACGTTCATGTATGGCGCCGCCCAGCTGATCGATCGCGTCGCCGTCGGTGATATCAAGCGGTGCGAGTGTTGCTCGTGTACCGCTAATCTCTTTTATCGCGTCGTCTACTTCCTCCAGCCCGCCGACAGTGCGGGCGGTAAGCACTAAATGCGCACCTTCCGCTGCGAAGCGTTTGGCAACGGCGGCACCGATGCCTCGGCTGGCACCCGTGACCAGTACGATCCGGTCGTTGAGGCGGCCGGGGCTGGCCATTAAGCGGTCTCGACGAGGAGTGAAAGTTGCTTTGGCGCGTCACCGGATTGTCGATCAGTGAGTCGGATAGGGTATTCGCCGGAAAAACACGCGTCGCAAAATTGCGGATTGTCGTTGTTGCGCGCCGCTTCGCCCATCGCTCGATACAGCCCGTCGATGGAAACGAATGCCAGACTATCGGCCGCAATTTCCTTGCAGATCTCGTCGACGGTTAGTTTCGCCGCAAGAAGCTGATCTTGATCTGGCGTGTCGACACCATAAAAACAGGGGTTTGTCGTGGGCGGGCTGGAAATTCTCAGATGAACTTCTGTCGCTCCAGCAGCCCTGACCATTTCCACGATTTTCTTGGATGTGGTGCCGCGAACAATGGAATCATCCACTAGGATGACGCGTTTGCCTTCGAGAATTGCGCGGTTGGCATTGTGTTTCAAGCGGACGCCAAAATTTCTAATTTCAGCGGATGGCTCGATAAATGTCCGGCCCACATAATGATTTCTAATGATGCCGAGTTCGTATGGTATGCCTGCCTCCACCGCATAGCCGATTGCTGCAGGGACACCTGAATCAGGCACTGGCACAACCATGTCAGCGTCCACCGGCGCTTCATTCGCAAGCTCGCACCCGATCCGTTTGCGCGCTTCATATACGGACTTTCCATCGACGACACTGTCCGGTTTTGCGAAATAGATATACTCGAAAATACAAAACCGCCGGTCTGCTTTTGGAAATGGATAGTGACTTTTTAATCCATTCTTCGAAATCACGATAAGCTCGCCTGGTTCTAGGTCGCGTATCGTTTCGGCGCCGACAATATCGAATGCGCATGATTCGGATGCTAGCATATAGGTATCGTCGAGTTTTCCGAGCACTAACGGTCGGACGCCGCGTGGATCTCGAACGCCCATCAAGCCGTCTTTGGTTAGGACCACGAGCGAGTATGCGCCTTCCACACGCCGTAGCGCTGCAATCAGTCGTTCGACGATGGAGCCGCGGCTGGTCGCCATCAAGTGCGTAATGATTTCCGTATCTGTGGTGGATTGAAAAATACAGCCGTTGGAGACGAGTTCTTGGCGTGTGATCAGCGCGTTGGTGAGGTTACCGTTGTGCGCGATAGCGAGGCCACCGAAGTCTAAATCCGCAAATAGCGGCTGCACGTTCCGCAGCATAGGCTCGCCGGTGGTGGAGTAGCGTGTATGCCCAATGGCGGCTGTTCCCGGTAGCCGTTTCATCACGGCTTTGTCTGAAAATATATCACCTACAAGGCCAATATCCCGATGAGCATGAAACTGTTCTTCATCGAAGCTTACAATGCCGGCGGCTTCCTGGCCGCGATGTTGCAGTGCATGAAGGCCAAGGGCGGAATGGGCAGATGCTTCCGGATGATCGAAAATACCGAAAACCGCGCATTCTTCATGGAGATGATCGTCGTCAAAAGGGTGTGTTGTGACACTCATTTTACGGTTCGTTCCATCAGTTTCTCGAGGTCTGTGCGGTCTTCCTTGCCATAGCCGCCTTGGTCTTTTCTATCTACTTTCTTGCTGCCGCTGGGGCGCGGATTTAGGAGTTTCTCGAAATCTTTTTGCTTGTTATCCGCCTTGGAGTTGCCGAGTCCATCGATCCCTTTTTTGAGAATGTCTCCTTTGGTCGTTCCCTTGGCGGACCGGGCTGCCGCGCCGACATCTTGGCGGAGCCTGGCAGGCAGCAACGACCATAGGATGTCTGCTCCCAAGGTAATGGCAGGTGCCGATTTGGCGCCGCGGATATCCGGCGGGATATGTTCCTCTTGCTCATAAAATACGCTGATGGCGATGTAGAATACGGATAAGAGTACCCACGCGCGAAACACGCCGAAGAAAATACCCAAGACGCGGTCGAGACCGCCGATAAAGCTATTTTGGATGCTTTCTGAAATAAAATTGCTGAAGACGGAGAGAACGACCATTGCCAGTATGAAAATACCGACACCGGTGGCAATGCGCGCCAACCATTTATTGCCGATCAAATCCAACGCATATGGTTCCACATAGGGAAACAGAAAAACCGTGATGAGAACCGCGCCGAGCCAACCCAATAAGGACAACACTTCTTTAGCAAATCCACGCGCAAAGGCGAGGAGCGCGGAAATCGCCACCACGATGAGGACGACGATGTCGGTGATTGCAATATCGCCCATGTTATTCGCCTACCGCCTGCACGGTTGGTTTTGCGTCGCCGAACATGCCGATTAGGCTTCTTAAATGGTTGATCTCAGTCACTTGTAGTGGCGCGGAATCTTTTTTCTTCCGGCTCTTTTGGGATTTAGAGGGCGTTAATGCCGCTTCGAAACCCAGTTTCTCCGCTTCTTTGAGTCGGGCATCCGCTTGTCCCACGGGGCGCACTTCGCCGGATAATCCGATTTCGCCAAACACGATCATGTTCTCCGGCATGGGTTCCCCAGTAAGTGAGGAGATGAGCGCCGCGGCAACCGCAAGGTCCGCTGCCGGTTCGCTTATCCGTAACCCGCCTGCAACGTTGAGATAGACGTCATTGCTGGCAAATTGCAACCCACATCTTGCTTCCAAGACAGCGAGCGTCATGGAGAGCCGCGCGGAATCCCAACCGACCACTGCACGTCGTGGCGTTGCGAACGATGATGGGGCTACTAAAGCCTGGATTTCGACCAACATCGGCCGTGATCCTTCGATACCCGCAAAAACCGCGGCACCGGATACTTCGCCTTGGCGGTCAGCTAAAAATAAAGCTGAAGGATTGGCTACCTCGGCTAATCCGCGGTCGGTCATTTCGAATACGCCGATTTCGTCTGTCGCGCCGAATCGATTTTTGACTGATCGTAAAATTCGGAATTGATGTCCACGCTCGCCTTCGAAATAGAGCACCGTGTCCACCATATGTTCCAAGACGCGTGGCCCGGCGATGGCCCCTTCCTTGGTGACGTGGCCGACAAGGAACAGTGCAAAGCCGCGCCTTTTTGCAAGCCGAATAAGTTCTTGGGCGGAGGCTCGGATTTGCGCGACTGTCCCCGGGGCAGACTCCAGGCCTTCGATATACATGGTTTGAATAGAATCGATGACCACCACATCAGGTGGGTCCTCGACGTCCAACGTCGCTAGAATATTCCGCACATTAGTGGCGGTTGCCAGCTCTACCGGTTCAGCAGAAACTTTCAGTCGCGAGGCGCGGAGGCGAATTTGATCAATGGCCTCTTCGCCGGAAATGTATATGCAGCGGGCTTTTTTCGCGAGGGCTGCGGTGACCTGCAGAAGAAGTGTCGATTTTCCGATTCCCGGGTCGCCGCCGATCAAGATGGCGGAACCTTCAACCAAACCACCGCCGGTCACGCGGTCGAACTCGTTCATGCCGGTCTTGCGTCTAGGTGCTGCAGTCGATCCACCGTTTAGGGCAAAGAAGTCAATTGCCGAGCCGCGGTTCTGGGAGGCTTTTGCGCTCCCTTTGCCGCCGAGCGGTACCGCTTCAGGTAGGGCTTCCTCGATGATGCTGTTCCAGCCGTCGCAGGCATCGCAATGACCTACCCAGCGCGGATGTATCGCACCGCAACTCTGGCAGACAAACCGGGTTTTCGCTTTAGCCATATTTGGCTCCGTCGCCAACGCCACTCATGTGCGCAGAATGGTCAGCCGGTGCGTGTTTCAAAATCTATCGGTCCTTCGGCATCGCCGTGGATAAATTGCTGCAAAAGGGCATTATCTGCCTTGTCGAGGTCTTCGACGGGGCCTGCCCATATGATTTTGCCCTTGTACAACATGGCAATCTTGTCAGCGATTTTGCGGGCACTTGCCATGTCATGGGTGATCGATAATCCTGTCGCGCCGATGTCATGGGTGATTTCGACGATCAAATCATTGATGATATCGCCCATTATGGGGTCGAGACCGGTCGTTGGTTCGTCGAAAAAGATAATTTCCGGGTCAATCGCTATAGCACGCGCAAGGCCAACCCGTTTGCGCATGCCTCCTGAGAGGTCTGCGGGCCACATAGTAGCCACGTCTTCGGTCAATCCGACAGCGGCCATTTTTTCAATGGCGATCTCGCGCGCATGCTCCGGTGCCATGCCTTCGCCTTCTATCAGCCCGAAGGCGATGTTTTCCCAAACTGAGAGGCTGTCAAAGAGTGCTGCATGTTGAAACAGCATGCCAATTTTGGCGTTGACTGCATTGCGCTCGGTCGTACTGAGTTTAAGGACAGACTGTCCATCGATCTCCACATCGCCGTCGTCGGGCGTGAGCAACCCTAGAATACATTTGATGGCAACTGATTTGCCGGTACCGGAGCCCCCGATAATCACCACGGATTCACCGGGCATTACTTCGAGATCGACACCGTTTAACACCACATTGTCGCCGAAGCGTTTGTGGACATTGGTGAGTTTTATTTTGGGTGTCGTCATGCCCCGAAGAACATCGCTGTGATCATATAATTTAGGATCAATATGAGTATGGCGGACGATACCACCGCATTAATGGTTGCGGTGCCGACACCCTGGGCGCCACCTTTCGAATAGTAGCCTTGATAACAACCCATCAGGGTGGTGATGAATCCGAAGACTGTCGCTTTAACGAGCCCGGAAAAAACATCGATGAATTGTACAAAGTCCCAGGTGTTCTGGAGGTAGATCGCTGCATTGAAGCCGAGTTTATATACCGCCACGATATAGCCGCCGAATATGCCGATGACGTCGCCGACGAGAATAAGCAACGGCAACATGGCGACGCCGGCGATAATCCGTGGTGTGATCAAATATTTGAATGGATTGGTCGACAGGGTGGTCAGCGCATCGATTTGCTCTGTCACGCGCATGGTGCCGATTTCTGCGGCGATCGAAGAGCCGACCCGGGCGGCGACCATTAGACCTGCAAGCACGGGCGCTAATTCGCGTGTGATGCTGAGGACGACGACCTTGGCGATGCTGCTTTCGGCGCCGGCGGCAAACCGGGCAAAGCCTGTATAGGATTGCAGCGCGAGCACCATGCCCGCGAATAGGGTGGTGAGTCCCACGACCGGTAACGAGTAGTATCCGATCTCGATTATTTGCCGCAAAATGAGGCGAAAATAGAAAGGTGGCCGGAAACAATGTGATACGGCGATGATGGTGAAATGGGTGATATGCCCGACCGCCCGGAAAAATCCGAGTATGGTGCTTCCGGTAAGCTGCAGGAAATTCATGCGCTGGCCCCAACATATTCCCGCTGATGCCTTTGGCCCAGCGCGGTCAATATCTCATATCCGATAGTACCCGCAGTTGCTGCCAATGCATCAACATCTTGATACGGGCCGACAATATCGACCCAGTCACCTGCTTTTACGCCGTCAACGCCGGTGATGTCTACGGCAATTAAATCCATAGAGACGCGGCCCAGGATTGGTAGTGGGGTTTCGCCGATAAAAACCGTCCCACGACCGGAGAGTGACCTAAAAAATCCATCAGCATAGCCGACCGCAATGGTCGCAACTCGGCTATCGTTGCTGGATTTGTAGGTGGCGCCATAACCGACAGTCTCACCTTTTGCAACTGCCCGGCATTGAAGGATTTTTGCAGATAAGCGGACGACAGGATGGAGTGGGTTGGGGGTCGCCGGTTGCGGGTTTCCGCCATATAGTGCGAATCCCGGGCGGACGAGGTCGAAATGCCATTCGGGTCCCAGGAATATGCCCGATGACGCGCTGAGTGATGCCGAGATGCCTTTGAATGCGGTGGCGAGTTTCTGAAAAAGTCGAAGCTGTTCATGGTTTTTTTCAACATGTGATTCGTCGGGGCACGCCAAATGGCTCATTATCAAGCTCACGGTGAGGCCATCGCACAAACTTTCCCATTTGTTGGGGGGGGGGAGCAAATTTTGGGAAAGGCCGAGCCTGTTCATGCCCGTATCGATATGGATTGCCGCCGGCGGCGGGGGCGTGTCACTTGAGTATCGACGCAAAATTTCGATCTGGTCGAGGTCGTTTAGGACGGGCCTTAAAGTGTGGGCCTTAAACTCGCCGGGGTCTTCGCACGATATGCCGTTCAATACATAAATGGTGTGTTTGGTGATTTGGCGAAGCTCAATCCCTTCGTCCAATGTGGCGACGAAAAAGGTTTGGCATCCGGCCTTGTCCAGTGCCTTAACGATGGGGGTGACACCAAGGCCATAGGCATTCGCTTTCACGACAGCTGCGCATTCTGCCGGTGCGCACGTTTTCACCAATAATTGATAATTGGTGACAACGGCACCGAGATCGATGGTTAGTTTGCTTGGTGCGTGCGCCAAAGGGCTCTGTTCTGTTCCCTTCATCTTCGTCTAGGGGAACTCGTCTCCGTCGTGGCGACGGGTGTAATCCGAAAAACGCGTAAAGCGGCCATCGAAATGTAGGTCAATCGTGCCGACGGGGCCATGGCGCTGTTTAGCGATAATGACGCTTGCCGTGTTGCGAACTTGTTCAAGGCGTTCCGCCCAAATTTGTGAGCGTTCTGAAAACTTTATGCTGTCTTCGCCGGCGTTGGTAATCGGTTCCGATTTTTCCAAGTAATATTCCTCACGGAAAATGAACATAACTACGTCGGCGTCTTGCTCGATTGAGCCTGATTCTCTGAGGTCGGAAAGTTGTGGGCGTTTATCATCGCGGTTTTCTACTTGGCGCGATAATTGTGAAAGGGCCAGCACAGGGACTTCCAATTCTTTGGCAAGGCCCTTCAAGCCACGGGTGATTTCCGAAATTTCCTGGACACGATTATCACTTCTGGCGCCGGGGCTGCCTGTTAGAAGTTGTAGGTAGTCGATGACGATTAAATGAAGCTTCTTTTGCCGTTTCAATCTACGCGCCCTCGTTCGGAGTGCTGAGACGCTGAGGGCTGGGGTGTCGTCAATATAAAGTGGCACCCGATGTAAGTTCTGGCTCGCCACCACTAATTTGTCGAAATCGCTTTGTTCTATATCGCCGCGCCGAATATGGTCAGAGGGAATTTCGCTTTGTTCCGATAGAATTCTGCCAGCTAACTGTTCCGCTGACATTTCCAAGGAGAAGAATAGGACGTGACCGCCCTCGGTGAGGGTGTTGCCGTTTTCGTCGACGGTTTCCTTATAAGCTGCCGCCGCGTTGTAAGCGATGTTGGTGGCAAGTGCAGTTTTACCCATTGAGGGGCGCCCTGCTAAGATGAGGAGGTCGGAGGGGTGTAATCCACCTAGCCTTAGGTTCAGATCTTGAAAACCTGTGTCAACGCCGACGACATGGCTGTCTCGACGATAGGCTTCCTCGGCGCTTTCCACGGCCATGCGCACCGCGTCTCCGAGGCCAATGATGCCGCGCTCCAATTCACCAATGTTCGATAGTTCGTAAAGCTTTTGTTCTGCGGTTTCAATTTGGACTGAGGCTTTTGAATCGAGGTCCGGCTCGAAAGCATCATTGACCATGTCTTCGCCAAGGGTGATGAGCTGGCGGCGCAAATAGAGGTCATGAATTGTGTGGCCGTAATCAGGAACGTTGATGATGTTTGGCGCTGTCGCGGCGATTTCGAACAAATATTCCGCGCCGCCGGCAGCGGAGAGCGCTTCGTCGCTCTCAAAAATATGCTTTAAGGTTAACGGGCTCGCTATTTGCCCGGTTTCTGTCAGTTTTTCGACCGCAGCGTAAATGCGCCCATGCACCGGTTCGGTGAAGTGGTCGGCTCTCAGAAACTCCGAGACTTTTTCCAACGCCCGATTGTCCGTGAGAATCGCGCCTAATAACGCAGCTTCAATCTCAGTGTTTTGCGGCGGTGACCGGAAGTGCGGGTTCTCAGTCTCGTCCCCGTGCAGTGGGGTGACTGTTGTGTCGTGTGATGATGTTGCCATAGGGGCAAACTACAGCGCTCACGAGCAAAGTGGTTATGCAAATTTATCCTATTTGGGCTGTAGATAGAAAGGAACCTGGGGAAAACTTTTACTTCTGTCATGTTAAGCCCGAGTCGGCTTGTATAAGTTTTTTTTCGACTAGGCCGGAAACGTAAAAGAGGCCGCCCATTTTCTAATAGGCGGCCTCAAAACTTGGATTTTGCAGATTTTACGCGAGATCGTTAGGCGGTTTTTTCTTCATCCGCTTGCGATTCGTCGGAACCTGTATCTTCTGTTGCTTCTGCAGCATCAACGCTCTCGTCAGATGCATCTTCGCTACTAGCCTCTGCATCATCAGCGGCCTCATCGCCGTCGGCCTTTGCCAATTCTTCAGCCGCTCGGGCTTTGGCTTCTGGATCGAACATTGCCTCTGCTGCAACGGCGGCTGCTTCTCGGGCCGCCTCATCGGCCTGCCGTTCTTCCTCTTCTTGGCTGAGGAGGGCACGACCGAGTTTCTTCTGTTGCTCAGCTTCGTCTTCGGACCGCGCGACATTGACGCTGACCGTTGCATCTACTTCTGGATGAAGGCGGACACGCACATCAAACAGGCCAAGCATTTTAATCGGTCGTTCAATGACAACTTGGTTGCGCCCGACCTTGAAACCGCCTTCGATGACGCCTTCAGCAATATCACGCGCATTTACCGAGCCATATAGTTGGCCTGCTTCACCAGCGCTTCGAATGATCGGGATCTGCAGCCCGTCCATGCGTCCCGCAATATCCTCGGCTTCGCTTTTGCGGGCGAGGTTATCCGCCTCGAGCTCTTTTCGTTGACCTTCAAAATGCTCGAGATTGCCTTTGCTGGCGCGTAGCGCTTTCTTCTTTGGAAATAAGAAGTTTCGCGCATAGCCGGGTTTGACCGACACTACGTCGCCCATTTGGCCGAGCTTCTCAATACGCTCTAAAAGGATGACTTCCATAGGGGTTCTCCTTGTCTAAGCCGTCTCGGGCCCCATCAATTTAATACGTAAGGCATCAAGGCGAGAAAACGCGCGCGCTTGATTGCCTTTGTGAGCTCACGTTGCTTTTTGGCCGAAACCGCGGTAATGCGGCTCGGAACAATTTTGCCACGCTCCGATGTGAATCGGCTAAGCATCTTGACGTCGGTGTAATCGATCGACGGTGCATTCGGGCCCGTGAACGGGCAAGATTTGCGGCGCCTGAAAAATGGGCGTCGGCCACCACCGGCACCGCCGGCGCCACCACCACCACCACCACTTGGTCGTCCAGCATTCATTCTTCAGTCTCCTTCTTCTCTTCGGCAGCTTCTGTCACCGGCGTTTCTGCCACCGGCGCTTCTTCCGCCGCTTTAGCAGGTTCTTCCGCTACTTTTTCTGATGGCTTGGCGGCGGTTTCTGCCGGAGCCCCAGCCGCAGCGGGGCGATCATTTTCATAGCGTCGTGGCCCTGATGGCCCCCGGTCGGCCCGGTCTCGATCACGATCACCCTTGCCTTGCATGATAGGCGACGCATCTTCACGCATTTTTTCAATTCTGATCGTCATGTAACGAAGGATGTCTTCGTTTAGACGCATATTACGTTCCATTTCCTGGACCGCGTCCGATGGGGCTTCCATGTTAAACATGACGTAATGCCCTTTGCGGTTCTTTTTGATGCGGTAGGCAAGCGTCCGAAGACCCCAATATTCCCGCCGCTCAACAGAGCCACCATTTTCGGAAATGATTTTTTCGAAACTGTCTGTAAGACTATCGACTTGCGTTGCCGAAACGTCTTGACGTGCGATAAACACGCTTTCGTAAAGCGCCATGCTTTTTGCTCCCTTCGGCTCTTCACGGGCCGGAGTCGCAAACCATTTGCGACCGATCGACCCTAACCAACCTTCACCAAGAAGGCTGGCAAGGAGTTATAATCAAGGCGACCAAGCGGCCACCCAATGCGGCGCGCACTATACACATATCTTTCTAATGCAAAAGAAAAAAATGGATGGGGCACGATCTATGGAAATACGGGTATTTTGCATTTTCTTGACAGTTTGAAGTGAGAAGCTATGACTAGCGCCCTTATTTGTTGGGAGCGCGTGTTGGGCGCTTTTCGGGGAGGAACATTTTCGCATGACGAACGCCTTCGTATTTCCAGGGCAGGGATCACAAGCCGTCGGTATGGGCCAGGGCCTTGCTGATGCATTCGTGCCGGCCAGGCTTGTTTTTGAAGAAGTTGATGATGCTTTGGGACAGAAGCTCACTACGCTTATGTTCGAAGGACCTGAAAGCGACCTGATTCTAACTGAGAACGCGCAACCGGCCTTGATGGCCGTCAGTGTTGCAGTGATAAAGGTGTTGCAGGAAGAATACGGAATCACGCTGTCGGAGAAAGCGACGCTTGTTGCGGGCCATTCGCTGGGCGAGTATTCCGCCCTTGCCGCGTCCGGCGCGTTCAGCGTCCCCGATACAGCGCGGCTTCTTAAACGACGCGGTCAAGCGATGCAGCAGGCTGTGCCCGTCGGCGAAGGCGCGATGGCGGCATTGCTGGGTCTGGATTTGGAGGCGGCGCAGGAAGTCGCCGATGAAGCGGCCAATGGCGAAGTTTGTACTTGTGCCAATGACAATGCGCCTGGACAGGTGGTGGTTAGCGGGGCCAAGGCTGCGGTCGAACGGGCGGTGGAAATCGCCGGCGAAAAAGGTGCTCGACGCGCGGTGATATTACCTGTAAGCGCGCCATTTCATTGTCCCTTGATGCAGCCTGCGGCGGATGCCATGGCGGAAGCGCTGGACGGGATTGCCATTCGTCAGCCGGTGGTCCCTTTGGTGGCAAACGTTACGGCGCAGAAGGTGACCGACCCGGACACTATTCGCGCGCAATTAGTAGAGCAGGTAACCGCAATGGTGCGTTGGCGCGAAAGCGTCCTTTATATGAAGGACCAAGGTATCGATACGTTGATTGAAGTGGGGGCGGGTAAAGTGTTGTCCGGTCTGGCTCGGCGTATTGATCGTGAATTGACCGGCAAATCATTACAACAGCCAGACGATTTCGACGCTATTGTTAAGGAACTATAGGGGGGAGCACATTGTTTGATTTATCGGGAAAAGGTGCGTTGGTTACCGGGGCGTCTGGTGGCATAGGCGGCGCAATTGCACGCGGTTTACATAATGCGGGCGCACAGGTGGTTTTGTCGGGGACGCGCGAAGACGTTTTGAAAGCCCTGGCGGATGAATTGGGTGATGGTGCTCATGTTGTGACTGCGCGGCTTGGCGATGAAGGGGCTGCAGATGCACTGATTAAAGAGAGCGAGGCGGCATTGGGCTCTGTTGATGTTCTCGTCAACAATGCGGGATTGACCCGTGACATGTTGAGCATGCGGCTGACCGACGAAGACTGGACGACGGTGATTGATATCAATCTGACAGCTGTATTTCGCCTTAGCCGGGCCGTGACACGCGGTATGATGAAAAATAGATGGGGCCGTATCATTAACATCACGTCGATTGTTGGTGTGACGGGAAATGCGGGGCAGGCAAATTACGCGGCGTCGAAGGCGGGTATGATCGGGATGACAAAGTCGATGGCCCAAGAGCTCGCGCCACGCGGCATCACGGCAAACTGTATAGCGCCGGGTTTTATCGATACTGCAATGACCGAAGGGCTGAGTGATGCGATCAAAGAAAAGCTTCTGGGAGCCATTCCAGCCAAAAGGTTGGGGACCAGCGAAGATATCGCTGGAGCTGCTGTTTATCTCGCCAGTGACGCGGCTTCCTACGTCACGGGCCAAACTATTCATGTGAATGGCGGCATGGCGATGATTTAACCTTATTTCTGTCCTATTCGTTGTTGTTGGCAAGTAAAAGAGAATCGTGATACCACACGCCGACTCCCGATAAGGGATGGGATTAGTGAACCAATTGGGATCGTGTTAACGGTCTAGGGCGATTGGTTCGTTTTTCAATTTTGAAGAAGGAATTAGCGAATATGAGTGACGTTTCCGAACGCGTAAAACAGATTGTCGTCGAGCATCTGGGCGTAGATGAGGCCAAGGTGTCTGATAATGCGAGTTTTATTGACGATCTTGGCGCGGATAGCCTGGATACGGTTGAGCTTGTAATGGCCTTTGAGGAAGAATTCGGTTGCGAAATTCCTGACGAAGCTGCCGAGAAAATTCTCACTGTCAAAGACGCCATTAGCTTTATCGAAGAACTATCGTCTTAGTTTCCCGCAGCCTTTATTGTTTTCCGCAACGTTTTTTCGTGAGCGCGGATTTATGAGGATTTTTAGATGAGGCGAGTCGTCGTAACTGGCCTTGGTCTTGTCTGCCCGTTAGGGTTTGGCGTGGATCATGTCTGGCGCCGATTGATCAATGGCGAATCCGGTATAACGGCGATCGATAATTTCGAAACGTCGGATTTGGCTTGCAAGGTTGCCGGACAGGCACCGTTCGGCAAGGCAGCGGACGGTTGTTTCGATCCTGATGATTGGGTTGAGCCAAAAGATCAAAAGAAAATGGATCGTTTCATCGTCTGTGGCATTGCCGCGGCGGCGGAGGCGGTCGAAGATTCTGGCTGGCTTCCGAAGGACGAGGAGGGCCAGGAACGTACTGGCGTTCTCATCGGCTCTGGAATTGGAGGCTTGCCTGGAATCGCTGAGACGGCGGTGACGTTGCATGAGCGTGGGCCGCGCCGCGTAAGCCCATTCTTTATTGCATCTGATCTAATTAATCTGGCTTCCGGTCAGGTATCTATCCGTTTCGGTTTTCGCGGCCCGAACCATTCGGTTGTGACGGCTTGTGCATCGGGGGCCCATGCCATTGGCGATGCGGCCCGGATGATTATGTGGGAAGACGCTGAGGTTATGCTGGCCGGTGGTGCGGAATCAACCGTTTGCCGCATCGGTATTGCAGGGTTCGCTGCCTCGCGTGCCCTCTCGACGAATTTCAACGATACGCCTGAGAAAGCCTCTCGACCGTGGGATGTGGACCGTGATGGTTTCGTTATGGGCGAAGGCGCAGGCGTTGTGGTGTTGGAAGAATTGGAGCATGCCAAAGCGCGTGGTGCCAAAATTTACGCGGAAATCACTGGTTACGGAATGTCTGGCGATGCTCATCACATTACCGCACCCGCACCGGATGGCAATGGCGCGTTTCGTGCCATGCAAGGTGCACTAAAACGCGCCGGTATGAATCCAGAAGATATTGATTACATCAATGCTCATGGCACGTCGACGCCACTGGGCGATGAGATTGAAGTAAATGCAGTTAAGCGCCTTTATGGCAATGCTGCCAATGACCTTTCCATGTCGTCGACTAAATCTGCAATTGGCCATTTGTTGGGCGCCGCCGGTGCGGTGGAAGCGGTCTTTTGTATTAAGGCGATGAATGACGGTGTTTGTCCGCCGACGCTAAATCTTGATAATCCGTCCGAAGGGTGTGATATCGATTTGGTGCCCCACGTGGCAAAAGAGCGGAAGATTCGGAATATAATGTCGAACTCCTTTGGGTTTGGGGGCACGAATGCGTCCCTCATAATCTCACCGGTCTCGTGAACGACCCACTAGCGGCTATTCCTCGTATCACTAAAATTTTATTCGGTGTTTTTGTACTCCTTTTAGTGAGTGCTGGAATCGGTGCGGTTCTCTGGTATGACGCTTTGAACGAACCAGGTCCGCTTGTTGATTACCAAAACGTAATTGTTCCAAAGGGCGCTGATTTACAGCTCATTGGCGGTCGCCTCGAAGAAGCGGGGATTATTCGGTCGAAATGGGTATTTGTCTCAGCGGCACGGCTGCAAGAAGCGCACCGCGAACTGCGGGCCGGTGAGTACAAATTTCGTCCTGGCATAAGCGTTCGCCATGTCATTGCGCTGTTGCGTAAAGGGCAGCTCATCAATCGGCGGGTCACTATTGCAGAAGGATTGGGCGTAGCTCAAATACTCAAAATCCTGGATGATGCGGATGGTCTCGAAGGGACGCTGTTTCCGGTGCCCGACGAAGGAGCGTTGCTGCCGGATACCTACTATTACGCGTTTGGGGAAACGCGGCAGACCATCGTCGATCAAATGGCGTTGCAAATGCAACGAACGCTCGATGCGTTGTGGGCTAAGCGGGCACCGAACCTGCCAATTAAATCAAAAAAAGAAGCGTTGATATTGGCATCCATCGTGGAAAAAGAAACCGGGCGTGCACAAGAACGCCGCCGTGTGGCCGGGGTTTTCATCAATCGTCTCAATAAAGGGATGAAGCTCGAATCCGACCCTACCGTGGTTTTTTCTGTAACAGGCGGCAGGCGCAAGCTTGGCCGCGGCCTCAAGAAATCCGAACTTCGCAAAGACCATCCTTACAATACCTATCGTGTTCAAGGCCTGCCGCCGGGGCCGATATGCAATCCTGGTCGCGCGGCTATCGCTGCCGTCCTTAACCCGGAGAAAACATCCGCTCTATTTTTCGTGGCTGATGGCACCGGGGGGCATAAATTTTCCGATACGCTTAAGGAACACATTAACGCGGTTCGCGGCTGGCGTAAGATTGAGCGGCAACGCAAGGCGAAGCGTAAGGCAACACCGTAATATAGTATCCATTAAAAAAAGGCTGACGCATCGTAATGATTCGCCAGCCTTTTCTCGTGAAACCTAAAGAGATTAGTGTTTGTGATGTTAGGGCAATAGCGCCTTTACGAGTTCTGGGCTTGCTTTAGAGCCGTCTTTTTCAGCCATCTTGACCGCTTCGACGATACCGTCGTTAACCGGTGTGGGAATGCCGAGCTCTTTACCCTTCATGCAGACAAGGCCGTTCATAAAGTCGATCTCCGTGCGGCGGCCCTTTTGCATATCTTGGCCCATCGACGGTCTGCCGTCCGGATTGCCTTTTTTGCCAGTGGCGATGTAATCGTCTTCAATTTCCTTATAGGCGGCTTTGTCACCCCGCACAGCTTTAGGCCACTGGCCACAATCGATGCCGTGTAGTTTTTCAAGATTGAAGCCCGCAGCACGGCCAACTTCGATGGCTTCAGCGGCCAGATTAATTTTTACCGCTCGCAGGTCTGCATCTTCGGAAATACCCGCAGACGATAGTCCCGAAGCTGCGGACATTGGATTGGAACTCGCGTTCATCACCAATTTTGTCCAACGTTCACCCCAAAGATTTGTGGTGACCATATAGCTGTCGCAATAACCACACATCCGAGCGACCTCTTCGGCGCGCGGCGTGACGCGGCCATGGGGTTCACCAACACGAAAAACCGTGTGGCTGTCGCCCATGATTGGGCCGTTGCGATGGACGTGGGCCGGTCCCGGCATTTGCACGGAAATCTTGGCGGCGATTGTTCCCATTACCTTGCCCCAACCGACGATGGCGGCAATGAATTCTTCGTTCATGCAGTTTTGCAGCGAAACGATAAATCCATCAGGTGCCAAATACGGCTTGATCAGCTGCGTCGCCCACTGAGTGTCGTAGCTCTTCATGCTAACGAAAGCGATATCGACCGGGTCTTCTTTGGCGAGCTGCTGCACATCCGTTAAATGCAATGCACGGCCTTTGACGGTCATCTCCTCTTCGGGCGTGTTGCCGGTCATGTGGAGACCGTCCGAATTGATTTTGTTGACGTGTTCAGGCCAGCCGTCGATGAAGGTGACGTCTTCGCCATTGGCCAGCATATGGCCGCCTACTTTACAGCCGACCGCGCCGGCGCCGACGAATACAATTTTCTTGCCCATGATTTTCTCCCACTGGATTTCGCGTTATTGGATTGTTGGCGCATATCATATACGAATGCTGCGTTGGGGAAAGGGGCCGGCCAGTGCCAGAAGCGACACCGTTTTATTTATGGGGGACTGCACAGTCTGGCAAAAGCTGGCTTAAGAGGCTGCTGTGTGAGCACCCTGATATAGCAGGCCTAGACGAGCCGCATCTGACGGATACATTGTTCCCTAGTATTGTAAGGTGTATTAATAAATATAATAACGATAATTTAGAAAAAAAAGAAATATCATTAAGAAGTAGTGTAAATAATATTAATATTAAACTTGTAATAAGACATTTATATAAAGAAATAATAAGTAATTATTCTCATTCTATGTCTAAACACGGGAATATTAATTGGATAGGCGATGATACGCCTGATACGTTACATGCAGCGCAATTCTGTGCGGACACGTTTCCTGAAGCGAAATTTCTTCTTGTGATCCGTGACGGGCGTGATGCCATGGCTGCGAGTTGGTATGCGGAAACCAAAAAATCTCCCCCCCTAATTTATGAACTTTGTAAAACTGCCGAAGAATACGCACCGCGTTATGCGGAAGCTTGGTGTCATGTCATGGATACGGCTAAACGATTTAACGAACAGAATCCGAACCGTCTCTTAGAAGTGCGCTACGAAGACTTAGCTGCTGACCCGGTCACTGTGGTTCGATTTGTTTTGACGCACTTTGGTTTGCCTGTTTCTGAGGATACCGCTGCGGGGTACTGCGGACAGACCGGTATGGTTCGAAATGGCGCTGTCTGGCATCGAGAACCTAGCGATGATCAAGAACGGGTGAGGCTTGGCCAGCCTGGCATTTGGCAGGAATTCTTGCCACCGGCAGCCGTGGATGCGTTTATGCAGCGCGCCGGCGATCTGCTGGCGTCGCTTGGCTATGCCTAGTTGGGAGACGATAATGGTCGATACGGTAAATGAATTGGACGGAAAGGTGGCAGTTGTCACCGGTAGCGTGCGCAACATTGGGCGCGCTACTGCGGAAGAGTTGGCGCGCGCCGGCGCAGCGGTGGTGATCAACGGTCGCAGTTCGAAAGAATTGGGTGAGGAGGTGGCGGACGGGATTGTCAAATCCGGCGGCAAAGCCATCGCTATCCAGGCGGATATTTCCGAACCAGACGCTGTAACAAAAATGATGGATCAGGCCGCTGAAGAATTCGGTGGGATCGACATCCTGGTCAACAACGCGTCTTGGCGGAATATCATGCCGTTCGAAGAGATGGATCTCGAAACGTTCAAACGCGCTCAGAGTGTGCAACTCGACGGCGCGTTCAATTGTTCCAAAGCAGTGCTGCCGCATATGATTCCCCGTGGCGCAGGCAATATTATTGGTATTGGTGGGGTCGGCTCTACCAAGGGCACGCCCGGTCGAGCCCACGCCGCATCCGCCAAAAACGGGATGCATGCGCTGATCCGAGGTATGGCATTGGATCTCGCGAAGTACCAAATTCGCTGCAATGTTTGCGTGGTTGGTAATTTCGATACGATCCGAGAAGGTTCAAGCTCCGTCGCGCCCGCCCACCTTAAAAATGATTCCATACCGCTGGGTCGCCTCGGCCATCCGCAAGACATGGCGAATTTGGTGAGGTTCATAGTTGGGCCGAACGCGTCTTACATCACGGGGCAAACGCTACACTGCAATGGTGGGTTATATATGGCGCTTTAGAGTGCGCCCAGGGAGAAAACAAAATGGTCGATATGAAAAACGAGTTGGAAGGCAAAGTTGCCATCGTGACCGGCAGTGCGCGGAATATCGGGCGCGCCACGGTCGAGGAATTGGCGCGCGCCGGTGCGTCGGTGGTGGTGAATTCGGTGCAGGCAAAAGATCTTTGCGAAGAGGTGGCTGACGGCATCGTGAAAGCTGGCGGCAAGGCAATCGTCGCCATGGCCGATGTGCGCGACCCGGATCAAGTGAACGCCATGGCACAGGCGGCAACAGAGGCGTTCGGCGGAATCGATATCGTTGTTCACAATGCGGCGGTGCGTAGCAACACGACATTCGCGGATTTGGATCACGAGACCTTCAGTCACATCATCGATCTTTCGATCCATGGCTGTTTTCATTTAGCCAAGGCGGCAACGCCCTCGATGATCGCGCGGGGCGGCGGCAATTTCATCGGTGTTGGCGGTATGACGTCGCTCAAGGGCGTTAAAGGGAGAAGCCACGTGATGGCGGCCAAGATGGGGCTGAACGCCTTTATTCGTGGTCTCGCGCTCGATTTAGCCGAGCACAATATCCGCGCCAATCAAGTGGTGGTCGGCCATTACGAGACGGTGCGCGAAGGCAACCCGTCGTCGGCACCACAACGCGCCGCAACGGATTCAGGCGCGCCGTTGGGGCGCAAAGGTGCCCCGCAAGATATGGCGAACCTGATCCGTTTTCTGGTTGGGCCCGGGGCCAGTTACATCACTGGCCAGACGGTGCATTCCAATGGCGGTGCCTATCTCAACCTTTAGAACGGCCGGCTTGTGACGATCCGAATAGCGATTATCGGTGCTGGTTTGGCCGGCCTTACGCTTGCCCATCGGTTGCGGGGTCATGCCCAATTGAAGGTGAAGGTGTTCGAGAAGGCCGGTATTGTTGGCGGCAGACTGTCGAGCATTCGAAGCGATGGCTTTGCGTTCGATCATGGCGCGCAATATTTCACCATTCGTGGTGGTGCGTTTCGCGAATTTTTGGAACCGGCTTTGCAACAAGGCATTGTCGTGCCGTGGGACCCACATATCGTCACCCTCGAAAAGGGGCAGGCACCAATCGTCGAGCCACGTGATGAGACGATTTATGTGGCGGCCCCAGGGATGGAGTCATTGTGCGCTCACTTGGCCGAGGGGTTTTCGGTCTCGAGGAATGCGGAGATTATGTCTTGCACACGTAAAAACGATGCCTGGAACCTTATCACAAAGACCGGAGACGATTTAGGAGGTTTCGATTGGGTGGTCTCGGCCACGCTGCCGCAGCAGAGCCGTTCTTGGTTACCCGAGGCTTTTGTAGAGGTGGCTAAATTCGGTCACGTGCGGTTGCGCGGTTGCTTTTCTCTTATGCTGGGCTTTGAGGAATCCGTGCCCGTTGATTGGCAAGGGGCTTTCGTTCGAAATTCCCCGATAGGCTGGATGGCCGTGAATAGTCACAAGCGTGACCGAGAAGGCGGGCCGACCCTCCTTGTGCAATGCGCCGGGGTTTGGGCGGATGAGCATATGGAAGATGCGTCGGAGGCTGTTGAGGCGATGCTATGCGATGAGTTACAAAGCCTGACCGGTATTAGCAGTGCGTGTGCAATACACCGTGCATTATACCGGTGGCGATATGCCGGCACGGCGGAACCGCTCGGTGAGGATTCTTTGCTGGATACGGCCTCCCAACTCGCCGCGTGTGGCGATTGGTGCATCAAAGGCCGGGTCGAAGCGGCGTTTAAGAGCGCTGATGCGTTGGCAGCCCGGCTATTAACAGCGCTGCCTCAATAATCCACCACATTCGATGGATCGGGTGTGAGCGTACCGCGTTCGCATTTCCGCACGAGATCAACCATCTTGGCGTTATAGGGCGCGGAAAGACCTACTTCGGCTGCCTTCTCGCAGATATAGCCGTTCATTTCGCCGATTTCGGTCTTTCGGCCTTTGGCCATGTCTTGGCCCATGGAGGGTCGCTGTCCTTCGCCACGGGTTTTGGTTTCCTCAATGAGGAAATCTTCGACTTCTTGAAGAGCTTTCTTGTCGCCGTCGGCGGCGGCAATCCATTGCTGCGGCTCTGTGCTTTTGCGATTCTCCAAAACGTAACCGAGCGCCTGGGCGACACGCGATGTCTCGCCGCAAATTTTGATTTGGGCGTTGCGGGCATCATCGTTGATTGCCATGCCATTGCCGCTGAGGCCAGTACAGGCGGCGAGGCCGTTATGGCTGGAATTGATGCAGAGTTTCGACCAGCGTTCGCCCCAAAGATTGTCGGTGACTTTCGAGCCGTCCGTATAAGTCATCAATTGCGCCACCTGTTCGGCGCGTTTCGTGATGCGTCCGTGCAATTCACCAACTCGGAAGACCGGATAAGTGTTGCCGCGAATGGGGACGTTGCGCTGGACATGGGCGGGCGCTTCAAGTTCGACGCCGATGCCACTCGCGATGCAGCCGAGCGTCCGCTCGGGACTGACCACACTGGCCACTCGTTCCTCATTGAGAGCGTTCTGCAAGGAGACGACAAAGCCGAGTTCCGAAAGATACGGCGCGATGAGGCTTGTTGCCCATATTGTGTCGTAGGATTTGGTGGAAATGAAGGCGATGTCGAAGGGGCCTTCTTTTAGCGTATTTTGAACGTCGGTGATGTGGATGGCCTTAACCTTTACATTATAGGTTTCCGCTTCGGTCACGCCGCGGAGTTCGAGGCCGTCCTTATTCATCTTGTCCACATGGTCGGGCCAGGGGTCGATGAAAGTTACGTCTTCGCCGTTGCGTGCCATATGGCCAGCACACATGCCGCCGACGCCGCCGGCACCTACCATCGCTATTCGTAAACCCATGAACCACCCTCCCGAAACTATTGCTTTTATCTCTATTCGGCGCACATTCTAGCGCATGTTCAAAATAAAGGGAGGGGGCCAGCATGGACCGGAATAAAGAACTCGAGGGTAAAGTCGCGATCATCACGGGCAGCGCGCGGAATATTGGGCGTCGGACGGCAATTGAGCTTGCGGATGCGGGTGCGGCAGTTGTGATTAATGCGGTGACCGCCAAGGATCTTTGTGAAGAGGTCGCTGACGAAATTGTGAAAGCCGGCGGTAAAGCGATCCCGGTTTTGGCTGACATTACCAAACAAGAAGACGTGGACCGCATGGTGAAATCCGCCGTTGATGCCTTCGGCGGTATTGATATTCTCATTAATAATGCCGCGATCCGCACCAAGGCGCACTTTACCGAACTCACCATGGATGATTGGATCAAACTCCGTGAAGTGGCGCTCGATGGCGGGTTTCGCATGTCTATGGCTTGCGTGCCGCACATTATCGAACGCGGTGGTGGCTCGGTGGTCGGTATTCACGGCATGAGTTCCTACACCGCAGGCCCATTGGGCGCTCATAAGTCAGCGGTTAAATGTGGTATGGCCGGTATGATCCGCGGCATGGCCCGTGATCTCGGTGAGCATAATATTACCTGCAATGTCGCCGTGGTTGGCCGGTTTGAGACCGAACGAACCGGCGGTTCAGGCGAGGTCGAGCCCGCGCGCACGAATCTTGATGTGCCGATGGGACGAAACGGCACGCCGCAGGATATGGCGGACTTAGTACGCTTTCTTGTTGGGCCCTATTCACGCTATATCTCGGGCCAAACCATTCAGGTTAACGGTGCTGCGATGATGCCGCACTAACGATTAGGAGAGAAATCATGAGTAACATGCGTATTGCCCACATCGCCGTTCGTGTCGACGACATGAAAGAGGCGAGAGATTTCTACGAAGGCGTTTTGGGGATGACCGAAGTTCGCAGTGAACATCATCGCGAACATTATTCCTGCCATTTGACCGACGGTCATATCGATTTGTCCATCTTGCAGTACGACAAAGGCAGCAAGACCAAAGAGGCCTTGGCCGCCGGTGAGAAGCCGTGCATTCACCATATCGGCTTTGAGGTGGATGATTTGGAAGAAGGTGTTGGGGAGCTCAAAGAGCGTGGGTATGAAATCATCACTGATCCGGGCGTTATCCCGGTGAAGTTTCGCGCACCCGGCGGCACCCTTGCCGAAATCGCACCGACAGGCCGTTTTTTGCAGGACGCCGCTAAAAAATAGTACACACCTGCCGCAAGCGATCATGAAAGGACCGATATGTCTGACCGAAACAGGGAACTTGAAGGCAAAGTAGCGATCATTACGGGGAGTGCGCGCAATATTGGTCGTGCGACCGCGGAGGAACTTGCCCGAGCGGGTGCCTCTGTTGTGATCAATGCGGTGACCTCTGAGGATTTGTGCAAAGAAGTCGTGGCCGGCATCGAAAAGGATGGCGGTAAGGCCATTGCTGTTCGTGCCGATATTACGATCCAAGAAGATGTGGATCGCATGGCGGCGGAGACGGTGGAGGCTTTCGGCGGCATCGATATTCTCGTTAATAATGCGGCGATCCGCACCAGCCGCACCTTTACCGAACTGACCTATGATGACTGGGAGCGCTTACGCGACGTGGCATTAGACGGTGCCTTTCGCACGTCGATGGCATGCGTGCCTCACATCATCGAACGCGGTGGTGGTTCCGTTATCGGTATTCACGGCATGGGCTCTTATGCCGGTGCCGCCAATGGCGCCCATAAGTCAGCGGTCAAAAATGGCATGGCGGGGATGATCAGGGGGATGGCGCGCGATCTTGGCGAGCACAACATCACCTGCAATATCGCGTCGGTCGGCGCGTTTGAAACGGAACGCACAGGCGGTTCGGGTGAAAATCAGCAGCGCAAAGAGAACCTGCCGCCGATAGGGCGCAAGGGTAATCCGATGGATATGGCCTATTGTGTCCGATTCCTGGTTGGCCCGTATGCACGCTACATCTCCGGTCAGACGATCCAATTGAATGGCGGATTACTGATGCCGCAGTAGGCAGAGGGATTTTTAATGACGGATCGCAATAATGAACTGGACGGAAAAGTTGCCATCGTTACCGGCAGCGCGCGCAATATCGGCCAGGTGACGGCGGAGGAATTGGCCCGGGCCGGCGCGTCTGTGGTCATTAACGGAGTGCAGGATAAGGCCGCTTGCGAAGCGGTTGCAGCGGGGATCAACAACGCTGGTGGCAGGGCAATTCCAGTGATGGCGGATATATCAAGACAAGAGGATGTGGACCGGTTGGTTGCCGAAACGGTTCAAGCCTTTGGCGGGATTGATATCCTGATTTTGAATGCAGCGACCCGCGAGCGTCGTCATTTCACTGACTATACGTTTGACGACTACGTAAAGCATCGAGCGGTCGCATTGGACGGTGGCTTTCGCATGTCCATTGCTTGCGTGCCGCACATGATCGAACGCGGTGGAGGGTCGGTTATCGGCATCCACGGAATGCAGGCCTATACGGCTGCCTATACGAAATTACCGACGGTAAAGGACGCCATGGGCGGCATGTTGCGCGGTATGGCGACGGATCTCGGACAGCACGGCATCACGTGCAATATGACGGTTGTCGGCCACTTTGATACGAACCGAGAGAGCGGGTCCGGTGATGTGAAAATCGCGCCGGTGGCAGACGACGGTATTCCCATGGGTCGTCGTGGTGTGCCGCAAGATATGGCGGATACCATTCGGTTTCTGGTTGGGCCATTCGCTCGGTATATCTCCGGGCAGACCATTCACTTGAATGGCGCCATCCACATGCCGCATTAGACCGGGAAAGGAATAGGATGATCGACCGTAACAATGAACTGGACGGCAAGGTCGCCATTATCACGGGCAGTGCGCGCAATATCGGCCGTGCTACGGCGGAGGAACTCGCCCGCGCCGGTGCGTCCGTAACAATCAACGCTGTGAATGCTCAAGGTTTGTGCGATGAGGTTGCCGACGGCATTAACAAATCCGGCGGCAAGGCGATCTCCGTACTGGCGGACATTAGCAAACAAGATGATGTGGACCGCCTGGTGAGTGAGACCGTCGACGCATTCGGTGGTGTCGATATTTTAATTCTCAATGCCGCTATTCGCATCGATGTCGGCTTTCTAGAGCGAACCTTTGAAAATTGGCGTCAAACCATGGCGGTTGCTGTGGATGGCAGCTTTCGGCTTTCAATGGCCTGTGTTCCATCGATGATTGAACGCGGCGGTGGTTCCGTTGTCGGCATGCACGGGATGCAATCTTATACGGCGGCGGCTGGGAAAAGCCCGGCGGTTAAAGATGCCCAGGCTGGGATGCTGCGCGGCATGGCGCGGGACCTCGGTCAACACAACATTAACTGCAACATCGCCGTGGTGGGACCGTTCGATACGGACCGTGCCGGCGGATCCGGTGAACTGGCAATACCAAAACTATCCGAGACCATCCCCATGGGTCGCCGCGGCGTGCCCCAGGACATGGCGGATGCCGTTCGATTTCTGGTCGGCCCTTTCGGGCGTTACATTTCGGGCCAGACCCTTCACCTAAACGGCGGTATCCATATGCCGCATTAGCGGCGGCGATTAATTCGCCGCTAATGCCCCGCGTATCAAGCGTCCGGGCAGATTACCCGTATGCTCGTTGTCTTTGATCATAACTTCACCGTTAACGATGGTGGCTTTGATACCCTCGGCTTTTTGCACCAAGCGTTCTGCACCGGCGGGAAGATCGTATTCCACTGTCGGCATAGACGGCGAAATGGTTTCCGGGTCGAATATGCAAATATCCGCGTGCCAGCCTTCGCGTAGCAGCCCACGGCCTTCAAGCCCCCAAAAGGATGCGATATCGAACGTAATTTTGCGAACGGCCGCTTCCATGGTGATCGCTTGTTCGTTGCGCACCCAATGGCCGAGCAAATGCGATTGGACCGGGTTCAGGGTTGAGTTCACATGGGCCCCGGAATCGGAAAAGGTAATGGCGGTGCGCGGATGGTTGATCAGCGCGCGGACATAATCCTGATCTTCGTTGTTGCCGGGATTAATGAATTGCAGTTTGAGATTTTTCTCCAGGGCCAAGTCGATCATCGTCTCAATCTCGTCCGTGCCGCGTTCCTTGGCAATCTCGGCGATTGAGCGGTACGGCGGCAATGGCTTGTCCATTGGAAAAATCCAATTCCAGTCAATGTCGCGCAGAAGCACATTAGGCATCGACGGGTCTTTGGATACTTCGAAGGCACGTGCGGATTCAAGCAGCTTCGCGCGCATTTCCGGGTCTCTGAGGCCTTTTTCTTGTTCTTCGAGCGGCAATTTCCGGAATTCCTTCCAGACCGGCGCATAGTCGAACAGCATCAAAGTCTCGAACGAGCGGAGCGAGCCGTTCCAGTGCGCCCCGCCTTGGAGCAGTATCTTGCCGCCGGCAGCACAGGTCTCGTCGATCATCTCGAAGTTCGGGCGCCAATCGTCGGGGGCCGAGCGGCGATACCACGCGGCACCGAAGGTCATGGGGACTCCTGTCTTGAGTGCCAAATCTCTAATCTGATTGCGTTCGAGTGCGCCATGTTCATCGTCGCCATAGACCATGTGGCGTGCGATTTCGAAAACGCCGCCGCCCATATCGGTCATGGCACCGACCAAGTCGACCACTTCCGACCAATCACCGACACGGCTTGCAACCGGCTTGCCGTCGGGTGTTCTGTGCGACAATGAACGCGACGTGGAGAAGCCGACAGCGCCAGCGCGCATGGCATTTTGGAGCTCCTGGGTCATTGCCGTCATGTCATCGTCGTTGGCTTTGTCTTCGAAGGCGCGTTCGCCCATGACATGGGTCCGAAGCGCGGAGTGGCCGAGATAGCCTGAATAATTAATGCCTTTTGGCAGGGCGTCGACCGCGTCGAAATATTCTCCAAACGTCTCCCATGACCAAGGGACGCCAGCATTTAGGGCCGCAGGCGAAAGATCTTCCGCGCGTTCCAAATTGTCGTAGACAAGTTCCTTGTCTTTTTCAGCGCACGGCGCCAGCGAGAAGCCGCAATTGCCCATCACTGCCGAGGTGACGCCATGCCAGCATGAATTTGTGCCCAGCGGGTCCCAGAAGATTTGGGCATCGAAATGTGTATGACCGTCGACGAAACCGGGCGAGACTATATGACCTTCCGCATCGATGGTTTCCGTCGCGCTCTCACCGTTGAGTTGTCCGATTTTAGCTATTCTGCCGTCGGTAACGCCGATATCGCCGATCACACCCGGTAGGCCTGATCCGTCAACAATCGTCCCACCTTTGATAATGAGGTCATAAGACATTGGTTTCTCCCTTTGTAATGCACCTGTCCAAATGGCTGCGCGCGCAAGGCGGCGTTGGCTTTACTCAGTGTCCGGTAATCCCGGATCGCCTTATGGTCGCAAACAAGTTCGGAGAAAGGATATGCGCCTCGCCAGTTCCGGTCAACGGAGGGCGCGTGTCACGCTCCACCATCTGGTCATCTCGGCGGATTAGGTTTAGAAAATTGGTAATCAGATTTTGAATTAACAGTTGCTTTGGGGGAGAGATTTCATGGCCACTTCGGATGAGGTACGCATTCTTGCAGGAACGGGCGCTTGCGGTGCCGGGTATCGGCCGGAATCCTTGGAAGAGGGAATGAGCAAGAAGCCGCATTTCATAGGCTGTGACGGTGGCTCCACGGACCCAGGACCTTTCCCGCTTGGCTCAGGTACGACGGCGTTCGGCCGCACATCGATTAAGCGCGATATTAAGCTTATGTTGATCGAGGCCCAGAAAGCGAAAATTCCGCTGTTTCTAGGAACTGCAGGCACGTCTGGCGGTCATCCCCATGTGGCAATCGTCAAAGACATCATCGAAGAGATTGCGGTCGAGGAGAATCTGCATTTCCCGATGGCGGTGGTTCATGCGGAGCAAGACAAAGAATATTTGAAGAAGCGCCTCAAGGAAGGCCGCATCAAGCCGCTCTACCCGGCACCGGAATTCAACGAAGAGACCATTGAGAAGTCCGAACGCATTGTCGGCATGATGGGCGAAGAGCCCTTTATGAAAGCGCTTGATAATGGTGCGGAAGTGGTACTCACCGGACGTTCCAGCGATTGCGCGATCTATGCGGGCATTCCGGTGCGCGCTGGTATTCCTCCCGGAATTGCTTGGCACGCAGCGAAAATTCTCGAATGCGGTACGGCAGCGGTGGAACAGCGCAAGACAGCGGACAGTCTGTTTGCGACTTGTCGTTCGGATCATTTTGATGTGGAAGCGTGTGACCCGGATTTACGCTGCACGCCGCAAAGCGTGGCCTCGCATTCATTGTATGAGAACGGCGACCCGTTCCGCCTTATTGAATCCAACGGCACCATGGATCTAAGCACCTCTAAATATGAGGCGCTCGACGATAAACGGGTACGTGTTTCCTACAGCAGCTTTGAGCCTGCAGAACGCTATACGGTGAAGCTCGAAGGGGCGGAGTTGGTGGGGTATCAGACCATTGTCATCGGCGGTGTGCGTGACCCATACATTCTGCGCCAGCTCGACAGTTGGTTAGCAAGCTGTGAAGTCAATTTGCACAAGCGGATCGCCGACGTGTACGGCGATTCCATCACCCGCGACGATTACAATTTCAATATTCGCGTCTACGGCCGTGACGGTGTCATGGGGCCGCTAGAGCCGCAAAAAGAGCTGACCACCCACGAAGTTTGCCTCATTTTAGAAGCCACCGCAGCGACCCAGGAAATCGCCACGTCGATTGCGACCATTGCTCGCCATAAGGTTCTTCATGAGCCGATTCCCGAGTGGAGCGGTCTGATTACGGGCCTTGCCTGCACTTACAGCCCGGCTCATATCGAGCGTGGTGCGGTGTATCGCTTCAACGTCAACCATGTGGTCGAACCGGATGATCCCTATGAGATGTTTCCCATCGACTATATGAACGTGAATTAGGAGGTCGGCAAATGGCGACAATAGGCGAATTGGCAAAGTTGGTCCGGTCGAAAAATGCCGGCCCCTTTGTGATGACCATAGACATCATGTTTGCGGATCAGGAAACCTACGACAAAGTGAAGGCGTCTGATGTGCTGAACCGCAAGATGGTGTCGGACATCTACAACATGTCCGAAAACCAAGTGCAGTTTTTTGAAGTGGATAATTGCTACGCATTTAAAATCTCAATCCCACGGCCCAATTTTCAAGGCGATATAAAGGATTCAGACAGCCACGCGGGTCAGCAATATGCACCCTTCATCGATATCGAGGTGCCGGGGACGTAAAAGCGCCTGTGATTTAGCCCTAATTCAGCGGCCAGCTTAAATTCACGGCGATGATTTCAGTGCCTGGGTTGAGGTCGCTGTTCAGCAACTTGCCGTGTGACATATGGTGGAAGCTGCCGGTCAGGCGTGCGCCGCCATCGAAGCGATACCCGACTTCAAACCCAGATCGGAGCACGCCGGCGCTGCCTAGGTTTTTTCCCTTTTCGCCAACAATATAAAGCGCGGGTCCGATGTTGAAATTCACCACGAACCGCTTGGTGAGGTGGAAATCATGTGCGGCGGAAAGCCAGGCATAGAACGAACCGTCCGTGTTACCGGCAATGCCGACCAGTGGTTTGATACGGTACAAGGTGTAGCCCGGCTGATATTCGAGAGAAAAGTCGACGGCGGTTTGTTCGTCGTCCACCGCATCGAAATAACCGCCGCTCATCTTCACATAAGAGCGGTTCGCATCAGGCTGCGGCAGGTCGAATACAAAGCCAGGTAGAACGGTCGCAAGCGCCGCACCGGCAATATAATAAACCGCTGGATCTTGGGCGCGGGCCGTGGATGATGTGGCTAATTGCGCGAATAGTGTTAACGCGAATGCCAATCCTAGAGTTGCTTTACGGTGCCAATTTTTCATCGTTTTTTTTCCATTTTCTTAAGCAACATTACTGCAAGTGACTAATTTTTTCTAACCGGATGTAACAGAACGATTCCACTCGTATCGCCAACCGTGGCTAATGGTTTTCTATCGCTCCGATCACCGGGATCGTTTGCTGGTTTGTGGGCGGCGACAGTATCGTCATGGCGTGGTTGCGGCCAGTCCACATCAATGGTTGCACGGGCTGTGGTTAGCCGGTCTCGAAACTGTTTGAGAGCGCCAATTGCCGGCGCAGTGCGGCGGTCCATCCAGTCGGCATGCGCCGGATACCCATAGGCTTGTTCGAACATATAGCGATAGAGCAAAAGGCAGGTAAGGACCGATATCAAGGCGGAAAACGTAACGTCGCTGGTGAAATGGCCACCCTCCGATACTCTGAGAAACGCGAAGAATGTGCCATAGGCCAAGGCCATTTTGATCCAAAACCGGCGCCGTCGGAGCATCATGGCAAAAGCCAGGAAGCAAAATGCAAATGCTGCTTCGCCGGAGGGAAAAGAGCAATTGCCGGTGCATTGGTCGGCGCGCATCATCGGCGGCGTGTATTGCTTTTTGCCGCCGAATTCCACGATATGCGCAGGCCGTGCGCGGCCCCAATTTTCCTTCAACACAACGCTCACCAAAATACCGGGCGCAATTGCGAAACAAAGGAATATGTAGGTTAGCTTTTTGCGGTAATGGCGAAGCGGGGAATAGCGCAATAAGCAAGAGAGAACCAGAAGGACGAAAAGGCCGATCATAGTCACGCGGGTGATGAAAAATCCGGCCTGACGGATAAATCCGATAATTTCCAACCGGTCGTCGGAATGGGTGAGGGCGAATATCGTCGGTTCCACAAAGAAAAACTTGGAAATCGCGAGGTCAATTTCCGGAAATGCCACGAAAATAAAGGCGGCGGAAAACCCCACGGCAACCACCATGGCGAGCGCGCGCTGGACGCGGCTTTGCGTCAATTCACTTGCGTCAGAGCGATTCTCTGCCGACACGTTTTGCTCCATGTAACCAACGTAAAATTTAAGGTTGGCTGTTTTAATTATTATATTTGGGCAAGCGAAGAATCTATTTCACAAGACCAATTAAGCGAATATTTAACATAACAGGGCTCTTTTGCAAAGAGAAAGACGTGATTATTGGCTGAATACATTAATTATTAATATTAACAATGCCAAATATTGCAAAGTAAAGTGCAAGTATAGGCGCGTAATACTTAATAATCGACACTAGAACTATATGCGGCCCGCGCAATGTACGATGCGCGGGCCGTTAAATCAGCTCAAGTTTAGCGGTTGGTATTCACCAATAATTTTGCGATATCGCTCGCCGCGGATTGGTTCTCCAGGTCTTTCACAGCGGATATAACGGCTGTGGCATTGTCTTCGCCGACCAAAGGAATGGCGAGCGCGCGAAATTTACTTTCCAATTTATCCCACTGATTGTCCAAATCCCGATTGGGAATGGCTAAGTCGTCGGTTTCACGCAGGACGGTACCGTCGCTTTGATGAACGATTACTTCCGATTGGTTCGGTGTGAAATCGTCTTCCGCGACCAGGACCACCGCATTGCGTAGCCGCACCAAATCGTCGCGAACCGCGTTTTCGGCGCTATAAACTTCGAGGCTACCGGTATCTTCGCCCGCTATGGCCATGGCGACGGTCATATAGAGGCTAAATTTGATTTCGAGGCCATTTGATGGTTCGGCTTGATCGCACATGCCTTTGAGGCGGCTTGCGTGATGGACTTCGATCTTTTCCACTTTCTCGGCGTCGAATGCGGGGTTGGCCGCAATGCGTTTGGCGGATTCGATTGGTGAATGCACGCCGTAACAAGCCGCGTGATACTTAAACAGTAGGTTTGTTAGGTGGAACTCCTCTCCAAGACCATTCAAAGCAGTGTCGATATCGCACGCGCCATCGAAATTCTTAGCGAAACCATTGTCGCGTTCCACGATATCCGGGCGTGAATCAAAGCCGCGTTTTGCCCATTCTGTGGCCATCAGACCGTTCATCGCAGCCTTACCCGCGTGAAGAGGCTTACACATGGTACCGAAGTTGGCTTTCAGGCCGGCGGCCTGTGTACCCGCGATGCCAAAGGCGAGTGCTGTGGTTTCCGCATCCAGTCCTTGTACGCGCGCGGTTCCAGCGGCGGCGCCAAAATGGCCGGTCGTGGCCGTTGCATGCCAGCCTTTCAGATAATGCGGGTCACCCATATAGCCGCCTATCCGGGATTCCACTTCAATTCCAGTAGCAAGGCCCAGCAATAAATCCGCGCCATTCAAGCCGTCGCGCTCGGCAATCGCCAGCACGGCGGGCGCTACCGGGGCAGTCGGGTGACCGCGGAAAATACGGACCACATCGTCATAATCGAGCGCATGGCCTGCTGCACCGTTAATGAGGGCCGCTTGGCTCACCGTTCCTTTGGCGCCGCGTCCGATCAGTGTTGCCGTATCGCCGAGGCCTTCGGCGTCGGCTGTCTCATGGAGAATGCGCGTCAAATCGTCTTGAGCGCCGGCGAGCGTGACGCCCAGCCAATCCAGGAAGCACTGCTTGGCGTTGGTCTTGGCCGCTTCAGGTATTTGATCGAGCGTTAGTTGGCTGCCCCAGGCGGCGAGTTGTTCGGTCAAGCCGACGGTGATGTCTGTATTCTTCGCAGCGGTTTCCATGGGTTCCTCCTCAAGAACGAAATCGTTTTTTTATCGATACCATTCTCCACCTTTTGTGGGTACTTGCAAATGGGTTGACGCCCGGCGGCTCGATGGCGACACTCCGGCAAATAATTTTAAAGGGATGGGACAGATGGACGTTCATATTCTTTATTGCGGCGCTTGAGGCTACGAGAAAGAGGCTCTCCGTGTGAGAGATCGGCTCGTGGATAAGTTCGGTGCAAATGTGGCGATGGAAAAAGGCAGCGAGGGCATTTTTAATGTGACCGTCGATGGGGCGCTGAAATTCGCGATCCACGATGCGGGCCATTTCCCAACCGATGAAGAGGTTGATGCGCTGAACGCTTAAGGCCGCCGTGGAATTTATTCCTTTTTGGGCAGTCTTCTGAAGATTGGGTCGGTCATTGCCGGTGATAAGCTGCCCAAAAGCCAGCTTAAAAAATAAGTTGGAAACGGAAACGCGATACGGGCTTTATTGTGAGCCAGCCCGCGTTGAATGATTTTGGCCGCACGCTCGGCGCTCATCAAGAATGGCATTTTGTATTTGTTAACCGCTGTCATGCGGCTTTCCACGAAACCTGGGCAGATGACGGATACACCGATGCCGTCATCTTGGAGCGCGCCGCGCAACGCCTCGCCATAGGTGCGCACTGCTGCTTTGGACGCGCTATAGGCCGGCGCGCCGAAAAATCCCCGAAAACCCGCCAGAGAACTCACCAGTGCAATTTGCCCGCGGTTACGCGCACGCATGCGGTCGGCGGCAGGGAAAATTGTATTTAGCACTCCGTCGATATTTGTTTGGAAGATCATGCGCGCCTGGTTTTCGGTTTCACCGCCGCCGCCGGTACCACCGGAAACACCGGCATTTGCGATGACCAATTCAAGCGGCGCCTTATCGTCTACAGCGATAATCCACGCGCGCATCTCGTCTTTGCTTGTGACGTCGAGGATTGCGTGATCAACGCTACTGCCGGCGTCTTCGCAAGCCCGCGCGACGCTTTCGAGACGCCGCTTGCTGCGTCCACTTAAGGCAAGGTGGACGCCCGGTTTCGCATAAGCCATGGCGAGCGCTTGGCCGATGCCGCTGGAGGCACCGGTTATGAGTACGGATGTTGGTGATGACATGACGCTATCATAGCAAAAATACGGTCTGGAGGGCTTTGGATTCTGGACCTTTCCGCCCAGTACTATACTCTGCGCACAATTGAAAATATCACCAGAAGGATATGGAATTTGGTCGTCTCGAGCATGACGGGGTTTGCCCGCGCTGATGGGGAATATGCCGATTGGCAATGGAGCTGGGAAACCAAGAGCGTGAATAGCAAGGCGCTCGATATTCGAGTGCGGATGCCCAGTGCTCATGACAGATTGGAGTTACCATCGCGCCAAGCCGTGTCTAAGCGTTTCAAACGCGGTTCGATCAATATGGTGTTGAACCTGAACCGGGCGTCGACGGGTGAGGACGAAACCAAGTATCAGGTTAATCAGAATTTGCTGGATCATCTTCTCGCGGTGGTAAAGAAGCATTCTGATAGCGATGCACCGAATATCGAAACCTTGCTCGCCATCCGTGGCGTGGTCGAGAAGGTCGATGAGTCCGAAAGTGAGACGGACCAGGCCCAACGGCATGCATCGATTTTGAAATGTTTGGATGAAGCATTGGAAGCGCTATTGCTTAATCGCCAACTAGAAGGTGAGAAACTCCATTCAATCTTATCCGCACAGCTCGATGAGATTGAAAATTGTGTGAGAAATGCTGCGTCTGTCGAATCATTGCGACCGGAATCACGAAAACACCGATTGCAAACACAGCTCCGGGCGGTGCTCGAGGCCGAACCCCCGGTTGCGGAAGATCGCTTGGCGCAGGAGTTGGCGATTTTGTCGGTCAAAGGCGATATCACCGAGGAGCTCGATCGTCTTGGTGCCCACGTTTCTGCGGCTCGCGACCTGTTTGGCGAGGGTGGTGCTGTTGGGCGGCGACTGGATTTTTTGTGCCAGGAGCTTAACCGGGAGGCCAATACGGTCTGTTCAAAATCAAACGATAATGAGTTAACGAAACACGGACTTGAACTAAAGGCTCTGATAGAGCAATTTCGAGAACAGGTACAGAATGTGGAGTAGAGCCTTTGGTTGACGATTTAAAGCTGGAGCGTCGTGGCGTGATGCTCGTCCTGTCCTCTCCATCCGGTGCGGGCAAGACGACGATTGCTCGTGAAGTTTTATCACGTGACGACAAAATTTCCATGTCGGTTTCGGCGACAACGCGGCCAAAGCGGCCAGGTGAAGTGTCAGGTGTCGATTACCATTTTATCGACAAGACCGAATTCAATATGAAGCGGAACCAGCAAGAGTTCCTCGAAAGCGCCAAGGTGTTCGATAACTACTATGGGACGCCCGCGGAACCAGTAATGACGGCTCTGTCCGCGGGAACGGACGTTTTATTCGACATTGATTGGCAGGGAACACAACAATTGGCAGAGAAGGCGCCTGATGATGTTGTGAGCGTGTTTATCTTACCGCCCAGCCGTAGCGAGTTGGAGCGTCGCCTGTACAGGCGGGCGCAAGACACGCCCGAGGAAGTCGCTCGGCGAATGAGCAAAGCGTCATCCGAATTAAGCCATTACGCTGAATACGATTATATTATCATTAATAATCTCTTAGGTGAGAGCGTCGTACGCGTTATGTCAATTTTGATGGCTGAGCGACTGAAACGTCGTCGTGCTGTCGGCATAAGTAATTTTGTTAAGAGGCTTTGCGAAGACGGCTGAGTGTTCTCGCAAGCGCGGCAAATTCCCCAATTGTCAGTTCTTCCGCCCGTCGTGTTGGGGCTATTTCGGCTTCGTCTAACAATCTATTCGCATCCACATCGAGCTGCCGTAACGCGCTGCGCAGCATTTTGCGGCGTTGCCCGAAAGCCGCGCGTGTAACACTCTCAAGGGAAACTTGATCCGCCTCATGCGGCGGTGTGCGGTAAGGCTTGAGTGCGACAACCGCAGAATCGACTTTTGGCGGTGGGGTGAAGGCACGTGCCGGTAATCCAAACAATAAATTTGTGTCGCAACGCCAATTACACAGTACGCTAAGGCGCCCATAGGATTTGGTGCCGGGTTTGGCCACGATACGGTCTGCGACTTCACGCTGAAACATGAGCGTCAGGCTTGCAAAGCATTCCGCCTGCCCCAGCCAGCGTACCAAGAGCGCCGTGCCAATGTTATAGGGCAAATTGGCGACAATATGGCGGGGCATCGATCCAATCGTACTCAAGTCCAGTTTTAGGGCATCGCCTTCAATGATTTCCAGTCGATCGGCGGATGCTTCTTTAAGCGGTGCCAAGGCGTCGATACATCGAGGGTCCCGCTCTATGGCAAAAACGGAATTGGTGTCGGTCTCGAGAAGTGACCGGGTCAGGCCACCGGGACCAGGGCCGACTTCTATGACGCTAGCGCCGGAGAGGTCGCCGGCACTACGCGCAATCCGGTCTGTTAGGTTCAGGTCTAGTAAGAAGTGTTGTCCGAGCGATTTTTGGGCCGATAGCCCATGGTCGGCGATGATCTCCCGCAATGGCGGTAGGTCGGCGATGCGCGGTGTACTAGGCACGTTGCGATACCAAGCGTGCTCCTACGTTGCCGCGGCGCGCGGCAATCTTTGCGGCGACCTTTAAAGCTTCCACCAGGCTCGTTTCGTCTGCCACACCCATGCCGGCGATTTCGAATGCTGTGCCGTGATCCGGAGATGTCCTCACAAATGGCAAGCCCATGGTGATGTTTACACCGCCGGAAAAATTGATCGTTTTGAGCGGGATGAGTGCTTGGTCATGGTACATGCAAATGACCGCGTCATAGGCTTCGCGCGCACGTGGGTGGAACAGCGTGTCGGCGGGGGCTGGCCCTGTGATGCTGTGCCCTTCTGATTTCAATTTATCGACCGCCGGCAGGATTATTTCATTTTCTTCACTTCCCAAAGCGCCGTTTTCGCCACCGTGTGGATTCAATGCAGCGACCATAAGGTGCGGGTTATGGATGCCAAAATCGGTTTGTAACGCTCGTGCTGTAATTCTGGCGACCTCGACTATGTCGTCGGTATTCAATGCTCCGATCGCTTTCTCCAAGGACAAATGCGTGGTCACGGGAACTGCTCTGAGTTCCTCGCAGGCCAGCATCATAACGGAGCGGAGACCGCCGGCTTTTGCTGCGAGGTATTCCGTATGCCCGGGATACTTGAAGCCCGCATCGTATAACGTGCCTTTATGAATTGGATTTGTGACGATGGCACCTGCAGCGCCGGACTGAACAAACGAAATCGCGGCGTCGATTGAGGAAATGACGGCTGGCGCGTTGGTGGGGTCCGGTTGGCCTGGTGTGATGGAGCCGGGCAATGTGTGTTCTAAAACCGGAAGGCCGTGGTGAAACGCTTCTAACGCTTCCTCGGGGGCTGAAATTTGGATGGTTTTAAAGGGCCAATTTAAAGTGCGGGACAGACGTTCGAGGCGTTTTCGGTCATCAATGGCAAAGAATTCAGGGACTCGAGTTTCCGCTCGGTTTGCCCATGCCTTTAGGGCGATCTCGCCGCCAATTCCGGCTGGCTCACCCATGGTGAGTGCTATGGGCGATACGACTTCCATTATCCGCGCAGATCAATAAAAGCGGTGCGCCGGAGATCGCGCATATAGCGTTGCATAAGAAGGTTGAGCCGCTGATCTCCGAGCCGTTCTCTTATGTCTTTTTCGGCCGGTAGTCCGGGGGTTTCGGTTGTCCATTTGCAAACCATCATCAACAACAAGCCTTCCGCCACACGAATAGGGGCCGTCACTTGGTTTTCGGGAATGGTTTCGATGGCTTTCCAAATGGAAGCGGGTAAAGTCGTAATCTTAATCTCACCCAAGCTGCCGGATTGAGGTGCATTGAGCGTCCTGCCGGTCGCTTCCAGCTGCTTGCAGCTCTTGATTTCCGCTTTGATTTTTTGGGCGACGCGTTCTTGTGCCTGTATTTCCGCTGGGACGGCATTTGGCTTTAAGGGTAAAAGCACTTGCGAGATTTGCGCGCTTTTATCTGCTGTTGCCGTTGCTTGGGCGGGAATTATTCTGTTACGCAGTTTTAATATGTAAAAGCCAGATAAGGTTCGAATCGGCCCGGCGAGTTCTCCGGGCGATAGACTATCGATTGCCTTTTCAATTTCAGGGTCCAATTGACCTTTAGAGACTACGCCAAGGTCGCCGCCGACAGCTGCGCTTGCACTTTGTGAGAACTCCCGCGCTAGGAGAGTGAATTTTGCGCCTGCGCCCAATTGGCCGATAAGTCGGTTGGCTACTTCGGCTACTTGTGCTTCTTGGTCAGGACTGTCAACGGACAGATAGATTTCCGAGACCTGATATTGCGGCAAATGCTGAATCGATTTGAGACGCTGTAACTCGTCTTCAATTTCGTCATTGCTTATATTTATCTGTCGCATGAGCCGTCGCCGAACAATTCTCCGCCAGGCAATTTCACCTCGTATTTTGTTACGAAGCGAATTGTGATCTATGCCTGCGCGGTTCAAAATTTGCTCCAATCCACCGACCGGCATTTTGTTTCGTTCCTCCAAGAATTGGATCTGGCGATCTACAAGACTTGATGAAATTTTGATGTTCAGCCGTTCTGCTTCTTGAAGACGTAGCCTTTCGTCAATCATCGTGCGCAGCACCTGGGGTGCTAGCCGTAGCCGCGCTTCCGGTGAATCGTTTAGTGAACTTGTGAGAATCACCAACTGAATTCTTTGAACGAGGTCATAAAACGAAATCACGTCATCATTCACAATAGCGCGAATACGCAAAACCTGGCTTTGCTGAGCATTGGCGAGCGTCGACGACATAGCGATCATGATCACTGTGGCCAAAGCCATGAAGCCGCGCGACAAGCGGTTTATGGTAGCCGCAATGCCAATTTGGTATTGTTTTGTCTCAGAGTTCACCATTGGTTTACCCTGCGTTGGTTGAAACCTGACCGAGATGCTTAAAGATAAATTTGAATAGGAGCGAGCCCGACGGGCGGATGTCGGCATCACGAAAAAAGCTTCGCGCTCCGGTTACGTCGAACGTGAAGCATTCATCTTCGTATCGCAAACTCATCGAATGACTTAGTGATCCGCCGCTCGCAGTCAAGTCCCTATGCGTCGATCCTCTAAATGACCAAAATTGTGTGATTTGGGAGGAAATGGATGCTTTGATTTCTTCGCGCCGAGATGCCGAACCGCCACCTGTTCCATTGTCTACGAAGGTGTAATCGCCGGAAACCTGAAAGGCTTTGGGGCCAACGGTAAAGGCGAACTCGTTACGCCGTGGCCTGAAGGTTTCGTGGTCCAGCCGAAAGCGGTAAAGTAAATCGATATAGTCGTGTGGCTTGACGTCGACGCGCCCGACAATATCCGAAAAGCCCTGATTAATGTTGTTATTGGTGGACAACTCTTCGTCGTTACTAAATCGATAAGTCTGGCCAATAAACGCGGTGTTACGGCCAAAACTCTGTCCGAACAAGCCGAATTTAATTCCGTAGATTCCGCGCTGGCCGCTTTCAACACGGTCTAGCCCTGGTAGCCTATCAATACTGAGAAGATTGGTGTCGTCTTCTTCGAAAACGCTACTATCCTCATTGGGAATGTCGAGGGTATTACCGCCATTACGTGTTGCGACGATACCAGCGATTGGCTCGATGAGTTGTGTCGTACTACTTGTGGTCCGCACAAAAGGGAATCGTAAATCAGCTATCATGCGCGGCATAAGACGGTATTCGAAACCGTCCGTTGCTTCGGCGTTGACGCGTGGATTTGAGGCTTGGTCAGAATGATATAGGTCCGCTCGAAGGTCTGTGGAGAAAGATGTCACGAAGCCCAAATTCGCGGTGCGCGAAATTCGATAGCCGGGTGTGAAAGATAACCGTTGCCCTGTAGGGCCGTCGCTACGCCCCAAATGACGAAAGTTTGTGTCAAGACTTAAGCGTCCGCCGAGGCTATCTGAATCCCCGATGTGATTGTAATCTAGCAAAGGAGCTACATAGGGTTGCTCGACCTGCCCCTCGGAGGATGTCCGCAGATCCTGAAAAGCGTAAAGATTTACCGCAGCATAATTTCGTTTTCGGAATCCTTCCAAGAACACATGTTGGGTCAAAGAATTGCCACCAGGTTGGAAAAAATTGAATCGCCGTAGGTACGTGCGATCGGTGGCGCGCTCGATATCCATGCCGATGCGCCATGTTTGATTTATATCGTATCGGCCAGATGCCTCCAAGTGGCCCCTAAATTCGTCACGCTTGGTCTGTGGATTGGAAGGGTCCCCTTCCTGGCGATCTGCGGAAGTAGCACTTCCTGCAAGTTGCAATTCGCCATGGGTGAAGCGCTGACGATACTCTCCGTTGAACACAACGCCTTCATCGATTGTATAGATGGGAGAAATAGTGAGGTCTTTATCGTCATCCAATACCAGGAAAAACGGAGTTTGGATAAAACCGCCGAGGTTACCACCTGACCCGAAGTTAGGTGAAAGAAAGCCGGTGCGCCGGTGAACGGTCGGATCCGGATGCGAGAAATACGGGGTGTAAGCAACCGGGACACCGTAAATTTCGAGGAACGCATTGCGGTAGGTGATTTCCTGATCTGCTTGATGATGGACAATCTGTTCCGCCTTAAGTTGCCAGAGTGGTGCGCGCTGCGGATCTTTTTTGCAGGCTTCGCAAGGGGAAAAGACAGCCCGCTTCATAATCGTGCGATCTCCGTCTTGTCGTGAGCCCTCACTGGCGGCAAATCGACTTTTATCGGTCAGCAGAATACGCATTTCCCTAATTACGCCATTCTTGAACTGGTCTCTTAATTCAATGAATTCCGCAAACAGAACCTCGCCTGAGGGTTCCAGCAGCGAGATATTGCCTGATGCGCTAACCGTATCGGTTTTCTGATTATAACTGATTGAATCGGCCATAAGCACGCGTTTGCCTTGAACAATTTCCACATTGCCGCGGGCAATGATCGTGCCGAGCTCTTGGTCATAGCTTACTTCATTGGCGGTAATGAGAACCTGTCCACCGCGATTGGATTGAAACTTTTGAAGACGGTTTTGTAGTTGGGGGGTGTTTGGCGTCTGCGCGACTGCGGCTGTGACGAAGTTTCCCGCAAAACAAGTCAGCAAACCCATTAAACCCAATCTGACAAGCAAATGGCGCATCATCCGTCCTCCAGATGAAACAGCATGGCGAGACCTATCATGATCGATACGCAAGCCGGCGTCCAAGCCGCGAGCGCCGGGGGAATTGTTGCCGACATCCCGAGCGCCAGCACTACGTCGGACATGAAATATATGATGAAGCAAAACAAGACACTGCCAACAATGGCAAAACTAGCACCGGTTCGCCGATTTACGCGCAGCGTGAAACTCGCTGCGATCAACACCATCGCGCATAACAGGAACGGATAGGCCAATAAGGAATAAAAATGCAATTGGTGACGGTGTCCAGAAAATCCGGCCGCTTCCATGGTGCGGATGAATTCCGGCAAGTCCCAAGAAGACATCGTTTCCGGAGAAGCAAAGCTTTCTTGAATCTTAGCAATGGTCAAATTGGTGCGAATGTTGTGTTTTTTACGGAACTGAGGTTGGCTGAGCGGCGATGAAATCCAAGCATTCTCGAGATTCCAACGGCCTTTTGTGAGCCGCGCTCTTTCTGCGTCAATACGTTCCGAAAACCGGTCCTTGCCTTCAAATCTGAAAATGATGACGTCATGGAGAACCATGTTTTGGTTGGTTACGCGAAGCGCGTGAATGACCGATTGATAGGGACCATCTGCTTGCCGAAGCCAAAGCCCGTTCTTCGAAACCGCGAGCATACTGGTTCGACGTTGCAGATACTGTGCTTCGTAGGCTTCATACTTGGATAACATGGCGGAAGCGAAGGGGTTAAAACCGCCGATTTCGAAGACGCCGAGGGCGAAAGTGATAAACACTGCCGGCAACAAGAATTGCCAAACCGAAATTCCGGCCGCCCGGGCGACGACCACTTCATTGGTCCTCGCTAGACGCCAAAAGGCGAGGAGGGCGCCGAATAAAATAATAAATGGCAACAATGAGTGGATCATGAAAGGTAATTTAAGGACGCTCATCATGATGACGATGTCCATGGTCGCTTCTTCTTTACCCGATGCGCGTCTCATCAGTTCCACGGTATCGAGAATCAACGTAATTCCTGTGAAAGCGAAAAACACGCTCACTAACCAAAACAAGAAATGGCGCGATAGGTATTTGGATAATGTCAGGGACAAGCGCACTTTCATCGTCCCTTTAATGCGTCTGCCATCACCGTGAAGGTATGGCGCGAACGAACCAGGGCATGGTGCAAAACGGCAGCCGACGGCAGCCCCGATGCAGCGACCGGTAGGAAGGCGAGTGTAGCGTGATGGGCCACATCACGGCAGCTCGCCCGCGCTAAAGCGGGTAAGCGTAAGGTACTCATCCTGTTTCGTTCTTTTGTTGTTCTTAAATTCTTTTATTACGAACATTTAATAAACCGGAAACCGGCGAGTTTGAAAGTCTTTTCTTTGCTCTATTTGATGCAGCTGTCCCAAAGCAAGAAGATTTTCCAAATCAACTGACTTGATTTTTGCTGTTCTTCTGTAAAACGTCAGTTGGCTATTTAGGTAATAGTCTGAGGTATTATAGTACTTGTAATATTTACCTAAATCGAGCAAGTGAGAATCCACTTTCCTGCAAAGTTTTAGAGTCGGCCGGATTCTCCGGGTAAGTTCGCCTGTTACCGGCAACTCCCTTCGGTTCAGGCTCATAGGGTGTTTACTCAATTCCCGGGGGTGTTGCCGATTGCGCCGGCATCACATTATTTTCAAGCTGTCGCGTTGTAAAATCAGCCTTTGGCGGGCACTGTCTGGCGCCGTGGAGCCGAAAATTGACTTGGCCCGGCGATGATATACAGCGATATCAACAATGGAAGCACCGAATTCACATACATGAACGGCAAAAGCCATTGGTGTGTTACGGAATAGTTTTTAAGGGCGATACTGGAAACCAAAACGAATGCGATGGTGCCGATCCCTTCGAGAATAAGCAAGGCATGACCGTGGCGATTGAACGAACCGTTCAATAAAAATGCGAGCGCCATGGCGCAAAAGGTTAGTGGCAGAAATCCTGTTGCCAATCGATTATGCCCTTCTGCGAACATTTCCGCCCGATAACGCAAGTTTTTGTATCGTTCATCATCTGTGGCAAAGAAGAGCTCATTCAAAAACCGTTCAGCCGGTTCTCGTGACCGTGCACCGGCGACTTTCCGGCCTGGCAACTCGACTGTCCAGCGATCAAATTCCAACGTGTCCGGCGATTTATTCTGCTTATAGTTTGCGGTCTGACGAATGCCGTTAACCAAAATGATGCGCGGTCCCGCATCCGTATCCACTAATGCGCCTTTCTCTGCCATCATAGTTTCTGGACTGTTGATGTTCCGATTGTCGTGCAAAAGAATTCCGTATAGCTGGCCGTCTTTGTCGCGTTCACGTACGTAAACGGTGATGCCTTTGCGGATGTCGTTGAAGATGCCTTCTTGCAGGGCAACGGACGCCAATTCATTCCGAAATTCGAATTCGCGCGCCTTATATTCGCGGAACGAAGCGGGTTGCACATAAAGATTTAGGATGAAGGTGAGGATCATCATCACAAATCCAACCGCAAGGCCGGGGCGCGCCAACGACCAATTGCCGATTCCGGCGGCCCGCATGACGATTAATTCGCTATCGGTGATGAGCCGGCTATAGACAAAAAGGGTCGAAGCAAAGGGAGCAATTGGAAAGAGGACCACGAGAAAAAACGGCATTTGTAGCCCGGCCATCGTCATGAACGTAGAGAAGGCGAGACCGCGGTTAAGGGTCCAGTCGATAATGCGCAGCGATTGGGTGAGGAAAACCGCGAAAACCAGTATCAGGATAACGAAGATCGTGATGCTGATAATCTGTTTTGATACATAATTGCCGAGGGTTTTCAAAACGGCGGAATCCTTTTTCCGTGACCGCTCGACGTTCGCTTAACACGCGCCGATGCATAGCATAGAGTGATCTTTCTCGGAAAAAAGGTCTATTGCATTTTTCAGAATCAACAAAGCGGATTACACCGATGAAAGTAACTTTTTTGAAACCCGGTTTGTCCCAAACCGGTGCTGTCGTGCTTGGCGTTATAGGTAAGAAGCTGACCGCTACTGCCGCCGCCTATGATGATTTGACCGGTGGTGCGATCAAACGCGCCATTGCGGCGAGTTCCTTCGACGGCAAAAAGAAGCAGTCCTTGGCCATGGTTGCGCCAGAAAAGACCAGGTTACGACGCATTCTGTTGGTCGGTTTGGGCAAGGCAATGAGCGATCTGGATTTACAAGATTTAGGCGGCAGTATAGTCGCTCATATGGATGGCGCCGGAGAAAAATCGGTATCGATAATGGTTGATGGCGGCGCGGAGGACTTGGTCAACGCTGCGGCTCAAATAGCGTATGGCGCTCGTCTGCGGGTTTATAAGTTCGATAAATACAAGAAAAAACCCAAAGGCAAGCCCAAACCTTCGATTGATGCTTTGGCGGTGCATGTGGCAGGAGAAGCTCGCGCCCGGCGGGCGTATGGCTCCATGGCGAAAGTAGCCGAAGGGGTCTTTTTTACCCGCGATTTGGTGTCCGAACCGCCCAATATTTTATATCCAGCCACTTTTGCGCGTGAGGCGCGCAAGCTCACCAAATTGGGCGTAAAAGTCGAAGTGCTTGGCGAAGCTGCGATGCAGAAGCTAGGCATGGGCTCTCTTTTGGGGGTAGGCCAAGGGTCGCGCCGGGAAAGCCAACTTGTAGTGATGCAATGGAAGGGTGCTGCGCCGTCAAAGCAGCCGGTCGCATTTGTTGGCAAAGGAGTTACTTTTGATACGGGAGGCATTTCGTTGAAACCCGGAGCCGGCATGGGCGAAATGAAATGGGATATGGGCGGTGCCGGAGCCGTTGCTGGATTGATGAAAGCGCTGGCTGGTCGGAAAGCGAAAGTCAATGTGATCGGAATTTTGGGTTTGGTCGAAAATATGCCCGACGGCAACGCTCAAAGGCCAGGCGATGTGGTGAAATCCATGTCGGGTCAGACTATAGAAATTCTCAACACCGACGCTGAAGGGCGCTTGGTGCTGGCCGATGCGTTGTGGTATTGCCAAAAACGGTTCAAGCCACGTCTCATGGTGGATCTCGCAACACTGACCGGCGCAATCTTGGTGTCATTGGCGAAAGAGTATGCCGGTTTGTTTTCGAACGACGATAAGCTGTCGAAGCAGCTGATCGCGGCCGGTGAAGCTAGCGGTGAAAAAGTTTGGCGCATGCCCATGGGCGACACATTCGATAAGATGATCGATAGTAAAATCGCCGACATGAAAAATATCGGAGGTCGTTGGGGTGGATCGATCACTGCCGCGCAGTTTTTGCAACGCTTCGTCAATGACGTTCCGTGGGCGCATTTAGATATTGCGGGAATGGCTTGGTCGGATAAGAACACGCCGACCGTTCCCCTGGGCGGCACAGGGTATGGGGTGCGGCTTCTGGATCGGTTCGTTCGCGATCATTGCGAATAGGCGCGTATGCGTCGGGGAAGACCGCATCGTGACTGAAATTCGGTTTTATCATTTACAGCGGACCGCGCTTGAGGTGGCTTTGCCGCAATTGCTGGAAAAGGTCATCGAGCGCGATTGGCGGGCCGTGGTGATGGCAGGTTCTCCGGAGCGTGTGGCGGCCTTGAACACGCAGCTTTGGACGTATGGGCAGGACAGTTTTCTGCCGCATGGTTCGGTTGAGGATGGGAACCCATCGCTGCAGCCGATTTGGCTGACCCATGAGAATGAGAATCCGAATAAGGCTACAGTCCTCTTCCTCGTGGATGGGGCGGAGGCCGACAATGTTGCGCAATATGATCTTTGCTGTGATTTGTTCGATGGCAATGACGGCGATGCGGTCGCGCGTGCGCGGGTGCGATGGAAGCAATTTAAGGATCAGGGTCTCGCTCTCACCTATTGGCAGCAAAATGAGCAAGGGCGCTGGGAAGAGAAGGCGAGAGAGGGCTGATTGGGACGTTTCGCCATATGCACCACGATGTTTCACAAGGCTTGCCGCGAACGAACAAGGCGTCTATAAGGCGGCGGCTCCGTTGAGGAGAGTACCACGAGGGGAAGTAAAAAGATGGCCGTTGAACGGACTTTGTCGATTATTAAACCAGATGCGACACGTCGCAATCTAACAGGGCAGATTAACGCGCGCTTCGAAGAAGCCGGGCTGCGCATTGTGGCTCAGCGACGTCTGCATATGACGCGTGCTCAGGCCGAAGGATTTTATGCGGTTCATAAAGAACGCGCGTTCTTTGACGAGCTTTGCGATTTTATGTGTTCTGGCCCGGTTGTGGTTCAGGTGCTGGAAGGCGAAAACGCTATTACAGCGAATCGCGATATCATGGGCGCAACAAACCCCACCAATGCTGACGAGGGTACCATTCGCAAGGATTTCGGCGAGTCTATCGAAGCCAATTCAGCACATGGTTCCGATGCTCCCGAAACGGCAGCATCGGAAATTGCTTACTTCTTTAGAGAATTGGATATTGTTGGTTAGGATCGGCGATCCGCGCAACTAAACCAACGTTGCGGCCATCACGGCCAAAAGTACTATCGTACCTATGGTTAGCCAGGTCATAAATTTCGTGACGAGTGCCCAAGTCTCTAAATTTTCTTTGGGGGCTTGCCTAAACTGCATTTCACCAGACATTGTACTGCCTCTTAATAGCGTAAAGTGATCCACCTTTAGGTATACCGGCCCGCGAAGGGGCGCAAGACCTAATGGCTATTTCAATTGTGGGCTAACAAGCGCGCCGGGTTTGGCCGGTTCGCCATCTACCTTTACAATTTCGTCGATTACCTGAATAAGGCCTGTTGCGATCAGGCGTAGTGCCAGCGGAAATATGACATGTTCCTGCGCCAAAATCCGCGTTGCCAGCGTAGTTTGGTCATCGTCGGGTAGGACAGGAACCGCCGCTTGCGCAATGATGGGGCCTGCATCCATATCGGCACGTACGAAATGCACCGTGCAGCCCGAAATGCGGACACCGTCGTCAATTGTGCGTTGGTGCGTATCCAATCCTTTAAACGCTGGCAAAAGGGATGGATGGATGTTGATGACGCGGTCGTGCCAGTGGTCCACGAAACCACCAGTAAGGAGGCGCATGAATCCGGCGAGGCAAATAAGCTCCGTTCCATGCTCTTCCAGGTCGTGGCTTAGTGCCTCTTCGAAGGAAGGGCGGTCTTTGAAACTGCGGTGGTCAATGACGACCGTAGAGAGACCCGCTGATTGCGCGCGTTCCAAGCCGAACGCGCCTTCATTGTTCGAAATAACACGTACGATTTCGGCAGGAAAATCGTCCTTTGCGCAGGCGTCGATCAAAGCTTGAAGATTCGAGCCGCGGCCGGAAATCAGAACGGCGACGCGTAATTTGCCTGCCATTACCAGCTGCCCTCGAAGGTAACCGCGCTGGCGCCGCTCGCGGCATGGGTCGTGCCAATCGTGAACAGTGTTTCACCCATTTCTTCGAGGCATGATCTTGCCGTTTCGGCATTTTCTTTTGCGACCACTATGGCCATCCCGATTCCGGAATTAAACGTGCGCAACATTTCGATGGTTTCAATATCTGCGCTTGCCCGCAACCACTCAAAGATCGGCGGTTTGTCCCAACTGTCTAGATCGATCTTTGCGGAAATACCGTCCGGCAATACGCGCGGCAGATTTTCTGTCAGTCCACCCCCGGTTATATGGGCAAGGCCTTTTATAGGGCCGGTTTTTAGAGCCGCCAGAACCGATTTGACATAAATCCGCGTTGGCGCCAGCAAGGCTTCTCCAAGAGTTAGGGACGCGTCGAAGGGGGCCGGCTCGTCATACCCAAGGCCGCTCTGCTCGACGATTTTTCGCACCAATGAATAACCGTTGGAATGAATGCCCGATGCGGTAAGCCCCAAAATGACGTCCCCGTCACCGATGTTGGTGCCATCTATCGCGGCGCCGCGTTCCATGGCGCCGACTGTGAAACCGGCGAGGTCGTAGTCTCCGTCGCCGTAATGGCCGGGCATTTCAGCGGTTTCACCGCCGATTAGCGCGCACCCTGCTTGCAAGCACCCTTCCGAAATACCACTGACGACCGCTTCAGCAACGCCTTGTTCCAATTTGCCTGTGGCGAAATAGTCGAGGAAGAATAACGGTTCTGCGCCCTGAACGATCAGATCATTGACGCACATGGCAACCAGATCGATACCAATCGTGTCATGTTTGCCGGTAGCGGTGGCTATTTTTAACTTAGTGCCGACGCCATCGGTGGCTGCCACGAGAATCGGATCGGTATAGCCGGCGGCTTTTAAATCAAACAAGCCACCAAAACCGCCAAGCGCACCATCGGCACCCGAACGCGCGGTTGCCGCCGCCAATGGCTTGATGGCGTCGACCAACGCATTGCCGGCTTCGATGTCGACACCCGCGTCGCGATAGGTTAGTCCGGAACTTGGTTTCGTCGTGGCTATGGAATCCTCGCCATGAAAAACATATAAGAAGGTTCGTACGAAAAAATACCCAATTGGGATTAGCTTGTAATGTTGCGCCGACTGCTAATTGTCAACTTTATATCTTGTTACTGCCTATTGCTGGCGGGCGGCAATGCCTTTGCGGCCGATGTTTTCACGATTCGGGGCGTGGAGGTAAAGGAAAAGGCCTCCAGCGAGCTGTTTGCGAAGAAAAAAGCCCTTGCTGCAGGCCAGCGCAAGGCGCTCGGCGACATGTTAAAACGAATCACTTTGAGGGCTGACCACACGCGGTTGCCAGCGTCGACCGACAAGCTTACAGGCGATATGGTGCGCGATTTTTCGGTGTCCGAGGAAAAATTCGGCGGTGGACGCTATCACGCGAAGCTCAGCGTTCGTTTCAAACCAAAGACCGTCCGGGCGTTATTACGGCAAATGAATATTCCTTTTGCGGAAACCGCCAGCCGGCCATTTGTTGTCTTGCCCGTAATGATCAAGGGGAAAGCACGTCTACTTTGGGACGAACCGAATCCGTGGTTTGACATCTGGGGAGACGTTTCGACACCGGACGGGTTATTGCCGATAATAATGCCCGAACGGGAATTGTCCGATGTCGCATTGGTGACCGCGGAGCAGGCACTGGCCGGCCATCTCACGCGATTGCGCGCTGTCGCGCAGAAATATCAAACGCGCGGCGTCGTCGTGCCGTCGGCGGAGTTCAGCGAAGACAAGAAGAAAAAAATACATCGTGCTGAAATCAAACTTATCACTTTCGATAGTACCGGCCATGTGAAGAAGGGCGTGAGCGCCTATGAAAGCCAGCCCGGCATGGGGATCGGCGAATTTCAAAAGCAGGTTGCGCTGGTTCTCATCCAGCAACTACGAGAGGACTGGAAAAAGGCAAATTTATTGACCGTCGGCACGATGAACTCGTTGGTGGCGATTGTTCCCCTTTCTAAATTGCAGGATTGGTTGGACGTTAAGGATCGATTGCAGAATGTCGCCACGATCAAACATGTTGGCATGCGTCGTATGTCGGTTCGGGAATCTGAAATAGGCATTCAGTTTCAGGGTGACCCGAAACAGCTTCGTGTTGCTTTGGAACAGAATGGCTTGAACTTGTCCTATCGTGCGGACCAGAACATATGGATGCTACAGCGACTTACTCGCTGATGCTTCTGAGAAACACAGATGAATGCGCGCCAAGTTCTGATAAGCCTGCCAAATCTCATTTCGTTAGCGCGTTTGTTCGCGGTTCCGCTTATGGTTTGGTTGATCGTAGCCGGTGAATTGGCGGCGGCTTTCTGGGTTTTTATCGCGGCTGGAATTTCCGATGCAGTCGACGGTTTCATCGCAAAACGATTCGATGCGGTTACCACTTTTGGAAGTTATATCGATCCGTTGGCCGACAAAGCCTTGTTGGTCAGTTGTTTTGTAGCGCTCGGTATAGAAGGGCAGATTGCCAACTGGTTGGTTATTCTGGTGGTGTTTCGGGATGTCGTCATCATCGGCGGCGCCATATTGGCGTTGCCGCTCGGACGTCCGGTCATTATGCGCCCGCTTTTCATTAGTAAGCTGAATACTACGATGCAGATTGTTTTGGTTGCTCTGGTCCTGGCCGAAATTGGTGTCCGCGTGCACGAGGCGAACCTTATCGTGGTGATGCAATATATCGTGGCGGCGACGACACTAGCATCTGGCATTGGATACGCTTACCGTTATGTAACCGCGATCAGTACCGCGCGTCAGGATAACGGTCAAAGTTAGCTCGGGGGCATGAGACAATGACATTGCAGCAGCGCACATTCGCTTGGTTAGGTGTTATCGCGCTCTTTATTGCGGGTTTGGTTCTTTTGCGGGGAATTTTATTGCCCTTCGTGGTCGGGATAGGGGTCGCGTATCTGTTGGACCCGGTGTGCGATTGGCTCGAGGATCATAGATTTTCACGAACCTGGGCGACGGTCATTGTCACCCTAATCTTCTTCATTCTGATCGTTCTTGCATTTGCCTTATTAATCCCGCTGCTTATCAATCAGGTGACGGAGTTTGCCGCAAAAGTGCCGGGTTATGTCCGTGACTTGGAGGTTAAAGCAATGCCGTTGATTGTAGCGGTGATGGCGCATCTGGATGCGAGTGGCGCGGATGAAGTTAAAGAGTTTTTTAGTCAATATGTGGGTGATGCGGCCAAATTCGCTGGAAAATTCTTTCTGCGTTTATTGAGCGGGGTTGAAGCGGCCTTCAACATAGTGTCGATTCTGGTGATTACGCCTGTGGTTGCGTTCTATCTTCTGCGTGATTGGGATCGGATTATCGAACGCATTGACGGATATTTGCCTATATCTCAGCGCGATATTATCCGTGAGCAAGTATTCCTAATTGACCAAACATTGTCCGGTTTTATTCGCGGCCAATTTTTGGTCTGCCTGCTTCTTGGCTTTTATTACGCTATCGGTTTGTCCATGATCGGGCTCGATTTCGGGCTGATCGTGGGGCTCGGCACCGGATTGATTTCATTTGTTCCCTATTTTGGAATGCTGGCTGGTGTTGTTGTCGGGCTTTGTCTGGCCATCGTCCAGTTCGATGCGTATGGGCCGATTCTGGCTGTGGCCGGAGTGTTCACGGTCGGTCAAATCGTAGAAGGCAATTTCGTAACGCCGAAACTAGTGGGCGAACGGGTAGGGCTCCATGCTGTCTGGATAATTTTTGCGTTGATGGCCGGTGGCGCGTTGTTCGGCTTTTTGGGTGTTCTCTTGGCGGTGCCGGTAGCCGCCGTCATTGGTGTTATGGTTCGGTTTGGGTTGCAACGGTATATGGACGGCCCCCTCTATCGCGTCGGTGAGAGCGAAGGGGGCGGTGGCGGTAATGGCGGTTCGACTTCTTGAACGTGCACCAACAAATTCCCCTAGATTTCGGTCACCGATCCGCATCCGGTATGGCGGATTTTTTAGTTGCGCCCTGCAATCAAGACGCGGTGGCTTGGGTTGACCGTTGGCCCGAATGGCCGTCGCCGGCGCTCGTTCTGTATGGCCCCCAGGGCGCGGGAAAAAGCCATTTAGCGCGTGTTTGGCGTGAGCGCTGTTCAGCGTTGTTGGTCGATGGGGGGGCGTTTTCAGGCTTGTTACCGGACCGGTTGGGCGATGCGAAAACCGCTGTAATAGATCCTCTCGAAACGCCTTTTGACGAAGAAGCATTGCTCCATCTTTACAACGTGCTGGCCGAGCGGAACGGTCAGTTGATGATTGTCGCAGGCTCGGCGCCCGCGCGATGGGAGATAAGTCTTAACGATTTGCGATCCCGTTTGCTTGCGTGCCCTGCTGTGGGTATCGGTTCGCCAGACGATGGATTGATTGGGGCGGTAATGGTCAAGCAGTTTGCTGACCGCCAATTACGGGTCGATCCGGATGTACTCACATTTTTATTGGCGCGCATGGAACGGTCTTTTGCAGCAGCGAGTCGTTTGGTTGCGGCACTGGATCACGCCGCATTGGCGGAAAAGCGGCGTATCACCGTACCTTTGGCGCGGCGTGTTTTAGAGACGCTGGAAATGGGTGATTAGAGCGCGTTTCTAGCGAACCCAAATTTCACGTGCCGTCTCCAGGATCTTTCGGCGTTTCCCGCCCTCGGTGCGATAGAGCTCGAATTGGCCCGTATATTTTCCTTTTGGCCAGGTTCGCCCGCGCCCTTTGCGACCGACAAAATCGAATTTGAATTGAACTATGCTGGCAATCGTTTTTTCTGATTTTGCGAGGATCTTCTTGTTTGGGCTGATGATCCTCATTACGTATTTATCGCCTTTGCGTGCACCGCCAAAATCAACCACAAAAATGAAATTAGGTGCTTTGCGGTAGAAGTTGTCCTTTTCATCGAGTCCATAGGTCAGTGCAATTCGATTGAATTTCGCGCTGTCGCTGAAGCCAGCATTGAGGATGAAGGCGCCAGGGTAACGCATCTTCCGAAGCGCTTTGGGAGTCCAGAGGGAGGAGCCTGTCGATTTACATTCCTGGACCGTATTGGTGCCATTGAAAGGATCGATGGTCTTTCGGTTTTTCAACACACCGAAATGCAAATGCGGAACCTGCGCTAAGCCGGACATGCCGACTTGTCCTAGAACCTGACCCGCTTTGACCGCTTGGCCCTTGGCAACGCGAATACTGCCCTTTTTTAAATGAGCGTAGATTGTTTGCCAGCCTTTGCCGTGATTGATGATTACAACGTTGCCGAGGCCGCGCCGGGTGATGACGTCACGTGCGATGGCTTTATAGGAGACATCGGCCATGCCTCTGCGTACGGTCGATACGCGCCCGGGTGCGGCGGCCATAACGTCGACGCCGCGTAACATGAGGTCGATAGTCCGGATTCGGATATCGGTGCCTTTGTAGGTGTCGTAGGAAAGATAACCACAGCGAAAATCGCGCCACCCCGACCCTCTGTCATGATCCACAAACAGCATCACGTCGCAATTCTCTCCGAATTTGCAGTCAACCGGGATGTCGAACGTTGGGGGAGAGGTTTGCGCTAGCGCCGCCGGTGCGGTTACGAGAAACAGTATCGCGGCAAAAAAGCGGCGCATGGTCCTATTTCGGAGTTTGGGGTAATAGCCGGATGGCGTTGTTTTCGACGGTAATAGCGAGTTCGCCCCGCTTCAGCGCAAGCGCTTGTTCGCCGAACATTTCGCGCCGCCACCCTTTGAGAGTGCGCACGTCCGCGTTGTCATCGGCTGCAACCTGCTCAAGGTCGGAGACGCTGGCAATCAATCGACTGGCGACGCCGGAACGTTCGCTGCATTGTTTCAGCATTACTTTTAGGAGCTCGGTGAGTGGCCCGATACCTGGCGGCAAGGGTGGTTTCAATTCCTTTACGGGCGCCTGGTCTTTGGGCAGCGCGCGTCCCTCAGCGATAGCGCTCAACAGCACATCGCCGCTTTTCCCTTTAGCAAAGCCACTGGAGAGACCGCGTGTGCGGGCAAGGTCATCCATGGATTTTGGTGCGCGGCCCGCCAGGTCCAGCAGGGTGTCGTCCCGTGCAACGCGATTGCGGGGCAAGTCACGTCGCTGTGCTTCTCGTTCACGCCATGCGGCGACGGCTTGTAGAACCGATAAGAATTTCGATTCCACATTTCGGCTTTTGATGCGTTTCCAAGCGTTCGCCGGCTCAGCTGCATAAGTCTCCGTTGAAGAAAGCACTGCCATTTCTTCGTCCAGCCAGTGGGACCGGCCGTTCTCTTGCAACTGGTTTGCGAGCGATTCGTACGCCAATCGCAGATGCGTAACGTCGCCAAGTGCATAATTGAGTTGCTGGTCGGTGAGCGGACGTCGAGACCAATCGCTAAAGCGCGATTGTTTGTCAGCGCGGACGCCGAGAATCTTCGCCACCATCGGCTCGTAACCAATTTGATCGCCAAATCCGCAGACCATTGCCGCCAGCTGCGTGTCGAAAATGGGTTTCGGTAGGTCGCCCATTTTGTAATAGAAAATTTCCAAATCCTGGCGCGCAGCGTGAAAAACTTTGAGGATGGATTGATCGCGCATCAGGTCGTGCAAAGGCGCAAGATCAAGGTCCGGGGCCATTGCATCGACAATCACGGCTTCATCCGGGCCGCCGATTTGGATGAGGCAGAGGATCGGCCAATAGGTCTTTTCTCGCATGAATTCAGTGTCGACGGTAACGTAAGGTGTGCCCCGTTGGCGTTCACAGAATGCAGCGAGTGTATCGGTATCGGTGATGGGTATGATGGACATTGCGGGCATAAGGGATACACCCATTTTCGCTGCCGTCAATGGGCAGCGGTTAAATGACCAGCTTTCCATAACTATTCGCAGGGGTTTGGCTTGACAAGACACGCGAATCCATGCCCTTTGCGCCCGATTCCCGACCCAAGAAAGTTGGCTTGTATGCACCTTTACCGTACTCATCATTGCAATGCACTTCGTCTCGAAAATGCCGATGAAACAGTTCGTTTATCGGGCTGGGTCCATCGAATGCGCGATCATGGCAATCTTCTGTTTGTTGATCTGCGCGACCATTACGGCATCACCCAATGTGTCGTTGATTCGTCTAGTCCGAACTTCGCGCAAGTGGAGACATTGTCGAACGAATCCGTCATCACTGTGACGGGCCCGGTTAAAAAACGGTCGGATGAAACGATCAATAAGAATATTCCGACCGGCGAAGTTGAGGTGTGGGTCGAAGAAATTACGTTGCAGGCGGCGGCTGAAGTGTTGCCCATGCCGGTCAATCAAGATGCGGGCTACCCGGAAGATATTCGCCTGCGCTATCGGTTTCTTGATCTTCGCCGTGAGGAATTACACAAAAATATTGTGCTGCGCTCGTCGGTTATTTCGTCGATACGTCGTCGCATGACCGAATCCGGCTTTACTGAATTTCAAACACCGATTCTGACATCTTCCTCGCCGGAGGGCGCGCGCGATTTTTTGGTGCCGAGCCGGCTGCATCCCGGTGAGTTTTATGCGTTGCCGCAAGCACCGCAGCAGTTCAAGCAATTGCTGATGGTGGCAGGTTTCGACCGATATTTTCAAATTGCGCCATGTTTTCGCGACGAAGATGCGCGCGCGGACCGTTCGCCGGGCGAGTTTTATCAGCTGGATATTGAAATGTCTTTCGTCACGCAGGAAGACGTGTTCAACGCAATTGAGCCTGTAATAGCGGGTGTTTTCGAGGAATTTGCTGAAGGGCGTTCCGTGACGAAAACGCCATTCCCGCGCATTCCCTACGATGAGTCCATGCTCAAATATGGCAGCGACAAGCCGGATTTGCGCAATCCCCTTATTATTACCGACGTGACAGAAGCGTTTCGTGGCTCGAATTTCGGTATTTTTGCGAAAGCAGTCGATAACGGTTCTGTCGTGCGTGCGATCCCCGCTCCCGGAGCAGGGGGGCGCCCACGCAGTTACTTCGATAAGTTGAATGATTGGGCGCGTGAACAGGGTGCTGCGGGTCTTGGTTATATCGTTTTTGAAGAAGCAGGGGGCAAAGGCCCAATCGCACGAAATTTGGAAGATGAGAATCTTGCAGCTATTCGCGAAACCACAGGATTGGCCGCGGGTGATGCGGTTTTCTTCGCCTGTGACAAGCCAAACTCGGCGGCGCAGTTTGCCGGAGCCGTTCGCGACCGGGTCGGCGCAGACCTAGAGTTGATCGAACCGGGGCGGTTCGACTTTTGTTGGGTTGTCGATTACCCGATGTTTGAAATAGATGAAGCGACCGGTAAACCCGAATTTAGTCATAATCCCTTTTCCATGCCGCAAGGCGGATTGGAAGCCCTTGAGACGATGGACCCGCTCGAAATCAAAGCGTTTCAATACGATATTGTTTGTAACGGTATTGAACTCTCGTCGGGCGCAATCCGGAACCATTTGCCGGAAATCATGTACAAAGCCTTTGAAATTGCCGGCTACGGGCCGGAGGTCGTCGAAGAACGTTTTGGCGGCATGCTTAACGCTTTGAAGTTTGGCGCGCCACCTCATGGTGGTTCTGCGCCAGGTATAGATCGAATGGTTATGTTGTTGGCAGATGAGCCGAATATTCGTGAAGTAGTAGCGTTTCCGATGAATCAGCAAGCACAAGATTTGATGATGGGGGCACCGAATACCGTCGACGATCAGCATTTGCGCGAATTGAACATCCGCGTGAGTCTGCCGCCCGAAAAGAAAGAGTAACGCCGGTTGGTCCTATTCCGTTTGGCATGTACACTCAGGCCAACGCCGCCCGCACCATATTCGGCCGACCAACAAAGAACACCGTCATTTGACCAATATATTTAACCGTAGCCGATTGCTTGTAGTCGCAGTTGGGCTTTGGAGCACCGTTTTTGGGCTGCCGGCGTTTGCCGCCGGTGTTCAAGACAGCATCGTCCCCCATCGTGCCGCTTATGAGCTTAAGTTGGTGCAAGCGGTATCGGGCAGCAATATCGTCAGTGTAGAAGGTTTCATGAGTTACGATTGGTCGCGCCAATGCGATGGCTGGACCAACGATCAGCGGCTATTTTTGGCGCTCGATTATGGCAAAAACCAAATGGTAAAGTTCAAAGCCGTTTCCGTTACGTGGGAATCCAGTGATGGCACGCGTTTCCGGTTTAAAATCAATCGGGATGGTATGGGCCAGGAAGCGGAACGTATTGAAGGTGAGGCCACGCTGAAGGAGCTCGGTGGCGTTGGCGAAGTGCGTTTCGAGAAACCAGAAGCGAAAAAGGTTCACCTTCCGAAGGGGACTTTGTTCCCGACACAACACACGTTGCAGACCTTGGCGAAAGCGATTAGCGGGGCGAAGTTTGATCGCCAACTGGTTTTTGATGGCGGTGAAGTGAAAGGGGCCGCGCCGATTACCACGGTTTTCTTACCGAAACTGGCAAAGGTGGCGTTACCAAAACCGGTGAAGGGTTATACGCCGGAACCTGTCTATCCCATGTCGCATGCCTTTTTCCCACCAACGAGTAAGGCGAATACCCAAGACTCTATGCCTGAATCGGAAATGAAAATCTTCTACCAGGCAAATGGCATCGCGCCGAGAATCTTTCTGAATTACGGTGATTTCAAATTACGCGGCGATATGATTGGATTCGAAAAATTACCGGAACCGGATTGTTAGTGACCTTTTCTTATGGCCGCTGATCCATGTTTGTCGCGGACGGCCCTAAGCGCTTTGTTGATACGTTGATCGCCCTGTTCCGCCTGTTGAAATAGGTCAGGGGGATCGGCTTTGCCCGCACCTTCCAAATCCGCAGCACCGATGCCGATTAGCCGAAAGGCAGTTCCATTCACCTCCGCTTCCAGTAACGGCAAAGCGGTGTCGTAAAGAATATCGGCCCGTTGTGTGGGCATCTGCAGTTGACGGGTACGGGTGATCAGCCGGAAATCCGCTTGTTTAAGCTTTAAGTTCACCGAACCGGCAGCATATTCTTTCGATTTCAGGCGTTCTGCGACCTTTTCGCAAAGCGACTGTAATCGCTCTTTGAGTGGGGCCAACGCACTAGTGTTTTCAGAAAAGGTGGTCTCTGAGGAGATGCTTTTCGTCTCCGACTCTGAGATTACCTTTCTATCGTCTTCACCTCGGGCAAAGCGATAGAGACGGGTACCGATGGAGCCGTAGCGGGCGACCAAGGCTCTTTCCTCTAGCTTTTGCAGTTGGCCAATTTGCGAGATGCCGTCGCGCCGAAGTTTTGATTCCAAGGCCTTGCCGACCCCCCATAACAGCCCGACTGGTTTTGGCGCGAGAAACTCTAAAGCTTCTGATTGCCCGAGGATGGCAAAACCTCTCGGCTTATCCAAATCCGAGGCGATTTTAGCGAGAAACTTATTGTAACTGAGGCCTACACTGGCGGTGACGCCAAGGTCGCGCTCGATCCGCTGGACGAGTTTTGCCAGGGAACGCGCGGCAATCGCGCCGTGGACGGCTTCTGTGCCGGTTAAATCCAAAAAGGCTTCGTCAATGGAGATCGGTTGTACCAGCGGTGTGAGGTCTCGCATCATGGCGCGTATTTCCTGGCCCACGGCTTGGTACTTCGCCATGTTAGGATGAATAACGACCGCGTCAGGGCAGGCGGAAAGCGCCTTGAACATGGGCATGGCTGATTTGATGCCATACAGGCGTGCAACATAGCAGGCCGTGGCGACGACGCCTCTTTTGCCGCCACCGATAATGACAGGACGGTCCGCGAGAGAAGGGTTGTCTCGTTTTTCGACCGCCGCATAAAAAGCGTCGCAATCAATATGGGCTAGTGTGAGGTGGCGCAGTTCCGGGTGCGCAATAACCCGCGGGGAGGCGCAATTTGGGCACCGCGAGGGCTCTCCGATTGCGCGTTGTTGAAATTCGGCAAAACACTCCCGGCAAAACGCGGCAATTTCTTCGTCTTGCACCATATCAGGCATCGTCCCAAAGCCATGCGGCGCCGCGTACGCCGCTGGAATCTCCGAATTTGGGCGGTACTAATTGCGTATCCACACGATCGGAGAATATCCACTCCCCCCAAAGTTTGGGTACTTCGTGATAAAGCGACCGGATATTCGATAATCCGCCGCCGAGCACAATTACATCGGGGTCAATGACGTTAACGATCGAACTGAGAGCACGCGCTAGCCGGTTAGTGTAGTCGCTTAAGCTTTCTTGGCAGGCCTCGTCCCCACATTCCGCATCGCGTACAATTTCTTGCGCAGAGAGTATTTCACCGGTAACCGCTTCATGCTGCGCTTGGAAACCGGTGCCCGATAGAAAGGTCTCGATCGTCCCAAACTTGCCGTCCGTCCCTTTTAGCCCAGGTCGTTCACGATCGCCGGGCCAAGGTAGTGGATTGTGACCCCATTCCCCACCAATAGCATTCATTCCCACCAGCACCTTGCCATCCATGACGATGCCACCGCCGCAACCGGTACCGATTATTACGCCGAATACAATTTTGGCGCCCGCCGCAGCGCCGTCTTTCGCTTCTGATATGGCAAAGCAATTGGCGTCGTTAAGCATCCTGACGGGTCTGCTTAAGCGCTCGGCAAGGTCGCGATCGAACGCATGACCGTTAAGCGGTGAATTAAAGGCGTTTTTCATAAGGCCGGTCGCCGGCGAAATCGTACCGGGAATTGAAAAGCCGACGGGGGAGGCCGCCCCCAGTTCTTCGTCGGCCTCCTCAACCAATGAGCTGATTAGCTCGACTGTTTTACCATAATCGTCTTTCGGCGAGGGCACTCGTCGGCGTAATAGGAATTTGCCTTCCTTATCGAGCGCGGCGATTTCGATTTTCGTGCCGCCGACGTCGACACCAAGCTTGTAGGGGTATGATTTTACGCGGTTAACCATTGAACACAATGTCGTCGTCCTTGAGCATTCTATGACCTATAATAACAAACGGATTGCTCGCAGGTTACTACTGGACGGGATAACGGGTCTCATGGTTTACCAAGCTGTAGAGAAATTCGGTTGTGCCGACAGTATCAGCATACGTGCCGAAACCAAGCGTTTGAGTTTGCATTAGGGAGCCATTGATGGCGAAGTCAATTTTGATCGTTGAAGATAATGAGCTGAATATCAAACTTTTTCACGATCTTTTAGAGGCACAGGGTTACGAGATTTATCAAACATCCGATGGTTTGGAAGCGCTGAAGATGGCTCGTGAATTTCGTCCGGACCTCATCCTGATGGATATTCAATTGCCGGAGGTGTCTGGCCTGGAAGTCGCAAAATGGTTGAAAGAAGATGATGACTTAAAGGCGATCCCCGTGGTCGCAGTGACTGCCTTTGCAATGAAGGGCGATGAGGAAAAGGTGCGCGAGGGTGGCTGTGAGGCCTATATCGCGAAGCCGATTTCCGTGAATCATTTTTTGGAAACGATTGAGCAATTCCTGAACTGAGAATCTTATGACCGCACGCATTCTCGTCGTTGATGATCTGGAGCCAAACGTTAAGCTTCTCGAAGCGAAGCTGTCGAGCGAGTATTTCGACGTCATTACGGCAACCGACGGCCCTTCTGCTCTCGCGATGATTGAGGGAGAAGCGCCTCATATCGTACTGCTTGATGTGATGATGCCGGGCATGGACGGGTTCGAGGTTTGTCGTAGAATTAAAGAGAATACGGCAACCGCCCATATTCCAGTCGTGATGGTGACTGCGTTGTCGGATGCGTCGGACCGGGTGCATGGGTTGGAAAGTGGCGCAGATGATTTTCTCACGAAACCATTGAATGATTCGGCATTGTTTGCCCGTGTTCGGTCGCTCGTACGCTTGAAATTGCTAACTGATGAGTGGCGCATGCGCGAGCAGACGTCGGGGCAGTTCGGTGTGTTACGCGAAGGACAGGATATCTTAGACGAAGATGCAACGCGGGCGCGAATTCTGCTGGTCGACGATTCGGAGAACGAGCGCTTGCGCTTGGCGAAGCTTTTGCAGGGCGATGGACACAGCGTCGAATTATGCGAAAGCCCAGCGGCGGCTCGGGAATCTGCGGCGTCTTCGGATTTTGATTTGATCATGGTGGATATGTATCTCAGGGATGAGGATGCGCTTCGATTTTGTTCGAACCTGCGCTCAATGGAAGAGACCCGTCAGGTGCCCATATTGATGATGCTGGATCAGAATGATGTTGAGAGTTTAGCTAAGGCGTTCGATCTCGGCATCAACGACCATATTGCTAAACCGGTGGACCACAACGAGTTGCTTGCTCGGACGCGGACCCAGGTTCGCCGTAAGCGCTACCAGGACCGGATGCGGCAGAACTATGAGGAAAGCCTGCAACTGGCTCTGACAGATAGCCTTACGGGGCTGTATAACCGGCGTTATCTTTCCGCCCATCTGGAAGGCCAACTGCAACGGGCGGAGGCCAGCGGTAAGATGCTTTCTTTGCTCATGTTCGATATTGATCATTTCAAAAAAGTGAACGACACGCATGGGCACGCTGCCGGTGACGATGTGTTATGTGAGCTGGCGCGACGGGCCGAGAAGAACGTCCGAAGTTTCGATACGGTTGCGCGGTATGGCGGCGAAGAGTTTGTCGTTGTAATGCCGGATACGGAAATGTCGGTGGCGCAGACGGTTGCAGAGCGCCTACGGGTGGAGCTTGGTGCGACGCCTTACAGTTTGAAGAGTGTCAACCAGGAACAGCCGGTTTCCATCAGCGTTGGTGTTGCCTCGGTTGAGGGCGGCGATTATGGAGCGCAAAGCATTCTGGAACGTGCAGATAAAGCTTTGTATGAGGCAAAGGCGTTGGGCCGGAACCGCGTGGTGGTAAATATTCGAGGTCAGTTGTGTGTGATGGAAGAGGCACAGCTGATGCGGGCCACTAGCGAAGGCTAAGGGGCAAACAAAAGGCCGCAGGAAGCGGCCTTTTTAATTAGCATGGGAAATGGCGCGCTTTATTTAATGCGGCCTTCCTTGAAAAGCACATGTTTGCGCGCAACCGGATCGTATTTACGGAATTCCATTTTTTCCGTTTGGTTCCGCGGGTTTTTCTTGGTGACATAGTAATAGCCGGTATCCGCGGTGCTTTCGAGCTTGACCAAAATCGTTGCTGGTTTCGCCATTTTCTTTTTCCGTCAATAGCTGAACAAATGAATTAGAGGGTGGGACATAGCCGTTCTATTTACCGTTCGTCAAGTCTATTCCTCGTGCCAAATCCGATTGTGATCCATATCGGCGCTAAAGAACATGACCGTGCGTCCCGGATCCGGTGATGGTTGGGTGCGCCAATATTGCTGTGCTTGTTCAATGACGATCCCGGTAATTCCGGCAATTTTCATATCGGGTAATTCGTTTAAGCGGACCCAGCATATTTCTTCTAATTCCGAGGTTTGCCAGATGTTACCGCTGGCATGCGTCCCGTCGGCGACAAAAAAACGGGTGTTGAAACGAATGGGCTGATATTCCGGCGTACAGGCGCGCATCAGGTAGTCCAAGGCGGTAAGATTTGGCGCTAGACCTGCATTCCGATAAGCGTCGTGTGCTTCGCTTGCGGTGGGGCTGTTATCGTCGCCTTCCTTGCCGAACAGCAAGCCGGTTTCTTCCCGCATTTCGCGGAGCGCTGTCCAGGCAAGTGCATGGGCAAGCTCGGGCACCGTTGTTCGTGTTAACCGCGCCAGGACGTCCTCTCGCAAGCTGTGAGGTGTTTGTATTTGGAAATCGGCTTCTTCGACGCCGCCGCCGGGGAACACCCATACACTCGGCATAAAGCGGGCAGTTTTGGGGCGTCGACCCACGAGAACCTCCGGGTCGTCGGGCGTGCCCTTCAACATGACCAGGCTTGCCGCATCTCTTGGTTCAGCGGGTATTTTTGTTTCTTCTGGCATTTATAATCAACTCCCTGGAGGAATGCGGGCAAGGTTTGTTGCCCGTGCGTATCGGCCTTGGGCTTTTAACATCAAATCCGCTACGCGGCGGTCGAGACCCACATGCTTACTCCGCCGCCATGGGCAGAGTTCCTTGATGCGGGTGCGTTGTTTGGGGTTGTTGTAATTGGTATTTCGGCGGAGCTGTAAGTGCGTTCGAGACTGCTTAAAGCCGGCTTTCTGAAACTGATCGACAATAGCCGAGGCGTTTGATTTGCCGACAGTGCATACGGTCGGTATGACGCCGAGCGTTTGTAGTGCATAGCCCGAGGGGGCGATTATCCGTGCCCAGGTTAAAATGATTTCGCCGTCATTGGGCAGTTGTAAGACGGTTTGAACCGTGCCTTTGCCGAAACTGGACGAGCCGATTAGGACAGCGCGGCCGTTGTCTTGAAGGGCCGCTGCGAGAATTTCTGCCGCCGATGCTGTTGCACCGTTCATGAGTACGGCAATCGGCAGGCCGGAGATAATATCGCCCGGCTTGGCGTCGAACTTTTGCATGCTATTTTTGTGTCGACCCCGCGTTGAGATGATGGGGCCTTTATCCAGAAATAAATCGGCGATATCGACTGCTTGGTCCAGCAAGCCGCCAGGGTTGTCCCGAATGTCTAAAACAACGCCGCGCATTTTAATTCCGTGATGTCGGCGTGCTTTTTTGATTTCCCGTTCGAGCGATGAAGCTGTGTCTTTATTGAAGCTGGTAATTCGGAAAACATTGATTCCACGGTGGTAGGTGGCATAAACCGTTCTACTGGTGATGCGCGCTCGGTCTAGCAGATACCGTTTGGGCGGGGTGTGAGCACCTTTAAAGATTCCAAGAGAGACTGGGACGTTGATGGGGCCGCGAATGAGTGCACGAATTTCGCTCAGTGGCATACCGAGAATGGCGCTGTCGCCAATACTGACAATGATGTCGCCCGCTTTAAGGCCGGCCTCCGCTGCGGGTAAATTCATATGCGTTTTGACTACTCTAGCGCCCCGCGCGTCTAATTTAACCGTCACACCGATGCCGCCGAAGCCGCGCCGTTTGATGCGATTTGTTGCGGCTTGTTTGGCTGATGCGTAGCGTGAGTAGCGGTCAAGATTACGGGCTACATTGTCCAAAATGGCGCTGAATACCCGTTCGTCGGAAGTGCTTTCTAGGGCGAACGAAACCGGTTCTGCGCGGACTAGGAATTCGACGAAAAATTTTGCCCATTCAGATGGCGTGTCTGGGGTCGTCGCTGAAATTATCGTTGCCGCGCCGATTTTTGCTGTAATGGTTTTTTCATGTTGTTCGACGATCAATCCTGGCTCGATCTGTTTTAATCCCTTTAGGCCCGAAAGGGCGAGGCGCGAAAGATTGCGGTCGTGCAGATAGACTTGGTCGATGTCGTCTAGCGCAGCCGTCAACATTGCTAGTCGCAGGTTTTCGGTTGTGGTGGATTGCTGTGGCGTATGCGGTACGCACGCAGTGCCAAATGTTGCAAACGTCAAGCAAGAGGCAAGGACGGCAGCCCTCGTGCGTGCTAGCGTGGAGATGGGGTTTCCCAAGCGGTATGCAAGATTGAACAATCGTTTCATCGTTGTCCGTCATGTCCATTTAGCTATTCTGAGACTCTCATTACCGGAAAGTTCGTTTGGCGGCAAATTGTCAACGGCGGCGCTTGGGCGGGCCTCGTCGCCCTTTTGCCGCACCCTTGCGTTGGCGTGACTGCTTAGGGGTTTTTGTACCGCCTTTAACGAACCGGAAACTTAAACTTCCGGTAATCGGCTCGGCTTCCGCTAGCTCGACGGTGATGATCTCGCCAAGGCGGAACCGCAGTCCCGCTCGTTCGCCGGTCATAGAAAACCCTGCTTCATCAACCTCATACCAGTCATCGGGTAGCATTCGAATTGGCAACAAACCCTCTGCACCTGTTTCATTAAGGCGAATGAATAGGCCAAACCTGGTGACACCGGTAATTTGGCCGTCAAACGTCGCACCCACTCGGTCTGCTACGTAGGCGACGACGAGACGGTCGCGCACCTCACGTTCAACAGTCATGGCGCGGCGTTCCGTCGCGGAAATTTCTTCGCCGATTTCTTCGAATGTGCTTCCTAGGTCACGGCCGAGTCCATCGGTGCCCAATCCGAGCGCGCTGATCAAAGCGCGATGTACGAGCAAATCCGAATAGCGGCGGATAGGGGATGTGAAATGACAATAACTGCTCAGGGCCAGTCCGAAGTGCCCCAGCTTGGCGGGCCCATACACCGCTTGGCTTTGGCTACGGAGAATGATTTCGCTGACCAATGCCCCTTTGTCGGCATCCTCTGCCTGGCGTAACACGCTAGCAAAGATTTTGGGCGATATCTTGGCGCCTTTCGCGAGTTTGATGCCGAGACCGTTCAAGGCTTGTCCTAGCGCTTCGACTTTTTCAAGCGCCGGTGGTTCGTGTATGCGGTACATGACAGGCAGGTGCCTGTCCTCCAACGTCTTGGCTGCTGCGACATTGGCTGCGATCATAAACTCCTCGATGAGCCGATGACTGTCCAATCGTTCGCGCAGGGTGATTGCGCTGATACGTCCGGCGTCATCAAAATGGATCTGACGCTCCGGTATATCTAGGTCCAGCGTCCCACGCCGTTGGCGCGCCGTATCCAACGCTTGAAATGCGCCATACAAAGGCGAGATAACCGCATCCATTAGGGGAGCGGTAGCCTCGTCTGGGCTACCGTCATGGGCTTGCTGGACTTGCTCATAGGTCAAACGAGCACTCGACCGCATCAGGCCGCGTTTGAATTCGCTGCGACGCAGCGTTCCGGTATCACTGATCCACATTTCGGCGACGAGGCAGGCGCGCGGCTCATGGGGATTAAGGGAGCAAACTCCATTTGAAAGCGCCTCAGGTAGCATGGGCACGACGCGGTCCGGACAATAAACGGAATTGCCGCGCAAACGCGCCGTGCGATCCAATATATCGCCCTCATGAATGTAATGGGCGACGTCGGCAATGGCGACCAGCAGGTGCCAGCCGCCTTCGTTGGCCGCGTCATCATCGGGTTCCGCCCACACCGCGTCGTCGAAATCACGTGCATCGGCGCCGTCGATTGTGACCAGTGGCGTGTCTCTAAAATCTGTGCGTTTGCCGAGCGATGGCACGCTCTTGGAATCTGCAAGGGCGATGGCCTCCGCGTCGAATGCCATCGGAATGCCCTTCGCCCGCAACACCAAAAGACTGGTTATTCTAGGGTCATCGCGTGAACCCAGCGTCTCAATGATTTTGGCATTGTGTCCAAGACCAGAGAGCGATTGGGCGACTGCATAATCGCCATCTTCGGCGGTGCCGCAATGTTCTTTCGCGATGGTAAAGTCATTGCGAGACCGGCGGTCGATGGGCTGTAGCACGCCACCGTCCCCTCGTGCGCGGAAGAGACCGATCATTTCTGTCGGTGCTTTTTCCAGTAATTTGATAGGGCGAGCTTCATAGGTACCGTCGCCGGCGCGCTTAAGACGCGCGAGCAGGCGATCGCCGATGCCGGGAGCCGTTTTAATGGCGCGTGTAGCAATAAGGTAAATATTAGGTGTCTCGGTCTCTTCGTCAGTCTGGGCAGGTTTGCACATCAGCTCTCCATCGCTATCGATGTGGCTGACTTCGACCACGGCGACAGGCGGCAAATAACCAGGCTTGGTCGCTCGACGCCGATCACCGCCGATAAGGCCGTCTTCTTTCAATGCTTTGAGTTCGCGGCGTAACCAAGCACGATCCGGCCCTTTAATGTTGAAGGCGCGTGCAATTTCACGGCGCCCAACGGGTTTTTCGTTATCCTGAATGAAGGCGAGGATTTGATCCCGGCTGGGTAAAGGGGGGGTCTCGTTGGCCATCGACGTGGCGGTTATTCGCCCGCCGTACTATCGGAGGTTTCTTCGGTAGATGCCTCCGCGACTGCTTTCTTTTTAGGCGCGGTTTTCTTCTTCGCAGCCGCTTTTTTCTTAGGTGCGGCCTTCTTTTTGGGTTTTGTCGTCTTTTTGGCAGCGCCCTTTTTAGGCTTTGCCTTTTTGTCAGGGGTTTTGGCCGCCCGTTCGTCGAGCAGCGCTACCGCCTGCTCCAAGGTCAAATCCTCAGGTTCAATACCTTCAGGCATAGAGGCGTTTGTTCTGCTATGCTTGACATAGGGACCCCAGCGGCCTTTGCGAATAGTGATCGGTTTGCCGTCTTTCGGATGGTCGCCAAGCTCACGGGCACCACTGCTAGGCGCGTCGGCGAATAGAGTGACCGCACGGTTCAGGCCAATGGCGAGAACATCGTCGTCCTTCAAGGAAACATAAATACTGCCATGTTTGATGTAGGGGCCGAAGCGCCCGATGCCGGCGGTTATCATGCGCTCCGTCTCCGGATGCGGGCCCACCTCGCGAGGAAGCGACAATAAGCCAAGCGCTGCCTCCAAATCCAGAGCAGCAGGGTCCAGCTCTTTTGGGACTGATGCGCGCTTTGGTTTTGGCGGGGCTTTTTTGCCTTTTTCTTTCGGCTGCTCTTCTCCAAGTTGGACGTAGAAGCCGTAAGGTCCTTTGCGGAGTGAAACATCTAGTCCAGTATCGGGATCCGTGCCGAGCAGTTTTGGGCCTGCCGCTACAGCAGCGTCTCCTTCGGATGAGTCGGCTTCACTGCCGGAGACCACTAGTTGTTTCGTGTAACGGCAATCCGGATAGTTGGAGCAACCGATAAAGGCGCCGAATCGTCCAAGTTTCAGGTTGACTCGACCGTTCTCGCAGCCAGGGCATTTTCGTGCGGCTTCCCCTACTTCGCCATCGCCGAAGAAATGGGGCCCAAGGTCCTCATCGAGACGATCAAGGACTTCGGTGATGCGAAGTTCCTTGGTGTCAGAAACTGCTTCGGAAAATGCGCCCCAGAAATTCTCTAAAACCTGCTTCCAGTTGACCGTGCCGTCGGAAATGTCGTCGAGTTGTTCCTCGAGATTGGCGGTAAAATCGTAATCCACATAGCGTTTGAAAAAATTCGACAAAAAGGCTGTCACTACCCGACCGCGGTCCTCCGGTTGGAAGCGGCGTTTGTCGAGATTGACGTAATTGCGGTCCTGCAAGACTTTTAAAATGGAAGCATAGGTCGATGGTCGACCGATGCTGAGCTCTTCCATTTTTTTAACCAGGCTGGCTTCGGTATAGCGCGGCGGTGGCTGCGTGAAATGTTGTTCTGAATCGATCTGTTGGCGTGCGACTGCATCGCCTTTCTCCATGGCGGGCAGACGTTTGTCGTCGCTGTCATCGTCGGCGCTCGTGTCGTCTTGGCCTTCTTGATAAAGCTTGAGAAACCCGTCGAACTTCATTACCGAACCATTCGCACGAAGTGTGACCTGGCCGTCGGGTGCCGTCATATCGGCGGCAACTTGGTCGAACACCGCGCTTTCCATTTCACACGCAACGGTTCGTTTCCAAATCAAATCGTAGAGCTTTCGCTGTCCCTCGTCCAAAAGCGCTGCCACTTCGCTGGGGCGCCGGAATAGATCTGTTGGACGAATCGCCTCATGGGCTTCTTGCGCATTCTTCGCTTTGGTTTTGTAAATGCGCGGTGATTCCGGCAAATATTTATTGCCGTAATCAGCGGTGATGAGATTCCTCGTCCCCGTAATCGCATCACCACTCAGTGTCACGCTGTCTGTACGCATATAGGTAATCAGACCGACTGTTTCACCGTCGATGGTGACACCTTCGTAGAGCTTTTGCGCCGTCTGCATGGTGCGTGAGGCTCCAAAGCCGAGTTTCCGGCTCGCCTCTTGCTGCAAGGTAGAGGTTGTGAAGGGCGGTGCCGGGTTGCGGCGAACGGATTTCTTTTCCAACGCGCCAACGGAAAAGGATCGCGCTTCGATGGCCTGTTTTGCCGCGTTGGCTGCCGCTTCGTCCACGATGCCCAGACGGGCCAGCCGCTCGCCATTGATATGGGTCAAGCGTGCTGTAAAAGCCTCGTTTTTGGGCGTTGTGAAATTCGCTGTAACGGACCAGTATTCCTGCGGTTTGAAGATTTCGATTTCTGATTCGCGCTCGCAAATCAGTCTAAGCGCCACCGATTGGACGCGGCCTGCGGACCGCGATCCGGGCAATTTGCGCCAAAGGACCGGGGACAAATTGAAACCGACCAAATAGTCGAGCGCGCGGCGGGCTAGATAGGCCTCGACCAAATCTTGGTTGACGTCGCGGGGGTTCGCAATTGCTTCGAGAACTGCGGTTTTGGTGATTTCATGAAAGACGACGCGTTTGACATCTATGCCGTCAAGAATTTTGCGCTGGTTCAGCAGTTCTTGAACATGCCAGGAAATTGCCTCGCCTTCGCGATCCGGATCAGTAGCAAGATATAAATGTGTCGCGCCTTTTAGCGCTTCGGCAATAGCATCGACGCGTTTTTTCGAATCCGAAGCGACTTCCCAGGACATGGAAAACCCGTCGTCGGGGCGAACCGAACCATCCTTTGCCGGTAAATCCCGAACGTGACCATAGCTCGCAAGCACCCGGAAATCCGATCCCAGGTACTTGTTTATGGTTTTCGCCTTGGACGGCGATTCAACGACGACAACGTCCATGAAGGTCCTTCGTGCGAGTGCAGTGGAGCTAGGAATTGGCACCGGTAAGGCCGTTCGTCAACCTATTGAAAAAAGAGATGATCGAATAAATGGATTTAATGTTGCTAAAACATATTGAAACAACAGCAGAAATTGCTAATTGCCCGGGCATTGAAAATTCTATGATCTGGCGTCTATTTCCGACATTATATTTTAACTTAAGGTGAGTTGTTTAGCGAACTATGAGCGATACCCGTTGACCCGCATGGCGTTCGAGGCGGCCGGCAAGGTCGATTTCCAATAGAATTGCGTGGACTAGATTTGGGGAAATGCCGGTTTCCCGTATGAGCCCATCGATGGGAACGGGGCTCGGTCCAAGGGCTTCCATAATCGAGGCTCGGGCATTTTTCATATCCGGCGCGTCCCCATACTGCGGTGGCCGAGCGTCGAACTGTTTTTCATCATGTTCTTTTAGATGGCGTGACTGTATGGCATCCAATTCGTTGAGAATATCGTCCACGGATTCGGTTAAAATTGCTCCATTGCGGATTAGGTCGTTAGTGCCACGGCATCGTGGGTCTAGTGGGGAGCCAGGAACGGAAAAAACTTCACGACCCTGTTCGAGGGCGCGCCGGGCTGTAATGAGTGAACCTGAACGCAACGCGGCTTCCACCACGACAACGCCGAAGGACAGGCCTGATATGATCCGGTTCCTGCGCGGAAAGTGCCGAGCCTGCGGCGTTGTGCCCGGCGGCATTTCAGAGACCACCAAACCACGTTGGCAGATTTGTTCGTAGAGTGCCGTGTTTTCTTTCGGATAAATGTTATCCACGCCGCCGGCGAGGACGGCGATTGTAGCGCCGTTTATCGCTCCTTCATGGGCTGCTGTATCAATTCCACGCGCCATCCCGGAAACGACCGTCAACGCCGCATCGCACAATCCTTGGGCAATTTCTCGAGCGAAGCGCTTACCGTTGACCGATGCATTGCGTGAGCCGACCATTGCGATCGCTTGCGTTTGCAACAGAGTGGCATGGCCGCGTACGCAGATGAATGGGGGGG